>Ga0209587_1001374_pt1 | contig 11514 bp, 8 predicted proteins | sample NGEPerD_2_FD_184512 | JGI IMG/M metagenome (GOLD analysis project Ga0209587, IMG submission 184512) | Arctic peat soil microbial communities from the Barrow Environmental Observatory site, Barrow, Alaska, USA - NGEE PermafrostL1-D... | ecosystem: Environmental > Terrestrial > Soil > Wetlands >... | reverse complement strand
CGCCCCCGCCCCCTCCGCCGCTGTCGCCGCCTCCTCCGAAGCCACCGCAGGCGCTCAGCAGCGAGACACCGGCGATACCGCCGCCCCTCAGCTTAATGAATTGCCGGCGGCTCATTCCTGCGCGTGCCCTAAGTATCTCACGCCGCTGCGCCCTATTGGTTCCCCTTGTGCGATCCTCCCCGGTCGCCGCCCTACTAGCGAGGTCGTACTCTACCTCGGCGCTTGCCTCCCTTGCCCCATTGATGACCTCAAGTGCGCGAGCCAGGCCTCGGCCTCCTCGGCCCAAGGCGACTCGAGCGTGCGGCCTGCAAGCCGTATCCAGCGTTTGCGCAGCAGCTCCGGACGCACCAAATCGCTCCCGAATCGGAGCCGACTACAAGCTGGTGGATCTGGAGGAAGCCTCGTTGTTCTGGAGGCTAGATCAGAAGGTGGAATCGTAGCCGTAGGCGGCTGCGACTTCTGCGATGCGTTGCGAACGGAGCAGATCACGCTCCTCAGGTGCGAGTTCGCCGCGGTCCGGACGCGGCCCCGCGTCGGCCGGATTGTACGTCCTCACCCGGTCGAAGACGGTTGTGTCGAAAGTCCCCGGAGAGACGCCGAGGAAACGCGAGAGATCCTCGACGAAGGCCTCCGGTCGCGCGACCATGTCCTCGTAACGAACGGTGAGCAGGTCTTCGAGCTCGCCGCCCCGTTCGAGGAAACCCGCATTGATCTCCTCCCAGTGCCGGAGCGAGCGGTCAGTCCAGGAACGCGTCCAATCATCGGAAGAGTCCTCCCACCGCTTGAGGGAAAGGAAGCATTCGACTATGTCGCGAGTCAGATGGATGAAGCGCGCTCCCGCGAAGCACGACTGGAGGAAGACAGCAACATCCACGCCGTAGCGAACCTCCTTGAACCCCCACATGGGGCGCTCGAGTCGCGCGGCCGGAAGCGCGAACAGCCCGTAGAGATGAAGGCGGGCTGCGTTCTGAATCTCAACGTCAGTGGGCATCATGTTCGGCAAGAAATCATCGAAACCCTCGGACACGAAGCGACGTCGATGTGCCGCGAACTGAGACTCCCAGCGCCGTAGCAATCCGTAGCCCTGCACGAAGGTGTTCAGATAGCCGAGCTGTTCGCCCCAAATCATCACCTGCTCGCAGGAGTTGAGCAGTCGCTGAAGGAGCGTGCTCCCCGTCCTGTGGCCCGATGCGAGGACGAAGATCGGACGCTCGCTCGCTAGAGACGTCGGATCGATGTCGATGGCGGTCCCCCTGCGGCCCTCAATAGACGAACTCAACTTCCAGAAGCTCCATGTGTACCAGGTGGCGATGATTGTCCACCTGAGGATGGCGCCGGGTCGCCCTCTGCGCCCCTCGGTACCTCACGGTGCCGGTCTCCCGGCGCCTCCGTTGCAATGTCTGCATCTTTTCCGGTCGAACCCCAACTACCGGACTCGTGCTCTACCGTCCATTCCCTCAACGGCGCGAGCCAAGCTTCAGCTTCATCCATCCACGGCGAATCGAGCGTGCGGCGCGCATGCTGGCTCCAGCGCTTTCGCAGCAGCTCGGCATGCACATAGGCCACCACTGCACGGCCCCAGGACTTGTGATCGCCGAAAGTGTGCGCCACATGAAAGTAGTTGCGGGCGGCGGCTCTGCCGTTTCCCGCCTCCACCTGGCGGCGGGCGAACCAGTTCAGCGTGGCGCCGCTGGGCATGACCCCTCGTTCTTCCCGGATGGTGCCGTACTTCACCGTGACCCGCTCGAACTCCTCGAGGATGCCCCGAGGGTTTCCCGATAGCCCCCCTTCGTGTTCGAATCGGGCCACGAGAGGCCTTCGAACCGAGGCCAGCGGCGACTCCAGCGACAACCTGATCCACATGTCCCAGTCGGCCATGTTGCTCAGGTCCGTGTCGAAGCCTCCCACCGAGCGCGCCAGCTCTACGCGCACCATGATCCCCGATGCCCCTCCCGGGATGTGGTTGTAGGCGAGGAGGTTGGACAGGTCGGCCTTAGGTGCCGGGGGGGTGACCGCGAGCACCTGCAGCCCTTCGTCGACAGTGACCGAGCCCGTGCAGACCCAGCGGGCCTCGCCGTGCCGCCTCGCCGCCTCCAGTTGGGCCGCAAGCTTGTCGGGCGCCCACAGGTCGTCGTCGTCCAGGAACGCTACCCAGTCCCCTCGCGCCCGCCGAAGTCCGCTGTTGCGAGCGGCTGCCACGCCCGCAGGCACCTCGTGGCGAACGAGCCGAACTCTGTCGTCGCCGATCTGGTCAACATAGCCTGCAGTGTCGTCATCGGACCCGTCGTCAACGACGATTACCTCCAGGACGACCCCCTGCTGCACAAGCACAGTACGCAGAGAGCGCTTCAGAAAGTTAAGGCGATTGTGCGTGGGAATGACCGCCGTGACGGACGGCTTGGACCCTTCGCCGGAGATCGGACAATTCACTGCATGCTCCACCGGTGAGGAGGACGCAACACGGCGACCTCGTCTGCTTGACCGCTCACCTGCACTGGAAACGCCTGCCACAGATAGTCGTACGCGCGCTCCCAACTGGACTCAAATATTCCGACGTCGAGTCTGTAGCGACCGCCGGTGAGATCGAGCCGATCGAGATGGAGCCGGACGATCCCCGGGCCGTGAAGACGGCCGACTGGGCCCCCCTGTTCTCCGGTGTGGAGGTCGAAGCATCGGATTCCGTCTCGGTCACCATGAGCGCTGACCACGAAGATGGCCCCCAGTACCTCTTGGTGGGCGACGAACTCGATCTCCACGGTCAACGGGCCCCCCGGCGCAATCAAGTCAGTCTCTTTGCCTCTGGAATCGAGCAGCCGTACCTCGAGGATCTCCACCTCCCCCGAGCCGTGTCGCCGGCCACCAATCGTTAGAGGTTCACGCAACGTCATGCTGTCGCTTACTGCTGTTTTGTAGTGGTCAACAACCTCACTGCTCTCACCGATATGCTGGATGCTGCCGTCGACCAGCCACAGGGCGCGCGTGCTCAGCCGGAGGATCTGATTCAGGTCGTGCGACGCAACCACCACGGTCACCCCTGCGGCCTGCAGACTCTCCAAGTGGGAGAAGCACTTCTCTTGGAAACGCAAATCACCGACCGCCAGCACCTCGTCCACAAGAAGGATTTCCGGGTCGACGTGGATCGCCACGGCGAAGGCGAGGCGGAGTCGCATGCCGTCGCTGTAGGTTCTGAGCGGCTGGTCCATGTGCTCCTCTAGCTCTGCAAACGACGCGATTTCCTGCAAACGACGCAGCGCCTCCGCTCGCGTCAATCCCGCCAGGATGGCGCCGCTGAAGGCGTTCTCCTCTCCGGAGAGCAACGGGTGCATCCCCCCGCCCAAGGTCAAGAGACCGCTGACGCTTCGGAGGATCCGGATAGACCCGACGGTGGGACGAGTAATCCCCGCGAGCAGTCGCAGCAGCGTGGACTTTCCGCTCGCGTTCTTCCCCATGACACCGACCGTCTCGCCCCTCGCCACTGCGAACGAGACTTCCCTGAGAGCCCAGTGGTCAACGCGCTCACCCCGCTGCCCGAGCGTCTTGAGCTTCCTCGGCATTCCGGACGATGCATATCGGTAGCGTTTGGAGACGCCCGCGACCTCAATCTCGTTCATAGCTCATCGACAAAGAAGGGGCTCAGCAACGTATAGACGAGATAGCCGATTGCGCATACGACAATGCCAACTACTGCCAGAAGCAAGAAGGGGGCAAGGGCCGGCAGTTCCCCCACCACCAGGACGTCACGATACGCTTCCAAAAGGTGAGCCATGGGGTTCAGGTAAAGAAGGAAGCGGTATCTTTCGGGAACCGATTGAGCATCGTAGAAAACGGGAGTTAGGTAGAAGCCCAGTAGCATAGAGACGTCCACCAGCAGACGCACATCGCGCAGGTACACATTCGCCGCGCACAGAGCCAAACCCAGTCCCAGCGTATAGAGAAGCTGGACGGCCATGATTGCGGGCAGAAAGACGGCGGTCAGAGGAATACCGTCCCCAATCAACAAGAACAGTGCAAGGATGGGAAGCGCTGCGAGATAATCGAGTCCATCAGTGAGAACGCTGATAGCCGGCACGGCGGCTCGAGGCAGGCTGGGCCTCACGAGGAGATCCCGTCGATCCACCGCGCTCGACGTGGCCGAAGACACTCCCTTCGAGAACCACGTCCACGCGATTATCCCGGTGAATGCGAAGTTTGCATAGTTGGGGATACCGAGAGGCAAGATCCTCGTGAACAGGAACGCGAAGACCACTAAGCGTGCGAGCGGATAGCTCATCGCCCATAGCCATCCCAGGACCGTCCGCCGGTAGCGGAGCCGAAACTCTCGCCCCACCAAGTGGGTTATGAGATCCCAGGAGTAGCGGCGCCTTCCCGGCCTTTTCGAGCGCGTTCCAGCACCGGATATGACGCTCATGAATCCGGTCCTTGCATCCGATGATTCATTCTCTGAGCCTCGCGCTCGTCGGGCATCTGGTGACTGAAAGGCAGGTGGTCGGCAAGCTCCGGCGACTCTCGCGCCGCCTCCCGCCAGCCGATCAAGGAGCCGATAACCAGGTGGGCGGCTTCCCGCAGGCTTTGTCGGCTCCTTTTCGGATGACGGATTCCTCTGTAGGCCGTTCTCAGCAGGGGGATGAGCCCATGCCGCGCGTAGAACAGAGCTCCGGGCGCAATTCCCATGGAAGCCGCTCGCCGAGCGGTGAGCCCTCCTCGCACCCGGGCCAAGGGCCCTTCCCGACCGGCAATCGCCGCAGGACTCCTCGTCGCAATATCGATGCCTGGGATTGCGCACGACGCCACCACGTAGCCGGCATCGAGAAGTCGCTCGAGTAGCTCGGCGGCAGGTCCATGCGGCGCCAGCAGTCCTGTCCAGGCCCTAAAGCCCCCGACCTTCTCGAATGCCTCCTTGCGAACAAGCAAACAGTGGGCGGCGCGGGTCGAAAATGTGTAGGGTCTAGGATGAGTTCTGCGGGATGCAAGAAGGACGGCGGACGGCGAAACATCCTCCGGAGGTAGCCCCCATACGGCGGCGGCGGCCGTTCGATCGCCCTCTAACGCGCTCAAGGCATATGCCAGTCCGTAGGGCTCAAGACGAGCTCCGGGCAGCGGCACGGCCACTACCCACTCGGAGCAAGCCCTCACGGCCTCGTCAATCACAGGCCAATGATTGCCGTCGGCGCCGTCGACAAGATGCACCTCCGCTCCTGCCGCCCTGAGCGGCCCGGCCTGAAGCTCGTCGGACACCAGCCTGGCCGGCCCCAGAACGACTGCAACCCCGCAGAGATCGGGCTTGTCCGCAATGTCTGGGGGGACGAGATCCAACCGGCTCCACCAGCGTCCCGCGAGCATGTGCGCGGCCTGAACGGCCACCGATCCGTCCCACGATCCCTCGGAAGGGTTGAAGCGGCAGGCAATAGGCCCCTTCACCCGAAGCTCGATCTCCGGAGCGGCAACCGTCGGAGCGTTGATCGGCATCTCGGAGTTCAACTCGACCGAAAGGATCCGAGAGCTGCTCCGTTCACCCGAGCCGCGCTGCCCTCCATCCTCGAAGCCCCGTAGATAACAAGCTCGCCGCGCTGCACTCATCCCATCGACCCAGAGATGGCGGGCGTTGATCCACTCGAGAGCATCGAGCCCGCGAACCACGAACGGCACCGCTGGTGGATAACTCAGAACTGCCGCAGCTAGCTTTCGAACCGGTTGTCCAAAACCTCGCCGCAGTTTGGGGCGTGCGAATGGAAGAGATGCCGCTGCGAATGGAAACCTTCCCAGCAATATCGAATCGCCTCGTCCTTCACGGTACGCTCCATCGAGCAACTGACGTGTCTTAAGTGTGAACTCATGGGCCGCCACGGCTCTGGGCTCGTAAACGGCCTCGAGCCCATCACTCAGTGCCCTGATACCCCACTCCCAGTCCTCCCGACGAAACCTGCCAAGAGCTTCATCGAAGCCTCCTACTCGTTCGAACGCAGCCTTGCTCACCGAAGCGTTGCCGCTCAGCACGTGCGTGAAGGTGAGAGCGACGGATGCCTTCTTGGCTCGGAAGTGATCCTCCCACCACAGCGATGCCGCCAGGCTCGCCAGCGTGGGGGATGAAGGTCGCGGCGGCGAGTATCCGATGACCACGCGTTCGCGTCCGACCGCCACGTGACGCCGTAGATGCATGGCCAAGAGATCCGGAGATGGAACCAGATCGTCGTCGAGGAACAAGAGCACTCCTCCTCTCGCCGCCCCCGCCCCGGCGTTGCGGGCAGCGCCCGCGCCGTTTCCCCCTGTCTTCATCCATCGAACATTCAGACCCTTGGTGGGCATGGGAGCGAGCGGAAGGCTGGAGCGCCCGTCGTCTACGACGACTACCTCGAAGCTCGGAGCACCTTTCGCCTGCAGGGTCAGCGCCTCCAAACACCGGCGGAGAGAATCTGGACGGTCCGTCGTGGGGATCACTACGGAGACGGCAGGAGCGGGTTGACTCATGGCCGCCGCCGGGGGGCCATGCTTGGGGGCTTGTTCGGTTTCGCTCAGGGTGGTCGCGCGAGAGGCATGGTAGGGGTCCTGTGCGATTCCGATCACCGGAGCAGCATTCGGTGGCGGCGCGGGAACGGCGCAAGCCTGCTTGAGAGCCCTCCTCCACAGCACCGGCCCAGCGAAGCCGCCCCGTAGGTAATCCCATGCGTTCTGTAGGTCGGTCGAGTCCGCTGATCCCAGCGCTCGCGCGCCTAGGGCGTGCATGAACTGCCGCCAGAGCCACAGCCATGAGGCCACTGCACCGAGCTCCCGCTCCTCAACCAGGAGCTTGGTGAGCGTTGCCGACAATCCGACCCCGTAGCCCCAAAAGGCCTTTCTCAAGGCCTCTAAGTCGCGGCGGTGCTGATGGAAGACATAGGTTCCAGGGTCGTAAACAACGCGCCGGCCGGATCTGAGAACCTTGTAGAGCGCGTACATATCCCCGCCCGACTGGGTCGGGGTGCCGGCGTCGAGCTCGGGTGGGAAGACCTCGCCCAGCTCGACCAAGAGGTCCCTTCGAAAAATCATGTTTGCGCCCGCTCCGGCGCGGCCCGCTGCGGGTGGTGGGAGTGAGGTCCAATCCCAGACTCGGCTATTCATACCTCTCCGGAATCCTCCCGAGTCCTCGAACCGGACCTGGGAGCTTGTTTCGAGCTTGTAGGCAAACGCTGGTCCTGTCACTGCCCCGACGGCGGGGTCGTCGAAAAGTTCGGGTAGCCTCGCGAGCCATCCGGGGGCCGGGACACAGTCGTCGTCTGTAAAGGCAACCAGGTCGCAGCGTGCGCGGGATAGACCTGCATTACGCGCATGATCCAGACCTCCCCGGTCCTCGCGTAGGTACGTCGCTCCCGCCGCTTCCACCTCGAATCTACAGTCGCTGTCTCCCGGATCGTTGTCGACCACGATGATCTCATCCGCAGACGGTTCCAGTTTGCTCAGCGCTCCTAGCAGATCGGGTAGGTAAGAAGAGCGCCGATGGGTGCAGACGATCACCGAGCACGTTTGCTCTTTGGGATGTGGCCGTGGCGCGCCCAAGCGTTGCCGGAGACGATCGATGAGGTTCTGATAGGCGAGTTGAGAGTGCGCGCGTCGTCTTAGCACAACATCTTCGACTCTTGCATCTCCTATGGTGTATCCGGGGCTCGGCAGGCGCAGGTAATCAATTGGAATCCCATGAAGCAGAAGCAGGATGCGCCATTCGTCCGCGTCACCGAGTTCAATGGGTGAAGGGAGCGACGCCTCCACCACAAGCCTTCCCACGCGTGCACGCGATTCCTGGCTTTTACGTGGAGACCTGCTCATAGGTTTAGGAACGCCGGAGTGTCCGGCGCGGTCAGGATGGGAGCGATGCGGACATCGCTTCTGCATAGATGCGCTCGTAGCTCTCCACCACCATGTCCCAATTGTGATTGCGCAGGACGTAGTCGTGACCGGCCTGGCCCACCTCGCGCGCGTATCGCTGGTCGCGAAGAACCTGCACCACCTTCTCCGATATCCCCAGCGCGTCGGACGCCACCAGGAGATGGCGCCCCGGTTCTGCGTCGATGCCCTGCAGGGCAAGAGGGGTGGTGACGCAGGGAAGACTGTTCGCCATGGCCTCCAGCAGCTTGTTCCTGATGCCCGTCCCGTTGACCATCGGACACACGGCAACGGAGCTGCGACTCAGCCACGGCCGCACCTCCGGGACCTCGCCTGTTACCTCCACATCCGGGTAAGCGCCGAGGCGGCGCACCCGCTCGGAGGGCGACCTGCCCACTATGGAAAGCTGGACGTTGGGGCAGGCCGGCCGGATCAAGGGCATCACGTCCTTCACCAGGAACTCGGCGGCGGCCTCGTTGGGGGCGTAGTTCATGACTCCGTGAAAGATCAAACGGCCATCGCCTCTCGTGCCGTTCTCTGAGTAGGCAGCCGTGTCCACACCGTTGGGCACCACCGCTACCCGAAGGCGCGGGTCGACCGCCATCATTTCCCTCTTGTCCGCCTCACTGACCACCGTGACCACAGCGAAGCGATGGTGCCATTTCTGAATAAAGCGCCTGACGCGGTGCACCTCCGCCGCCAGCATCCTGCGCTTCAAGCCATTGGAACCCTGCGCCCTGGCCTCAACGTTCAAATGCCAGGCATCGAGCGCGGCCAGGATTCCGGGGGTGGGGCCCAGCAACTCCGCCAACCATGCAAGCCGGCCGGGGGAAGCCACATGGACGACGTCCGGCTTGAAACGCTCCAATTGCTCCCTAACGGGCTCTCGCATGATTCGAGTCAGCGCCGCCACGCGCATCGGAGACCCGTGCAGCAGCGCTTCGGCACCGGATGCAGCCTTGTCCGCGACTCCGCCGCCGAACGGGCTCAGGAGCCTCAAGCGGTCGTCGCCACCGGCGTCGGGTGCTTGGTCGCTGCCCCGCACCCCGACCACCACTACGTCATGAGACTTGGACAGCCTCTCCAATAGCGCGCTCACTTGCAGCCGGTATCCGTTAACGGGCCCGTAGGGAGCCTCCGAAACACACATCAATATTCGCGACATAGTCTCCCGGACGCGTTTTCGTAGTCTTCGGAGAAAGATGCCAGGCGGCCGCACCCGAGCCGGCGGCACATTTCATTTCCTCATGGTAGCCGTCAGGCAACCGTATGCAGCGGGGTTTGCGTGGATTACGCATTACGTGCAAGGCGCACGGCTCACGCTCCCAGTGGACGCCAACTCGGCTCAACAGCTCGGGTGGGCCCCCACTACGCGCTTTTTCAGTCCTTTTCACCAGCCCTTATAGCCAAAACTATCGTTTACCGGCAGCAAATGGGAACAATTCGGCAAACCCGTCGACAACGCCCCACTTTCCTGAGACACTTTTTTCGCGATCCCAGGCTGACCTGCTAGTCGGGGCCGAATCGGAACGCTCAGGAGGAAGAAATGAAGGTTAAGACCTATATTGCCCTGCTGGCGGGTGCGCTCGTCGGCCTGGCCCCCATGCCCGCGGCCAACCCCGCCGATATCACGATCAAGGCGGCCGGCGACATCGCGTGCAGACCTGGTGCGAGCGTGACTTCGGGTACTTGCCAGCATGCTACGACTGCGGCCCTCCTTGGGGGCGCCGCCCAGGTGCTTGCTTTGGGCGACACGCAGTACGACAGGGGGGCCTTGAGCGAGTACCAAGGCTCCTACGACCCGACCTGGGGCGCCTACAAGAGCATCACAAAACCGGCTGTGGGCGACGAGGAATACGAGACGCCCAACGCTCAGGGGTATCGTGACTACTTCGGCGCGGCGGCCGACCCCGATGGAGACGGCAACCTTTACTACAGTTACGACGTAGGGGACTGGCACGTAGTCGTGCTCGATTCCAACTGCGAGGGGCTGCCTCCGGCCCCGGGCACCAGCAACGGCTGCGCCGGGGACTCGCCGCAAGAGGACTGGCTCGAGCAGGACCTGGTATCGAACAACAGCCTGTGCACCCTCGCCTACTGGCACAAGCCTTATGCCTCCAGCACCAACCAATACGCGAAGGTCAGGGCCCTGTTCGCGACCCTGTTCGACCACAACGCCGAGATCGTTCTGAGCGGGCACGCCCACAACTACGAGCGGTTCAGGGCCCAGAGGCCCAGCCGGGTCCCCGACGAAACCGGCGTGGTGCAGTTCGTGGTCGGAACGGGAGGCAAGAGCCACAAGGCGTTTGGGTCCTCAGTGAGGCGGAACTCCGAGTTCCGCGACTCAACGAAGTTCGGAGTGCTCGAGCTAAACCTTCATCCTTCGAGCTACGACTGGGCCTTCAGGGCCACGGACGGAACCACCCTCGACCCCGGCTCCGCCGCCTGTCACTGAAACACAGGCGAAAGAGCGAGCCAGGATGAGGGCGCGGCTGAGTCTGGCATCGGCCAAAATGGCGAGGTGACCATCCTCTGCTACCACGCCGTCGACCCCGGCTGGCAGTCTCCGCTATCCCTGCCCCCGAGCGCCTTTCGCCGCCATTGTGAGTGGCTGGCGCGCCACCGAGCAATCGTCGACCTGGAGCAGGCCGCGGGCAAGACGGATGCCCGGGGCCGGCTGCCTTCGGGACTCTGCGCCATCACCTTCGACGATGGCCTCGGTTCTGTGTTCGAACATGCGCTCCCGGCACTGGTGGACTACGGCCTCACGGCCACCGTGTTCCTGGTGGCGGCGACTCTGGCCACAGAGGCACAGAAGGTCAACTGGATCGATAACCTTCCGAGAGGTTTCCTGCCTGCACTTACGCTCGGCCAGATTGAGGAGATGGGCGCCCACGGTGTGCGCTTCGGCTCCCACAGCTACTCCCATCGCGACCTGACATCGCTCACCGCAGACGAGTGCTTCAATGACCTCCACGACAGCAAGGAGCTCCTCGAAGACGTGCTCGGACGGGAGGTCCCTCTCCTCGCCTACCCGCGCGGCCTCCACGACGAAGCGGTCCGCAAAGCGGCCCGGCGCGCCGGGTTCACCCATGCGTTTGGCACCGCCCGGCGCCGTCCCCCACCCAGTCGCTGGGGCATTCCCCGTATGGGCGTCTACTCGGGCGACGGCGAGCTCAAGCTGCGGATCAAGTCATCACGATCGTATGCGTCGACGAGGACGAGCGGGACCTACAACGCCCTGCGCCACCTCGCCCGTCGTTGACTCCCAGCTATCCCGCCCCACCGGCTCCTGATCGAGACGGCGAATCTGTCGTGGACTTGGGACGAGGCCACCCTTTGCCCGATCTGGCTGCGTAGCGAAGCCTTGCGAGAGAGGGCCCTGGGTCGGTGATCGAATCGGGGCCGTGGGAAACTCTGCGCCGAGGGCGCAGAGCCGCGGCTGCTTGTCTGAGCGACATCTCGCGCGAGGCGAGCGCTTCGGCAACGTGCCTGACGTCGCCCTCGATCCACCGGTACATGTAGCCGGAGGCCGCCCTAAGTGGTGCGCTCGGGGCTTGTGCGCCCCGGAGCAGGTCGCAATACAGGGAGGGCAGATTCACGCCCGCTCGAGTGGCCAGCGGCAGAGACCCGTAGGGCCGAGGGTTCAGGTCGAGCAGG
>Ga0209587_1001373_pt1 | contig 11517 bp, 14 predicted proteins | sample NGEPerD_2_FD_184512 | JGI IMG/M metagenome (GOLD analysis project Ga0209587, IMG submission 184512) | Arctic peat soil microbial communities from the Barrow Environmental Observatory site, Barrow, Alaska, USA - NGEE PermafrostL1-D... | ecosystem: Environmental > Terrestrial > Soil > Wetlands >... | reverse complement strand
CTTTTAAGGCACTTTGAACTGCTTGAGACTGATGAACTATATTTATACAATACTCGTTTTCTTCTGCCATTTTAACTACTTTTTCCATATGGCCTTTAGCAATTTTGAGTCTATGAATTATTCTTTCTTTTTGATCTTTAGGTTTATACATAATAATCTCCCCCTAGGGCATAGAAGTACGTTAACTTAGCGTACTTATAAATTCTACATCTTTTTAAAAAGAAGGTAAAGAAATAAAACAAGGATTACTAAAAAGGAAATGTTTATAAATATGTTGTTACCAAATAGGTTTGCCGCATAACCTGCCGAATCTTGAATTGTTTTTGTAAAACTTTCACTTTTTACCATTGAAAATTTACCTTGATAATTTAAAACTATAGTAAATACACCTGTTACAAAAAATATCGCAGCTGCTATTAAGTTTGCAAGTAGAATTGTATACGTTTTTCCAAAAAGCTTTATAAAAGATACTGGCTTTCTTAAGGATTTAATTTTATCTATCTTTCCGTTTAAGAATAATGAAATTAGTAAAAGAGGTGTAATCATTCCCAAAACATAGGCTATGCCTATTAATGTTGCACCAAAAAAAGTTGGGGAAAGAAAAGCAAAAGTTAAGATTCCAACTAAAACAGGTGCACAGCACGCACTGGTTATACCAGAGAATATTCCAAGTATAAAAACCGATAATGCATCTACTTTACCTTCTTTTTGTTTTCTTGTAATGCCTGGCATTGGCATCTTAACTCCTAGAAATGTAATTATAGAGACTAAAAGAAGCACTATTCCACCAAGGTAATATACACTATCATGAAATCTAAAAAGATATTTTGAAATAAGTGAAATTCCTATTACAGCAGGAAACAGCGTTACAAAAATTCCAAGACCATAAATAAGAGTCATTAGGAGTACTTTTTCTTTTTCCTTAAAAACGCTTCCTAAGTAAGCAGGGAGGAGAAAACTAATACAACAAGGGGCAAAAAGTGCAACTATTCCTGCAAAAAAGGCAGCTATAAGCGATGTTTGAAATAATACTGTTTCCATACCTATGCTCCGCAGCTACCTCCGGATTTTTGGCCCGGCCAGGAAAGACCTTCCGCTTCTTTTGCTATAACTGCATACCCTTGACCACTTGAGAATGTCTTTGATAGTAGCTCTTTAGATGAAATCTTAGTGTAGTCACGTCCAGCTTTTTCAAAATGATATGCAATATCAAAGTATGTTTGTGGGAACCATAATGCATTAAATTTTAAAGCTGTATCGTAAATTTGTTCTTTAGAATAATTTTGAGAAACCATAAGTTCAATTAAAGCAAGCATTGCCATGCCGTGATTACAATCAGGAAAAGCAGTTGAATTACCACAACATGGTCTATAAACATTTCCTGCAATTTCCTCAACTAGTTTTTGCTGTTTATCATTTAATTTAAAATAGGTATTTTTACTGTAATAACTCATTGCATCGCTTACTCCAAGCGTATACCCACCAGTAGAGGCAAAGTTTGCAGGATTATTGTCACTAGCTGTTTGCATATCACCTTTATCTAGAATGTCATTTTTATTTGCAAGACCAAGTCCCCATAGAACATTTAGCCAAAAATGAGCATTGCCTTCATTAATTTCAATTTTTTGCTTACTTCCATCTAAGTATTTTTCTACATCAGAAGGCATAGTATCTGAACCAGTTAAAGATTGTGCAAGTTTTGTTTTATCAATTACTCCATCTTCAACTAATTTTTTCCCCAAATCTCCCCAGGAAATACTAAAACTGTATCCTTTATCTGAAATTACTTTTTTTTGAAGCAATGCTAAATCAGAATCATTTTGAGTTACCTCTTTAACAGATTTAGAAGCTGCATCATTTGAACTAACTTTTCCTTTTGCAGCATTTGATAGCTGGTTTGTAAGTGCTCCTAATAAAAATGTTGCTACAAGCAACAATACCAATAGTAATGAATTTATATTACCAGTAGCCAATTTTATTTTTCTTGTAATTCGTCTTTTCATTTAATTACGTCTCCTTCAAAGCTAAATTCTACATACGGATGATCAGGATCGTTTGTTTCCATACTTACTGATCTTGAAATTGGACCAACACCTTGTGGCCCATGATATTGAGGGTCAAACTCAGCAACAATTTCTGCTGATTCTCCAGGCTTTATTATCCCTTTCCAATCAGAAGGAGAACTCATGCCTTTCATTCCAAACTCATCACTTTTTTCACTACTAGTTTTTATGTATACTTTTGTACACATACAAGATGTGCTTAAATTTGCAACTTCAAGATTTTTTGTACCTATATTTTTCAAAGGAAATGAATGAGCAACTATGCCTTTATCATAAATGATATCCCCAAGACTTTTTGAACTGTGATCTATTTGAATTTTTGCCCCAAGAGTTTTTTCAACAACTGCTTTTGAAGAAGAATTTCCAGCAAATATAATTGCAGACCCAACAATTAATACTATAAATATGATAATCCCAATAATAAATTTCTTATCCATTTTTAACTCCCCTGGTAGGGGATATAAAAACTCTATCACGAACTGGGGGACTTGTGTCAATAGGTAATATTGTTATAGGATAAAAAGTCTCTTTTTGATTTTTTCGTAAAGAATGATATAATTTAGTTTGCAAAAGCCGAGATAGCCAAGGTGGTCAAGGCACCTGTCTGAAGAACAGGCTATGTGTGTTCGACTCACACTCTCGGCACTAAGTCCAAAATTACACTTCTTATATATTTAAGAAAATTTAATACTTCAAATTATTTGTAACAGTTAATAAACATAAACAAAGCAAAGAAAAGATTAACAGACAAGAACTTGAAGCAGATGAATTTGCAAAAAAATACTTAATATAATTTGATACAGCCTAGCCTTATAAACTTGACAAAGACATCTTCTTTCACTAAAATCCATGACTCGGGTTTTAAAACCCCTATAAACGATGATACAAGGAGTACTTGCTACAGTATTGCCACTTTTGACAATGCTGCTCGCAAATAATCAGGCTACTATTACTTCTCAAAACCTCATAAATCCACAAATCCTCTCCGAAACTTCTAAACAGCAAACTGTTTGGGTAGTTAGGAATAAAGATACTTTAACAAGTATTGCTGGTAATTATTATGGAAATCAAAAATTAGCTGCAATAATCCTAAAAGATAATCCTTGGATAGAAAATCCTAACATAATTGAAAAAGGCTGGAAAATTAAATTAAGACAAAGAGTTTTAGAACCTAACGATTTAAGTGAAGCTACAGCTTTAAAAGAAGAGAATACAAAACTTATACTTGCATATAATGCATACAAAGTAAAACCCACTGTTATAAATATAAACATGCCCGTTGGTATTCCTAATGAAAACACAAATTATGAAGACTTGTACAAAGAAGCGGGAGAAAAATTTGGAGTACCTTGGCAAGTTCTTTATGGTCTTCATTTAACAGAAACTGGGCAAAGAGACGGTACTGTCTATAACAAACAAGGTTCAGGTGCAAGAGGACCAATGCAATTTATGCCAGGAACATTTAAAGCTTATGCTGTTGACGGGAATGGTGATGGAAAAACAAATATTGATGATGCAAAAGATGCAGTTTATACTGCTGCAAATTACTTAGCAAAGCATGGATCTGTCTACAACGGTTTAAAATCATATGGAGGTAACACAGCAGGAACTCTGGCTGCTGCTAGATCTAAAGGATTAAATCTCTAATCCTTCTTCCTATCACAATATAAATGATTAATCTTACAAAACATTTATTAGGTTTATTTTACAATTCTCTTAACATTCTAAATTCTGAATCTCCCATTCTAAAGAATCCATTTATACATACAATTTTAAAACCTAACTTTTGATATATACGTATTGCTTCTGAGTTATTCACTTTTGCATCAATTTCAATAGCTTCACAATTCCTATCTCTTGCAGCATCTATACAACGACTAACTAAACTTGTACCTATGCCTTTTCTTCTATATGGTCTTAAAACATCTAAATTTTTAATAAGTGGATTTCTGTCTCTGTCTTCATTAAACAATAAGTCTACTCTTCCAACTATTTTAAATCCATCTCTTGCAACAAAAATTGATCTTTTTCCTTCTTCTTGCTGTGCTATATTTCTCTCTAAAACAAATTGACTCAAACCATTGCAAAATTCTAGAAACTTTACAACATCTTCTCTGTCTTCTTCTCTCATACTGCCAATATCAATGCTACCTTGTGTATCAGACAAATCAGGTCTTCTTATAAGCCTCATTCTTTCTCTAAGTGACATAGTAGTCGTGCATTATAACAAAAATCTTGAGTTAGGAATATAGATTTGCTATACTCTGAGATATTGCGGGCGTAGTTCATCGGTAGAACGTCTCGTTGCCAACGAGAAGGTAGTGGGTTCGATTCCCATCGCCCGCTCATAAATGATAGAAGTAAATAAAAGCTACATAAATTAACAAAAAACAATAGATGGTTGACCAAAGCATTGCATACAAAAAATTGATTAGCTTGCTTAACAACAATCAAGCTGAATACAAACTATTTACCCCACAGAGAAGCTTTGACATGGAAAGACCTAGGGAAAGTCCAAAAAGAAACTGGCTTTTTTGGCACGGAGATAAAATGCATGGTATTTAAAACTGGAGACAAATTAATTGTCTATGTTACCCTTCAAGGGAAACGAGTAAATTTTGATGCAATTAAAGAAAAATTAAATGTAAGTAAGGTCAGACTCTCTACTCCAGAGGAATTAAGTGAATATTTCGGTGCTAAGCCTGGTTGTGCTTACCCATTTGGTTTTGATCCTCAATATAATATTTATGTTGATCCGCTGATTTATGAACAAGAATGGATGTTGTTTAGTCCAATGATCGCTACAGAAACAGTACAAATAAAAGGACCTAACTTGAAAAAAGTATTTAACTCACTTGAAAATAAAGTTCAAGAGGTTACAAATTTCAATCAATAGATAAAAGGTGTCAAAACTAGCCTAAAAACTTGACAAAAGACTAAAAAGTATGCCAATATTTTTCTAATGAGGAAGATTATTCTGCTCGTATCGTCTTTTACGTTTACTCCACTTCTTCTAATCTTCTGCATTCTATACTTCTCATCTATGTCTTTTGAGAGAAACAGGGCTCAATATTCACTAATCTTTAACCGTGATGTAGCATATGCAGCACTTCCAGGTACAGAAAATGTTGTTGAAAGTAAAATTGTTACTAAGGACGCAAGAATAGAAATACTAAACCAATTCTTTGTAGAACATAAATCACCACTTTTACCATATGCTGAAGATGTAATTACTGCAGCAGAAAAATATGGACTTGATTGGAGACTAGTGCCTGCAATAGGCATGCAAGAATCAAATTTATGCAAAAAGGAACCTAAGGAATCATATAATTGCTGGGGTTTTGGTGTATACGGGAAAAAAGTAACTAGGTTTGATAATTATCCACAAGCCATTGATATTGTTTCAAAGGCTCTAGCAAGAGATTATATTGGACAAGGCCTTGTTTCTCCTCAAGAAATTATGTCTAAGTACACACCCTCAAACAATGGAGAATGGGCAGATAGTGTTACACATTTCATAAACCAACTTAAGTAATATATCCTAAAATAATTATTCACAATTAGTATTATCAGCCTTATTTTATTAATAAAAGATGGACTTATAGTAGGGGACTTGACAACCCTATAGTTATATGCTATACTCCTTTTCAGATCCTTAGGTATGCCACTCCAAATGCATACGTGAGGATTTTTTTATGGACTTGCAAGCTTGCAAGTTTTTTTTAATATAACTATGAAAAGATTAATTACGTTAATCCTTATAACTATTATATTCTCTTTAATAAATCCTACGTCTGCAAATGCAGATCAAAGGGTAAGGGGAGCTTCTGCAAAAATAGCACTTGTTACTAATTTTCCTGAGGAAAACGTACGTGCAAAAATTTTAAAAAGCTATCTTGAGAAAAACAACTCACCTTTAGCAGAACATGCAGATGCATTTGTTGAAAATGCAGATAAGTATGATCTTGACTGGAGGCTTGTTGCATCAATTGCTGGAAATGAATCTGGATTTGGACTTCATATTCCATATAGTTCATATAATGCATGGGGATGGGGAGTATATGGAACAAATGTTCACTATTTTACCTCATGGGAAGACGGAATTGAAACTGTCTCAAAAAACCTTAGAGAAAAATACATGGACAGATGGGGAGCTACAAATGTATATGAAATAGGTAGTTTTTATGCTTCATCTCCTAGATGGGCTGGAAATGTAACCTTATATATGAATAGAATTGAAAATTATGGGTTTTCTAATCCTAAAGAGACGCTTTCGCTTTCTTTGTAAATTTTGTATAATAGCAAAACGCCAGGGTGGCGAAACTGGCAGACGCGCATGGTTTAGGACCATGTGGGGCAACCCTTGGAGGTTCGAGTCCTCTCCCTGGCACAAATACGCATAAAAGGACTCAGAAATATATGGCAAGTACAATTAAAAAACAAGAAGACGGAACAATTATTCTAACCATTACAATCCCTAAAGCAGATGTTGTAAAGGCAAAAGAAGCAATTACTGAGGACTATGTTAAAAATGCACAAATTCCAGGTTTTAGAAAAGGAAAAGCACCTAAAAAAATAGTTTTGGAAAAAATAGACCAGGAAAAAGTAAAAGAAGAAGCTTTAAGAAAGCTTTTGCCCCAAACATACATTGAAGCTATAAATGAGCATAAAATAAAACCGATTATAAATCCTAAAGTACATGTTCATAAAATAGAAGAGGGAAGCGATTGGGAATTTGAAGCAATCACTTGTGAAGCACCTGAAATTGATCTAGGGGGATATAAGGAAAATATTAAAAAAGTAACTGCTAAGGGAAAAATAATAATTCCTGGAAAAGAACAAAATCAAGTTAGCTTTGATGAAATAGTTATAGAATTATTAAAATCTGTAAAAATTAAAATTCCAAGCGTAATAATTGAACAAGAAGTAGACAGACTTCTCTCACAAACCCTTGATGAAGTAAAAAAACTTGGCCTTACTCTAGAGCAATATTTAGGATCTACAGGAAAAACAGCTGTTGATTTAAGAGCAGAATATGCTACAAAAGCAGAAAATGACGTTAAACTTGAATTTACCTTACAAAAAGTAGCTCAGGATGAAAAAATAAGTGTAGAGGAAAAAGAAATAGATGAAGCAATAAATCAAGCAAAAACAGATGCAGAAAAAAAGAATCTAGAATCAAACAGATACCTTTTAGCAAACATCCTACGTCAACAAAAAACGCTTGATTTCCTAAAGAACCTGTGATATAACAAACCTATATTATGTCAAGCAAAAAAGCAAAATCATTAGCGTTAAATAATATTTATACAAACCCCATAGAAACCGTAAGGAATGTTTCGTCTTCTGTATCAAAAGCTTTAAGTGAAGAAATTAAACAAGATGCTTGGAATTCTTGGGAAATGCTTCTTGGAATTGGAAGATTTGGGAAAGCAGAAGGAGAAATGCAAGAAGGTCAAGAAATTGATCTTATGACAAAGAAAAAAACAGAAGAAAAGAAAAAAGAAGAACAAAAATTTGCTGAGAAAAAAGCAAAACTAAGAAACATTGAAGCAGGAATTAATTATACCGCAGAAGTAATTCATGCAGAGAAAAGAATAACTCAGGAAACAAACAGAGAAATAAAAACGACTGTTCAGGAAATCATGAGTGAAATTGGAAAAATTAAAGCAACTTCAAGAGAAATTGCAGCAGAAATTAAAGATGTTAATATACTTCAAATGCCTGAAAATCCTGGCAAATACCATGTTAACTTCTTAGAGTGGGTACTTGCTGTAATAAAGACAGCCAGAGTAAAAATTGAAGATTCAAAAGTATGGATGAAGCAAATGTCTACAAAATCTGCTAAAAAAGGTCACTGGACTCAAGACAAGAGAAAAGGAACTCAATTTGGTCTCTCAGGAGAGCGCATGGTTGCAACTCAAACAGGATAGCTATGATATATTATTATGAAAACAATTTCTTTCCAGTTTATTTTTAAACTCCTTTAATAAGGGTTTTAGTAAATTGGGAGATCTAAAACCAAGAATTTATTAACTCCCTTTAGGGAGTTTTTTATTATAAAAATGGAAAGACATTTATATATAAAAACGGACACTGATGGTTATCAAGAATCGGCAGGTAATGCTAGTCATCTAACTCCTCATGAATGCGATAAATGTCCTCACCCTATTGAGCCTTATTTAGGAATTTTTGCTTCCGATATTATGAATCAAGGCTACGGAATGCTTCTTGATATTCCAAGAATAAATTTATTTGGAACACAAACGGTTTCTGAATATATTGAAAGCAAAAATCGGTCAGTACAAGATAAACTTTCTAGATGTGGCATTGCATGTTTAAGAAAAAATCCTCCCTTAGGCTGTGTTTTGATTGAAGGTGGGCGTGCAGTTATTGCACTTGCTGATGGACATCACAGAGTAAGAAATCTCGGTAATACAAAGTCAAAACCGATATATTCACCCATATTGACAATTAGTGTTTCTGAGTTAAGTGAAGTGTTAACCCAAGCAAACCCAGATATTGCAACTAGTCTTAGTCCGAAAGCATTAGATAATTCAATTAGAACAGATATTACAGCAACTTTAGCTTCTTTTAGATCAATGCCTGCTCATAAACAACCAGTTCCAATATACGGAATACAAAGCATGAGAGAATTACAAAGAAGATTTCCGCCTGCTTATTAAGATTTATCCTATAGTTGACAACCGATAGCAAAGCATCTATAATCTAACCTCTTTTAAGAACATGACTGAATCACCTGGAAGAACGCAACACCCAAATGAATCATCAAGGAGACATACTCCATATAATTTACTCTATGATGGGATTAATCTTGAAGAAAATATTGGTTCAAAAGGTAAGAGGTTTGTAATATCTAGAAGCTATTTATTTGGTACTCAAGAATTATCTGAATATAGTCAAGCAAAAAGAAGACAAGTATTAGCTGAATTTGAAATAGATGGAAGGGACTACATGCTTAAAAATCCTGTTATTGTTTTAAGTAATAGTTTTGCAAATGGTATTCAACTGATAATTATTGATGGGCATCACAGAGTAAGATATGCTCCAAAATTTGAAATAACAGATATTCCATGCTTAATCATAGATGCGGAAACGTTAACTTCCGTAATTAACGAGGAAAAGGGCACAACTTTGACGCCAGAACAATTTCTTCTTGAGACGCAACAAAATGTTGCAAATGCCCTTGAATCTTTTGATAAAAGAATCGTAAATTACAGGCCTCCTCAATTTCTATTTGGCGTTAACACTGTCAATGAACTAAGTAAACGTTTTCCCACCTTTTAATATCTATAATAGAACTTCAAACTAACATATCAATAAAGCCGTTGTGACAAAATAACTGCTTGTGGTAAAATAACTTTGCGGATCCATAGCTCAGCTGGTTAGAGCGTTGCATTGACATTGCAGAGGTCAGAGGTTCGAGTCCTCTTGGGTCCACAGTTTCTACTTATTTATGACAAGAGACGAAGCATATAAATTTTTAACAGATAACGTAACCAATAAAAATCTACTAAAACATCATTTAGCAGCAGAAATTGTTATGAAAACTCTTGTTAGATATTTTAACTCCAAAAAAAAACCAGAAGATTCTGTTTTAGATGAAAATAAATGGGCAATTGTCGGACTTTTACATGACGCAGATTATGAACAAACCAGAGATAATCCAGTAAAGCATGCTGTTTTACTTTCTGAAAAATTAGTCGGAAAAATAGATGAGGAATCTATTCATGCAATTCTTGCTCATAATAAAAACTTTACAAAAGTTGAGCCTGTATCACTTCTTGACTGGGCATTATACTGCTCAGACGAGCTAACCGGCCTTATTGTTGCAGGAGCACTTATTCATCCTGATAAAAAACTCTCATCTCTTACTGTCGAGTTTATTTTAAATAGATTTAATGAAAAATCTTTTGCCAAAGGAGCAAACAGAGAGCAGATTAAAATGTGTGAAGAAAAACTAGGAATTCCGCTTAATGAATTTATTGACCTTTCTTTAAAGGCAATGCAAACCATCTCCTTGCAACTTGAGCTATAAGCTATATAATTAAAATATGATTAACAAATATCAAAATGCTGAATCAAGCATGGGAAGAATTTTTCGAAATAACTTTATGGGAGGAATTGCCTGGGGAATTGGTGCAACAATTGGAATGTCTCTCTTATTTGCCATCTTAGGCCTTATTCTTTCTACAAAGCTTGATTTTATTCCAGTAGTTGGAACTTTTGTTACAGATGTCACTAAATTTGTTTTGGAAAATTTACAAACAAAACCTCTTTTGATAAAATAGCGCGATGAATGATAAAAACTTAAAAGACCACAAACAAATAGGGCAAGAGCAAGAATTGTTCTTTAGTCATGATTATGCACCAGGTGCTCCTTTTTGGCTACCTAAAGGCATGATTATTTTTAAAGAACTTGAGAGATATATTAGGGAAATTACTGAAAAAGGAGGATATCAGGAAATCTCTACTCCTATTATGGTCAAAAGCCAACTTTTCAAAGAATCAGGACATTGGACTAAATTTGGAGAACACAATATGTATAACTTGATTCTATCTGATGAGAATGATGATTCAAAGGGAATCTCCTATACCTTAAAACCTATGAACTGTCCTGAAGCAACTATTGCATATAGGTTTAGACCAAGATCATATAAAGAACTTCCATTAAGACTGTCTGAGATCGGAAGACTTCATAGAAGAGAAAAGTCAGGTGAAGTAAACGGACTTTTAAGAGTAAGGCAGATAACCATGGACGATGCACACATTTTTGCAACTGAAAATCAAGTTCTTTCAGAAATTGAAAAAATCTTAGATATGATGATTTCTTTTTATAACAGTTTTGGATTTGAATATAAATTTATGCTTGCTACTCGCCCTGAAACCTTTGCCGGAACAAAAGAAGGATGGGGAAAAGCGGAAAAGGATTTAGAAAAAGCTCTTGAATCAAAAAAACTAAAATATGAAATAAAAAATAAGGATGGAGCTTTTTATGGACCAAAGATTGATGTCCATATTAAAGATTCTTTAAATCGTGATTGGCAACTTGCAACTGTACAGCTTGATTTTCACATGCCAGAAGCTTTTAAGCTAAAATATATTGATAATTCTGGAAAAGCAAAACAACCTGTTATGATTCATAGAGCAATTTTTGGCTCTTTTGAAAGGTTTTTAGGAATATTAACTGAACATTACCAAGGAGCATTTCCCTTATGGCTTTCACCAGTTCAATTAGTCATAATTCCAATTGCTGATAGACACGCAGAAATTGCCCACAGATATGCAAGAGAACTTGCAAAAGAAGGAATACGAGTAGAGGTTGATGACAGAGCAGAAACAATGCAAAACAAAATAAGGCAAGCTACTTTACAAAAGGTACCATACATGGGTATAATAGGGGACAAAGAAAATGAAAATAAAAACTGTTTAG
>Ga0209587_1001372_pt1 | contig 11519 bp, 13 predicted proteins | sample NGEPerD_2_FD_184512 | JGI IMG/M metagenome (GOLD analysis project Ga0209587, IMG submission 184512) | Arctic peat soil microbial communities from the Barrow Environmental Observatory site, Barrow, Alaska, USA - NGEE PermafrostL1-D... | ecosystem: Environmental > Terrestrial > Soil > Wetlands >... | reverse complement strand
GGCCACGCTCAGATGGTGGAGCAGACGGTCTGTCGAACTACCCCGAGTTTCAAGAGTTTCGCAGGATCAGGTCCTGAGCAAAGCCGCAGATCACAGCCCTGCCGGTTCGCTACTTGCGGAGATCTGAAGGCTCAGCGACGGGGCGACGGGGCGACGGGTGTTTCATTCACGATCGATTGCGCCTCGCGGAAGGAGAGATCGGTGACTTCGCGCACTACCTTCAGGACCTCAATGGGACGGTCACCCGACGCGTCCAGTTGGACCAGGTAGTCCTCGCCTACAAAGTATGCGGGATCCGGAAATGGGTTTGACGACTTCCCGCACTCGACTTCGCTCCACCACTGCCGTTGGCCGAGCACAGCCCCCAGGACCACCAGAACCACCAGGACTAATAGACACCCGAGGGTCGTGACGAACACGTCGGTCATGTACCACGAGCAACGTCCTCAAACGGCGCGTCTCGAGAATTCTCGTTCGGCGCTCGCAGGAACTGACGTGGAAACTATTCCTCGACGAGGATCACCAAGGTTTCGGGCAATACGCCGTCATACGCCATCGCCTCGGCCGCTGCCTCGGATTGCATCGCGACCATGAGCGGGTCCATGTCGGGAACATCCATGAGCACCGCAACACGAGTCGGATTCTGCGGGTCAACAAACGTCCGGATGTTGGTGACACCGAGGGGCGCGAGGAACTCTTCGCGCTTGGGCGAGGCGAGCCAATGATCCTTGTCCTTCACATCGTGGTGACCAATTATGGTTCTCCTCACCTTTCTGTGGGTAGCTGGATGGTGAGGCCGCCGCAGCAGAGGTAGATCATCGCGATGAGGGCAGCGGCGGAGTGGTGGCCGTAGCCGCGGTGGTTGATGAGCCGGATCTTGGAGTTGAGGCCCTCGAGCTTGGAGTTGCTCAGGCCGAGTTCGACCGCGGCCAGGATCCGGTCTCGGTTGGCTCGTACGGTCTTGGACAGGGTGAGGAAGGCGGGGATCCGGGAGCGGCATGCCCAGGCCAGCCACCAGTCCAGATGCATGGGTGCCTCGGTGGGGTCGGCGAGCCGGTAGAGATCGCGGAGCCCTTCCTTGAGTTGCCAGCACCGGTAGAGCACCGAGCCGCTGCGGCGCAGTTCGTGCAGCACCTCGAGCTGGGTGGGTTCGAGCGCGGCGGGGTCCTTGAGCAGCGCCCAGCGGGAGTGTTTGACCCAGCGGGCGTGGTCGCGGGGTGGGGGTGGAGCGTCGGCTGGTGGGCGCCCGCGGCGTTTCGGGCCGGCCTCGGCGGCGGCTTGTCGGGCCTTGTCGCGTTCGAGGTTCCAGGCCCAGCGGCGGGCCTTGTTGATGGCCTCGTTGGCCAACGCCACCAGGTGGAACGGGTCTACGCGCTGGCGGGCTTGGGGTGCCTTGGCGTCGGTGGCCTTCTTGAACGCGGCACCCAGATCCATGCTGACGGCTTGCAGTTGAGCGGATCTGGCCTCACCGAGCTGGTCGTAGAACTGCTCGAGGGTGGCTGCCTTCTTGCCTTCTCCGGACCAGATCACTGCGCCGTCACGGTCGTGGTCGGCGACCACGGTCAGGTAGCGGTGTCCCTTGCGGTAGGAGACCTCATCGACCCCGATCCGATAGACCTCCTCCAGGCGGGCATCGTCGAGCTGGTCGGCCACGACCCGGCCCACAATGTTGGCGACCGCCTCCCACGAGCAGCGCAGCAGCCGGGTGATCGCGGTCTTGTCCATCCGTTGGGCCAGCCAGGCCACGACGTCTTCGAAGTCGCGGGTGAACCGGGCGCCCGGCCGAGCCCAGGGCACGTCCTCGGTGCGGACACGACCGCATCGTCGACACGACAGGCGGCGGATCTCGGCTCGCAGGACCAGCTTGCTGGCGCCCAGGTCCAGCCCCCGCCAGGACCGCTCCGAGCGGTCGTAGACGGCCCGGGTCGACCAGCCACACGGGCACCGCAACCGCTTGGCACGGCGGGCCAGATCGACCACGATCCCCTCAGGAGCAAAGCTCACCGCGGCGACATGAGCGCCAGGGATCGCGAGCATCTTGTTGAATGCAGTCGTGGCGCGCACGTCGTCGCTCCTGTCGTCGGTTCGTTTGCCTCGCAGCACTGAACCAAGGCAGCCGGCGCGTGCGCGTCACCCACACAGCCCCGCTCGGGCCTCGAACCCAACCCCACAAGGCCAATCAGCCACAGATCGAGTCATCCGGACCCACGGGAACCCGAGGAGTCGCCCAATTATGGTCGTCATAGCTCCTCCTCGGCGTCTATGGGTCGACGGGCGGCCGAGTCCCGTGCGCCGCAACCTATACCCATGTCCTCACGTGTGCTTGGGCAGTTTCTGGGCACAAGTGTCAATGCCAGGAAAAACGTCATCGCGTGCGAATGTGGTCTCGTCACCAGTAACTGTTGATTTCGTACGCCGGGTACACCGTCTCGCATGGAATCCCATCGAGATCGGCATCCATCTGGTCGGGCCCCCCTTCCTGCCACCAGTACGACACCGCACCTGCGTACGACACCCCACGTGCGTACAGGTCGCGGCAGAACAATCCTGATGGAAACCTGCCGCTTCCCGCCGCAGCAGTCTGAGGCAGTTCCCGCACCGACCAATACGCCGACACGTCCCTTGGCGCGTACACCGTCTCGCACGGAATCCCATTGCGATCAGCATCCATCTGGTTCGGTTGACCATGCATCCGCCAGTAGTCGGTTGCGGCCACATAACTGTAACCGCGAGCCATCAGGTCCCGACAGAACAACCCAGCCGACAAGCCTCAGACCTCCTCAAGTAGCACCAAGTTCAAAGTTGAAACAGGCGCTTGCCGTGACACAGCCGGCTGGCCCCTCCGGCACGGGGGGCCACGCTCAGATGGTGGAGCAGACGGTCTGTCGGACTACCCCGAGTTTCAAGAGTTTCGCAGGATCAGGTCCTGAGCAAAGCCGCAGATCACAGCCCTGCCGGTTCGCTACTTGCGGAGATCTGAGCCTCGTACGTCCCCAGGTCCCGAGGCCTGCTGTTTCGACTTCTTCTTGACCGGATCGGGTGTCGTCGGCGGGGCAGCGGACGTGGCTACCGGCGTGCTCGGGGTCTGGTCAGCCAAAGTCGCCGAGGCAGGGCTCTCACGATCCAACAGCAGGAAGCCGCCCACGCCGAGGACCACCACCAGCAGCAGGACTCCGGCCAGAACCCCGGCAACCACCACAGCGACCTTCGACTGCCGCGGTGGTCCCTCTGGTGACGGTGCCGGTGCCGGGCGTGGCACGAAGAGCGGCGGCGCGGGTGGCTGCTGCTGAGCCATGTGCACACCGCAGTTCGGACAGAAGGAAGCGGTGGCCGCGTCGGCGCCGCATCGCGAACAAAGCATCATTTTCCCCTCGAAATGTCGGCGCCACACTAACCACGCGCGCGCATTTCGCGTCACTTCAGGCATGACGGGGAACTAGACCGGGCACACGTCTATTGGGATCCGCGTCGTGATGATGCAGCAGCCCGCACAGAATTGGGGCGCTGGGTTCAGAGGAACTCCAGGGGTTCCTTGCCCATTTGGCATCGCCAAGGTGGCGATCCTCGCCGCGGACGTAGAAGTCGCTTCGCGGGACACTAACTTTCCACCCACGCCGAGAGTCCAGCGGTAGAGGGTGCCTTGGCTCCTGGGTCAGCGCCGCCCACGGATCACGCGTCGCAGGCGTCCTTCTTGGCCACCTTGCTGTCGCAGTAGCTCTTCTTCAGGTACGGCGGGGTGATGACGCCCTTGCTGAGCGTGATGGTGCCGATCTCACCGACACGTGGCACCCGGCCGTCGAGCAGCTTGCGCCTACCGACCTTCACAAACGTGAGGGTCGCGTTGGCGGTCGTGGTGCCAGCCTTGGTGACGGGTTCCTCGAGCTGGTAGCCCAACCTGATCACGAGGTCGCAGCAGCCTTCCTGGATCTTCTCCTCGACGGTGCCGTCCGCGCCGATCGTCAGCAACCGGGTGAGACCTGAGAAGAGGCCGACCAGGTCGGAGAAGTCCGGAGCTGCGCGGCGTACGACGACGCGCTGGTGCACCGTCGCAGCCTGCGTGGTCAGAGCCTCGCCCTGCTTTTGCATGAACACGGGGAACGACGGCGCGGAGATGAGCGGCGCCAGGAGCAGCCCATTTGCCCCGAAGACCTTCATCAGCTTGGGCCGCGAGAAGCACCCGGCAGCCACCGCCTCGGCGCTCTGGCTCAGGGTCTTCGCACACTGTGGCTTGGCCATGAGTGCGTCAACGGTCTTGCCGATCTTCACCGGCCCGGCGCCGAACCGGTTCATCCTGATCACCAGGGCCCGCGTCCCCGCCTGCAGGAATCGCAGTGACTGGGCCTGCACAGGACTCTCGGCGATGACTTGAACCCTGCCCTTCGGCTCGAGGTCGGCGTCGTAGGTCGCAGTGCGCCCCGGCGCCAGCAGGGTCTTCTCGGGCTCGAGGAGGCTCGACAACAGTGAGTAGGACGGAACCTCGGGCGCTTCGGTGACGACGGGCACGTTGACGTGCGTGACTTCGACCGGGACACGCTTGCGGTTGGTGACCCTCAGGACGCGCTTGTCGTTTTCGAGACCGAAGCACCAGAACATGGTCTTGCTCTTCGTCGACGCGACCGAGTAGCCGTCCTCCCGGGCAGCGTCCCCGGCGCCCTCGCAGGTCGGCTTTTCGGGCTTCCTCTCGGTCAGGGTGGCGAGGCCGCTGCGTACGTCGGTCCTGAAGTTCGCGAGCGCCCCATCGAGGTCGAGGGCGAGTACGCCGACCTGGTTGAGGCTCGTGGTCTTGAACTCGACGTGCTGCTGGTCGCTCGTGAGCCGGCCACGCCGGTAGGTCCATGGCTGGCTCTCCGAGACCCGGGACGCCACCAGGAGGGGGGTGGTCCTGGGAAGCGCGTTGTTCAGCTGCAACCGCACCGTGGCGGGCCGGGCGAGAGGTCCTGCCGGCGTCAGGGTGAAGACAGGCGAGACGAAGTCGAGGTTGTCGCCGTGCTCGACGCCCGGGGAGGTGTCGGCCACTTCGAGCTCGACAGCGTCCGGCAGACCCGTCGCCTGGACCGGCTGGTCTGCGGGTGTGGCCGCGATGCTCGGCAACCGAGCGGGAGCAGCGGCCTTGCCGCCGGCGCCGCTGCAGGCCGTCGCAGTGAGTCCGACGAACATCGCCAGCAGCACTCGTGCCAGCACGACACTTCGCCGTGGTGAGTGGTGCATGACGTCCCCTGCCGAAATCGATACCCGTGTGGCAGCACGGTATCCCTCGAAAGGCGATCATTTCGGGCTTATGGAGATGCCGAGTCTGTGCCGTGACGTCGGCAGTGAGTCCAGCAGGGCGGTCCAGGGCGGTCGAGAGCGACTCCGGAGCAGGGTCTTCAGCGCCTGCACCGAGCTGGGCGACGTGCGGCCGAGGGGCTAGGGAGCGGCCGGACCCGCGCGGTCAAGCAGGTCGTTCACGGCGTCGCGGAGCTCGCATCCGCAGGCCACCGGTCGGCCGAACAGGAGCCTGGTGTCTCGATGCTTGCCGTCGCCGTAGAGCCTGAGCACCAGTCCGAACCGGTCAAGGGCCAGCGGGCGGACCTCGACGGAGTCGTCGAGGTCTCCACAGGCGTGCGCGGCGAGCGTGCGCAGCAGCGCCGGGTGGCCACGGTGCAGGTGCGGCAGCCAGTGCGCCTCAAGTTCCATCAGCGGGTCGGGGAACGCGTCGCGGTACTCCTCGACCGGGATCCCCTGCGAGTCGAAGCCCCCTTCTCCGCCGTTCTCGCAGTGCCACGAGATTGAGACCCGGTTGGGCTGCAGTCGCAGCACCGGATCCCCGAGGTCGTAGTCCGGCGGATCCGGTCCAGCCAGGTGGGTGTGAATTCCGGCGGGCAGGGGCTCCGTGACGGGGCGTATCGGACCGGTGAGCCGGAGACTGCCTCGGATGCGGTCGTGATGCGGCACGCTGGCCACGTCGACGGCGGTGACCGTGACGACCTGCGCCGGCAGCCTGGGCGCCATCCGGAACACGCTTCCAGGGGAGTCAGCCGGCGCCAGGAACAGCAAGGATCCGTCGGATCCCACGGCGTGCCGGTGCACCTCGTGGGTCATGTTGAGTACGCCGAACCTGAGGTCGACCGCGCCAGCGACCAGGGTGCGTGCGCGCTCGGCGGGCGCGAGAGCGCGCCGCTGCTGACGGGACCCGTCAAGGGCGCGGATCGGGCTCACGGGAGGTCTCCGACATTCATTAGGTAAGCCTAACCTAATCTTTGAGATCCGGAAGTTGCATCCGCCGGGCATCCGTTCTGCCTGACCTCCTGGGACATCGAGTAGCCGCCCGCGCTAACGCTGCCAGTTCTCGGCGTCGGAAGGATCGAGGAGGCAGAGCTTCGCCCCCGACCCGAGGTCGGCCAGCGTGGCCTCCAGGCGGTCGACTCGAGCGCGCGCTTCCGCCACAAGGGTCTGCGCGATCTTGCCCCAGTCCGCTGGCGTCGGGTCCGGGGGCAGCGACTCCATGATGGTGACGATCTCGCGGACCGTCAGCCCCACGCGCTGCGCGACCCGGGCCACGCGGATCCGGCAGCCCGCGTCAGCGGTGAAGCGTCGCTGGTTGCCCGATGTCCGGGCGGCGGTGACCAGGCCATGCTGCTCGTAGAACCGAACCGCTGACGCCGCCACCCCGGCTTCCTCGGCCACCTCGCTCACGCCGAGAGTCTCGGCGAGCAGGTCGGTGTCTGTCATGGGTTGAGTACTCATGTGTGCGTCCTCTGCGGTTCGGCGGCGGGTCGGGTGTGGGTCTCGTTCCCCGGCGGTCGTACGCCGAGCCGGCGGACCGCCAGCGTCAGCGCGAGCAGGATGATCGCCAGCGTGGCGATCTGGGTGAGTCGCTGGGCAGTCACCAGGTCGCCCGCAATCGCGGCGCGTGCGGCGTCCGGGAGCCTGCTCACGTGGTCGACTCCGAGTCCGCCAGTGCGCCTCCCGACCAACCATGCGAAGAGTGCGGTGATTGCCGCGTTGCCGAGCGCGCTCGCCAGCTGTTGCGTCAGACCCATGATCGAGGAGCCCGAGGCAAGGTCATGTCCGGTGAGGTCGCGCATGGCCACCGTCATGGTGGGCATCAGCACCGCGCCCGCTCCGGCACCGAGCGTGGCCCCGAGAAGGGCGAGCACCAGGTAGGGCGTGTCCGTGCGCAGCACCGCGATCCCGAGGGCCGCCGACGTCGCGGCCACGATCAGACCGCCGACCACGATCCGCCTCGGCGGCACCCGGTCGACCAAGCGGGTGCAGAGCTGAAGGCTCAGCCCGGTGACGAGACCAGCGGGCATGCCCAGCGAACCGGCGATCACCGCCGAGTCGCCGCGGGTGATCTGCACGTAGGTGGGGATGAGCAGCATGGAGCCGAAGTACGCCGCGCCAAACAGAGCCAGCACCCCGAGAGCACTCGCGAACACCGGGTCGGTCAGCAGTCGCACCTGGAGCAGTGGCTCCGGACGACGCAGGGACCGTCGTACGAACGCGGCAACGAGCACGATTCCGACGATCACCGCAAGGACCCGGATCCAGGGCGGTCCGGTGGCCTGGCCGACGCCGAAGACGACAAGGACAGCACCGGGCACCAGCAGCAGGATGCCGCCCACGTCGAGCGGGGCACGCTCAGCAGGCTCGTCGTCACGAGCGAAACGGCGTACCAGCGCCGCGGCGAGCAGCGCTGGCGCCACGGTGAGGAAGAAGATCGCCCGCCATGAGACCGACTCGATGAACCAGCCGGCCAGGATCGGTCCCACCACCGGCCCCACCAGCACGGGCAGTCCGAGCAGACTGGCGACGCGCCCGCGATGCCGGGCGGGGATGTCGCGCAGTCCCAGCACCATGTTGAGCGGGTTGATCAGACCGCCCGCGAGGCCCTGCACCACCCGTGCGGCGATCAGCTCGCCCGGGCTGTGGGCGAGTCCGGCCCAGGCCGAGGCTGCCGCGAAGACCAACAGCGCACCAACGTAGGCGTTCCGCACCCCGACCCGGGCGCCGATCCAGGCGGCCAGGGGCAGGGTGGTGACCAGGGCCAGCAGGTACGCCGTGGTCGTCCACTGCATGGTCGCCAACGGCGCGTCGAACACGCGCACGAGCACTGGTACGCCGACGACCGTGATCGTCGTGTCGAGGACGATCGTCAGCCCACCGAGGGCGAGGCTCAGACCGAGTCTGGTCTCACCCCTCACGCCGGCACGGCATGCACGCGTCGGCCGTCGCGCAGGGCAAGTGCCCACCAGTGCAGCTCAGCCAGGGTGGCGTGCAGGGCAGCAACGGACCCTTCCGTGGCGTCGTAGGTGCCGTCCGCGGTGATCCGTTCCCAGGGCGCCGTGAGCGCGACGGCGTTGCGGGTCGTGGTCGCCCGGAGCTCGGGGAAGATCAGCCGCAACTGTTCGATCGCGCGGAGTCCACCCGAGCCGGCGCCGTACCCGACGAAGCTGACCGGCTTGTACTGCCACTCCTCGAAGTGCCAGTCGATGGCGTTCTTCAGCGCGGCGGGGAAGCTGTGGTTGTACTCCGGAGTCAGCACGAGGTAGCCGTCCGCCAGGTCCAGCTGCTTGCTGATCGGGCTGTCGCTCCCACCGGCGCGGGTCCCACGCAGGTCGAGGTCGACATCGGCAAGGTCGATCACGTCCAGCTCGAGCCACGCGATGTCGGCGAGCTGCTCGCGCAGCCAGAGCAGGAGCACGTCGGCAAGCCGTGGTGTGCGCACGCTCGCGACGATCAGCGCTATCCGTACGTGCTTCGAGGTCCCGCTGATGATGTCCATGCTTGCGACGCTAAGAGTTCAACAAAAGTTGAGGTCAAGCCGGGAGGGCCACGAGCATCCCTCAAGCCGGCGCTGCTGGCACGGCCTGCACTGCGGGCGAGTCGGCCATGCTTCGGCGGTGGACGGCCACGATGTCGCGCGTCGGCACCGGATCATGGGTTGCCAGCGCAACAAGCTCGTCGGCGAGATCCCCACGTCCCAGACGCGGCACGAGGGCGATGCCGAGGCCGGCCACCCAGAGAGCCACCGAACGCTTGAGGACATCACGCTGCATCCGCAGCTCAACGATCTCCTTCCGCAACCGGACCAGCTCTGCTCGCTCAGACTCGCTCAGCGCGGCCTGTCAGCCCTCACCGAACCGACGCTGCTTGGCACACCAGTTGCCCAGCGTGCCCTCGTTGATACCCAACTCCCGGGCCACCTGCGCGATCGGCTTCCCAGTCTGGGTCACCAACTGCACCGCACCCTGCTTGAAGTCCTCATCGGACTTCCGATACTGCCTTGTGGTCATCGCCACTCATCTCCTCAAAGGCGATGTGTCCACGCTACGAGGGGAAGCCCAACACGCCCTAGTTGATGCTTGACGGACTCAGCTTCTGATCAGTCACGGCAGCCAGGACGAATCGTCAGCATTCAGCCGTCGGGTGGTGGTCGGGAGGTTCGTCGGCGTACGCCGGGTGGTGGGTCGAAGACGAACGTGTTGGGTCCGGTTCTTCGGATCTGCCAGGGTCCGGCGTGGATGAGGCGGTGGTGGTGGCCGCAGAGGATGATCATGTTGTCCAGGCAGGTGGGGCCGCCGTCGACCCAGTGCCGGATGTGGTGGGCGTGGCACATGATTGGTGGGCGGGTGCAGCCGGGGAAGCGGCAGTGCCGGTCCCGGGCGACCAGTGCCTTCCAGATCGGGGCGGTGACCAGCCGCTGGGCGCGGCCGACGTCGAGGACCTCGGCGGCACCGCCGAGGACGGCCGGGATGACCTGCGCGTCGCAGCACAGCCGGCGGACCGTCGAGGCGGAGAGGTCCTGCCCGGTTTCGGTGACCCCGAACCCGGACTGCTCACGCAGGTCGGCGAGGTCCATGATCAGGGTCAGGCGTGGGACCGCGCCGTGGGACTCGGGCAGCACCTCGGTGTCTTGGAGGAGGCGGCAGGCCTCGACCAGGGCGTCGAGCATCCGGGTTCCGTGGTCGCGCGGGTCGCGACCGTCATGGCTACATCCGGGGGCTCCGCAGGTGTCGGGGTCGCAGATCGGGCCGGTGTTCGGTTGGGGCTTGGCGAGCGGGATCAGGGTGGACTTGATCAGTGCGGCGTCCTCGGCGCTGCAGCGTCCCTTGATCCAGGCACCGCCGGCCTGGTCCTCGGTGATGGCCAGGTGCCGGGTCAGGTGTGCGGCGCGTTCGAGGCGGTCCAGGGCCTGTTCGTCGCGGCGCTGGTCGCCGGTGGGGTCCACCACGCTGAGCAGCCGGCGGGCGAGTTTCTTCAGGTCGGTGGCATCCAGGGTCTTGGCCTCGGCCAGCAGCGCCTGGACCCCGCGGGCCCGCAGCCCCTGGTCACCGGGGAGGGCGCCGATGGCGCGTTCGATGACCTGCGCCTTGGCGGTGCAGAGCCAGCCGTCGCGCAGGGCCTCGGCGACCGGGGCCAGCACCGGCCCGTCGAGGGCTTTCGCGAGCCGCACCACAGCGGGCCCGGTGCCCTTGTGACCACCGGTGACCGCGGTGACGAAGTCCTGGGTCGAGGCCCACCCGGCGTCCTTGACCGCATTCGTGGCGTCGATCTCGCGGACCACGCCGAGCTCGAGCGCATCCAGGCTCGACTTCAGCGATTCGATCTGGGCCACGGTCTCCATCAGTTCGCCGCGACCTCGCGCCGCCCACAACGTCTCACCCATCGCGACGACCTGGCTGCCGATCAGCGCCAGCGCACCTGGAACCCCGCCGGCACACGGGGTGTCGCGGTGGTCTTCCGGGCGGCTGGTCATGACTGAATTCAAGCAGCGACCACTGACAGGTTCGGTCGAGAATCCCCATGTGTGGAAAGAACTTCTCGATGTTTCTCGACAGGTGCTGACTGGTTGTTCACTGGCCGCTGTTCGCCCCAGGTGGGTCGACCCCGGTTCGGCGTACGGGTGGTTTCGAGCAAGCCAGGGGCCTTCGGCCGCTACGTGGGGGCAGAAGGCCCGAGGAACCTTCGTAACAGACGCTCGCTGCGCTCGCTCGTCAACCATCGTGGTTCCCGGGTTCGCTGCTCAGCCACCGTGGTGCCAGGTTCGCTGCTCGCCCCAGGTGGGTCGGCCCCCGTTGGGCGTACGGGTGGTTTCGAGACGCTCGCTGGCGCTCGCTCCTCAACCACCGTGACACGAGCTCGCTCCTCAACCACCGTGGCGCGGGGTCGCCGCGCAACCACTGTGGCGCCGCGTTCGCCGTCGCCCCAGGTGGGTCGGCCCCCGTTGGGCGTACGGGTGGTTTCGAGACGCTCGCTGGCGCTCGCACCTCAACCGACGGGGCAAGTGCGCTCGCTCCTCAACCACCGTGATGCGGCGAATGCGGCGTCACGCAGGTCATCGAGACCGGGGGAGCTCGGGGACCAGCGCGGAGTGAAGCTGCTGCTGGTCCCGACCACCACGGGTGCCTAACGTGGCTGCTATGGAGTTCGCCCGCGAACAGGTCTGCCGGGTGACCGGGCTGCAGGGTGACCCGGCCGCGCTCGGTGGAGCCGTGACGGTGGCGCTGTGCGGCCACAGCGCCACCGTCACGGCT
>Ga0209587_1001371_pt1 | contig 11521 bp, 14 predicted proteins | sample NGEPerD_2_FD_184512 | JGI IMG/M metagenome (GOLD analysis project Ga0209587, IMG submission 184512) | Arctic peat soil microbial communities from the Barrow Environmental Observatory site, Barrow, Alaska, USA - NGEE PermafrostL1-D... | ecosystem: Environmental > Terrestrial > Soil > Wetlands >... | reverse complement strand
TGCTTATTATTGAGCCATTTAAAGAACCCCGCATATTCCAAGGGAGATACTCTAACCGGTTTCCCTTGAAAGTTGATCTGCGTATAATCCGAAGCTACTCTAAATTGTGAGACCAGCTCAACAATCTCACCCATTTTTCGATCCCCTAGTCTTTGAGCCGTATCTCTATCAACTGTCGGAACTTGATCAAACCCTATTTCTGTGACATCTTCTACAAAATTCCCTTCCTGCTTTTCAACTAGAGTAGCGTATCGTTGGGCATGGAATATTGGCAACGAGTAAATCTTTATTATTCCAACGACTGCAAATAGTAGCACTGACGCGATAAGCAGATAAGATGATACTTTTGCTTGCTGCTTTAAGGTAATACCTTTTTTTCCGACTGATACATGGGGCAACAGAAATAATCCTGCACCGATTAGAAGTATTATGGAAATGTATACCCAAAGGCTCACTGATTGGATGTTCATAGGTAGGAGCAGAAAGTAGTATGAGATTAAGATAAGTGCTATCCATATAACAGCTGTAATGATTGTTCCTTTTAAATTTTTCAAATCTTACTCCTTTTCTTTGTCATCTTAATCTTTATGGCGCCATGCCAATAGATGAACATAAGCCGTTCAATCAAATCAATCAAAAGGAGAGCTTAAACAGCTCTCCTTTTCAGGTCCTCCATTGTTGAATCATCGGTCGCGGCCGATGTCACTTAGCCTCTGACAGCCACTTTCGCGCCTCAGCGACGTCAGCGTGATCGAAATATTGAACCTTCGCATTCATGAAAGGCTTACAGAACACCGCCATGCCATGCTGCCATTTCTTTTCCCCAACCATCGCGATACTCTGGATGTCGGAAAAGTGTTTAATACCGAGCTTTAGGTCCTCCCACGCCGCGCCAGCGTCCCAGCCATGGAAGTCGGTCATATCAAACAACAAGCTCAATTTTCCGTGTTGCCGGACAAGTTGCTCGAATCGGGGCACAAGAAGCTCGTAATCCGCCTTTTCCAGTTTTCCACTGACCTGTACGTTGAGTACCTGCCCGCCGTTTTCTTCAATTAGTTGAATTGACATATTAAAACACCCTTTCAATTTATGCATTTCAATCGGACAGCAGTTTCCAAAGCTCCAAATAGCCCTCTTGTAATACTTTCCCCTTATTTCCATAAATCCCTCCTTTGTTGACGCAAATAAGCTAAAGACCTATATCTCACAATGCAGGTAGAGTCATATCATTCCCCTTTCAAAGTTCCGAAAAAGGTACCTAGACCCGGAGTTGGATGACCAACTACGCCAAATTAAAGCACTAAATTAAGTGAAAAGCCTCATGTTGGTAATTATAGTAGCAAATCATGTCTTATCCTTGTTGTAAAACAGTATTTGAAGTTGACACAGTAATATATAGAATATAAAATGTAAACAATAATACTAGCATAAGGGAGTAGGTGTCGACAGATGGAAGAAAAACGCGAACAATGGATGTCAAGGTCTGGTTTTATTTTAGCAGCCGTTGGGTCTGCTATTGGTTTAGGAAATATCTGGAGATTTCCTTATCAAGCGTACTCTGATGGCGGTGGCGCATTCTTAATTCCTTATTTTTTTGCGCTAATAACCGCAGGAATACCACTTTTAATTCTGGAATTTTCCTTAGGGCACAAGTTTCGGGGTTCTGCACCCTTAACCTTTAGCAAACTAGGTAAGTTTGAATGGTTTGGTTGGTGGCAGACAGCAGTGGCTTTCGTTATTGCTACATATTACTCCGTAATTGTTGCTTGGGCAATGGCGTACACGGCTTTTGCCATACCTCAAACCTGGGGGCCGAAGCCAGGCGACTTTTTAGGAACGTATCTTGGCTTAAGTGATCCCAGTAAATGGTATGCTGGTGGATTTGGCGGACTTCAGTGGAAAGTCGTTGTCCCATTAATTTTAGTCTGGGCTATTGTCTATTTTGTACTCTCTCGAGGAGTTAAAGGAGGCATTGAAAAGGCCAATAAAATTTTCATGCCCGCTCTATTCATTTTAATCATCATTATGGCGATCCGAGGAATTACCTTGCCTGGGGCAGCTGATGGTTTAAACGCACTCTTTACACCAGATTGGAGCAGAATCACGGATGCAAGTGTTTGGGTGGATGCCTATGGGCAAATATTCTTTAGCCTAAGTATCGCCTTTGCAATTATGATAACGTATGCGAGTTATTTACCAAAGAAATCTGATATTAATAATAATGCGTTTATAACTGCATTCGCTAATAGTGGATTTAGCCTGCTCGCAGGAATTGCCGTTTTTAGCACGATTGGTTTTATGGCAAATCAACAAGGGATACCCATTGATCAAGTAGCTAAAGGTGGTATAGGTTTAGCCTTTACAGTTTTTCCAGAAATTCTCAATCGTATGCCGATGGGGCAAATCATCGGTGTATTGTTTTTCATTTCCCTGGTCTTTGCAGGGCTATCCTCATTGATTTCGATTGTGGAAGCCTTTTCGGCAGCAGTGAGTGATAAATTTAATGTTCCTCGTAAAAAGGCTGTAAACTGGGCCGTCGGAGTCGCTGCTCTTGTAAGCCTACTGTTCGCAACTGGTTCAGGACTCTTTTTGTTGGACACGGTTGATCACTTCATCAATAATTACGGAATTGCATTTGCTGGTCTTTTTGAAGCCATCTTTTTAGGATGGGTTTTGAGACAAACAAAACAAATCAGAACCTATAACAACGAATTATCTGATTTTAAGATAGGCGCATGGTGGGATGTTTTTCTCATTGTCATAACCCCCGTCGTGCTGGGTTACATGGGAATCCAGAATTTAATCCATGAATTTAGTAAACCATATAGCGGTTATCCTTCGAGTTTACTCGCTGTTGGATGGGTTATTGTAGTTGGGGTTGTCGTAGTCGGCTTTATCTTACAAGCCATGAAAAGTATCAACCCAGAATTTGCTGTAAGGCAAAAGAAGGAGGACGTTGCATGAACGGAAGTGCGATCGCAATGATGCTATTCGGATTAGTTTTTCTTTGGGGTGGATTTGGTCTTTGTGTTAATATCGCTAACAAAAAAAGTACACAGAAATTCACCGATTAGGAAACAAGGCTTCATAATAAATAATCAGATTCTAAGGCACTCATAGGAATTTCCTAAGGGTGCCTTTACCGTTTATTAATCAAGTCCACCACATCAAAGTTTGGGCTTTCTGGGGGTAACAGGAGTCCACAAATTTGACCAGAGCATTAGTCTCTTCGGCATACCCATTCTGGCTGCAATAATCATACAAAACCATAAAAACAAAAGAACAAGTAGCTCCCTGTAGACAGGGCTAACTTGGAACACCGTCCTCGAATTCTGCAATCAGGAATTCTGGTAAATTTCAATTCCGAATGTTTTTTAGTTAGACAGAACCCTATTCCAATGACGTCCGAACGTTCCAAGCAATAGTTCTAAACAATAAGTTAATAAGTTGGTGTCAGGCACCAACAACGTTCGTTATCAACGTTATCAACTAGTTTGAATTGCTTACCCGATCTCCTTGCCTATAGAAAATGCCGAGCCGATTTGTTTCCCTATACCATAGTAATTTCTACTATCAAGCGCGTATATTAAAGGTCGTAATTGTTCTATAAGCGGCTGATCCCCCTTTTCTTGTAGGGTATCATCTAGTTTAACATCCATAACCTCACCAATAAACTGAGTGTGTAGGCCTATTTCAATCACCTGGATTATTTTACACTCTAAATTAACTGGAAATTCGCTTATATAGGGAGCATCAACAAAATCACTTTTTACGGGTGTAAGACCAGTCTTATCAAATTTATCTTCCTTTTTTCCAGATACCATGCCAAAATAATCGGCTTCTCTAACATAGTTTTCTGAGGGAATATTGATTGTGAAAGCTTTTTTGGTCATAAGGTTACCATAAGTATAAGTGGCTTTGCGTAGTGAAATCGCAACGCAAGGCGGAGATGAGCAGCATATTCCTCCCCAAGCGGCCGTCATAGCATTTGGCTTACCTTCCTCGTCATAGGTACATACAACCAAAACCGGTGTAGGATAAATCAACGTTTTAGCGCCCAAACTTTTTTTCATAATGTTCACCTCTAAATTATTTACATCACGCTCTCCTTCTAACGCTGATCACATCTCGCCAAAGGAGAAGGGTGATTCTTCTCATCTTAACATATCTTCTTCAAACTTAAACTCCCATTATTTGGAGACGAAGCGATTATCTTGTACCCAAAAACGCCAAGGATAGTTTACAGCTTCTCCACTGTTATGAATACCTATTCTTGGGCCCACCGCAATCGATCCAATTTCTTTTCCTTCTGTGATAAAAAGTGGATACTCAAACATCGCTCTCCCGTAATCTTCCTTTACTATCCCAAGGGATTTGGTTAATTTTCCTGGTCCATTGGTTAGCTCTCGTTCCTTTTTCTCTTTTCCGCGCCGTTGATACATCAGGTCCATTCCGCAACATGGTTCTAGGGCTCTAATTAATACCGCCTCTGGGCACCCGATCTCTCCACTAACCACGTTAATAAGGCAATGGGTATGCATAACATAAATATAGACATACCCAGGTGGTCCAAACATGACTTCGGTTCTTTTAGTCCTTCGATTCCCGAAACCATGTGCCGCACGATCTTCTGGTCCAATATAGGCTTCGGTTTCTACGATCCAGCCCGACACCGTACCTAACTCGGTTTTTTTTACTAGCAATTTCCCCAACAAAGCACGAGCTAAAGTAATCGTAGGTTGTTGGAAAAACGAATAACTTAGCGGTTTAAATACCATAGTCGTTACCCCATTATCTATTTTGCACTCACTAATATTCCATTTTTGCCCTTAACTCCCCATACTATTCATGGGGTATATTGTCTTTCCCAGAGTGATTTGGCAAAAGGCCTCGGAATATCCCGAGTATCCCCTGCTGGTCAGATTCTTTAACTTGACTATTTTTGTTCGATTTCAGTAACACATTCGCTTTTGATCTTTTCAACCAGGAATTGCAGTGCATCAACAACATGTGGTCTGATGTCGCCGCCTATCAGTACATACATTATGTCGTCGCCAAGTTCAAGATGGCCTTCATTAAGCCAAACCCTGATATAGAAAATACCATCCATCTTATAGGTTTCAGCAATCGACGCATCAACCTTTGGGGCATCATAAGCAAATTCCATTCCCGTTACCATTGAACCGTCATCAATGCCTTCAACATCCCAACCAATACCTATTACTCTTTTGAAATCCATTAATTCAACCGTAAGCTGATCCGCGAGTTTATACCTCAGAAGGACTTCCTCTGTATCAACTTGTCATGAATTCCGACAAGTTGGTGATTCTATATGCCATTAAGTAGTTCCAATCACTTGGTCAATCATCTTCAAAAGATAATCCGGGAAATCATCCGCATCATGTTCAACGGATATAAGTCGCTTTTTCATTCTTTTTCCGACTTCGACTGCCTCTTCTTTATTACCATACTTGAAAAGTAACTCCAGTTCATCTATCCTTTCAAACAAGGCTTCTCCACAAGTACTTTCATGTTTGTAACTTAAAAAATCGCCCTCCAAAAACCAACTCAAAGTCCTTTCAAAATGCTCAATAATAACATCAGGATTGATACTTACCCTTCTTAGCACCGTATCTTTTCCAAGGACTTCTTCGGACAGATCCCTTATCTGAAAATCCATATTAAAACCCTCAAAAGCTGTGAGCGCCCGTCCAAAATCATGTAAAGGAATATTCTTTCCATCTATAACCAGATAAACGTGATTTTCTTCTTCAGCATGTTGAATCCGGCATGTTCCAACGCTATTAAGGCTATATTGCTCCTTGTCGATTTGAATTGCATTATCTATAAAATACCTATCCGACAAATGTGTAAGCGTTTTATATCCAAGACCAGTCAATATCTTCTGATGCAAATGTTCGATTGCCACTGCCTGATTTTCTTCAGGCTTTACGAGTATCTCGAACTGATAACCACCCTCCATTTCTTCTGCTTTCCATACAGAAAGCCCTGGCATAATCATATTTTAAATCTCAAGTTGATGCCTAATCCCATCGGCATCATAGCCTGATATAATCTTTGGAAAGTCATCCATCTTGCTTACACCAAGTAACTCAGCCATATAATCGTTATAATAAGCAATAATCCTAGATACACCAGTACCAAATAATCTCCAATTATTGGTATTCTCAGCATAGCATGCCGAAGTGTAATTCTCAAGCCTTTTCTAGGCAATACCTTTCAATTGCCTTAATAACATTCCCGACACGTTTACAGCAAAAAAATTACACCTTCACCGTCTTCTTCATCACAAACCCGGATAACGACTCCTTTCAGGACGTTACCCCATCATTCGACTTTTCAAGATGTCAGTTCTATCAGTATTTATACTGATGTCTAGGCTTTTATTAACTTAGAAACGTGTCGCACAATAAGTTCCGCCGAGTATAAATTTAATAATAAACTACCGGTTCTAATATAAATGACACGCAACATAATGCTCCTTTTCTACTTCTTTCATCGGAGGGTCCACTTCTTTACACATGGGTTTTGCAAATGGACATCTCGCATAAGTTGGTGTCAGGTACGAGGTCTTTTTTCTTCACCTAAGTCTTCAAGCAGCGAATCCCTTCTGTTTTGGATTAAACATGCTAAGTTTCAACCAGGTTCAGCGCTGCTGCATATCTCGTTGCTGTTGCTCGATTGCTCTAATGTAGAGGTTAAGTCTCCGTTCTTCCAAGGCAGCTATAAAATCTACAAACGGATTCAAATCTGCATCCACTGCATAGCTCTCAAGGGCCTCAAAATATTCCAATCTGCTTTCTTTCGCAATGGAGACTGGAAGGAAACCATGAACCATCAACTGATAGTTCATTATCAATCTCGAGGTTCTGCCGTTACCGTCAACAAAGGGATGTATCTTTACAAACTCTGCATGGGTCCATGCCGCAAACTCGATTCCGTTTGTTTCCGATTTGCAAGGGAGATCGGCATAGAAATTTTTGACCAGTTGATATGCTTCATTTGGTGAAGGCGGAGTATGTCTTGCACCAGAAATGTAAACATCTACATTGCGGTATATACCGCCAACCATAATGTTCTCCATTAAAATTGCATGCATATCCTTGACCTTTGTTTCACCAAGAGGTCCCCCTTCAACAATGCAAGCTTTGACGTATTGATATGCCTTATTGTGGTTGACAATCTCATAGATCTCTCTTAGCCTCTTACCTCCAACTGAAATTTGGTCCTCCAGTAAGGCTTTAGTTTGAATGAGACTTAATGTATTACCCTCAATAGCCGTGGAATTATGTGTATATTCTATCTCAAAGGCTTGGCTATAATTATGCAAAATAATATCCGACAGAACGTTTTTATGACTTTGATAAAATTCCTTTTTAAGTAATAATGAATTATAGTCCATGTGAATTACCGCCTCTTTTTCCGACTTGCCTTTGTAAGATTATACCATGTTCTGAAAGTCAGTAAAAGCCCTCCAAGGGGCTGTATTCAAATGACTTACATAATTCCTCAGGATTTGCCTCATCTACCGATTTCACATTTCTACACCCTGCAACAAATAGCATTCTTGCCACTGTGGGGCATGAGACTCCGCCAGTCTCGTCTGATCTTCCTCCCATACAACTCGATCCGTCTTATAATCCATAATGACCCATCCTGCTCCTGCCTGTGCGCCAAAATGCCTTTGCTCGACTGTATCTGTGGTAGGATCGCCTGGATAAAACGAATCCATCGCCTGATTTAGGATTAATCTTCCTGATACTCCAAAAACATCTGACATAAATGTGGACATCTTTAGGATTGTCAAAAAAGGTATTTAAAAACAGGCCCCTGTCTATTTCACAAGAGAGCCTGTTTATTTAGTGCGTTACTCCATTTTTCATTCCCCATTGTGCCGCCAGTCATGATGGTCAATAAGTTGGTGTCAGGCACCATTGGGCAATTTGTATTTTGTTATCCTTTTAGATGATTGCTGCTGTTACTTCCTTCAAAATTTTCGTCCTTTTATTTAAGTATTCTGGAGCTCAACTGGAACCTTCAACTTGTCACTAAACCAACTTTTCTAAATCCATCTTTGAGTAGACAATCCTTCGAATTTCGACTACATTATCGACGACAACATAGAGCACTAAATAATTATTAACGGGTAAAAGCCTGTACTCGCCATCTAATGTTTTGAAAGGCTGATATACCATACATGAATAAGGAAATTGTGTAAGCCTTGAAATGGAGGAATCCAGAGCATCAATTAAATCTATTGCTGCTTGTGGTGCTTTCAAATGATCAGTAATATATAAAACGATATCAGACAAATCTTTTTTTGCTAATGGCAGGTATCTAATCTCAAACATTATTTCAAATCCGCCTTGTTAGCAAGTTCTTTCCTAAGATTATCAAAAACCTCTTTATGGGAATATCGTTTATCTGTTGCTTTAGACTCAAGTTCGGCCTCCTTGAGTTTAAAATATATTTCGCTTTCAAACTGTTTCTGTTCATAAGCTTCTATACTCATGACGACCATGTCACCGTAACCGTTCTTTGTTAAAAATACGGGTTCTGAAGTCTCATGAACAATTTTTGAAATATCAGCAAAGTTGTTTCTTAAATCGGAAACCGGTCTAATATGCGGCATTAAGATCACCTCATTATTTTTAGCATTATATTATCATAATTATGCTAAACTATCAAGCCAGTGATTTGGGGGAGAATTATTAATAATCCGTAATGCTTCTCCGGTATCAGATAGAGAACGCCTTCCCGGAAAGAGCAGCTCTAGACAATAAGTTCACAAGTTGGTGTCAGGCACCAGTGCGATATTGGGGTGGTCCTTGTCTCAACTATATTCTTAATTTACTGCGAAATATGGCAAAATAGTGAATTGAGACAAAAAATGCCCTGATACAACCATGTAGGAGGCACTCACCTCAATACAACATCATCCCCTCTGACCAAATCCACAACCAACATGCTTCCCACTAGTGTCAAATGTTGACAGATTGTCCGCTGCCCTATAAAATTAATTATAACGCAGTTCGCTGTGAATACTTATCATTTCAAAGAAGAGGTGAGAAGATTGAACATTCGTTGGCTTGGTCATTCCTGTTTTTTGTTTACCAACCGAGAGGGTCTGACGGTTCTGACCGATCCATTTGACGAGAAAGTAGGATACCCAGTGCCCCATATTGAGACGGACATTGTCACTGTGAGCCATCACCACCATGATCACGATTCTGTCCAAGTACTTCCGGGAAAGCCCCAAATCTTCGATGGGGAAGGCCCGCACGTTTTTTCCGGGTTGTCGGTTCAGGGCACCGCAACATTCCATGATGCCGAACAAGGTACAAAACGGGGAAAAAATACCCTCTTTTCTTTTACGATGGATGGCGTGCGCATTGTCCATTTGGGGGACCTTGGACACCTTCTTAGCCCGGATCACCTTGCAGACGTTGGACAGGTTGACATCGCCTGTGTCCCGGTCGGAGGATTCTACACCATCGATGCAGAGCAAGCCTATCAGGTGGTACAGCAACTCAACCCCAAGATCGTTTTGCCCATGCACTATAAACTGAACGATACGTTTTCTCTACCAATTGAAGGAATCGACCGTTTTCTTGCATACTTTACTCAGATCAAAAGGGCAAAAACTCTGGACATTTTCTCGGCTTCCCTACCTCAAATCCAGGAGGCTATCGTGTTAGAACTTTCTGCAGTCGGGTAATGAAATAAGCCCAAAAACGTGCATTTTTCGAAAATGCACGTTTTTGTTGATAATAATAGCACACTATTAAGGGTAAAAATTTTACTTTATTTTTGTTAACAGTCTAGTCCATGAGGAAAATTACTTAACTGCCTCAGAGCTTCTTTGCTAAGCCGGTACACACTTCCCCTAATCTTGGAATGATGCGGCAACCATTTCCTCATAATTAGTAACTAAATATTAACAAATATACCAGTTCTTCTATAAATATTACTTTTCTTGAATCTCTATGGACTTCATGAGGACTGGGGTAGTTGGTGCACTTACTTCACCTGAAGGGCTTGGTCCTACGGGTACACTCGCTATCTTATTTACAACATCCATACCAGAATCTACTTGCACAAAAATTGTGTAGTTTGGACTTTTGTCTAAGTTAACTGAATCAGCACCTGAGCAAATGAAGAATTGACTGCCATTTGTATTCGGACCTGCATTAGCCATGGCCACTATCCCAGGTGCGTAGGTATGCGCTTTGGACAATTCATCTGCAAATTTATAACCAGGTCCGCCAGTTCCAGTACCAGTTGGATCTCCAGTTTGGATCATAAAAGTTTTCATATTACATTAGCAAATATGGCATGCAATATTGTCAGGATGGTAAACTTGCTCATACCATCTAGCTTCGTAGAAGAGCAGTTTACCACTTATGGGTAAACTGCTCTTGATTTTCGTTTCTATATTAACGTGACGATATAATTTTTGAAATCATTTATTTCAGAACCGGATTGCTTAGGTCTGGAAAAAAGTACGAAACCATCAATTTGTATTGGTCCTGCGATGATAGGCAGGTATCCAGGAGAAATCCCTTTTCAGATTTATATTCCTTCAGACCGCGATAGTAAAACAGCTTATGTTCATGGTCAATGATAAAAGGGAGGATATCATTATTAAGGCATTCTTTAAACATAATGATACGCCCTACTCGGCCGTTGCCGTCCTGAAAAGGATGGACGCTTTCGAACCTGAAATGGAAGTCCACGATATCTTCAACTTTAATATCTTTTTTTCGATGATAATCGGCAAGTAGTTTTTGAATTTCTCCGGCCACCTTTGAGGGAGCAGTTGTTTTCATATCACCGACTAGGTTCGGTCTGGCTTTGTAGTCTCCGACACGAAACCACGCTTTGCGTTCGTCGGAAGTATTTCTTTTTAGAAGTCGATGGAATTCCTTAATCATATCCTCTGTCAGTTCCTCGTCCGCATGGGTTAGCATATAATCAAAGCAGGAAAAATGATTTACTGTTTCAATGATATCGTCAACATTCGCCGCTTCATCTGGTTCCATATTGACTGTGTTTGTCTCGTAAATGTACCGGGTCTGATCCTCTGACAGGCGGCTGCCTTCGATCCGGTTCGAATTGAAAGCGAGTTTGACCTGAGTCTGATGGTACAGACCACCCTTTAGCTTCATCTCTTTTTCTTCCCACAATCGTTCCAGTAACCTCTGCATTAGGAGTATCACCCTTTTCTATACTGTATTATACTAATTATACCACATTTTTACTTATGATTAGTTCCACGGACACAAGGGGACCGGACACAAGGGGACGGTTCTTCTGTGTTCAGGACACAAGGGGACGGTTCAGGACACAAGGGGACGGTTCTTAGGACACAAGGGGACGGTTCTTCTGTGTTAATGTCTAAGCCTTTCGGACAATGTGGAATGGAAAGCCAGTGATCCTGCATATTTGCCGCAGGCTTAATCCATCATTTCTTAAACAACTCAATAGTTTGTTTCGTGCA
>Ga0209587_1001369_pt1 | contig 11523 bp, 11 predicted proteins | sample NGEPerD_2_FD_184512 | JGI IMG/M metagenome (GOLD analysis project Ga0209587, IMG submission 184512) | Arctic peat soil microbial communities from the Barrow Environmental Observatory site, Barrow, Alaska, USA - NGEE PermafrostL1-D... | ecosystem: Environmental > Terrestrial > Soil > Wetlands >... | reverse complement strand
CAGGATATCCGCATGAATCCCGCGTTTGTTGAGTTCCTCCGCCAATTCGGCACCCAGTCGCTCCGCGCCGTTGAGCTGGTAGAATTGCGTCATAAAGACCAGAACTTTCATCGCTTTCCTTTGTCTCCCATCGAATCAACGCCCGAAAGCCGCAATTGCCCATGCCACATGCACGAGCACCACCACGCACCACCATGCAATCGCAATGTTCTGCACCCTTTCGCGGGTTTCCTTCTCCCTCGTATCCGGTACCGCTGCCAGAATCATAAAGGCTGGCATGAATTGGGCGATATGTCGCTGCTCCAATGAAGTTGCCACAACGGCCATAATGTTCATAACCAGATATATTGCCAGGAAGAGCAGAGGCATCGCTTGTGCCCGGTCTCTCCAAAACATACGGAAGGACAACATAAATCCTGCCAGAACAAATGGCAATACAAAAAACTGGTAAATGCCATGATAGCCCTTGATTAGATGGTACTCTCCCTCTCCACTATTAAAGTAAGCCCACAACGGGATGGGGAATACCATGAGAGAACCAGTCCCAAGAACCAGCCGGATGGGCATCGGCTGATTAACAATCAGCCGCATGGCAATCGAATCTTCTTGAGATGCCGTTTCGAGAATATCCACATATTGATTGGTGCCCTTAGCCTGCAACTCTTGGGAAGTTTGCAAGTAGCTCATCAGATACGAAGAGGTAATCAAGAGAACAAACAAGGCAAGAACAGCGGCAAAGATACGCGCAAGATTCAAACGCCGGGCAAGGAACCAAAACACGAACGCAAGAAACCAGAACAAACCGAATATCACGACGGACTTAGCCCGCAGAAACATCATAGCACTGGCGGAAATACCCGTGAACACCCCAGCAAGCAGCAGGTTTCCTGACGTTGGACGACAAAGCCAACGAACGATACCCCAGAGAACCAATGCATTAACGAATGTCGTAAAACAGTCCCGGATCAACACCGCCCCAAACAGGAGAAACAAACCGCAGAAGGCAAACAGCGTCCCCACTCGCCTCAGTCTCCAGACATCATCGCCAAACAACTCGCGCGCCGTCCGCACCGTGATGCTACCCGTCAGCCCCATGGTCAGAGCATTAAACATTACTCCTGTATATATGCCAAAATCCAGTCCCAGAAGCCCTCGAACGTGATAGACCGCCTGCCAAATGGCGGGAGCAAGCGGTACCCCCCGACTGATCGGTTGTCCATCAATCCACAGATATCGAAAATTAGACCAAGTGTAATAGGGTGGTTTGTCGAAAATAGCATCGTAAAATCCAATGGCGTCAACTAAACTTTGCGAATGCCCAAAAGCCGCGAGCGAATAACATTGCGCCAACCCTCCCGCAAACACACATACACCATAAGTCAGTAGAAAAGCCCGGAGTTCCGCATGTCTGCCCGGAAACGCAAAGCAGACAACCGCCGCCCCGGCAAGTAGCATGAGGAGTGCTGCAAATAGAGCGTCCACCGTGCCATTGGCATAGCCCTGCATCGCGGCCCCCCCCAGCACCAACACCATGGATAACGGCCCTGCAACCGAACGCTCCCGAATGCAGGCTACGGTGCCGCCAATCTCCACAGTATCCCCACCGCCGCTCTTGCTGTCGGGAGCGAGGGAGACTTTCCCCGGTTCTGTCTGGTCATTCTCCACACGCATTATCCACCGAAGCCACACCTCTTAAGTTCGTCTTCCGTTCTCCGGCTATCGCCGTTCTATACAGTCTTACTGTTTAGAGCATCTCCTAAAAGTCCTTCTGTTTTTTGAGCGCGGGTCTCCCCAAAACAAACCAAAAAACTTTCAAGAACACCTCCATGTAGCACCCAGAGAGAAAGAAGTTCAAGAAGAGAACTCATCTCAGTTTCCCTCTTCGCCCTTCTGCTCAATGTTGAGAACCAGAATTCACACCCGATAAAAACCCTGATCTGTCAGTTCTTCGTCCGTAACATCTCCAAAGGGTATGTACCTTCGAACCTTCCATTAATCAAAATCCGCTCATAAGCTCGAAGCCCCTTTGTATAAATCCAGCAGATCCCTATCCGAGAGAACCGTGTTGCTTTTTCTGCCCATGAAGAACAAGCCGCTGGCGGCATCCAAACTTGCTGGCGTGTCGATAGAATAGTAATCGAAGTATTTCAGCCAAAAGGACGTAATTCGCCCGAAAACGGCTAAGACCTTCCGCACCGTGTTCCGCCTTGTCAGACTTTTCAGAAATGCCTGGTAGACCCCGGCAAGAGCCATACCTGTGCCACACATAGCGCCACGGTCTATTTCTTCGAACCTTCGACACAGTCTTCGAAGACCGAGATCGGTGAATCGGGTAAAATCATATTTCCCCATGTGAACCCCCTGCAAGAAAGGCGTTTCTGCATAAATGATCCCCCCGGTTTTTAATGTTCTGTAAATTTCATCTACACACCTGAAAGGGTCGAGAACATGTTCGAGCACTGCCTGAATAATAACGGCATCGAAAAAAACGTCTGGAAACGGAAGGTCATGACAATCACAAATTAATTCCGTTCGAGGCTCAAGCGTAACGTCAGATTGCACAAATTCAATATTTTTGTTTGCGATAAGGGCATCCAAGCCTTCCCCGAGTTCTCCTCCGCCAATAATTAAGACTTTAGGTCTTTTCCCTTTATTGAGAAGTATATTTTCCAGTTTCTTGTAATTCTTTCGAGCTTTTAGATTGACCCCTGTCTTGGGTAAAAACTGAGTGATAACCTGTTTCAACTTTCCGCCATGCCGGAATGTGGTTTGTTTGTGCTCCAGGAAATCATCGATTCGAAAGACGCTAGTGTTCTCGTTAATCAAAACAGGCCGCCCCTCAACAAGGGGAAATTCTCTCCGACAGGCTTCTGCCCGGCATACGAATTGATCCTCGTTTACACGATCCAATATTTGTTTGCACACGGGGCAACAAAGCATCTCAAACCACTTTGGGCTGGTTATTTTCATTATTCTTCCTTTGATGGCTCAAAGAGTGCCAAAATACGAAATATCAGAGCCTATTCCAATTCCCCGTACTCTCAGTGTAACTTGATGGTTCAATCCGCCTGACTCATATCTTCAATCTCCCAATCGAGTAGTGTACGGTCATAGACACAGAGATCATCAATGACGCCAGCTGACGGACCGCCGGAAGCGGTTTTACCGATGTAAAAATTACCCCCGACCAGGCTCGCGCTGTTCGCCGCCTCGTCGTCGCTCGTTCCGAGAATCCCGTCGCGCCAGATTTCGATACGCATTCCCCGCCGCTGGGTAACATAATGATGCCACTCGCCATCATCTCCGCCAGACCATTTGTGAAGGTGCGAAAACACTTCCGAGCGTATCCAGCAATACAAATTGCCGTTGTATGTATACCAATAAACGCCAACGCTCTCATCGTAGGCCCGGTTCCCAACGAGAAAATCGTAGGTAGTTCCATGAGCGCCCTCCGATTTCAACCAGAAGGAGATGGCGAAATCATGGTTTTCAACCAGAAGAGAATTCGCCACGCTTCCCATGTTGATGTAATCAGGACCAGCAAACGCCAACGCGGTCTCCACCATGCCGGGGACAGAATGTGCATTTGTGTTCGGATCGCCGCTGGGCGACTCGAATGTCTGGTGATGCGCACCCTCAGCCGAATCCAGCACAACCGGGGTCGCTGCGTTGTCATCCATCGTCAGGTGCAGAAACGGCGGTAGCGTGTCGCCAGTCAGTTCGATGTCCTGAATCGAAAACCCGTCCATTGGAGCTGGGTTGTTGTCGTATTGGCAAAACCGAAGGCAAACTGTGCTTCCATACGAAAGCCCCAACGCTGCCAACGCAGCATCCAAATCAATATCAAAAACGGTATACCGATCCGAGCGCAAACTGCGCAAGGCCTGAATCTCGTACCAACCGACGCCATCCGTGCTGACTGCCACCCCGTCGAAATTCACCTCATCGCCAAAAAGTCCCGGAGGAGGCGCATGTGGCTCATCGCCAAACTCCATCGCCTTGAATTTCAACCTCACATGTTCATAAACCGACAGATCAAACGTCAATGTCACCGCATTCCGGGCATACTCAAAGTCTGCTACCGGATCGGACAGTTTGACGGACAGCCCCTCCGACAGGTTGGACAAGTTAACGCCCGCGCCAACCGTTGTCACATCTAAAGGTAATATATTCATAAACCCGATTCCTCTCCAAACCTCTGTGACTCAGTGACTTTGTGAGAATCACTTTTTTCTCACGGAGAGAACAGTTTTATCTCTGTGAGAATTCCCTGATTTCAAAGTACAGCCGCTACGGTGTTGCTCGGCACGCCATCGCCTGCTCTATTCGTTGCGATGACGCGGTATTCCAGATCCTTACCTCGTTCCTGGTTGTTCAAGGTGGCCTCGGACTCGATAGCCATACTAACGAGAATCCAGTCGCCAGAGGGGCGTTCCCTTCGTTCGATTTTGTATGCCGCGACCGCGCCGCCATCGGCGGGCTTCTCCCAATCCAGAAAAACCCAGCCTTCGCCTTGCCGTGGTGCTTCGAGGGTTCGGGATTGTCCGGGAGCCTGCAATGCCGACGATACAGCCGTGCCCCAACCAATCAGACTTAACTTGGCGCCGTCTTTATTGACAGCGCGCTCCGCGCAGCACAAAACGGCCCGCATCGCGGCGACCAGTTCCTCCTGCCTCGCATCCTTCAACCCGGTCATCGCACTGGCCCTCGCCTGGGCGGCCATTAGACGCCCAAAAGGCGTGATATAAAGCCAGCAAGCGGGATTCAGCAGTCGGATGCGCGCAAGCCACCGCCGACCCTTCGCGCGTAACGCGATACGCCAACGCCAAATGGACCGTCTGCCATACTGTTCCGCCATTGGATCCCCCGCCAATGCAAATGTCTTCTACACCACCGCCCCGACGGTATTGCTCGGGACGCCTTCACCCGCTTTGTTGACCGCTATGACGCGGTATTCCAGGTCTTTGCCGCGCTCTTGGTTGAGAAGTGTTGCTTCGCTTTCCATGGCGAGAGCGACAAGCATCCAGTCACCCGCGGGCCGTTCGCGGCGTTCGATCTTGTAGGACGCGACAGCGCCGCCATCGCTCGGCCTTTTCCAGTCAAGGAATAGCCAGCCTTCGCCTTGTCTCGGGATTTCGAGTGTGCGTGCCTGGCCAGGCGCTTCAAGCGCGGTCGGGGCCGCTATGCCGCCCCACCCGAGCAGAGATAACTTGGCGTCATCATAATCGACGATATCTTCGGCGTAACGGAGATTGGCCTTCATCGGGCCTTTCAGCTCCTCGAGCGCGGCGTCCTTGGTCACGGTAGTCTGTTCGGCTGCGGCCCGTGCGGCCACGCACTCGTCGCCCAGGGTAATAAAGGAATCCAGGACAGCCTGCAAAGCAGCGGGAGCCGCGGGCGGAGATGGGTAAAGCGCCGCATTGTCAGTGAGCCCAGTAATAATATTCTGCGCCAGCGCTTTTATCTCTGCTTCTCGGATTGGAAAAGTAGCCATTGGTATAACCTCCTCATTTCATTGGACTTAGATTGTACTCACTCGATAAAAAGTGCCTCGCAAGGCGCTTCACCCACGCCTCATCTGTCTCATGTCAGACCGCATCCGCCAAAGACGAAGCCTCATTCACCTCAAATCAGACCTCATTTCCCTAAGATAAGATATCATTCACCTCAAATTAGACTGCATCTGCTGCGGATAAGGCATGTTCTGAGGCAAATAAGACCTCAGGTATTGTGAGTAACACCTCATTTTCCTAAAGTCAACACAATTTACCTCGGATGAGGCCTGATTTACCATGGATTCAACCACATTCGCCGACTTGAGTACTACACCCACAGGACCACGACTTACAGAAGGAAACAAGTCCCAATGATAGCAAGTGTCTCTCTCATACTATTTATTCCCTTCACGGAGTTTGAGAATTGACATGTCGGAATATTTGACAATTGTTTCAACAATTTCCATATCCCGCATGTTATTATAATTAACATAGTCGCCGGGGCAGTTGAGAAATATGAAATAGGAGACGCCTTGCTCTTTGAAATAACCCTTCACTTCTTCAGCACTGCGCTTTTTGTCGAAATATTTATAAGGAAAACTTACTGCTTCCCTTGGGAAAAAGTGGTACCATATTTTTACTCGATCAAGGCCTGCGTCGGAGAAAAAATAGGAAACTTTAGCCTCAGGGGGAATGACTTTTCTACACAATTCGCCAAACTCTTCATACGAAAACTCTTTGTCGGCCATCCTTGCATTTGCATCTATGGATCGCAAGGAACCGGTGACGTAACTCTTGATGGTAAATGTCGCTGTTCCTATAAACAGAACGAAGCCAACACACCCAATCAAAAGCCTATAACAGACGAAACTATGTCCCATAAAAATTTTGCCTCTTCGAAATAATCAGTGGGTATCCGGCGGGGGGCGATGTAACTTAAGTCTATCAAATTCAAGTACCTGAGCCGCTGCAGATGGCTTTTGTATTTGATACTCACTTCCATTTCCATAAACGGATGGAAGCATTTGGAGGAAGATTGGACCACGAGAGAGGAGAAGCCATCACTAGTCACAAGATTCCCCTGCTATACGGGCTTAATGTATCAACATGACACAGTTGGCTTTCAGAGGGGAGGCGGTTCTCAATTCTTATCACGGCAAAAACTCATCTTTTTGACCCACTAATTCTTCAAGAGAGCCAAAATTTTAAGTTTTTCTTATAGTTGTATTTTGCATAGAGTACCTTCTCACTTGAACCCTTTCATCTGATTTGGTGAAATCTCTTTTCGATGTCCGAACACAGACTTGACTCTGAGGATTCGCACAAAGAACCAACGGACATATTTGCCTGAGAGCTGGCCAAACTCTAAAGTTAATTTCCGTACCCACAACCGGCGATAACGCTGCTGGGATATTAATTTTCTCTTCATGCGATAAGTGTCGTCAAAACTCTCAACCGCTTGTCGTGACGCTAACTTGGCCGCTCTGCGGTTGGGTCCTTCAATGTTTGGACAAAATCGCCCCTCTTTTTTCAAGTAGTTGGCGTACGCATAGGCAAAGTCTCCAAACGCCACTCTTCGCGTCTGTGATTCGATAACATCGTCTTCTGTTGCCGTCGCTAAAGATATCTTACCGTCACTGTTGAGTGCAGTCAAATCCCGGACCGTTTCTTTCCGCCTGCAAATGACAATGCTTACTCCGGATTTTGTCTTTACGGTTGATGGAAGCCAAGCGTCACCAACGACAATGTCGGCAAGAAAGTTCGTATGGTTTACGCAAAGATGGCAGCGGGGAAGGTTAAAAGAACGATCAAAAGCCACCTGATAGCCAAAATCTATACGTCGATTCACCCGAACAGTCTTTTCCGCAGTGGACAATTCCAAGCGTCCGACGGGCCCGCCTCCCCTGAAAGAGATGTTGGAGAGATTCTGAAAATCCATCCTCTTGAACGCACAGATGGCTTTTACCGCGTGGTATGAGTATGTCCAGCCACATATGAGACCAATGGTGGTATGAATACGCTTAACCAATTCAGGTGCGCACTTGTATATCCACATATACAGGCCCTCGATCTGGCAAGGCGTTGCCACAATAACAAATCGCCCTTCGTTTTCCGAGAGTATTTCCATAGCTTTGGCAAACGAAACGTTATGGTAAATAGAACCAGGCAGACGGTCAATATCTTCCGCTTCAGTAATCAAGCGAGGCTCAAAAGCCAATTTCCCCGCATGATCCAGCGCGATAATGCCATCCACTTCAGGACGCCGTATGTATTCGTGCATCAATTCTTTTATAATTCCGCCGGAACTGGATCTTAAATTACGATCAATGTTTCGACTTTGAGCTAAATACACGCCCTTAACAACGCCAAGAGCCCCCTGTTCCTCGCCAGGGAACACATCGTCAATCAATTGCGTGTAGTCCACTGATATTGCGGGGCACACGGAAGCGGCCTCTTCGTTTCCCGCCCCACTGGGCTCAAACATCCCCTTTTCTTGGTTGAGCACCAGATCCAAGTCTGAATCGCACATTGTGCAGGCACCGCATCCGATGCAGTAATCATGCTCTATGACTTCTTGAAGATTAGAAAGATTTTCGTTTTTCATTGTGGAATGATTTCCTTATTCATATTGTGCGCCTCATGATTTGCCATAGCGGGTTATCGTTGACTTCCACGTGAGCATTTGAGCATAAATAACGCTGCCAGCGAACACGCCAGTTCAGCAAGCGTGATCCAAATTCGAGCAAGAATAGTCCCCGCCGCAGCCATTCCCTTAGGCAGTACGAGCACCAGGGCCGTCATCATCACCGCTTCGCGCACACCGATTCCGGAAGGCGCAAAGACAACAAGCAAGCCAATTACACCGGCAAGAGCAAATGATCCGGTCAGGTACGGCATCAGATGAAAAGAAATGGGAGCAATTGATGAAAGTAACAGATAGAATCCCATCCCAAGAACCAACCAATTTGAGACCATTAAAATAATCCAAAACAGGATGCTGCTCCAACGGAGTTGAAACTCCACAAAAGGCCGCTTGAACAGTTTGCAGTAGACCTTGAAGAGGCGGCGTAAAACGGCGGGATGTGTCAGCAGTAGCAGCAAAACCGCAGTGCTCAAAACAGGCACCAAAAATTTCATTTCCTTCCCGCCTCCCCTTAAACCCAGGGAGATCAAAAAGGTTGTCGATGCGGCCAGAATCGAACAGCAGACTTCCATCAGAAAGCAAAATCCAATCTTCTTCTTCGACGCGCCTATGTCTCGATAAAAGTGCATACGCCCCAGCAACAGGAACACCTTGCCCGGCAGATACTTTCCGATCACGGAGCCCAGCCAGACAAGTATGTTCAGACGCGCTTCGTGAGCGCCTATGATTTTGTCAGCCATCAGGTGCCAGATAAGGCCCCTTCCCAGTAGATAGGAAATAGCAAATGGAAATGAATAGACGAGAAATAATGGACGAAAACCGCCGTCTGATAATTCGAGTTGCTCGAAATTCAGAAACAGAGTCCTCAGCACATACCAACATATCGACAGGATAATTCCTGCTTCAATACCGGCAACAATGAATTTGAAAGATTTAGTGGTCTTGTTAATCACTACAGATTGTCCTTTTTGTGACAATCTGCCTCGTTTTCCGTCTCAACGCCCAACAACTGGCAAGCTATACGCGCGTTTTGAAGGGAGGACTGCTCGACTTCAAAAAAAGCGTCCTCAATTGCGTCTCTTATTCGTGACTTCTCCCTTTCGACTTTGTCAAACATTTTAAAAAGACTCTTTTTGCTGAGATCCTTGTAGTCAAGAGCATAACTTTCGAGATTGAAGTCATCGAGAACTTCCGCGTATTTATGCGACCATCCTATCAAGAGAGTGGGTACCCTCATACAAAGGCTTGATATCATTGCATGAAACCTGGAAGTTACAAGACATTGGCAACTGCCGATTAATACTCGCAACTGTTCCGCATTCAAGCATTCGTCAATAAAATAACAGGAATCGGAGACATTCATTAAATTATATATGTTCCTGCATATAGGTAAGTCATTGTTCTTAAAACTCTTTCGCCCCTTTCGAGCGGAGTGAGCAAAAAGTACGACGTTATACCCCTTTTCCTTAGCCAGGCATGATATGAAGGAAGCCATCTCAGTCGTGTAATCAATACCGTGTTGGGCGCAGAGATCGTAAACGACGCTACTGGGCGCGATTCCCACAACCGGCCTCTGAAAAATGCGATGCTTTTCGATTCCCTCAAACCACTTTCTCGCAGCGGGACCGATTCGCATCGCAAAGGCAGCATCGGCGCAAGGCGTTAACCGACTCTCTGGGATTCCCAAATCCTGAAGATGTTTATGGGTTATTCGGCCCCGCGTGGCAATCCGGGAAACTGTCGGGAGCAATTTGCGTGCGAGAAATCGATTGAGTGGTCTTTCAAAGGGGCCCAATGCTTGGGAATATTTCAAAAGTTTCCTGCCAAGCAGACAAGGAAGCAGTACCACAAGAACATTGTACAACAGAATACCGTTTCCTCGCCCGTCCACGAAGCTAATCCCAGATAAATCTATAATTAGATCGGAATGTACCATTTCACGAACAGGCTTGCTAAAGAAAAGAACCCATCTATATGGCAGGTGCAATCTCTTAAGGACTCCGATAATAAGCGCAACAGGAAAAACGACTAGAACGAGATGCATGGGAGGACAGGCTACGATCTCCAAATCATCATTCTGATTCTCTTCCACGTCATCTATGGGATAAAGACTAAGCAGCGAGAATGTAACATGCGGCGTAAAATCGGAGATACGCTGTACGGCGGCCTGTAACATGGATTCCGCTCCGCGATTCCCTGTGAGCGTAGCACCTATAAGTACCACTCTTTTTACGTCTCTTGATTTGTTTTTGCCGATATTGCTATCCATTCTGACGTCTCTTCATGATATATAATATCCGCTCCTGATTTCTTCTAACCCGTCCAAGCATATCGGCCAACAGGCCGGTGACGAAGGTGATGGCGCTCAGGGCAAAGAGCATCCCGGAGGTGAATCCGGCCCATTTATGCGGGGAAAATGAGCCGACAAAAACGTAGTGGAGACCAAGAAAGATAGCTAGAATCAACCCGAACAATAGAAATCCAAGCGAAATGCAGCCAAATAGAACCATCGGCTTATAGTCGCGAAAAGAGCGGAGAATGATCTTGCTCGTCTGGAGTGCGTATTTGAAGATGTTCGATGCCACGCGGGATTTACCGAATTCTCGCGTGCCCCGAATTCGCACCGGCACCTCCAGGATATGGATGCCTTTAAAGGAAAGGTCGAGAAAGGTCTCCTGGGTATAGGTGAATTGACCAAAAAGGTTCATTTGCAGAAGGATGTCACGTTTGTAGGCGCGAAACCCGCAGGAGACATCATGAAACTTCTTGCCGACCAGAAAACTAATCAGCGCCGACATGGCGCGATTGCCGTGGAACTTGACCTTCGTCATCTTGGGCCAATAGTCCTTCTTAAGAAATCTCGACGCCGTGACCATGTCGGCCGAGTCATCTAGCAAGGGCTGGAGCAAGGTGGGGATATCTTCGGGAGAAAACTGTCCGTCGCCGTCCATGTTCACCAAGAGGTCCGCGCCGGATTCTATCGCATACTCCACACCGCTGTGAAAGGCCGCGCCGACGCCTTTGTTTCTTGAATGTCTTATTATGTGTGCGCCCGCTTCGCGCGCCAGATCAGCCGTCTTGTCGGTTGAACCATCGTCAACCACGGCGACCTTTACGTGTGCAATCCCCTTGATCTCGCAGGGGATTCGTCCAATAACGTCTACAATTGTCATCTCTTCATTCAGCGCGGGAATTACGACAAGTAGGTGCAAAGGCTGCGCTTCGGATGTTCTCGTGTCTGTCACAACTGCATGCCTCTCTTTCCTGATATCAGTATTCTCAAGCGCACCTCACCTCTCGACAAAAGTTAACCACATAATTCAGTTAAATAACAAAGATTATTTCCAATATTTTCACGCTCTTGGCGCCCTGCATGGGGCATTC
>Ga0209587_1001368_pt1 | contig 11525 bp, 10 predicted proteins | sample NGEPerD_2_FD_184512 | JGI IMG/M metagenome (GOLD analysis project Ga0209587, IMG submission 184512) | Arctic peat soil microbial communities from the Barrow Environmental Observatory site, Barrow, Alaska, USA - NGEE PermafrostL1-D... | ecosystem: Environmental > Terrestrial > Soil > Wetlands >... | reverse complement strand
GAGCGCGTATCAGCCAACTCGCCGGAGGCAGCCATGATCAAACGTCCTCATTTGCCGCGGAGCGTGCGCGGTCTCTCTCGTCCCAATGGACGTCGACCTCAACTCGTCGATGTCCGTAAGGGGAACCCCATACGGGAACGCCGCAGGTCAACGCGGTTCCGCGCAAGCACGCGTCCCGCAAGACCTGCCCGATGAATAGTCCGGAGAAGGGACGTCTACCGGATCAGGTATCCGCCGCCATCGGCGGAGGGTCCGCGCCTGCCTGCCCTGGGTCCACTTCAGCCGTCACGGTGGGGCCAGTTCGGGTTGACATGCTCACCACGCGGGCGAGGAGTTTCGGACCATCAACGGCTTGCCCTTCACCTACGTCGTGCCGGGCAACTTCCTGCGTGCTACCCGGGACGGCGAGGAGATCAACCGCTCCTTGTCGCGGACGAACTTTGAGAAGTCGCTGCCGCTGCTGCCGGCCGACGGGCCCGCTGCACTCAAGGGGCGACAGGGCCAGTCCTAGAACCTGGGCGATCCTCATGGATCGGCGAGTCCGCCAATCCGACTGGTGAGCGGGGGCAGGCTCGGTCTACAGGGTCGCGCGGGTACACCTTGACCACAGCAACCCGGATTACCTACGCCCGATCGACAACCCTGTCGGATGCTGCGGCGATGATGACCCTTGCCCACGCCCTGATCCTCGCCGAGGCACGCTCCTGCTTGGCAGCCCTCGCAGATACCGCGCCGACATTCGGTCAGTCGGTTGCCTACGAGCGCCTGCTCCTACGCCTCGACTGGCTCCATGGCGACGACGGGCCTGCCTGCGAGCCGATGCCGGGCGTTGGTCGCGACGAACTTCAGCGACGTGCTGAAACTGCCAGTGAGCAGCTCGTCGAGTTCGGCATCGACGCGCTCAGCGTTGAGTTGCTGCTTGCTGACCTTGAAGACGTCTCGATGCTCGGCTAGGCCGGGCGACTGCGGTGGTCCTGTTTCAGCACCAACGGAGGACCTGCGCAGGCGGTCCCGCCGAATCAGCGGCACCGTCACGGTGGTCCCGATTCGGGACAGCCGGGCTGACCTGCGGTGATGCCGAATCGGCAGCACCGTGCCCTCCGCCCAGGGCCGCACAGTGTGCGGCGCCGTCCTTCCTCGCCCGGTCCCGGACACTGTCCGGCACCGTCGTCACCCTCATGTGGTGCGGCGTCGAGGTGGACACGGTGAACTTCACCTTTCGACGGTGCGCCGCAACCGCGGGGGTTGTCAACGGTCGAAATTTCGGCTCCCGAACTACTCCGTGACAACCCGTACTGTTCCGAGACAACCCGCAATGTCCGGTAACAAGAATCCTCGCGCCATCTCACTCCTTGGATGCCCGCGGGCGAGGGGTCCGGCGGGACGACGCGGCACGCCGAGGCTCGCGACGGCCCGGCCGGCGGTCCGTTGGCTGGTGCCGAGCTCGGCCGCGATCTCGTCGAGCGTGATGCCCCGGAGGTACAGGCGGCCAGCGCGCTGCACCTGCTCGTCGGTGAGACCGAGGCGCCGCCGGGCACCTCGCCGGTCGAGGTGGGCGGTGACGGTGGAGCGGTGGACGCCGTACGCCTTGGCAAGCGCAACCACGCCTTCGCCGCCACGGTGCCGGGAGACAAGGTCGTCCACCTGAGCAGGCGTCAGGAGGGTTTGAGCCGTCCCGATTTCGCGCACGACCTGGCCGTCAGACCCGGTCGCAGCCGCCTCGCGACGGTCCCGGGCACCCCTGAACGACCGCCACCCCACGCGCGATTCCACGGCTTTCATGGACTTCGGCGGGTTCGAGAAGCGTCGCACCACGTTCGCCACGAGACGCCCTGGACATCATCGTCCAGGGCGTTCGTCGTCCCCAGTCCCCGGCCATATCCGCGGCACACCGACTCCTCGTTGCCCGCGCGACTGTTGTAATGTTTCCCCCGATTGGGCAGGTAGCTCAGTTGGTACGAGCGTCCGCCTGAAAAGTGGAAGGTCGGCGGTTCGACCCCGCCCCTGCCCACCACAGAAAGCCGCAGGTCAGACGCCATGTCAGGCCTGCGGCTTTCGTCATCCACCAGGACGTTGGCAGCAGTTTGACAGTAGTGTGGGCATGCCAACACCTCTCCGAGTCTGCCCAGAGCCCGGGTGTGCCGAAGGTCGTGGCGAACACCATTGCCTCGTCGCTCCAGCGGGCGCCGGCCCTCAGTCGCTTGTTGTCCGAAACGACCCGGTGGGTCCGCAAGGCATCGCTACACGGAGGCGGCAACGGCACCGTGCAGCGCGACGTTCGGGTCTTGGGCGGGAGGAACGGCAGGTCGCCGTCGACCCGCTGCAGCGTGTGCTGGATCTGCAAACGTCCCTCCGGCGAGGTCGACGTTCTCCCAGTGGAGGCCGAGGAGTTCCCGCGACAGACAGAGGCCGAGGTAGACGGCGTTGAGGACGGGAGCAACGGAGCAGTCGATTTAGCCGATGGTAGATCTGCCAGCTGAATGTGACTGGGCAGACTGAGCACTGGTGGGCGGTGAACGCACATCATGACCGGCCGACCATTTTGCGCATGGCCGGTGACATCCAGGGCAAGCGGGTGCTCGAGCTCGGCTGTGCCGCCGGTCTGCTGACCGAGCAGCTCGCGGATGGGGCCACCGCGTTCTCGGTGCACCACCCGATCACCGGGTGAACCGGTCGGAGGGCACGGACTACCACCGGACGGAGCTTGTGCATGAAGAGTGAGACTGGGAGGACCAGCCCGTCACCGCAACCATGTTCCGGCGACCACTCTCGGCTATCTTCGGCAGCTCCGTGAGGCTGGCTTCGCCGTCGACGTCGTCGACGAGCCCTTCCCACGTGATTGCCCTTGAACCTGAATGCCCGGATGCGGGTCGCGCTCACCACGCCACGCCACCTGTCTTCGTGTTCGTTCGAGCTATTCGCGAGGCCTCCAGCTCCTCCGACAGGCTGCCACCACGGCTCCTCGAAATGTCCCGGAAGATCACAGGCATAAACAAACAGTTCCGGATGTTAGCGGTAGTGAGCCTCCGTCGGTCCAGGCGACGTTGCGCGGGCCGGTGTGCTGACCGCGGGGTAGGCCAGGGTGGAAGACTGGGCCACAGGGGACTGGAGAGGAAGGTAGCGATGAAGATCGCCGTGACGGGCGGGTCGGGCAAGCTGGGGCGCACGGTTGTCGCTGTGCTGAGTCAGGCTGGACATGAGGTTGTCAACCTTGATGCAGCCGGGCGGCGTGGTCCGGGTTTCATGCGGGTCGACTTCACGAATTATGGCGAGACGATCGACGCGCTCTTTGGCGAGAACGATCCCTCGACCGGTCCGGAGCAGGCCGAGAAGGCGACGTTCGAAGGGCTCGTGCACCTAGCCGCGATTCCTGCTCCCGGCATCCTGAGCGATGTCGCTACATTCCGCAACAATATCCTCAGTACGTTCCATGTGTTCCAGGCTGCTCGCAGGGCTGGCATCCGGAACCTGGTCTACGCATCGAGCGAGACGGTTCTCGGACTGCCGTTCGACGTGCCGCCGCCATACATCCCGGTCGACGAGGAGTACCCGGCTCGTCCGGAAAGCGTGTACTCCCTGGTGAAGCATCTCGAGGAACAGCTGGCCATCGAGCTGGTGCGCTGGGATCCAACGCTCAAGATCATTGCGCTGCGCTTCTCAAATGTGATGGACCCGGAGGACTACGCAGAGTTTCCTGCATTCGACGCCGATGCGACGTTGCGCAAGTGGAACCTCTGGGGCTACATCGACGGCCGGGATGGCGCGCAAGCCGTGCTCAAGGCCCTCGAACTCGACACCACGGGCTTCGACCGCTTCAACATCGCCGCTGCCGACACGGTCATGTCACGGTCCAACGCGGAGCTGGTGGCTGAGGTCTTCCCCGATGTACCGCTCACCCGCGACCTCGGTGAGCATGAGACGTTGCTGTCGATCGAGAAGGCGCGCCGCGCGCTCGGCTACGACCCGCAGCACTCCTGGCGCTGATCCCGACCCGGACGTCGGTTGATGCTGCGCCCACCCTTCGACGTGCGGCCGCGAGCCCGGTGGTGCGTTGTTTGCCGCACCTCGTGCGACCGGTCCGTGCGAGCGATCCGCCGCAGGACGGATTCGGGACACGCGAGCCTGGCAGGATGAGTCCACCAGGCTCGACGCGGCCCTCGCGGCAACCTGCGAAGGAGGAGAGGGACGCCCATGCGCTATCGCACCCTCGGCAACAGCGGAGCCGTCGTCTCGACGTACGGCCTGGGGACCATGACATTCGGCGACGAGGCGGACGAGGCGGCGTCGCACGCCATGCTCGACGACTACGTCGCGGCCGGCGGCAACCTGGTCGACACGGCCGATGTGTACAGCGCGGGCGTCTCGGAGGAGATCATCGGGCGCTGGCTCGCAGCCCACCCCACGGAGAGCGAGCAGGTGGTGATCGCCACAAAGGGACGCTTCTCGATGAGCAAGGGCCCCAACGGCCTCGGCACGTCCCGGCGCCACCTCGGTCGTGCGCTCGACGCATCGCTGCGGCGGCTGGGCATCCAGCAGATCGACCTCTATCAGATGCATGCCTGGGATGCCGTGACTCCTCTCGAGGAAACGCTGCGGTTCCTCGACGACGCCGTGCGCAGTGGCAAGATCGCCTACTACGGGTTCTCGAACTTCCTCGGCTGGCAGCTGACGAAGGCCGTGCACGTGGCGCGCGCCAACGGGTTTACGCCACCCGTGACCCTCCAGCCGCAATACAGCCTGCTCGTGCGAGAGATCGAGTCCGAGATCGTGCCCGCCTCGCTAGATGCGAATATCGGTCTGTTGCCGTGGTCGCCGCTCGCGGGCGGCTGGCTCACCGGCAAGTACCAGCGCGACACCGACCCGACGGGCGCCACGCGCCTGGGCGAGGACCCGAGCGCGGAATGGAGGCGTGGCAGCCTCGCAACAAGCAGGAGCGTACGTGGCGGATCCTCGAGGCCGTCGACGAGATCGCGAAGGCCAAGGGGGTCAACCAGGCGCAGGTGTCGCTCGCGTGGCTGGAGGCGCAGCCCGCCGTCACCTCGGTAATCCTCGGCGCGCGCAACACCGACCAGCTCGACGACAACGTGACCGCCGCATCCGTCGAGCTCACGCCCGACGAGTTGCAGCGCCTCGACGACGTGAGCGCGCCCCTGGTCTCGGACTACCCCTACGGCGTGGCCGGCGCCGACCAGCGCAACCGCGCCATCGATGTCAGCGGCTAAACGTCGGCCCCGCGGGTCGGTGCTCTTCCGGCGACCCAGGCGGCGCCGATCACTTTCACCGTCGAGTTTTCTGCATCACCGGACGGACGAGTACTCCATCGTCGCCAACACTCAGCCTGCGACACCACTCAGGACCGCTTCTTGACACAGAGAGGAGCCATGAGCGCGCGAATCACGGCTAGATGCGGACGTGCTAGTCGGCCCGATCCTGTCGACGGTTGGCCAGGCACCCCAGTACTTGCGCGAGGCGTAGCGGGAGGTTCCGCGGATCAGGAGTGACCCCGAACGCGGCGCGGATGCGCGGGCAGCTGCTATCCGGGCTCAGCGTCTCCGAAGCTCATTGCGAGGTTCGCGATGGTGGTGCTGAACAACGCTCGTCGGGGAAGCCCCAGCTCAGCCAGCTCGCGGGCGACCGGATGCGTTCCCAGCACCAGGTCCGCGCCACCAGGCCGAGTACGTACGCCGGACGGGCTCATCTCCCACGCGGTGTGCCGGGTAGCCCCGTGGAGATGGGAGTACGCCGTGAGCGCGAGGCCGCTCCCCGGAGCAGGGGCCGGCAGCCCTGGTCTGACCCGCAGGTCGGCCACCAGCTCACCGTCCTGGCGGAGCACCATGTGCCTGTCGGGTCCAGCCAGGTGCACGTCGAAGTCGGCCAGTTCCTTGGGGAAGCCCCAGATCTGACGCCCGGCGGCCCGGGTGAACTCGCCGTCCACGGGCAGCCGATGGATCAGCACCCCCGCCCGGCCCGCGACGAGTGCGCGGAGGTTTCCGATCGTCGACCGAGGACCTGGCTCGTCGTGGGTCCGCACGAGGACACAGACGCCGAACTCGTTGTAGGGCCCGAGGTCCCCGTCGACGTACTGCACGAACACCAGCCCGACTATGCCGCGGCCGGACCGGTAGCGCAGGACCTCGAGGCCGGAGTAGTCGACCATCCGCTGCGCCGCCTCCGCTTTCACGGAGAACATCGCCGTGGCGGCGGTGGCTCTGCGGACCTGCACGGGCATCGTCACCGTCTGCCCGAGTACGACGTGCGTCGCGATGTTCTGGGTCATTCTCTGTGGGTCATTCGGTGACTACCCCACGCAGGCCGTCGGCGCCGAACACGGGTTCGAGCATCGACCGGAAGTCCGGTCCGCGGCGCAGCATCTGGCCGCCGTCGACGTTGATCACCTGCCCGGTGATCCACGTCGAGTCCGGTCCCAGCAGGAACGTGGCCAGGGCCGCGACGTCGGAGACCTCCCCGATCCGCGCGATCGGCGTGCACTCCATGTAGTCCTCGAGGACCGGACCGCCGTCGGTGATCAGGGAGACCAGGTCGGTGCGGGTCAGGCCCGGACGGATGCAGTTGACGCGCACCTGGCTGGCTCCCAGCTCGTCCGCGGCGAGCCGGACCAGGTGGTCCACCCCGGCCTTGGACACTCCGTATGCGCCGAACCACCGGTGCGTGTTGCTGCTCGCGATCGACGAGATCGCCACCATGGAGCCGCCTCCACCGCTGACCAGCGACCGGGCGCCGTGCTTGATCGTGAGCATGGTGCCCGTGACGTTGAGCTCGACGGTACGCCGCCAGGCGGCGGTGTCGAGCTGGGTGACCGGCCCGATCGTCTCGTTGCCTCCGGCGCAGGCGACCACACCGTCCAGCCGACCGTTCACCGACGTAGCCTGGCGCACCGCTCGGACGACGTCTTCCTCCTCGGTCACGTCGGCCGGAACGGTACCGACCGCACCCTCGCCAGCAAGGGCCGCAATCTCGCGGGCCGCGGCTTCCAGCTTCTCCTCGCTGCGTCCGCAGATCGTCACCGAGGCGCCTGCCCGTGCCAGATGCTTGGCCACCCCGAGGCCGATGCCGCTGCCCCCACCCGTCACCAGCACGGCCTTGCCGCTGAGGTCCCCGGTTCTCACCTCGGTGTTGCCCACACTTCTCCCTCGCCATAGAACATGTTCTATTTCCTGGACAGTCTGTCACGCCTATCGTCCGTAACGATTACCGGACAGTGGCCGCGCACTCTTGTCGCTAGACAACGCGGGCAGATGGTGGGCAGGGAGGTCGGCCCTTGAAAAACCCTCGGCATCCGGCGGTGGTCGACCGGCGGTTCTACCGAGCGACGCACGACGCGACCCGGACGCTGAGGGGATGTGACCAATGAGCCCGCGTGCGACGAACCTGCTGGCCTGGTCATTCTTCGCGCTCTATGTCTTGACCGTGGCGGCGACGCTGGGGCTGGCCGCGTCCGGCAACGGCACCGAAGATGCCGTACTGGTCGTGCTTGCCTTCGGGTACGCCGTGGTCGGAGCGCTCGTGGCCGCAAAGGAGCCCGCCAACGCCGTCGGGTGGCTGCTGCTCGTCACGGCGGTCACCTACGGGCTCGGGAACTTCGCCTACGAGTACGGCAGCAGCCCGGGCCTTCCCGGCGAGGTGACAGCGGCCTGGTTCGCCGGCTGGACCACCTACGTGCCGCTCTACGTCGCGGCCATGCTCCTGCCGCTGCTGTTCCCGACCGGGCGACTGCTCTCGCCCCGGTGGCGGGCGGCCGTCGCGGTGGTGCTTGCCGCCCTCGCCCTGACCGTCCTCGGCGCGGGCCTCCGGGAAGGCGCGCTCGACGTCAACTCAGCTCCGCGGCCCTCGAACCCGCTCGGGGTCGGTGGGCCCCTGGGTGACGTCGTCGCTGGCGCCTCCGTGCTCGGAGGCGTACTAGCGGTGACCGGGTTCATGCTCGGCGCTTTCTCGCTCGTCCTGCGGCTGCGCCGCTCGCGCGGACGCGAGCGCCAGCAGCTGAAGGTGTTCGCGTACGTGGTGGTCGCACTGCTCCTGGACGTTCTCGCCTTCCTGGCGGGTGGGCTCGCCGGTCCGTCCGCCCCGTCGTGGGTGCGGGGTCTGAACGATCTTCTCTGGTTCCCGAGCCTGCTGCTGTTCACCGTTGGCCTGCCGTTGGCGATCGGCGTCGCGATCCTGCGACACCGGCTCTACGACATCGACGTCCTGATCAACCGCACCCTGGTCTACTTGGCGCTGACAGTCACCCTCGCGGTGTCCTACCTCGGCTCGGTCCTGGTGCTCGGGGGGGTGCTGAGCCCCATGACCGGGGAGTCCGACCTGGCGGTCGCGGCGTCGACGTTGGCGGTGGCGGCGCTGTTCGGCCCGGCACGCAGGCGCATCCAGAGGGCGGTCGACCGGCGGTTCTACCGCAGGCGGTACGACGCCTCGCGGACCCTGGACGCATTTGCCGGCCGGCTGCGCGACGAGCTCGGCCTAGAGACACTCGCCGCCGACCTCCAACAGGTGACCCGGGACACCTTGCAGCCGGAGCACGTATCGCTGTGGCTGCGGCCCTCGGGGCAGTCCCGCGCAACCTCCGCCTCTTCGTAGGCCCCTGCCCTTCGTCGTCGAACCCCTGCCCTGCCGCGGACGGCCTAGGTGCGGGTACTCAGGTGCGCTGAGCCCGTGGGCGCTCGCCTGCGGGCCAACGACATGGCTTGATTGTCCTATGACTCGCTATGCCGACCCGCAGCGGTGCCCGGACTGCCTGCACGCCATCGCCCAGGGAACCACCGCGTGCCCGTCGTGCGACCTCTCCCTGGTGGGCCCGGTCGCAGGCAGGCTGTTCCAGACCTTGGCCTATGCCGACGAGCTGCTCGCAGCCCTGAGGACGACCCAGCCGGCCGTCGTATCCGCGCCTGCCGCAGCACCCGCGACCGCCGTACCGGCCCCGGCTCCCTCGACGCCATGGGTTCCCGACACCGACCCGCCCCCGGTCACACGTCGCCTGAGTGCCGCGTCGGTGCCGAAGATCCTGCTCGGCCTGGGCGCGCTGTGCCTCCTCGTCGCGGCGCTGGTGTTCCTCGCCGTCACCTGGTCGGTGATGGGAATCGCCGGCCGCACCGCGACCCTGGTCGGCTTCACCGCCGTCGCCACCGGGCTCGCCGCCTGGATGGCCACCCGGAACCTGCGCGCCGCAGCCGAGGCGCTGAGCGTGCTCGCCCTCGGCCTGCTCAGCTTCGACCTGTTCGGGGCGCGCGACTCGGGCTGGCTCGGCGACATCGGCGACGCCGGTTTCCACGTCCTGCTTGGCGCAGTGGTTGCGACGGCCGCGACGGCGGCGGGTCTGGCTGTACGACGGGCGCCGACCGGCGCCCTCGTCGGCGCGGAGATCGTCGGTGCCGTGGGTATTGCGACAGCGACCGCCGGCTTCGTGGGCCGAGGGTGGCTACCGCTGTCGGCGACATTGGCCGTGGCGGTGGTGCTCGCTGCGGCATCGACGTTCGCGACCCACCGGCTCCGCCAGCGCGCCCTCGCCACCGGCGCCGGTGTCGTCACGGCGTTCGCCTGGCTGGTCATGGTCGTCGCGGCGTTCGACCGCGCAGCCCTCCACCCGACTCTGCGTGAGCTGTGGCTCCAGCTCGACGTATGGCCACTGGTCGTCGCGGCGGCCATGGTCGGCGGACTCGCGTTTGTCCGGCCGCTTCCGCTGCACGCTCGGGTCGCCGGCCTGGCTACCGCGGAGGTGATCCTCGCCCTCGCTGCCCTGATCCCGTTCGCCCAGGGAAGCCCGACCGAGTTCACGCTGGCCCTGCTGGTCGTGCTCGGCCTCGCCAGCGGCGTGACCTGGTTCGCGCCCCGGCCGTGGGTCATCGGCTGCGCGGTCACCCCAGTCCTGGCAACCGGCTGGCTGGTCCTCGTCGGCGGCACCCTGGTGTCGCTGGCGGGCGCCCGCCTCGGCGAGGCCGCCGGCAGCCTGTGGCAGGGAACGGTCGACGGCAGACTTCCACAACAGGTCAGCGGAGGACCCGAACCGTGGCTGCTTCCCGTCGTCGCGGTAGCAGTGATCGCCACCTGCGTCGTGTTCGCACATTCCGTCACCTTCGTGGCCCTCGGGTCCCATGCCGCCCTCGCCCTCGGGCTGGGTGTCGTCTACGCCTCAGCGCTCGCGACAGTGGCGTCGTATCCGGTCCCGGTGTGGCTGGTGGTGAGCCTCGCCCTCCTCGCGGGGGTCCTTTTCACCGGCTGGTGGCTGCACAACGACGAGCCGATGTTGCTGGTGTGGGCGAGCGGGTTCCTGGTCCTGGCCGTGACCACCTCGTTGTACGACGAGTGGCTGACCGCACTCACGCTGACCGTCGCGCTCGCACTGACCGGCGCGGTTCACCTACGGGCCGCCGCCGCTCCCGTCAGCGCAGTCGCCGGAGCGTTGCTCGCGGCCTCGCTGGCCGGACTCCTGTGGACCTCGGGCGCCCTCGGGGCCGTCGACGCCAGCTGGGTCGCGGCGTACACCCTGGTCATCCTGGGGCTGGTGCTGGTGCTGGTTCCGCTCGCTGGGCCGCGAGCCTGGCACGCGTACGGCGTGTCCCGAGGCAGCCTGCAGTCCACTGCCGGGTCCGCTCCGCTGCGATTCGCAGGTATCGAGATCGGAGCGGTCGGCTCCGGGTTCCTGGTGAGCACGGCCGGAGTCGAGGCCGCGTCGTACTCGATGCAACCGACCTGGACAGCGGTCTACCTGACTGCAGCGGGGGCGGCGGCCGCCCTCATCGCGCTGGAACGCCCGGACCGGCGGCTGGTCGGCTGGCTGGGCGGCGCGCTGCTGGCGAGCGCGAGCTGGGTGCGGCTGTGGGACGTCGGGGTCCAGGCCCCGGAGGCCTACACCCTTCCGACGGCCGTGGCGCTGGCCGCCGCTGGTCTCGTGTACCTGCGTCGCCGACCAGGCACCAGCACGATGAGCGCGCTCGCTGCGGGACTCGGCCTCGGCCTGGTACCGAGCCTGCTGTGGGTGTTGTGGGAGCCTGACGGGCTGCGCTCGGTGCTGCTCGGACTGGCATGCCTGGGCCTGCTGCTGCTGGGAGCTCGGCTCAGCTGGACCGCTCCGGTGGTCTTCGCGGCCAGCGTCGGCACACTCGTCGTGCTCCGCCACGTCGCGCCCGCCGCCGAAGCCGTTCCCCAGTGGGTGCTGTTCGGGTCGGCCGGCGCGCTCCTGGTGGCGATGGGAATCACCTGGGAGCGCCGGATCCAGGAGGCACGGTCAGTCGTCGGCTACGTGCGAGCGCTGCGTTGAGGCTGCGCATCCCTTGGGCCACCTCTTGCAGCCTCAGCACCCGAGACCGCCCACGCTGAGGCTGAACACGACAGGAGGACCTGCCCCTCCCGAGGGAAGCCAGGTCCTCTGGTCGAAACCGTTTGCTGCGCGCCCGGCCCGCCTTCGGACTAGTGGTCATCGACGTTTGTTCTTCGGGGGTCAGGCTGCGGGTGTGAGGGGCTCGTGGGTGGCGAGTCGTTCGAGGTAGGCGTTGAGGTCGGTCTTGGTGTATCGC
>Ga0209587_1001367_pt1 | contig 11542 bp, 7 predicted proteins | sample NGEPerD_2_FD_184512 | JGI IMG/M metagenome (GOLD analysis project Ga0209587, IMG submission 184512) | Arctic peat soil microbial communities from the Barrow Environmental Observatory site, Barrow, Alaska, USA - NGEE PermafrostL1-D... | ecosystem: Environmental > Terrestrial > Soil > Wetlands >... | reverse complement strand
TGGTCGGTTCACGCACCGTAGGGCTAGGGGTTCGGGGGTGGGGCCACTTCAAGCCATCACAACAGCTCCTACCGGGGCCAAATCAGACTGTCATTCCCAAGCTGACGCCCAGTCGGGTGACGCTGACGCCGCGGCGTCGCAGCCACGACATGTCGTTGCCGTTGGAGCGCAGCACCTGGCCTGACACCAGCGCGACGCCGAGCTCGCGCACGGCGGCGGCAACGATGTCGGCGATGCCTTTGTCGCGCAGCGGGGTGCCGGCCGCGGTGGTCAGCAGCGGCTCGTCGTCGCCGGCGCCTTCGCCGCGGCGGCGCGCAGGTACACCGCAGCGTCACGGTGCACCTGCACGAAGCGGCCGCCGGTGTGCACGCCGGCGCCGTCGTCGGTGACATTCGCCACGCGCAGCTGCTGCTGGGCGGCGATGTCCAGGCCCGCGGCGGTCAGGGCGCACACGGCGCCGCGGTGTGGGTCGCGGTAGGCGCGCAGCTTGCGCCAAGGGCCCGGATCCGCGGCCGCGGCGGCGACGGTGGCGTCGCCGGCGGCGAGCAGACGCACGAGGTCGGCTTGGACGAACCAGCCGGCAGTGAAGATTGCATCCCTGCGCGGCGCGCAGCGTCGTTGTCATCTGCGACGCCGCCGTGCGGCCGGCGATCAGCTCGCGCAGGTTCGCGGCGACGGTGTGCTCGGTGACGTCGCCGGCCACGGTCAGCCATGCGGTGAGGGCGGCGTGCGCGGCGGTGTAGCGGCATCCACGGCGGGCGAACTCGTCGGCGCCCAGCAGGCGGCGTGCTTCGGCGCGGAACCCGGCAAAGTCGGCGTCGGGCACATCGGCCGGCCACCGATCGCGGGCCGCAGCGGCGACGGCGCCGCCGGCGGTGGGGGAGCATGTCCGGGCCTGCCAGTGCGCCGAACGCGGCGCGGGGCACCGCGGTGACGGGCCATTCGGTAAGCAGCTATTGCCCAGCTCGCCAGTGCGGGCGAGCTGTCCGCAGATGGCCCGCACCTGCTGCGGCCCGGCGTTTGCGTGACCGCGGCGCGCGCTGCGCGGGCGACAACAGTAGGTTGCCTGCCCGCCATGGCCCGCAGATCGCAGTTGCTGCAACGGCCATGCGAGTACGCGCCTTCCACGTGGCCTGACGGACCGTTCGATGACGCCGACGGGATCGTCGCGGCGCACGCTGCGGCCAGGGCGGCGCGCATCGCCAAGCTGCTGCGCCGTCACCGCGGCGAGCAGCTGATCAGCCGTCCTGAGCTGGCGCGCACCGCTGGTGTGTCCCCGCAGCCGGTCGGCAACGTTGAGATGGGCCGGGTGTGGCCGGACCTGGCGACGCTGGTGGCGCTGGTGGCGCTGGCCCGTGCGGTGAGTTCAGCGTCGAGGAGCTCGTCAAGGGGCTGCGCGTCAGACACGAACCGACGTAGCCGCCGGCGCCACGGGCAAGTGCGGTGGCTGTGGTCCACGTTACAGCGCAGCGGGACACTGCTGCCGATGGTTGGCGACGCCCGCCACTGCTTCGACTCGCTGTCAGATGCGGGCAGCGACTTGCACCGTACGCAGCACCAGGCCGGCGACGACCGACCTCGGAGTCGCGGGACATGCGGTGGACGCAGAGGGTCAGTGACCGGGTTACCTGCGGGTCCCTGTCCCCGACTGCTCATAGCCTGTCTATCTGCCTGGTGGACGGCCGCACAGAGCCCAGCACGGTCACGCACGTCTCGGCGAGGGGGAAAGTGGTGCAGGTACGCAGCGACAGGGCCGCCTTCGCCGGCTCGGGCGCGGCAGCTGTGCGCTGGTGCGATGCCAGGTGCCGCGCCGATGTCGCCGTGAGCTGGGGGCGCCGCGCCCCGGGCGAGCAGCAGATCAGCGAGCTACGGGGGACCGGATGACCAAGCGTTCGAACCGCACCCGCGCCACGCAGACCAGCGCCGTGCCTGACTGGTGGACGCCGCCGTGGGGCATCGGTGGCCACGAAGACCCTGATGCCGGCTGGGACCAACCGCGGGTGGATGGTCACGCCGGCGGCGGTCTCTCCTGGTGCCAGGGGGCTGTGCCCAGCAACCTCGAGGGAGACGCCATGTTGGGCGCCCTCGAAGCACAGTTCGGCCAGGTGCGGTCCAAGGAGCGCGTCCGCGACCTGGCCGAGGTCTTCACCCACCAGCGTGAAGTCGACGCGATGCTCGACATGATGCCCGACGCGTTCGCCAGGCTCGACGTGAAGTTCCTCGAGCCGTCGTCTGGGTCGGGCAACTTCATCACTGAAATTCTGCGCCGCAAGCTGCGCCTCGTCATGAAGGCCGACTGCGTGTCGCAGGAGCACTACGAGCACCACCTGCTGCGTGCGATCGCGTCCATCTACAGCGTGGACATCTCACCGGAGAACATCGCCGAGGCCCGCACTCGGATGGCGCACGTCCTGCTGGAGCACTACCAGCACGACGCGAACACCATCGAGCCGACGGCCGGCTTCCTCTCCGCTGCCGCGCTCATCCTCGGGGACAACATCGTGTGCGGCGACACGCTCACCGGCACCGCCGACATCGAACTGTGCGACTGGCAGCCTCGCCCGCGCGGCCGCTTCCAGCGTGTCTGGAGCCACGCCCTCGTGTCGCCAGCAGAGAGGGGCCTGTTCTGGGCCGAACGGATCGAAGACGTCGAGCCTGTGCATTACTCGTATCTCACCTCGACTTCCAAGCCGGCCAAGGCCGCCCGGCGCAAGGCGAGGGCGGCCCGATGAGCACCGAGGTGCGCCTGTCCGCCAAGGAGGACGCCAGCGCGGGCCTGGCGCGGACGCAGCGGGTGCCCGACATCCTCGACGTGATCGCGGCGCTCTCCTCGGACGCCATCCCGACCCCGCCCCGGCTTGCCAGGGCGCTGCTGGACCTGCTTCCGGCCGAGGTGTGGACCAACCCCCACTACCGCTGGCTCGACCCAGCCACCAAGTCCGGATCCATCCTCCGGGAAGCAGCACGACGCCTCATGCACGGCCTCGCCGACTGGGAACCAGACCCCGTCAAGCGTGCCGAGCACATCCTCAAAAACATGCTGCACGGGGCAGCCATCACGCAGGTCCACGGCGAGATGACCCGGCGGTCCGTCTACGTGTCCAGGGACGCGACCAGCGAGCACGCCGCCGTCCGTTTCGAGAGCCCTGAGGGGAACCTGCCGTTCGTGACGGCCGAGCACGACTACCCCACCACCCGCCGGGGGCGGGCGTCGGGCCCATGCCGGGCCTGCGGGGCGCCGCCGAGCCTCGAGCGCGGTGAGTCCAGAGAGAACTACGCCTACGCCTTCATCCACGGCGCATATCCCACTGAGGAGATGAATGACATGCGGTTCGACGTGATCACAGGCAACCCCCCGTATCAGGTGGGGACGGAGGGGTTCGGTTCAACAGCCTCGTCGATCTACCACCGCTTCGTTGAGCAGGCGATTGCGCTCAATCCCAAGTACGTCGCCATAATCATTCCTTCCCGGTGGTTCACCGGCGGCAAGGGACTCGACGAGTTCCGGGCTCGCATGATCGCTGACCGCCGGCTGCGCGCCATCGTCGACAACCCCAAGCTCTTTGACTGCTTCCCCGGGGTGGAGATCAAGGGCGGCGTGAACTACTTCTTGTGGGACCGCGACCACGACGGCGACTGTGAGTTCTCGACGCGCATCGACGGGCAGATTGTGTCCACCATGACGCGCGATCTGCGGCTCGGCGCTGGCGTTCTGATCCGCGACAACCGGGCTATGAGTATCGTCACGAGGGTCGGGGCGAAGTCGACGGCGAGCATCGAGCACCTCTGCACCGTCACGAAGCCGTTTGGTCTCACCATGCGCTCGAACTACCCGGGTAGCGTCCCCGAGCCGTTCGAGGTGGCCATCCCGCTCATCTACGCCAGTCACGTTGGCTACAGCCGACCAGACCAGATCCAGCGCAACCACCAGTGGATCAATCGCTGGAAGGTCCTGCTTCCTCGCACGGGAGATGGGCACGGTCGTGAGGTCTCATACGTTCTCGGTGAACCGATCGCCCTTGCCCCCGGCTCGGCCTGTACCCAGACCTACTTCATTGCGGGGATGTTCGACACCCGCGAGGAGACTGAGAACTTTGCCCACTACCTGACGACGAAGTTCGTGCGGTTCCTGGTCCTGCAGCGCAAGACCACCCAGGACGTGACGCCCGACCGGTTCCGGTTTGTGCCTCTGCTGGACATGACGCGCCGCTGGACCGACGCCGACCTGTACGACCACTTCGGCCTCACCGAGGACGAGGCCGAGTACATCGAGACGACCATCCACCCGCGCCAGCCATTCCTCTCCCTGGACTCGCCGATCCCAGCCTCGCATCTGCCGGGTGGCGCGAAGTACCGGCCGCCGGGCGCCCGCGATGAGACGGAAGCCCCAGACCCTGACCTTGAGGGCGACGAATGAGTAGCCCTGAGCCCGCCGGACGCATCTACGTCTACAGCGCGCCCGGCTACGACGTCGCCTGGACCCGCACCGTCGGCTCCACGACGCTCGAAGGCCGCGGGCGGCTGAAGGTGGGCTGGACCGGACGTCCTGATCCTCGGGTCCGCATCAAGGAGCAGACCGGCACCGTCTACCCTGACGGGGACGGAATCGTCGTCCATCTCGACGAGCCGGCCGTCCGCGACGACGGCACCCCCTTCGCCGACCACGACGTCCACAAGGTCCTCGACGCCGCCGGCGTCCAGCGCAGTAGCGAGGTCGTCGATGCGACCCTGGCCGAGGTGCGCGCCGCGATCGCTGCCACACGCGCCGGCCGGACCTACGACCCGACGCGCACGGACGACTTCAAGATGCGTCCCGAGCAGCGCGCAGCGGTGGAGCAGACCGCCGCCTACTTGTTCGAGCACGCCGACGACCCCCAACCGCCCCGGTTCTTGTGGAACGCCAAGATGCGCTTTGGCAAGACGTTCACCACCTACCAGCTGGCCCGTCGCATGGGGTGGAAGCGGGTGCTGGTGCTCACCTACAAGCCGGCTGTGCGCAACTCCTGGCGCGACGACCTCAGCAGCCACGTCGACTTCGCCGGTTGGATCTTCGCCGACCGGGACACGCCTTGCGACCCCGACACCCCGTCGCCTGTCGTGTGGTTCGCGTCGTTCCAGGACCTCCTCGGCACCACGTCCGAAGGCGAGGTGAAGGAGCACAACATCGACCTGCACCTGATCGAGTGGGACTGCGTCGTGCTCGACGAGTACCACTTCGGTGCATGGCAGGGTGCAGCCAAGGAGGTGTGCAACCCGGTCCGTGCGGCCGCGGATCCGGACAAGGCCGAGGAGAAGGACGCCGACGCGGACGCCGACCGTGCCGACGAGATCGCCGACCTCGCCGAAGTCGGGACGCCCCGGCTGATCGCGGCCACCCCCGAAGCCGGGATCACCGACGACCTCAACGCCGGCGACCTGCAGCTGTTCGCGAGCTGCTACCTGTACCTGTCCGGCACGCCGTTCCGTGCGCTGACCGAGGGTGAGTTCAACGAGGACGCGATCTTCAACTGGACGTATCCCGACGAGCAGGAGGCCAAGCGGCGCTGGGATGCGGACCCGGCTCGCGACCCCGAACGCAACCCGTACCGTGAGCTGCCGCAGATGCAGATGTTCACCTATGCGCTGTCGGAGGCCGCGTCGGTGGCCATCGACCAGGGCGCCGACGGCATGTTCGACCTCTCGGGGTTCTTCGCGGCCAAGAAGGTCGGCTCGGAGTACCACTTCGAGGACCCTGCGCGGGTTGGCGAGTTCCTCAACCTGCTGCGCGGCCGGCTGACGCAGTCCGCGACAGAGAAGCTGCTCAACAACTTCAAGCCGCCGTTCCCCTACAGTGACAGCCGCTTCGCCGGTGCAGTCGATCACACCGTGTGGTTCCTACCGACGGTGGCGTCAGCACACACGATGAAGGCGGCGCTTGAGGACCACCCGTTCTTCCGCGACTTCCTCGTGCACGTCGCTGCCGGCGCCGGCGCCGGTCAGGGCGCCAGGGCGAAGGCCCCGGTGGACAACATGCTGAGCAGGGCCGCGAAGGCGGACAAGCAGACGATCACCTTGTCTGTCGGCAAGCTCATGACCGGCGTCACCGTCCCCCAGTGGGGCGCCATCCTTATCCTTCGCTCTTTGCGGTCGCCGGAGTCCTACTTCCAGGCCGCGTTTCGGGTCCAGTCGCCCTGGGTGACAAAGAACGACGACGGCACCCGGGCTGTCAACAAGGGCACCTGCTTCGTGTTCGACTTCGACCCCAACCGGGCGTTGTCGCTCGTGTACCAGTACGGCACGAAGCTGGCGGGAGGCGCGACCAGCGCCGCCCCGTCGGATGTGATCGCAGAGCTCATCGGGTACCTGCCGATCTTCGCGTTCGACGGGGGGCGCATGGACCCGGTCGACGTCAACGCCGTCATGGACTGGGGCACGGCCGGCGCAGGGGCCGCCATGCTCGCGAGGCGATGGGGAAGCCCGCGGCTGATCGACCTGTCCGAGGACGTCTTGAACAAGCTGCTCGCGAACACCGACCTGGTGGAGCGGCTCGAGCAGATGGAGGACTTCCGCAACCTGCGACAGGACGCGAGGAAGATCATCGCCCAGTCCCAGAAGCTGCGGGAGGCCAAGAAGAGCCAGGACGCCGGCGCTGACCAGCCCGAGGACCCGGACGTCAAGGCGGCCCGCAAGGCCAAGCGTGAGCAGGTCAGGAGCCTGCGTGACAAGCTGCTCAAGTTCGTGCAGGCCGTGCCGGTGTTCATGTACCTCACGGACTACCGCGAGCAGGCCCTTTTGGACGTCATCGAGTCGCTGGACACGCAGCTGTTCGAGCGCGTCACCGGGCTCACCTTGGACGACTTCCACAAACTCGCCGAGGTCGGCGTGTTCAACCCGGCACACATGAACGAGGCCATCTGGCAGTTCCGCCTGTTCGAGCGTGCAAGCCTCGACTACCTCGGCACGGCCCCACACCCCGACGAGCCTCGCCCAGTGGGCCTGTGGGACCACACGGCCCAGCCCGCGACGGCCCCCTGACCTCCTGCCGGCGCATCGGCCGCCGGGCCACTGGTGGAGCGGATGGAACCCTTGACCGCAGCGGTCCCGCCGTGCGCTTGCTCGACGCCGTCACAGTGCTCATGCGGGCTCACTGCCCGACGACAAGATCTGCGGCTCTCGCTACGCGCGTCGGGGGCCAACCTCGGCACGCACCCGCAGCCACCTGTGCAGCCCGGACCTGACGGCTCATCGTTCCACTGGGCCTGCTCCACTGGGACGGCGTCACAGCGCCGTGGTGCAATGCCCACATGGGCAGGTGCGACGGGCCGCGTGAGCTGTTGGAACGTGCCGGCGACCGGCCGGTGTCGTTGCCGTTCGCTCGGATCGCCGACGCCGTCGGCAGCTGCCCCAGTCGGCGTATGACCAAGAGCCTGGGTGACAAGCTGCTCGAGGTCGTGCAGGCCGTGCCGGTGTCATCACGGACTACCGCGAGCAGGCCCTGGTGGACGTCAGGTCTTCGAGCGCGCCAGCCTCGACTACCTCGGCATCGTCACCCAGCCCGCCGAGCCCCGCCCAGTGGGCCTGTGGGATCATGCGGCACCGGAGCCATCCGCGCCGATGTCCTGACCACGCGCGCACGCCAGTGCCAGGGCCTGTGAGGCACTGTGGCTGCTCTCGATCTACGAGGAGCTGAGGCCGGATGCGCGGTGGGCCCAGCTCACGCGCTCCCGACTGGGGTGTCACACCCATGGCGCATCCTGATGTCTGCCTGTATGCGCGCTCGGGGTTGCCTCGCACCATCGCTCCGAGCCCGGCCCATGGGGTGATGATGAGCAGACCGCCGAGCGCGGGGGACGTCCAGCCGCTGCTGACCTACGTCGGCGGCAGGCTCGCGCCGCTGTACCGCGCCATCATCGCGGTGTTCGTCGTCCGGGCGGACCGCTTCGAGTTCAGCCAGGGGCTCTCGACTGAGGCGATCGCAGCCGAGCTGTCCAGTGTGGGCTTCCATCAGCCCGTCGAGCCCGCCCAGCTCGAGCAGGCGCTCGCCCAGCTCTCGCACTGGGGCAACCTCGCCTACTCCCAAGACCTGTCGGCCGCCGCGACGCTGGCGGAGTTCGAGCACAAGGAGTACCGCTACCACCTCACCGAGCCGGGCCGTCAAGCCGCGGAGATGATCGCCGCGCTTGAAGGGGCGCTGGGCGAGTCGGGCGCTCTGCAAAGCGTGATGGTGCGCTCGGTGGCTGACAAGCTCGCCGCGCTGGTGGAGGCCCTCGACGCAGGTGCGGTCTCGCCTGACGCCCTGTACACAACCTTCGACGAGCTCAATCACACCTTCGCGCAGCTCGCCAGCAAGGCGCAGTCCTACATGAGCGAGGTCGCGCAGACGCTGCGCCAGCCCGATCTCGACCCGCAGCGCTTCGCCCAGTTCAAAGCCGACACGCTCGTCTACGTCGACCGGTTCCTCGGTGATCTCGATCGCGTCCTGGGCGAGGTCGTCGAGTCGATGGAGCGCGTGGAGGCCCACGGGCTGCACGCGGTGCTGCGCCTGGCCGCGACGGCGGACAAGCGCCCGGTCCCCGCAGGGGAGGAGGACCCGGCTGAGACGTGGGTGCGCCTGCAGCTCGGACGCTGGGCGGGCATGGCGACGTGGTTTCGCGGCGAGAGCGGTGAGCAGGCCCGCGCCGAAGATCTGCGCGACGCCGCCCGGGTGGCCACCGTGGGCATCCTCAAGGCCCTTGACCGCCTGGTCGACCGCATCAACCGCCCGCACAGCCGCAGCGAGGACCTGCTGACGTTGGCGCGCTGGTTCAACCGCGCCGACGACGACGAGGCCCACGCGCTGTTCAAGGCCGCTTTCGGGCTCCACTCTTCGCGTCACCTCACCGACTCGCTCGATGACCCCGAGGCGGTGCGCGCCTCCACCTCCTGGCCGCACGCGCCGGCGCTCACCGTCACGGTCGCCCTGCGCGCCCAGGGGCGCAGCGAGTACGTGAGGAAACCGGGCGCTTCGGATATGAGCGGGGTCACGGGGTGACCGTGGCGAGCTTGGACCAGTCGGGATGGCCCGCGTAGAGCAGCACCCGGACCCGCCAGTGACGGAAGTTGGTCATCCCGAACGCGACCCGCTTGATCCGCTTCGCCAGACCGTTCATGGTCTCGGTAGGTCCGTTGGTCACCTGGGCCTCGTGCCACGCTGCGATCTGGGTCCGCCACCGCCGCATCGTACGGCCGAGCTGGCGGATCTCGGGTGGGCAGGAGACGTCACGCATGTCGGCCGAGGGCTGATCGACCCAGGCGAGTGCGAGCTTGGCGTCGGTGTGGGCATACAGCTCCCTGACAGCCTCCTTTGCGTGCCAGGCGGTGGTGACCTCCCCGTTGGGGTCGCCGGCCTTGAGCAGTCCGGTGAGCTTGCCGCTGGCGTGGTCGTCGAGCCGTTCGTGGGCCATGACCAGCAGCTTGCGGGCGCGGTAGAGCGGATCGTCCTTGTGGCCCCTGCGACCAAGGACGTCCTGGTTGACCCGGCGGCGCACCTCGTCGAGCTTCTCGCCGGCCAGCTTCACCACATGAAACGGATCGGCGACCTGGGTCGTGTCGGGCAGCATCGTGTCGAACACCTTGCGGTACGGGCCGGACATGTCCAGGGTCCCGTAGCGGATCCGGTCGCGCCACACCTGACCGCGTTTCGCCAGCCAGAGGCTCGCAGGAGCCGAATCGCGGCCTTCCACGACATCGAGCAGCTGCCCGGCCCGTACGTCAACGATCGAGGTCGACCACTGCTTGGTCCGCCACCTCCCACGCTTGACGAACAGCGTCTCATCCAGCCCGAGTGCGGTGACCTGCCCGATCCGTGCCGGGTCGTCGACCAGCCGCTCACCGTAGGCCACCACCGCGTTGTTCACGGTGTGCCAGTCACACCCCAGATCTCCTGCGACCTCCTTGACGCTGCGGCCGTGACAGCCGACCTGGAAGGTCGCCCACCGTCCCGCCCGGTCGGTCAGCCCCAGCCTTCTCGCCGCGATCTCCGGGGCCAGCTCGGTCCACGACCCGACCCGACACGACCTGCTCGGGCACCGCCAACGTCGTTTGAGCCACACCAGCCGTGCACGGCGTCCGAACACCGGCAGATCGGTCAGCATCACCGGGTCGCGGTCCTTGAGGGTCGCCGTCTGATCGCAGCCGTTACAGGTCTCGCGGCCCTCGAGCAGGGTCTCGATGTGCACCGTGATCGGCGCCAGCGGCAGCAGATCCACCACGCCCAGCACGGTCACGGTCGGGAGTCCCACAAGCAGCTCGCACATGCGCATACCATCGGTTTCCACGGGAGTCCTGTTCGAGGAGAGGGTGTAGACATTCCTCAGCCTCGCAGGGCTCCTGTGCCGTTCACCGCAACCCCCGCACCCCGCTTACTTCCCAAGCGCCACCTTCCTGCTGACCCTCGTCATCGTGGACGATGTCGTCGCCCTGACCGTCATCGCCGTCGCCTACAGCCAGGACCTGTCCGTCACCGCTCTGGGCGTCGCGTTCGCCCTGTTCGGCGCGGTGCTGGCGCTGCGTCGCGCGAAGGTGCGTCACGGCGTGCCGTACTTCCTGCTCGGTGTCGGTGTGTGGCTGGCCACCCTCGCCTCGGGCGTGCACGCCACCGTCGCCGGTGTCGCCGTCGGGCTCCTCGCGACCGCGTATCCGCCGTCACGCGACGACCTGGACAGAGCCGGCGCGGTGTGGCGGCTGTTCCGCGAGGAGCCGACGCCGGCGTTCGCCCACACCGCCAGCAGGATCATGGCGGTGGCCGTCTCACCCAACGAACGCCTGCAGCACCTCTTCCATCCCTGGACCAGCTACGGAATCGTCCCGCTGTTAGCGCTCGCCAACGCGGGTGTCCAGATCAACGGCGAGCTGCTGCGCCGCGCGGCCGGCTCACCCATCACGATCGGCGTCATCGCCGGCCTCGTGGTCGGCAAGGTGGTCGGCATCACCGGCGCCACCTGGCTCGCGTCGCGACGGTGGTTCGGCAGCTTCCCGCTCACCGTGTCGTGGCCGCCGCTGTTCGGTGTGGCCACCGTCGCCGGGATCGGCTTCACGGTCTCCCTGCTCATCGCCGGCATCTCCTTCGAAGGCGACGACCTGGAGGAGGCGAAGCTGGGCATCCTGGCGGCCTCGGCCATCGCTGCGCTGTTGGCGGGGCTCGCGTTCCGGCTCATCGAGCGCCTGCCGCCGGCGCTGCGCACGGCGGGGGCCGAGCGCCTGGCGCCGCCGCTCCAGGATCTGACCTTCCCGGTCGATCCCCGGGTCGACCATGTGCGAGGCTCGCTCGACGCTCCCTTGGTGCTCGTGGAGTACGCCGACTTCCAGTGCCCCCATTGCGGGGGCGCGGAAGCGGTCCTGCGACAGCTCACCCGCGACTTCGGCGACGATCTGGCCTATGTGTTCCGCCACCTGCCGCTTGCGGAGGTGCACGAGCACGCCCGCAGCGCCGCCGAGGCCGTCGAGGCCGCCGGAGCTCAGCGCCGGTTCTGGGAGATGCACGATGTCCTCTTCGCCAACCAGCAGGCGCTGACCGAGGCAGACC
>Ga0209587_1001366_pt1 | contig 11557 bp, 13 predicted proteins | sample NGEPerD_2_FD_184512 | JGI IMG/M metagenome (GOLD analysis project Ga0209587, IMG submission 184512) | Arctic peat soil microbial communities from the Barrow Environmental Observatory site, Barrow, Alaska, USA - NGEE PermafrostL1-D... | ecosystem: Environmental > Terrestrial > Soil > Wetlands >... | reverse complement strand
ATTTATGAAATAAGGACTATGAGTTGTAATGATTAATTGTAAACCATCGAGTGCCATTTGAAACATTTGTTTAGCTAACCATTTTTGAGCAAGCGGATGTAAATGTGCTTCTGGTTCATCTAGTACAAAGATCAAACCTTGTCCAAGGAATGATTTGGCGTATGCGTGCGCAAATGATAGAGCTAAGATTTGTTGTTGCCCTGTACCAAGTTCCTCATAGGCTCTGGTTTGACCATCTTCGGATGGATGTACTCTCAATGTCTTAAAATAGTTGCTTGGGTCATATGCTGAAAAATCAAATTCAAGTGCGTGGCTCATATTTGATAACATCTGACCAGCGATAGAAGACATATTTTCGTTGAAAGTTTTAAATTCTTCAACACCCAAGAAGGTGCTTTTAATATTCTCAAACATTTCTTTGAGTTTTTCAACTCTTTCTTCATCTTCAATAAGCTTATCATGAAATGCTTTAGTAACTTTTGAAAGTAAAGTATATTTTGAGGAATAACTTAACTGATAATTTAGGTTTTGCTCGGCATTAACAATAACACATAAAAGTTCTTCACGAAGGATGTTTGAAACATATTTATTTGTTCCTCCGTCTTCTGCTTGAACAGCTAAAAATTCACTTTCCTCGCCCTTAACGCAACTGTACTTAAAACCTGAACAAGAATATTCTCCATTTCTCCCGAGCCTTGTCTCAAAATTCGAAACCTCTGCATCAATAGAAATTTTGTTAGTTTCATCTCTGCTAAAGTGGTCGTAGTTGTCCAGTTTTTTATATTTTGGATGATATTCGCCAAATAGCAATTCAATTGACCTGATTATGTTACTTTTTCCAGCATTATTTTCTCCAAGTAATATTGTCGGACAATCAGATGGAAATTCTATTTCAATTGGTTCTTCTCCAATTGACCGATAATTTTCAACTGTGATTTTCTTTAGTCTTTGCATTGAGGTTGGTTTTTGAGCTTGTGGCTAACGTTTTCGGGCTTTGCGTTGGTGGGCTTTTGAAACCGAAAACTTTCTGCCAGCACCAAAGTTTATTAATTGCTCAAATGTTTCTATTTGCACTGTCCGCCCAATAACGCAAAACCCGTGTTAGCGGTTCGTGCTATTCCGTCCATTAAGAAATATCTTTCATGGTTACACAAATAGTCAAAAGAGTTTCACCCATTTAATACAGTCTAAATGAACGCCTGTTTTAAGGGCGATTATTTTATGTTAGCAAACGACTACTTAAAAGGTGCTCCTATCCTTTCGCCAATCTTTTTAGTGACTTGCCAGCTTCCCCAGGAAGCAATAGCAATCAGTTCACTATCACCCAATCCAACTTTTCTTATTTCATTGATATGGGCTTCAGTTATTTTATACGGTTCAGTCGCAATCCGTAAAATGAATTGTGCTATTACTTTTTCAGAGTGTTCAAGATTTTTTGTTACATCATCAATCCATTTGTTGCCGAACCCTTGATTTTCTCCCGTCCATTCTGCCAAATAATTCGCCACTGTTGTTTTCACTCTCAATGGGATGACCTCTTCACCAATTTGATTTATTAATTCATCAAATCCTGAAAAATTCTTTTCAATGTGATGGTTGGATTCTGCCCACGAAAATTCTTTTGATAAAGGGATGGTTGTCAGCCAATTCAATGATATTCCGGGTATAGCCATTACACCAGTAATATTTACGCCTGCAGTCATTTTGAAAAATGATGATATGGTTGGTTTCAACCAATGCAAGAACCTTGGTAATGGAAGAGGATATTCTGTAACAAACACACTGACCATGCGATTTACATAATGGAAGGCAAGAGCTGTTCCAATGATTTCAGGCGCTTCGATGATTGTAAATGGAGGATTCTGAATGAGCGAATTACCCGTATAATGAGATTTGCTCCATTGAAAAAGAGTGTCATGCTCTTTATCGATTTTACCTCCAGACATTTTTATGTGCGCTTCCTGACAATAAGGGCACTGATTGCTAATGGAAACACCTCCTGCAATAGCTTCTTTGGTAATGCGCTTTACCTTACCGTTGACAATTAGTGATTCTCTAACCAAACTCCACATGCCTGCCATAATCTTAGGGTTGGAAGCATGTAATGTAAACGGGGCACCCAAGACATAATCATAGCCTATTTCATCATATATTCTTCGGACATTTCCTGTTGAATCAGAATACTTTATTGGCGTCAAAAATCTAATTGTTCGATGGACAATACTTTTAAAAATAAAATTCGAAACGCTTTTAGGAATCATGTGGTATCTGTATTATTGAGATGATTATGAAATTTATTATTGTTTGCTATTTTTTTGTCGGATACCCTGCTTTTCGGCTGAAGTTTAATAGTGAAAATTATTTCTCCCCATAAATTACAAGCGCACTTGAATCAAACAATACATTCCCATCAGGAAATTTTTGATTAACCAAATCAAATACTTCGCTTTTAATTTTCGACTTAATGTTGTCATCCGCTTTACTTAATGCGGAAACAAATGGTGCAGCCACTTCCGTCATCATGTTCCAGTAAACATCTGTTGTTCCAGCATTTAATTTGCCATTTACTTCTGTTTCAGAAATGTTATTTAACCCTGCTTGTTTAAATATATCAGCAATCAATCCACTTTTAGCACAACGAAACATGCCTGGTGCTTCTGGTGGTGGTGCAGGTAACTGCATATTTCTGTTGATAGTGCTTCCAATTGCTGTTACCCAGAAATTCTTTTCGGGAATATTCCAAACCGATGTAGCAATTCTACCTCCCGGCTTTAATACCCTCACCATTTCTTTTGCAGCGAGTAACATATCAGGGAAAAACATGAAGCCGAAGCGGCAGCTTACCACATCAAAGGTGTTGTCAGCAAAGGGAAGGTCGCAAACATCGCAGACCTTTGTTTCTATATTTTTGATTCCTCTTTTCGATGCGTTTTCACCAGCTATTGCAAGCATGTCTTCTGAAAGGTCGGTGAGCATCACTTTTCCATGCTTCGCAAGGGTTGCAATTGTCAAACCTGGTTCGCCTGTTCCCGATGCTATGTCCAGCACCACATCCGTTTCTTTAACTTTCAGTAGCTGAATAATTTTATCTCCATTAGGCTTTAAAAAGTCCATCGTTAGGTCATCCCATTTTTTCCATCCGGGAGAGAATTTATTCCATTTTGATTTTTGTTGCTCGCGGATTTCTTGTAGTTGTTGTTCCATTTTGTTTGTTTTTACTTTGTTCTCAAATGTAAGTTTTTTGTTTCTTCGATAAAGTCAGCATAGTCGTCTAAGCATGACCGCTAACTGGTTATAACAACGCAAATCTAGTTATTTACCCACTTATTAATCGGGATAATAGCATATCCTTCAATTCTTATCAAGATGGAAAATTACTGATTTGGACTTATAAATTGTTAAGATTCAGTAATTATAGGCAAGATTAATAAGCCCAATCCATAGAATTGACAAGAGTTAAACAGCCGTAATGATACCTGGAAAATCATTTTTCTTCCAATTGTAGAAATTGATAGATTATACTTCATTAATTTTCTGGAAAGTATAGTTTGACCCGAGATTAATTACCTTCAGAAATATTAAAAAAAATATGTTGGAAATTAATATTTACCTTATTGTTTGCATATATGCAAATCGAATTATATTTTCGTCATTGAACTAATCCGCCCTTACAAACACAATGAATTATTCATGGAAGTTAAAAGCAAAAGAAATCCTCAAGCATGAACTTTCTCAAAGAGAAATCAATGCCGTCGATTTGGTGAAGCTATTGAAAGCGATTGACGTAATCGAAACTAAGAACAGTATCGATAGTAAACTTAGTAGGGGAACATTTAGCGCTGTTTTCTTTATTCAATGTATGAAAGCGTTGGGCATTAAGAATATTCCTTTGGATGAATATATCGGAAATCAAAATGAATTCAAGGAAACGGCCAATGGTGGTAACCAGCTGTTTTTTTCCTCTAAAGATGGAATACGTTATTTGAACGCTACCGATTTCATTAAGAGTCCGAATAATGACGAGCCGACCGTAATCAGTCTGTTTTCAGGGGCTGGTGGGTTCGATATCGGCCTGGAGCAAGCCGGATTTAAAACTTTGGCCTGTATAGAAATAGATAAAAGCTGTAGGCTCACCCTAGAACACAACAGGCCCGAATGGAAAGTTTTCGACAAGGACATTAAAATTGAAAAAGACCAAACGTCAAAACGGGTCCCGGGAGACATAAGGGATATCTCCCCCCAGGAAATTTTGGATTTTGTCAATGCGGAAAAAGGGAAAGTCTCCCTAGTGGTCGGCGGCGCCCCCTGTCAACCCTTTAGCAACATGGGCAAACGTGAGGGGCGCAACAATGAAAAAAATGGGGACCTTTTCTTGGAATTTGTCAAAATGATAAAGGGCATAGAGCCGAAATCCTTCATTTTTGAGAATGTTGCCGGAATTACACAGTCAAAACACAGTTCAGTTATTAAGTATATGATCGACAACCTATCGGGTCTGGGATATAACTTGAGCTTCACAACCTTGAATTCAGCCGATTATGGTGTCCCACAAAGAAGAAAAAGATTTTTTCTTGTCGGGATTCAAGGGGATACATTGCCCGCCTTTCCCTTACCTACCCATTCAAGTGATACGGATTCATGGGACAGATTTGTAACATCTTTGGACAAAGTGCCGGATTTCAAGCCTAAACCGTGGGTAACCGTTCGTGATGCTTTCGGGAAATTAAAAAAGGATTATAAGAAACGTCCCGATTATGCGGTAATGAACTGTACCGCAAAGGTCGTCCATCGTATGACCTTTATTAAGCCGGGCAAAAACTTTAAAGTTTTGCCTATGGAATTAAGACCTGAATGCTGGAAGAACGGCAAACATCAGGGACAGGACACATTTGGCAGAATGGTTCCAGACTTACCTTCGGTAACCATCCGAACGGCTGGTTACAATCCTGCAAAAGGCATGTATATACACCCGTTTGAAAATAGGGGGCTTAACACCATTGAAATGGCGATTCTTCAGGATTTTCCATACTCATGGGGATTCAAATGTGAAAAACGAGATGGGATGACTCTTAAAAGTGGCGGTATGCAAATTGGCAACGCGGTACCTCCGGGAATGGCAAAGGCTCTGGGACAATGTATTAGGATTCAACTTGATTGGGTTCCGAATGAAGAATCTGAGAGAACATCTGCTCAGCTTGTTGAAGCGTATTGACCTCGAACACTTCGTCTACCGCCGCCTGGGGCAGGCTAGCAACATTAGTTATGGAATGCGTAGCTACGGTCATTAGGCCGGTTCTGTCAGCTTTCGACACCTTGGTTGACACACCATAATACTTTAGGCCCTTTGGTTTAAGAATCCATTCCCTTGTTTGTAAATGTGTGTATATCGCCTTCATCAGACTGCCCTCATGGGACAGCTGAAGACGTCTATCCGGTCTAAGGGAAGTCTTTATGGAAATAAATCCTTCGATTTCCTCAAAGCCACATTTATAGGCCAAATTTTTATAGGCTTCGTTTATATGGTCAATCTTTTCCGTTGTCAAGATATCAATGGGTTCTATGTTCCCAAAACATCGGTCGAAAGCCCGTCTTGAGACAATCACGAAATCGGGGTTGCTGGTTATCAATTGAACCTTCGAGGCATCCGCGACCTTCTTGCGAAGATCCACTATAAAATTATAAAGCTTTTCATCATACAGACTGGCCACATCGAACCTTGATATGTTTGGAAGCATCAAAGGAACGTGAGCATCATCGTTCTCCGCACAATAATTCCATCCCTCGATACCCAAGAGCCATTCGTACCAGTCACCATGGGCGTTACTTAAGGCATTGGAAGTAACATCGGCCCTATTCTGAACGCCTTCGTCAAGCTGTTTAATAATTTTGGTGATTTTTTCGCTTCTATCGGGAATTACACCATTCAAAAGATGGCAGAACGCTATATTCTTTATGATACCGGGTTTACCGTGTTTATCAGGGTTAATAAAAGGCATATGGTGGTTTCGAAGTTGTTTCGGGATAAATTTAACCTTTTCTCAACTTTTGCGACCCATAATCACTTGGTATTATTTCCTTACACATTCTATGTGCTTTTAAGATTATGACAAAGTATATTTAAACGGTCGTTTATCTGAACTTTTTTAGTTCCGTAAAAAATGAATTACCGGAACTACCAAGAAGAACGGCAAATGGAACTGGGAACCCTTATATTTTCTTGACAACGGGGCCGTCCCGTAAAACGGCCTTTTTTGGGACAGATCCATTCAATATTGAATCGAAATTTTAAAAGCTCGTTTACCATGTTGACAATAGGGTCGTTTATCAAGTAAAGTGTCAGCATATCGACGGAATTGAAAGCGGCATCCATTCCACGGATACACTCGGCAATAGCGATATCGTAATCGGCCTTTGCAGCGCTGGCATATTCCTTGCCCCGGAATCAAAAACTACGAAGACCGATATTGCAAGTGTACAGGGCCTTTTCAAGGGTCCGGGACAGGGACAGCCAAAATATCGGCAATGACAATTGCCGACAGGACGGTTTTCGACAGGAACATCGACAATATAAAGACCGGCATTATTTAAAAGTGCACAAAGGGTAACGGTAGATGTGGCCATACGCGAAAATCATAATGACCGGAATCATCCGTACAATAATAGGGTTAACTGTCCGTTATCGTACAACGCCCATTTTAACCGAACATCGATGCTGTTTTTTAATGGACCGATTTTTTCCCGTAACCCTGATAGACCCAATAAATAAATTCTGTTACATCCTAACTTGATCGAACATGATCCTACATCCTAAACCCTATCCCTGTGAAATCAAAAGAACGCCGTCCCGCCGTACGGGAAACTGAAAGGAACGCCTTGGTATTGCGATTGGAACGAAACCAAAAGGATGTAGACCGCCTCCGGGACCAATTGACATCGTATCGCTACGAACCCAAGACCCCCCGGTCTTTTCGAGCGCAGGGAGGGCTTGCGGGACGGGCTGGAGGACATGACCAGGACAAACACCGAAATCATTGCTTCCCTAAGGGAAAAAAAGAGGCTTGTGGATTCCTATCTGGAAAGTGCCAAACGGCAACTTGCCAAATTCATCTTGTTGCACGGAAGTATGGAAGAGTACGTCCAGGGCGTGATGGTAACGCAAAGGGCCCTGGAACAAACTTCGTAATTACATCGGGGCCCATCGGGGCGAAAACGTCCGCCAAGGGATAGTATCCAACTCTTTGTTGAGAGCCCCGAACGGGCCCGGTTTCCCCTGCAGGGATCTTTCCTCGATCTCGAAGGAACAATGCCCCCGACATGTTTATGTGCCTATCGATCCCTATCGGGCGGAACTTTCCGGTAATGCCCTGGGAAGTGAAAAATATTTTCCGCTGAATGCCCCGTGGGCCTGCCCCGAGGATCTGCACATTGGAAATCCGGGCAGATGGGAAACAATACCAAAGTTCCATTGAACGATCGTTCCTAAAACCGTTCGAAGCCTTACCGACGGCCTTTGGCCACGGTTCAGGTAAGCAAGGAACCCAAAAATACGCCCTTGGAACGATCAGACTTTTTTTCCGTTCAAAATTCGGGGTAAATTTGTCACCCACAAAGCCGACCATGACCGAGAACATTAGAAGGTTGTTCAAATTAATGGACCATGGCACCAGAGAGGAGGCATTGGTGTGCCTGAAACATGAGTCCGGCCTTCAAAGCAGGAAATCGATAAGGAACGAATGGATCATGGGAGGGCGCATGCCCGAGGCCCATCAGGAAAGGACCGTGGAAATGTTCCAAAACCTGCTTAGGAAGCAACAGGCCAAAAAAGCATATTGAGATTCCTTTCGGCACGGTCAATTCCATCGAAACGATGGAAGGGCCGGCGAAATTTTTTTGGCCAATGCTGAACCGCGTCCGTTCCAGAAGTACCGTGCAGTTCCAACAAACGATGATAGGGCCGGCCATCGATTGGATATCCTTAAACGGACCAAGGGCCGGAACCTGATTATGGGCCCGTTCGCTGGGTGCCGCAACTAAAAACAACGATCTTTCCGGGACCGTGATCGCCATCCATTTATTCGGTGTATTCCACGTTTTTTCGGATCCTTACATCTGTAAGGGCAAATAAGGCAAGGAATATCACTATGGTAATAACTGCGGGTGGTCATCGAACCGTTCCGCTCTTGTATCGTATTCCCCCGCACAGACCGGTCTTTCGACACGGCCTTTTCGCCTCAAAAACGTCCTTTCCCCTCAGAGAACATATTTCCCGCCCCTTACAGGTTCGGACCCGGTTCCGAAAGATCCATCGGTCGGGCCGAAAGAACAATGTCCGTTGCCCCCTTGGCACGGTCCAAAAGTATCGGATCCGGTTATCCCTTGCCACTGCACCGATAACCCTTGTCCCCTTCATCGGGCACTGTATGGCCGATGCCCGGGATATGTCTTTGACCACAGCGGTCCACAAAGCCCCGCAGGGCTTTACGCCCGCAATTTGCGGCCCGTCGGACCTATTGGGACGACCCCCCCATCGCGCCATCTCCCCTTTCAAGGGAGACCCCTGGCGTTCGTCGGTGCAAAGGAACGGTTCGCCCCATAATCCTGAACGGCCGTTACGCAAATCGTCCCGATCGTCCAATACGACGAGAATATTGTCCCACGTGGATATTCGTGCCTATCATTGCAGGGCAGTTCAAAATCATTTATATGAAAAACCTATCGCTTGTACAGGAACTCTATTCGAACGGGTTCAAGGATATTAAACACCCGTTTATATCCCTCTTCATGAAAATCTATGCTTGGTTCAGCTTTTCGATGATCGCGCTGGCCATCTACGTTTTTATAACCACGATCGCGAACGGTTATGTATCCGGATAACGGTAAGAAATGGCCGGGGGCGGCCACGCCCGGTAATTTCCGGCGGCGGGAGGGGGCAATGGCCAAGATCGATGGTATGTACAGGGCCCCCGGGACTCCGGTGATATTTGCCTTCGGTTGTTTCGCCCTGTCCATTGCGGTCCTTGCCCGGTATTTTTTCCCGATCTTTTAGGGCCGTTCAGGACCATCCTTTCCGACTTTGTGGCGAAACAAAAAAATGGATATGAAAGGCCCGGCGCCCGGGAGGGAAACCTATCACGGACCATGAAGGAACTTGAACCATAACATATCGGGTATATTTCCAAGGATACTTACTTGGACCGATACTATTAAATTTGACCCAATGCCGTCCCATACCAAAATGAAAGGAAGATCTTACCCCGTAATCTGTGTACTGGCCATCGGAACCTTTTTTTCCTGTAACAAGGAACCGGTCATGGACCCCGGGACCTTTATGGGCACGAACGAAACAGAAATGGAAATGGACCTGTTGCGTATCGTGAACGCCCACAGGTCGCGATCGGGCCAAGGACCGTTATTGTTCGACGGGGCGGCCTATCGGTATGCCAATGGACATACGGACCATATGATCTCGAAAGGTAGCCTGAACCATGACGGTTTTAAAATCAGGGCATCGGGCCTGGCCCGAGAGGCGGGTGCGGAAGCTGTGGGGGAAAACGTGGCGACAGGGTATCCAACGGCCCAAGATGCTTTTGCGAACTGGTATTCGAGTGCCGACCACAGGAAAGCGATGGAGGGCGATTTTACCCATACCGCCGCCAGTATAAAAAAGGATAGGGAGGGAAACCTGTACTACACGCAATTGTTCTACCGCTGACCGTAGCGGAGGTGACCGGTATCCATATGATGTCCCCTATACCCAATTAGCCATCCCCCGTTTTTTCAGTTGAACTTCAGATTCAGTTGCCCTGGGAACGGATCGGGCACCGAATCGTCCAACTTCCATCTCGTCCTTACCGGCATCAACAGTATCGATACCACCTTGCTGATCTTGTAGTAGATGAAGTTGACAAGTTCGCGTGGCACGTTCTTGTTCAGGTAGTTGTACCCCGCATCGAGCAGCAGGTCGAAATGCATCGACCGTATTTTTCTGTAGATCATGTACATGGCCGCCGTGAGGACGGCCAGCATGGACTGCAGCCCCGTAAATGTCCTTATCTGGATGTCCTCCAGCCCGTACTCCTGTTTGACGTGCCGGTGGTATTCCTCGATCTTCCAGCGCAGCCCGTATCCCTTGAAGGCCCATTTCGCGACCTCGATGGCCGTTGACAGGTGGCCCTTCACCATCAGATAGCAAAGCCCGCCGTGCCGCCTGTTCCTGGTGACCACCAGCCACAGATGGTGGACGGTGCGCCCTATCCTGTATTCTATCGGTACGGCCCCGATATCATAGATTTCGGTCACGGGCCTGTCCTTCTTTATCCTGATCACCTTTTGGCCTATAGAAAGGTCCACTTTTTTTGCCAGTTCCCTTACCTCGATCTCTTCCCCGCAATGATCGACCTTGGTGGTCTTCTTCAAACGGATGATCGCCCTGGGACATTCGCCGATGAAGAAATCCTTAAGGATCCCGTTGTCCCCCCCGCGGTCGAAGACCCAACAGCCATTTTCCCCGATATGCCCCTTTACCTTCCTCACCGCTTTCTTGATCTCCTTGTTGCTGCCCGGTGCCCCCATCTCGAAACTGTACGCCCTGCTCAAAAGGGGGGATATCTCCTTGTGCACGTTGATCGCATTGATGTTAATGACGTTGTAACCGAGACCTATCTCCCCGGTATCGCCGTTCTTGACGAACTCGAGCCCCTCCATGTATTTCGCGTGCTTCTTGCTGATATCGGTACCGTCCATAAGGATGAAATCCTCTTTGGCCACGCCCGGTGCCACCGACCCTAAATGGCTCTCCAGCACCTTGTCGGCAAAGTCCTCCTTCAGGTACTGCGCCGAGAGCCGCTTTGCGACGTCCTTCAGTCTCAACGGCTCCCTGAGCGACGCGGCGATCTGGTTCACGAAAACGGACCTGCTCTTGAGTATGCCCGTTACCATGTCCTTCAGGCAGCGCGTTTCGGGCTTTGTCATATCGGTCGCCGAAGAAAGATATCCGCTAAGCTTGGTAAGTATCCTTTTTGTCAGTATATTGTCCATGGAACTGTTTTTTAGGTCTGAATTGTTTGTTTTTTCCTATTACAATTTACGACTTTTAAAACAGTTTTCCTATTTAAAAACCTCCCGGAACACCAATGAACTACCTCGATGCAAGCATACGAGGTATCAAATTCCAAAAAAAACAAATCCCAAATTCCAAAAAAAGGAAAAACGATGCAAGCATCGGAGAATTAAACCCTAAGAGATTAAACCAAAGCGCAATTTGAATTTTTTAAGAACCGACCCGATAAACTCCAAATGGCTATATGATCTTGCCTTTGTTTGCAGCATTTTCGGAGTTTTACTGTTCGTGATCGATTTTGGTTTTGATAAATCCGAACAGACCCAAAAGGCCTTCAATACCTTTTATTTTATTGTTATCGGTTTAGGTGTACTGGCCACTATACTTCGCTATATAGAGCGCCAAAAGGAAATAAAACGTTCCGTACTGCTTTTTGACGGTATGACCGTATTGATTACACTGACCATTTTATATGTTCATTTTTTAGGGCCGGGGGCG
>Ga0209587_1001365_pt1 | contig 11558 bp, 7 predicted proteins | sample NGEPerD_2_FD_184512 | JGI IMG/M metagenome (GOLD analysis project Ga0209587, IMG submission 184512) | Arctic peat soil microbial communities from the Barrow Environmental Observatory site, Barrow, Alaska, USA - NGEE PermafrostL1-D... | ecosystem: Environmental > Terrestrial > Soil > Wetlands >... | reverse complement strand
GCTCAGGCCGCGGGCACACCGCCTGCGCCGCGCTCCAAGTCTTCCCCATCGTCGCCATCGAGACCAGCCACGACGCTAGACACCACCCCGGTCAGAACACCCAACGAGAAGCGACGGGGGGGGAGGGTCTAGCGAAACGGCTAGCGAAACTCGCTACGCCTACTCCGCAGCCCATCACTTCGTCTGGGCGACTAGCGCCTATCGATATTGTGGACCTCGAACACCTCCGGCTCACCCGAAAACTGTATCCCGGCTCGGCCAGCACCGGCATGAGGAGCTCACCGAACGCCTCGAACTGCTCTCGCGAGTCCCAGATCTCGCTGACCCGGAGGTTCCCCTCCGAGCCGAAGCAGACGTGGTAGTCGAGCCCGTCCGCGGGCCAGCCGAGGGACTCCTCGACCCGGGCGTGCGCCTCGTCGTACTTCTGGGCAGTCAAAGAAGCGGGGGTGAGGCGGACAACGATGCTCATGGCGAGCGATCCTCCATGTTCGGGGTCGCGCGCCGACCCTATCCGGTATCGCGCAGGTGAAGCCCGGCGGCGACTACGCTGCGAGTGGTACGGCTCGCGCCCTGGCGAGGGCGCAGGACAGCTTGGCGAGGATCGTCAGGTCGGCGTGAAGCTGGACCCGCTCAAGTCCACGAACTCGCAGCGGCAGTAGCGCCCACTCGTTCTTGAGCCGTCCGAACTCGCGTTCAATGGCGGAGCGACCCGAGTAGATCTTTCCCCAGCGAAGCGTCTCGCGCGGGACCAGCGGGTGGAGCCGACTGACCCTCCTAGCCGCCTAGTGCGTATCCGGTTGGCTCAGGCTGCGCGGTCATGGAGCGCGATCTGTCGGTAGGTCGTGGGGTCGTGGAGCGCGCCGAGTCCGAGCAGGGTCTGGAAGGCGGCCATCGGGGTGCCGCGACGGTTGTGGCGGAAGACGTATTCGTCGAGGTAGACGGGCAGGTGCTCGTTGCTGACGCCGCGGTGGGTGCCGTGCATCCAGGCCTTGAGGTTGGAGATCGCGCGGTGCACGCGCGGCAGCGGCTGCTCGCCGACGGGGATGGTCTGCTGCTTGCGGGGGCGGTGGTCGTAGCCGAGTTTGGCCAGACCGTTGTAGGAGAACAGCCCGTCGGTGTGCACGATCGTCGCCGGTGCGGCCGTCGCCTTGGCGAACGCCTCGAGCGTGGTGGCGCGCGAGTTGGCCAGCACCTGAAGGCGCAGGCGACCCGAGCCGCGCCCGCGGACCTCGATCGCGGCGCCGACCAGCGCCTTCTTTCCGTGCTGGCGGCTGCCTTTGAGCCCTTCTTCGTGGCCGCCGAGGAAGAACTCGTCGATCTCGACCTCGCCCCCCAGCAGCCCGCGCTCGGGCGCAACCATCGCCCGCCTGAGCTTGTGCAGGATCAGCCACGCCGTCTCATAGCGCGACAACGCGAGCTGACGCTGTAGCTGCTTGGCCGAGATCCCCGGGTGGTGGGTGGCTACCAGGTAGGCCGCCCAGAACCACGTCCGCAGCGGCGTGCGCGTGCCATGCATCACCGTCCCGGCCGTGACCGAGGTCTGGAGATGACAAGCCGAGCACTCCCACAGATGCCGGCGCTCGAGCACCCACGCGCTGCGCCCGCCGCAGGCCCGACACAAGAACCCATCCGGCCACCGCGACGCCGCCAGGTACTCAAGGCACGCAGTCTCCGTCGCGAAGTGGTCTTGGAACTCCATGATCGATCGCGGGAAGCGTGGCCGACCCATCGGCGCACCGTAGACCCACCACCTGACGGAACCGGATACGCACTATGCGGCTAGGCCGGGACCTCGTCGCGCTTGGGCTCGACCCCAGCCTCCTCGCGGGGGTCGGACTCCGGCGGGAGCTCGCCGCCGCGCTCGGTGCCGGCGATCACCTCGTCCGGCGTGCGCTCGGCCGGGATGAAGCCGGACTTCATGCCGAAGTAGACGGCTTGCGGGTGGTGGGCCACGATCGCCACGGTCGACTGCTCGGGCATCACCGCGTAGCCGTCGGAGAGCGACATGCCGATCGAGCTCAGTCCCAGCAGCTCCCACACCTTCTCGTGCTCGGACTGCTCCGGGCACGCCGGGTAGCCCCAGGAGTAGCGGCGCCCCTGGTCGGGGTCGACGCCCAGGTCGGAGCGCACGCGGGAGTGCAGCCACTCGGCCAGCCCCTCGGCCGTCTGCACGCCCAGGCCATGGGTGTAGAGCTGCTCGGCGTACTCGCCATCGGACTCCAGGCGCGCCATCAGATCGGTGACCTCGGGGCCCACGGTCACGCCCTGCAGCGCCACCACGTCGCGTACGCCGTCGTCGTTCAGCGGGCGGTAGAAGTCGGCCAGGCAGATGCGGTCGTGCTTGGGCTGGCGCGGGAAGGTGAGGCGGCTGAGCTCGCGATCCTGGTCCTCGGGGTCGAAGACCACCAGGTCGTTGCCGGCTGAGTTGCAGGGGAAGTAGCCCAGCTTGACCTTGGGGTGGAGGTAGTCCTGCTCGGCCCACATGCGCTCCAGGCGCGGCTGGAAGCCCTCGTCGTCGCCGTCGCCCTCCACGAGCTTGCGCCACTCCTCGCCCTTCTTGCCGCGGCCGCCCCAGTGCAGCTTGAACAGCACGTGGCGGTCCAGATGGGGGTACACCTCGTCGAGGTCCACGTCCAGCTCGCGGGCGCCCCAGAAGGGCGGTTCGGGCACGGGCGCCTCCGTGCTGGTCTTCGACCGCACACTGTCGTCGGTTACGGGCGGGCCGTCGTCTACCTTGACCGGCTTAGCGCGCAGCGTGGCGGCCTCGGAGCGGATCTTCTCGGTCAGCCCGGCCCGCGCCTCATCGTCCACGAGCGCGTCCATCGTGTCCAGGCCCTGGAAGGCGTCCTTGCAGTAGAAGACGCCCGGCTCGTAAGTGTCGTCGGACTCCTTGCCGCCCGGGTAGAGCATGCGCCGGCCGAAGTCGCGGTTGATGGCGGCGCCGCCCACCAGCACCGGGAACTCCAGCCCGCGGTCGTGCAGCTCTCCCACGCAGATGGGCATCTGCTTGGAGGTGGACACCAGCAGGGCCGACAGGCCGATGGCGTCGGCGTCGTGCTCCTCGGCGGCGCTGATGATCGTGTCGACGGGCACCTGCTTGCCGAGGTCGATCACCGTGTAGCCGTTGTTGGTGAGGATCGTGTTCACGAGCGACTTGCCGATGTCGTGCACGTCGCCGAACACGGTGGCGATCACCACCCTGCCCTTGGTGTGGCCCTCCATCTTCTCGAGGTAGTTCTCGAGCCGGGCCACGGCGCGCTTCATCACCTCGGCGGATTGGAGCACGAACGGCAGGATCAGCTCACCGGCGCCGAACTTGTCGCCCACCTCCTTCATGGCGGGCAGCAGCACCTCGTTGAGCGTGGGCACCGCGCCGATCTTCTCGTTGGAGCGGTCGATCCACTCCTCCACGCCCTCCTTCTTGCGGCGCAGGATGTGCCAGTGCAGAGCCTCCTCGGGCTCCATGTCGGCGGTCGGGTCGGCGGCCTCGTCCTCCTCCTCCTCGCCCTTGGACTCGAAGTGCTCGATGAACCGCTCCAGCGCGTCCTCGCGCTCGTTGAAGACCAGGTCGTTGGTGAGCTTGCGCTCCTCCTCGGGGATCTCCGGATAGGGCGTGACCTCGGCCGGATGCACCATCGCCAGGTCCAACCCGGCCTCCACGCAGTGGTGCAAAAAGACGGAGTTGAGCACGCGGCGGGCGTTGGGCGATATGCCGAAGGACACGTTCGACACACCCAGCGAGGTCTTGACCTTCGGCAGCGCCTTCTTGAGCTCCCGGATGCCCTCGATCGTCTCGACCGCGGACGGACGCCACTCCTCGTCGCCGGTGGTGAGCGTGAAGGTGAGCACGTCGAAGATCAGCGTCTCCTCGTCGAGGCCGTGCTCGTCCACGACCATGTCACGGATGCGCTGGGCGATCTCCACCTTGCGCTCGCGCGTCTTGGCCATGCCCACCTCGTCGATGGTCAGCGCGATCAGCGCGGCGCCGTGGGCCTTGGCCAGCGGCACGACCGTGTCGAGCTTCTCGCGCCCGGCCTCGAGGTTCACCGAGTTCACGATCGCGCGGCCCGGGATCTGCTCCAGCGAGCGCTTCATCACGTTGGGCTCGGTGGAGTCCACCTGGATCGGCGCGGGCAGCGACAGCGACACGCGCTTGGCCAGCTCGCGCATCTGCTCGTCCTCGTCCTCGCGCTCGGTGAGCGCCACGCACAGGTCGAGCACGTGGGCGCCGCCCTCCACCTGGCCGGTGGCCACCGACAGCAGGCCGTCGTAGTCGTCCTCGAGCAGCATCGCCTTGGCCTTGCGCGAGCCCTGCGAGTTCACGCGCTCGCCCACGATGGTGGGCGCCGGCTCCTGCGCCAGCGTGGTGGCGCTCATCATGCTCGAGACCTTCGGCGGGCCCGGCTCGGGACGCTTGCCGGCCTCGCGGCCGCCCACGCGCTCGACGATCGCCGAGATGTGGTCCGGGGTCGTGCCGCAGCAGCCGCCCACGATCGTCACGCCGTGACGCTCGACGAACTCCTGGAGGGTGTTGGCCAGCGCCTCGGGCTCCTCGGGGAAGATCGTCTCACCGTCCGGTCCCTGGATCGGGATGCCGGCGTTGGGGATGCAGTGCACCGGCAGCGGGGAGTGCTCGCCGAGGTAGCGGATGGCGTCGCGCATGTCCTCGGGGCCGGTGGAGCAGTTCAGCCCGAGCACATCGATGTCCAGGGCAGCGAGCGTGGTGAGGACCGCCTCGATGTCGGTGCCCAGCAGCATCTTGCCGCCGTTTGGCAGCAGTGAGACCGAGCACTGGATTGGCACGGTGCGGCCGGTCTCCTTGAACGCCGCGCGCGCGCCGAAGATGGCGGCCTTGACCTCCAGGATGTCCTGGGCGGTCTCGATGATCAGCAGGTCAGAGCCGCCCTCCACGAGGCCGGTGGCCTGCTCGGTGAACACCTCCACCAGCTCGCCGAAGGTGATCTTGCCGAGCGTTGGGTCGTCGGACGCCGGCAGGTGGCCCGTCGGCCCGATCGACCCGGCCACGAACTTGTCCTCACCGGCGGCCTTGCGGGCGATCTCGGCAGCCTTCTGGTTGATCTCCAGCGTGTGCTCGCCGAGGCCCCACTCGTCGAGCTTGATGCGGCTGGCCTGGAAGGTGTCGGTCTCGAGCACGTCGGCGCCGACCTCTATGAACGAGGCGTGCACGCCCTCGATCACGTCGGGGCGGTTGAGCACCAGCGCCTCGTGGCACTTGCCGGGCAGGCCGCCGTAGTCCTCCCCGGTGAGGTCGAACTGCTCGAGGGTGGCGCCCATGCCGCCATCGAAGATGACGACGCGGCGCTTGACGGTGTCCAGGTAATCGCGGGCCATGCGGGTTCGCAAAGGCTAGCGCAACCTTGACATAGCTGTGTGAAGGTTGCGGGCAGCGGCTAAAGCCCTAGGCTGGGCCCCACGGTCCAATGTCGCGCCTGATCGCCATCGTCGCCTGCTGCCCCCTCGCCGGGGGTGCGCTGGCCGCGGGGCAGGCGGTTGCCGCGCCGAGCGCCTAAGTCACCAACCAGGGCGGCGCCAGCGTGTCCCAGTACGACGTCGCGCCCGGCGGCACGCTGACGGCCAAGACCCCCGCCACCGTCGCCACCGGCACCAACCCGACGGGGATCGCGCTGAGCCCCGCGCAGGCGCCGGTGGCGGCGTTCGCGGCGGCGCCCGCGCCGGCCGGGGCAGCGAGCGGCTTCGACGCGTCCGCCTCCTCAGACCCCGACGGGGCGGTCGCGCGCTATGACTGGGACTTCGGCGACGGCACCGGCGCACCGAACGCCGGCCCCCGCCCGACCCACGTCTACGCCCTCCCGGGCAGCTACACCGCCACGCTCACCGTCACAGACGACCAGGGCTGCTCGCAGACGTTCCTCTTCACCGGCCAGACCGCCTACTGCAACGGCTCGGCCACGGCGCGCACCCAGCGCACGGTCACGATCGCTCGCGACACGACCGCCCCCAAGATCACCCGCGCGGTCGCCGACCCGGCCCGCTTCGCCGTCGCCGCGCGCAGCCGCGGCGCCCAACGCCGGCGCCGGCCCGCGCGCGGCACGACCTTCCGCTACACGCTCTCTGAGCCCGCCCGCGCGCGCTTCGTGCTGCGGCGAGCCACCCGCGGGCGGCGCGCCGGCGGGCGCTGCCGGCGCCCCACACCGCGCAACCGCACACGACGGCGCTGCACACTGCTGCGCCGCGCCGGCACGCTCACCCACCAGGGCGCGGCCGGGCGAAACGCAAGACGCTTCTCGGGGCGCATCCGCCGCCGCGCGCTGAAGCCCGGGCGCTACACCGCCACGCTCACCGCCACCGACCGCGCCGGCAACCGCTCCCGCCCGGCACGGATCCGCTTCCGCGTCGTACGCGGCTGACGGGCTCGGGAAGCCTCCTCGATCTACGCCTCGGCTTCGGCCCGCTCGGAGCCTCGGCGCCCCACGGCCGCCAGCTCCACCGGAGCCGCGTGCAGCGCCCGCAGGCGCAGGTCCTTCCACGTCATGCCCTCGGCCACCAGCGCCGGCATGCCCATGGCGAGAGCGGTGGCGATCTCCACCGCCTGGAGGATGATCCCGTAGGCCAGGGCGTCGGTCTTGCTCACGCCGTAGGCCGAGAGCACGGCCACGCAGGCCGCCTGGAAGACGCCCAGGTTGGACGGCGTGGCCGGTATCGCCGCCGTCACGTTGACAGCGAACAGCACGGCCGCCGCCGCGCCGATGCCGGCGCGCTCGTCGAGCCCCAGCGCGACCAGCAGGACGTAGCAGGCGAGCCACTGGACGGCCCACGCCGAGAGCTGCGCGACGGCGGCCCACGTGCCCAATCGGAGGTTGCGGAACACCTGCAGTCCGCTGCGCACCTGCACCATCGCCCGGCGCGCGGTGGCCAGCGCCTGCTGCACGCGCACGAACCGCGAGGGCTTGCCGCTGCGCAGCAGCGCGGGCACGGCCAGCAGCAGCAGGATCACCACTACCGGGGCCAGGGTGGCGAGGACCAGGGCATCCTCGCCGCCGCGGAAGATGCCCACGGTGGCGAACATCACCGTGCCGAGCACCGCCAGCGCGAGCAGGTTGAGCAAGGTCTGGGACACCAGCGAGCCCAGCACCACCGGGAAGTTGTCGCGCACGCGGCCCACGCGCCGCGCCACGATCAGCGCTCGCGACGGCTCGCCCAGGCGGGCCGGCAGCGTGGCCGACATGAGCACGCCGATCATGGTCCCGCGGGCGATGTCGCGCCGTCGCACCCACGTGCCGGGCAGGGCCGCCCGCAGGATCGCGTGCCAGGCCTCGGCGCGGATCAGCATCGAGGCGCACATGAGCGCGAACGCCGCGAGCACCCAGACCGGCGTGGCCGCCACCACCGCGCGGCCGATCGACTCGACCCCGAGCTGGCGGAGCGCGATGACGGTGAGCCCCACGCCGCCGATCGCCGCCGTGACCACCGCCACGCGGCGGGCCACCCGAGCGACCGAGCGGCGCCCGGCGCCGGGAGTCGAAGGCTCGATGGAGGGGATGCGGGCCGGCTTCGGAGAGGGGCCGGGTTCGGCGCCCACGAGGCCGAGGCGGGCGCCGGCCCGGGCCGCTCGGCCCTCCGGCGCGGGCATCTCGACGGCGTCCTCGTAGGCACCGAGCACCTCCTCGGTCACTCGCGGCCAGGCGAAGCGCTCGGCGCTCCGGCCGGCTGCGTCCGCCATCGCCGCCCGGCGCGCGGGATCGAGGGCCAGGCCGCGCAGGGCCTCTCCCAGCGCGGCGGGATCGGCCGCGGGCACCAGCAGGCCGTCCACGCCGTCGCTGACCACGTCCCGGTAGCCGGCGATGTCCGAGGCCACCACTGGGGTGCCCGCGGCGAAGGCCTCGGTGAGCACCATCCCGAAGCTCTCGCCGCCCAGGGACGGCGCGCACAGCAGGTCCGCGCGCCCCAGCAGGCGCTGCTTGTCCTCCTCGGTCACCCGTCCCACCACCGTCACGCCCTCGGCGTCGAGCAGGAGCGGGTCCACCTCCTCGCCGATGGCGCCCGCCACGGTCAGCCGGGCCGGCACGCCCGCGCCGCGCAGCGCCTCGAAGGCGCGCAGCAGCACCGGCAGTCCCTTGCGGGCCTCGGCGCGGCCGATGAAGAGCAGCTCGAGGTTCTCGCCCGCCGGGTCGTGGTCGGGCCGGGCCGCAGCCAGGTCGACCCCGTTGGGGACGATGCGGTAGCGGCCGCCGTAGAAGCGCTGCGCGGTCCAGCGCGCGGCTTCGGACACCGCGATGCGCACGTGGAGCTTTCGGTAGAGGCGCTTCGCTCCCATCACGTTGGCCGACAGGCCGTTGGCCAGGCGGCTGCGCGAGTAGCAGTGGAAGGTGCCCACGACGCCGACGCGCGCGGCCTCGGTGGCGAACCAGCTCACGAAGGGCGCGTTGGGCTCGTGCACGTGCACCACGTCGTAGCCGCCGTGGCGCAGCTCGCGCCCCAACGCCGCGACGGACTCGGCCGATATCGCGAGGTTGGAGACCGCGCCGTTGGCGGGGATCCCCACGGTGCGCCCCAGCGGCACGAGGTAGTCGGGCAGGGGCCGGCGCTCCGGGGCGGCGCCTCGGTGCATGACACGCGACAGGCGGTCGTCCGGGTCGTAGGGCGCGAGTAGACGGACCTCGTGTCCCTGCGCCAGGAGCTCCTCGCTGAGCGACTCCACGTGGCGGCCGACCCCGCCTGGATACGTGTACGAGTACGGGGATACGAGCCCTACGCGCACCGCGCCATCGTAGCCAAAGCCTCGGAATGCCACACTTTTGCCCGTGGCCGGCCGCAACTTCGTCAAGTTCACCTTCATCCGGGTCTCGCCCGAGTGGCGCCGGCGAGACCCCGAGGAGCGGGCGACCGACAAGCGGGAGTTCGCCGCCGCCTGTCGGGAGTTCGGCGAGGATCACCTGCTGCGGGCCTACTCGCTGGTGGGCACGCGCGGCGACTGCGACCTGATGGTGCGCGCGCTGGCCCCGTCGCTGGACCCGATCCACGAGCTGCACGTGCTGCTCAACCAGTCGGGCCTGATGCGCTACGCGGAAATCGCCCACTCATACCTGGCGATGACCAAGGAGTCGGTGTACTCCGACGAGCCGCAGCCGCTGGAGCCGCGCCCGGGGTCTGACGCCAAGTACCTGATCGTCTATCCCATGTGGAAGAAGCGCGAGTGGTACCTGCTCCCCGCCGAGGAGCGCATGCGGGTGATGCGCGGGCACATCGAGACCGGCCGGCGCTACTCCAACATCGAGATCAACACCGCCTACTCCTACGGACTCGACGACCAGGAGTTCGTGGTCTCGTTCAACGCCGACGAGCCGGGCGAGTTCCTCGACCTGGTGCAGGAGCTGCGCTCCACCGAGTCGAGCTCCTACACCGAGTCCGAGACCCCCATCTTCACCTGCATCTCCGCTTCGCCGGAGCGGGCGCTGGACGCGCTCGACGGCGAGGCGCTGGTGGCCGAGCCCTCCTAGACGGACGTCTTGGCCGCGTCGAGCATCTCCTCGACGCGTGTCAACTTCACCCGCGGGCGGCCCTGCGGCTCGCCAGCCGCCTTTTCGGCGGCGTCGATCAGTTCCCAGCCGGCGTAGGTCACGTGGTCGGGCGCGCGCTCGGAGAGCAGGCTCTCCACCTCGTCGGGGGCCGTCCCCGCGGAGGGCTCCGAAAGCCGGCCCTCGTGGAGGTCCTGAATCAGGTTGTCGACCGTCTCCTGGGCGTCGCGCTTGTTGGTGCCGATCACGCCCGACGGGCCGCGCTTGATCCACCCCACCACGTACTCGCCGGGGATCGCGTGCTGCTCGTGGGGGTCCACCACGCGGCCCTCCTCGTTCGGGATCGTGCCCTTCCACTCGTCGAAGGGCACGCCCTCTATCGGCACGCCGCGATAGCCGATCGAGCGGAACACGAGCCCGGCCTCGAGCGTCTCGTGATCGTCGGTGGCCTTGGCGCGCAGGGCGCCGTCGCTGCCGTGGTCGAGCTCGTTGCGTACCAGCTCGATCGACTCGACCTTGCCGTCGCCGTGGATCTCCACGGGCGACCGCAGGAACCGCAGCACCACCCGCTTGGACTTGCCGGTGGGCTCGCGCTGGGAGTAGCCGGTGAGGATGTCCACGTTCTTGCGAGCGGTCAGCTGCCCCTCGGCCTCGATGTTCTGAAGGCTGTTGTGGTCGAGGTCCATGTCGGCGGGGTCCACCACCACGTCGGCGTCGGTGAGCTCGCCGAGCTCGAGCAACTCGGGGTTGGTGAAGGCGGCCTGGGCGGGCCCGCGGCGGCCCACGATCACGACCTCCTCGATCCCGCACGCGGCGAACGCCTCGATGGCGTGGTCGGCGGTGTCGGTGGTGTCCAGCTCCGCTCGCGGCAGCACGAGCATCCGCGCCACGTCCGTCGCAACGTTTCCGTTGCCGATCACGACCGCGCGCTTGCAGGAGAGGTCGAACTCCAGGTCGCGGTAGTCGGGATGGCCGTTGTACCAGCCGACCAGCTGGGTGGCGGCCCAGCTACCCGGGAGGTCCTCGCCGGGGATGCCCATGTGACGGTCGGTCTCGGCGCCCACCGCGTAGACCACCGCGTGGTAGCGCTGCTTGAGCTCGTCGTGGGTGATGTGCTCGCCCAGGTTCACGTTGCCGAAGAAGCGAAAGCCGTCGCCGGCTGCGGTCTTCTCGTACACGCGAGTGACCGACTTGATCTTGGGGTGGTCGGGCGCCACGCCGGCCCGGACGAGCCCGAAGGGCGTCGGAAGCCGGTCGTAGAGGTCCACCGAGACCTCGAGGTCCTTCGCCCTCAGCAAGTGGCCGGCCGCGTAGAAGCCGGACGGGCCTGAGCCGACGATCGCGACTCGCAGGGAATTCTCGGACGTGCCGGCAGAGGAAGCCATATCGATGAGGAAACCGCGCTGGGCGCGGGCCGGTGGACCGGCGGCCGACCGGCGATTATAGAGAGCGGGGCTCTAGCTGTCCGAGCCGTCCGAGCCGTCGGAGCCGCTCTTGCGCTCCTCGACGTCCTGCATCAGTAGGTCCATCGCCGAGACGGTTTCGATCGGCTTCACGATCGGCGCCGCGGTGCCGGGCACCTCGGTCTCGGGGTAGCGACCGGCGTGCGGGTCGGGCTCGGGCTGCTGCGCCGACTCTTGCTCGGGCGCGTGCTGGTAGAGGCTCGGCTCGGGCTGAGGCTCGGGCTCCGGCTCAGGCGTGGGCTCCGGCTCCGGGGCCGCCGGCTCGGGCTCGGCGTGCTGGTAAGGGTTCGGCTGCGGCTGGTCGGTGAACGCCTCGGCCGGCGCGTAGGCGCTCGGGTGCTCCTCGCCGAAGGGGCTGGGCTCGGCGTTCAGGTGCGCGTAGGGACTCGGCTCGGCCTCCAGGTGCGCATAGGGGCTGGGCTCCGGCTCGGCGGGCACCCCCGGCTCCTCGATCTCCACGACGGGCTCGGACTGCGCCACCGGCTCGGGCTCCACGTGCTGGTAGAGGCTCGGCTCCGGCGGGGCCTCGGACATCGGTTCGGGCTCCACTCCGACCTCCGGCTCGCGCTCGACCACCGGCTCGTAGGCCACCGACTCG
>Ga0209587_1001364_pt1 | contig 11558 bp, 10 predicted proteins | sample NGEPerD_2_FD_184512 | JGI IMG/M metagenome (GOLD analysis project Ga0209587, IMG submission 184512) | Arctic peat soil microbial communities from the Barrow Environmental Observatory site, Barrow, Alaska, USA - NGEE PermafrostL1-D... | ecosystem: Environmental > Terrestrial > Soil > Wetlands >... | reverse complement strand
CGGCCACCGAGTTCGCCGCCCTGGTGCGCGAGCACCTCGACCGGCGGCGTCGCGATCCGGGGGCAGACCTGACCACCGACCTGCTGGCCGCCGGACTGAGCGATGACGAGCTGGTCGCGGCCGTCGTACTCCTGCTCAACGCCGGCCATGAGGCGTCGGTCAACGTCTTCGGCAACGGACTTGTCGCGCTGCTCTCGCGCGGTCTGGGTCCTGGTGTGGACCCGGCCCTGACGGTGGAGGAGATGCTGCGGTTCGACTCCGCGCTGCAGCTCTTCGAGCGCACGGCCACCTCGTCGGTGGAGGTTGGGGGAGTGGTCGTCGAAGAGGGCAGAAGATCGCTGCCCTGCTCGGCGCGGCCAACCGGGACCCCGCGGTCTTCGCCGACGCTGACGCCTTCTACGTCGACCGGGACCCCAACACGCACCTGGCCTTCGGGGCCGGCCTGCACTTCTGCCTGGGTGCTCCGCTCGCCCGGATGGAGCTGGTGGAGTCGCTGACCGCGTTGTACGGGAGGTTCCCGCAGCTGGGTCTGGTCGGCGACCCGGACAGCCGGGGCACGTTCGTCCTGCGGGGCTTCCGTAGGGTCATGGTCGGCAACGCGGAATCACCGAAGGCGTGAGGGAGGTCTGATGGCAGCGCACGACGCGGTTGAGGTGATCGCAGCGAAAAGGGATAAGCGCGCCCTCACCGACAGCCAGATCGACTGGGTGATCGACGCGTACACCCATGGAGAGGTTGCCGACGAGCAGATGTCCGCGCTGGCGATGGCGATCCTGCTCAACGGCATGAACCGCCGTGAGATCTCACGCTGGACCAACGCGATGATCGACAGCGGCGAGCGGATGGACTTCTCCTCGCTGTCCAGGCCCACTGCCGACAAGCACTCAACCGGTGGGGTCGGCGACAAGATCACGCTGCCCCTCGCCCCGCTGGTGGCGGCCTGTGGGGTCGCCGTACCTCAGCTGTCCGGCCGCGGCCTCGGCCACACCGGCGGCACGCTCGACAAGCTGGAGTCGATCCCGGGCTGGCAGGCGTCCCTGTCCAACGAGGCGATGCTGAGCCAGCTCGAGGACGTCGGCGCGGTCATCTGCGCAGCGGGGACGGGGCTGGCGCCGGCCGACAAGAAGCTCTACGCCCTTCGCGACGTGACCGGGACCGTCGAGGCGATTCCGCTGATCGCGTCGTCGATCATGAGCAAGAAGATCGCCGAGGGAACCGGAGCGCTGGTGCTCGACGTCAAGGTAGGCACCGGTGCGTTCATGAAGGACCTGGAGACCGCCCGCGAGCTCGCCTCGACGATGGTGGCACTGGGCAACGACGCCGGCGTGCACACGGTCGCCCTGCTCACCGAGATGTCCACACCGCTGGGTCGAACGGCGGGCAACGCACTCGAGGTGCGCGAGTCGGTGGAGGTTCTCGAGGGCGGCGGCCCGGTCGACGTCGTCGAACTCACGATCGCGCTGGCGCGGGAGATGCTCGCCGGCGCAGGTCGCGACGACGTCGACCCAGCCGACGTACTCGCCTCGGGCGGAGCGATGGACGCGTGGCGGCGGATGATCTCCGCGCAAGGAGGCGACCCGTCAGCGTCACTCCCGACCGCGCGAGAGACGCACGTGGTCAACGCGCCCTCAACTGGGGTGCTCACCCGGCTGGATGCGATGGCGGTCGGCATGGCCGCCTGGCGGCTCGGGGCAGGGCGTGCCAAGCAGGGCGCCGCGGTCCAGGCGGGCGCAGGAGTCGAATGGCACGCCCGGCCGGGCGACCCGGTCCTTGAGGGTGGGCCCCTGATGACGTTGCACACCGACGAGCCGGAGCGCTTCGAGCGGGCGCTCGAGGCACTCGAGGGCGGGTTCGACGTGCGTGCCGACGGCTCGTCGTACGAGCCGACCCCGATCGTGCTCGACCGGGTCAGCTGACGCCAAACCGCTGTAACGCGGGGTTCATGCTGCTGAGTGCCCGCCCGGGAGGGCACTCAGTGGCACGAACCCCGCGTTACAAGCGGAACTGGCGGCGCGAACTCAGGAGAGCAGCAGCACGACCGTCTCGGCCACGCAGGCCGGCTTGTCCTGGTTCTCGATCTCGATGACGTACTTCACCGTGAGCTGCTTGCCCGCCGGGATGTCGGTGACCTCGCCGACCGTGATCTTGGCCCGCACCCGCGAACCGACCCGGACCGGGTTGGGGAAGCGGACTTTGTTGACGCCGTAGTTGAGCTTGGCGCCGGGGGTTTCGAAGGCGAAGACCTGCCTGCCCAGCCACGGCACCAACGACAGCGTCAGGTAGCCGTGCGCGACGGGGCCGCCGAACGGGCCGTGCTCGGCCTTCTCGACGTCGACGTGGATCCACTGGTCGTCACCGGTCGCCTCGGCGAACTGGTCGACTCGCTTCTGGGTGATCTCGACCCAGTCCGTCGTACCGATCTCCTCACCGGCTGCGGTCTCGATCTCCTCGAACGTGTTGAACACGCGCATGTACGACGCTCCTCATTGGCCTGGGTGGTCATGTGCCTGGGCGATGTCGGTCCGGTCAGGGTGTTGGATGAGAACTGTGTTGGACAACACTGTGCCTACTGACAACACGGTGCTTACTGATAGCACTGTGCTTACTGACAAACGACATGCGTGCTGACAACGTGGCCGAACCTACCCCGCTCACCCTCGACCTGACTCCTGGCCTGATCAGGGCTGCGCCGAAGGTCCTGCTGCACGACCACCTCGACGGCGGACTGCGGCCCGCCACGATCGTGGAGCTGGCCCGCGAGGCCGGGCACACGCTCCCGGCCGACGACGCCGAGTCGCTCGGCCGCTGGTTCACCGAGTCGGCCGACAGCGGGTCGCTGGTGCGTTACCTCGAGACCTTCGATCACACGGTCGCCGTCATGCAGCGCGCCGACCACATCAGCCGGGTGGCCCGCGAGTGCGTGGAGGACCTGGCCGCTGACGGAGTGGTGTACGCCGAGGTCCGCTACGCCCCCGAGCAGCACCTGGATGCGGGTCTCACGCTCGAGGAGGTCGTCCGCGCAGTACAGATCGGCTTCGACGAGGGGATGGACGCCACAGGGACCGTGGTCAAGCAGCTACTGACCGCCATGCGTCACCGGGCCCGGTCGCGCGAGATCGCCGAGCTGGCCGTCCAGCACCGCGACGACGGCGTGGTCGGCTTCGACATCGCCGGCGCGGAGGCGGGCTACCCACCGACCCGGCACCTCGACGCGTTCGAGTACCTCCAACGCGAAAATGCCCACTTCACGATTCACGCAGGCGAGGCGTTCGGGCTGCCTTCGATCTGGCAGGCCATCCAGTGGTGCGGCGCGGACCGGCTCGGTCACGGCGTACGCATCATCGACGACATCAGCGTGGACGACGAGGGCACTCCCCACCTCGGCCGGCTCGCGCAGTACGTCCGCGACAAGCGGATCCCGCTCGAGCTGTGCCCGCACTCCAACGTCCAGACGGGAGCCGCCGCGTCGATCGCCGAGCACCCGATCGGCCTGCTGGCGCAGCTGCGCTTCAGGGTGACGGTCAACACCGACAACCGGCTGATGAGCGGCACCTCGATGAGCCGGGAGATGGGCGCGCTCTCTGAGGCGTTCGGCTGGGACCTCGGCGACCTGCAATGGGTCACCGTGAACGCGATGAAGTCGGCCTTCGCGCACTTCGAGCAGCGGCTGCGACTGATCAACGAGGTGATCAAGCCCGGGTACGCCGCGTTGGCGGCTGGGAGCCCCTGATGCCCACGACCGTCGAGTCATTGTTCTGGATCACCCTGTGTGCGGTCCTGGCCCCGCTCCTGGCCGGGGCGATCCTGCGACGCAAGGTCCCCGAGGTCGTGCTGTTGCTGGTGCTCGGCGTGCTCATCGGTCCGAACGTGTTCGGCCTCGCCGGCACCGACGAGGCGATCGGCACGTTGCGCGAGCTCGGACTGGGGATGTTGTTCCTCCTCGCCGGCTACGAGATCGAGGTCGAGGAGCTGGTCGGCCGGGGCGGGCGGCGCGCGCTGTTGACCTGGATGGCCTGCCTGGGGCTGGCGTTGGGCTGCGTCGGGTTGCTCGGTCTCTCCGGGGCAGTGCACTCCGAGGTCGCTGTGGCGATCGCCCTCACGTCGACCGCCCTCGGCACCCTGCTGCCGATCCTCAAGGACAGCGGGCTGCTGGCCACCCGCTTCGGCGGGACCCTGATGCACCACGGGGCCTACGGCGAGCTCGGCCCGATCGTGGCGATGGCAGTCCTGCTGGGGACGCGTGGGGCTCTCGTCTCGGCGCTCATGCTGGCCGGGTTCGCGCTGCTCGTCGTGCTGGTCCATCTGTTCTCCCGGCAGTTGGCCCGGGAGGGCTCCCGTGTCCTGGACCTGATCCGGCTCGGCGCGGAGACCTCCGGGCAGACGCAGGTCCGGCTGGTGATGTTCCTCCTGGTCACCCTGGGGGCGACGGCGGCGGCTTTCGACCTCGACTCGGTCCTGGGTGCCTTCGCCGCGGGCATCGTGCTGCGCCTCCTGCTCCCTGCCGGCCACGAGGGTCTGGAGGTCAAGCTCACCAGCCTGGCCTTCGGGTTCCTGGTCCCGATTTTCTTCGTGACCTCGGGGATGGCGATCGACCCGGAAGCAGTCGTCGAGGAGCCGCTGGTGCTGGTTCTCTTCGTCGGCATGATCCTGCTGATCCGGGGCGGGTCGGTCTTCGTCGCGACGCGGCTCACGCGAGAGGACGGGCGGGCGGTGTTCGACACGACCAGCAGCGCCGCAATGGCCCTGTTCGCCACGACGGGTCTGCCGATCATCGTCGCGGTGACCTCGGTGGCGGTGGCCGCAGGTCAGATGACCGACACCAACGCCTCCGTGCTGGTTGCCGGCGGTGCTCTCACCGTGCTCGTGTCTCCGTTGATGGGCCAGTACCTGCTCGGGCGAACTAGACCGACGACCGGCGAGGCGCAAAGGATTGCGGACGCCCGGGAGTAGCGTTCAGAAGAACCGGCGCCAGCTGTGTGCGCCGGCCTGACGCGAAAGACTCCTCTCGTGGACAGCTTCTGGGACTTCTTCTGGTTCATCATCTCCTTCTTCCTCCTCATGGCCTACTTGATGGTCCTCTTCCAGATCCTCGGCGACCTCTTTCGCGACAAGGACGTGAGCGGTGGGGTCAAGGCCCTCTGGGTCGTGGGACTGATCTTCCTGCCGATCCTCGTCTCGCTTATCTACTTGGTCACTCGCGGTCACGGCATGGCGGAGCGCAACGTCGAGGCGCTCAAGGCGGCGCAGAAGGACCAGGAGGCCTACATCCGCTCGGTCTCGGGCGGCGGCCAGGCTTCTGCCTCCGATGAGATCGCCCGCGCGAAGGCGCTGCTCGACTCCGGAGCGATTTCGGCCGAGGAGTTCGAGAAGCTCAAGGCGAAGGCCCTCACCTGACGGACCCGGTGGTCCGCAGCCCGGGGCCCGGCCAGGACGATCACCTGCGCGCATCCGTGGATCATCCCGCTTGAGTGCTGCCGGGCGCCGGCGAGCGGTTGTGCAACGCGCCGTTTCACATCCCGTTTTTCAGGGACCTGGGAACTGCAAGACTGAGTTGCACATCCGGCCGGACTCGGTTGCACATCCGGCCGGGGTCAGGAGCTGCAAACGCGCGATCTCAGATCCCCATCGGGTGCCAGACCGTCTTGGTCTCCTGGAACCGCGTCATCCGGTCCAGCGCCGGTGGAGCGAGCAGGTCCTCGACGCCGGGCCGGCGGACCCGCTTGAGGTTCTCGGCGGCTCCGATCTCGAGGTTGCGGGCGAGGTCGGCGTCGCCGACCCCGGTCAGGTCGATGCCGTTGACGTCCATGTGCGAGGCCAGCCACGGGGCGATCTCCGCCTGCGGGCCGGTGAGGATGTTGACCACGCCACCCGGTACGTCGGAGGTCGCCATCACCTCGGCCAGCGTGATCGCGGTCAGCGGGTGCGGCTCGCTGGCGATCACCACGGCGGTGTTGCCAGTGACGATGACAGGCGCGACGACGCTGACCAGGCCAAGCAGAGGATCGGACGGCGCGACCACGGCGATGACGCCGCTGGGCTCGGGAGCGGTGTGGTTGAAGTACGGACCTGCGACCGGGTTGGCAGCGCCGGTGACCTGGGCGATCTTGTCCGCCCAGCCCGCGTACCAGACCAGGCGGTCGATCGAGGCGTCGACGTAGGTGCGCGCCTTCGCGGGAGTGATCCCCTCGGCGCTGCGCAGCTCGGCCTCGAACTGGTCACGACGGTCCTCGAGAACCTCGGCGATGCGGTAGACGACCTGCCCGCGGTTGTACGCCGAGCGCCCCGACCAGCCGCCGAAGGCAGAGCGCGCAGCCTGGACGGCGTCACGGGCGTCCTTGCGTGAGGCGTGCGAGGCGTTGGCCCAGAACCTGCCCTTGGCGTCGTTGACGACGTAGGAGCGGCCGGACTCCGAGCGGGGGAAGGCTCCGCCGATGTAGAGCTTGTAGGTCTTGCGGACCTCGACTCTGCTCATGGTCGCGCTCCTCGTCCCTCGTCGCGGCTCCTGCTCACTTCAAGTACGCCTCCAGTCCGTGCCGACCGCCCTCGCGGCCGTAGCCCGACTCCTTGTAGCCACCGAACGGGCTCGTCGGGTCGAAGCGGTTGAACGTGTTGGACCACACCACGCCCGCACGCAGATGGCCGGCCATCCACAGGATGCGCGAGCCCTTGTCGGTCCAGATACCGGCGGAGAGGCCGTACGGCGTGTTGTTTGCCTTCTCGACGGCCTCCTTCGGTGTGCGGAAGGTCAGCACCGAGAGCACCGGCCCGAAGATCTCCTCGCGGGCGATCCGGTGGGCCTGGCTGACGCCGGTGAAGATGGTCGGCGGGAACCAGAAGCCATGGTCCGGCAGGTCGCACTCGGGTGACCAGCGACCTGCGCCCTCGGCTTCCCCGATCTCCGAGAGCTCGCGGATCCTGGCGAGCTGCTCGGCAGAGTTGATGGCGCCCACGTCGGTGTTCTTGTCGAGTGGATCGCCGATGCGCAGCGTGCCCATCCGGCGCTTGAGGCGTCCGAGCACGTCCTCGGCGACAGACTCCTGCACCAGTAGCCGCGAGCCGGCGCAGCAGACGTGCCCCTGGTTGAAGAAGATGCCGTTGACGATCCCCTCGATGGCCTGGTCGATCGGGGCGTCGTCGAAGACGATGTTGGCGGCCTTGCCACCGAGTTCGAGCGTCACCTTCTTCTTCGAGCCGGCGACCGCCTTGGCGATCGCGCGACCTACCTCGGTGGAGCCGGTGAACGCGACCTTGGCGACGTCCTCGTGGGAGACGATCGCCGCTCCGGTGGCGCCAGCGCCGGTGAGGATGTTGACCACACCAGGTGGCAGGTCGGCCTGCTGGCAGATCTCGGCAAAGAGGAGCGCCGTGAGCGGAGTGGTCTCCGCCGGCTTCAGGACGACGGTGTTGCCACAGGCGAGTGCCGGGGCGATCTTCCAGGCGAGCATGAGGAACGGGAAGTTCCACGGGATGACCTGGCCGGCGACACCGAGCGACTGCGGGTTCGTCCAGTTTCCGGGCAACGCGTACTCGAGCTTGTCGGCCCATCCCGCGTAGTAGAAGAAGTGTGCTGCCGCGGTGGGGATGTCGACGTCGCGCGACTCCTTGATCGGCTTGCCGTTGTCGATCGACTCCAGCACCGCTATCTCGCGGGCGCGCTCCTGGATGATCCGGGCGATCCGGAAGAGGTACTTGCCACGCTCGGCGCCGCTCATCCGCGACCAGACCCGCGAGTAGGCGTGGCGGGCCGCCTTCACTGCCTTGTCGACGTCGTTCTCGTCGGCCTCCGCGACCTCGGAGAGAACCTCCTCGGTGGCCGGCGAGATCGTTTTGAACGACCTACCCCCGTCTGGGCCACCGGGATCGACGAACTCGCCGTTGATGAACAGCCCGTAGGAGGACTTGATGTCGACCACCGAGCGGGACTCCAGGGCCGGTGCGTACTCGAACCCTTCGAGACGCTCGCTTCGCTCGCTCCTCAGGGACCGGCTTTCATTCATGATCAGTCCAGGGTGAAGTAGTCGGGACCGGAGTAGCGGCCTGCCGCCATCTTGGTGCGCTGCATCAACAGGTCGTTGAGCAGTGTCGAGGCGCCGAAGCGGAACCAGTCGGGGTCCAGCCAGTCCGGTCCGGCGATCTCGTTGACCGTCACGAGGTACTTGATTGCGTCCTTCGACGAGCGGATGCCGCCCGCGGGCTTCACGCCGACCATCTGGCCGGTTGCCTCGCGGAAGTCGCGTACGGCCTCCAGCATCACCAGCGTCACCGGCAGTGTCGCGGCGGGCTGGATCTTGCCGGTGGAGGTCTTGATGAAGTGTCCACCGGCCATCATCGCGAGCCAGCTGGCCCGTCGTAGGTTGTCGTAGGTCTGCAGCTCACCGGTCTCGAAGATCACCTTGAGGTGGGCGCCCCCGCTTTCGGGTCGGGCGCAGGCCTCGCGCACGGCCACGATCTCCTCGAAGACCTGCAGGTAGCGACCCGAGAGGAACGCGCCCCGGTCGATCACCATGTCGATCTCGTCGGCGCCCGCGTCGACCGCGTCCTTGACGTCTGCAAGCTTGATGTCGCGAGCTGCCCGGCCGCTCGGGAAGGCGGTGGCCACCGACGCGACGCGTACGCCAGAGGTTCCCAGCGTCTGTTTCGCGCAGGGAACCATATCGGGGTAGACGCAGACCGCAGCCACGGGCGGACACGTCTGATCCGCCGGGTCGGGGCGCATCGCCTTGGAGGCGAGCGCACGCACCTTGCCGGGAGTGTCGGACCCCTCCAGCGTGGTGAGGTCGACCATCCGGATCGCCAGGTCGATGGCGAACTGCTTGGCCGTGGTCTTGATCGACCGGGTCCCGAACCCGGCCGCGCGTTGCTCCACGCCGACCTGGTCGACACCTGGAAGTCCGTGCAGGAAGCGGCGAAGGGCGGCGTCAGAAGAGGTCGCGTCCACCAGCGAACTCGCCCCTGAGCTCGTCGAAGTCACCCCGGCAGTCTAGGCCGTGGGGCAGTCTGGGGTGGGGCGCGGTGCCTCTCGATACGGTGGCGGTGCCGGGCACCGGAGGCGGTAATCTCGGTGCCGATCCCACGAAGGACGCCCGCACTCTTGTAGGTGGAGTCCAGCCGGGAGAGCCCTGAGGTGTCGATGTCAGAGAGTTCGCAGCGGCAGCAGTTCTTCATCCATGCCGGCCTGCCGAAGACCGGCACCTCGTTCCTGCAGGACATTCTCTTCAGTTCGCGCGACGCGTTGCGCGACCAGGGGCTGGAGCTCATTCCCAAGGGCAGGCACGGACACTTCAACCTCGCCCTCAAGGTCCGTGGAATGTTGCGGCCATTCGACGACCCGAACACCCACGGCGTGCTGGAGCGTTTCGGGGCACAGGCCGAGCAGAACCGTGCGCCGCGAGCGCTTCTGACCCAGGAGGCGCTTGCCGCCGCCCCGGTAGCGGCCGTGGCCACCTTGCTCGCTCCGCTCGAGCGGTACGAGGTGCACCTGATCGTCACGGTCCGTGACCTGGGGCGCCAGGTGCCGTCGGCCTGGCAACAGGGCATCAAGGGTCGTAAGAAGATCGCCTACGGCGAGTTCCTCGAAGCGGTGGCGCAGCGCACCGAGCCCGCGATGGACTTCTGGCGCAACCAGGATCTCCGTGACGTCCTGAACCGCTGGTCGACGGGCATCGCGGCCGAGAGGATCCACGTGATCACCTGCCCGCAGTCCGACGCCCCGCCAGGTCTCCTGCTCGAGCGGTTCTGCTCGGTGCTCGGGCTGGACCCGGTGACGCTCAACGCTGTCGCCAGGACGACCAACCCGTCTCTCGGACACGCGCAGGCGGAGCTGTTGCGCAGGGTGAACGTCGCACTCGGCGACCGCTTGCCACACAGTCGGGACGGCTACCGTCGCGTCGCACGGTCCTTTCTCTCGGACAGGGTGCTGCAGCCCCAGTCGGGGCGGCGTGCACAGCTTCCGTCCGCAATGAGCAACTGGGTCGAGGACCTGACGTCGAGCTGGGTCCAGTATCTCTGCGCGGGCGGCTTCGCCATCGTCGGCGATCTGGCCGAGCTCCACACCCAGGACTCGGCGTACTCCGCGGAGCTGAGCAGATCGTCGGAGAGCGAACTCCTCGAGGTCGCCGTGAACGCCCTTGCCGACATCCTGGAGATCCGGGACCGTGAGCTGGGCGCGCGGGAGGGGGCCCCAACACAGGGAGCCGAGGCACAGGGAGCCGAGCTCGGGACCCGCCGCGACCGATGGAGCGTCACGAGGATCGCCCGGGCCGCTCTGCGACGGCGCTGAGGACCGACGGGGCCGATGATCGGCTGGTGGCCGGACCACCAGGACCGACCCCGATGCGTTCCTGCCCAGCGGCCGTCCCTCGTAATCCTGGCCGGGTACCGTGACCATTTCCGGGTTTTCGGACCGTGCCACGCATGGCCCACGGCCCCGAATGTTCCCCTTCGCAGCAGCTTTGAGGAGACACCGACATGGGGTTCGACCTTTCCGAGGACCACGAGACGTTCCGTCGTACGGTGCGCGACTTCGCCGAGAAGGAGATCGCCCCGCATGCGGCCCAGTGGGACCGCGAGCACCACTTCCCGGTCGATGTCGTGCAGAAGATGGGTCAGCTCGGGCTGTTCGGCCTCAACGCGCCCGAGGAGTACGGCGGGGCCGACGGCGACTTCACCAGCCTGTGTGTGGCCATCGAGGAGATCGGACGCGTGGACCAGTCGATGGGCATCACGCTCGAGGCGGCCGTCGGGCTCGGCATCAACCCGATCCTCGCCTTCGGGACGCAGCAGCAGAAGGAGACGTGGCTGCCCGATCTCGTCGAGGGGCACAAGCTCGCCGGTTTCGGCCTGACTGAGCCGGGCGCCGGCTCCGACGCAGGGGCCACGAAGACCAAGGCCGATTTGCGTGACGGCGAGTGGGTGGTCAACGGCAGCAAGCAGTTCATCACCAACTCCGGCTCCGAGATCACCAGCCTGGTGACCGTGACGGCCAGGACAGGGACGGTGTCGACGGGAGGGGGCGAGGACGGCAAGGCAGAGATCTCCACGGTCATCGTGCCCAGCGACACGCCCGGCTTCACCGCCGAGAAGGCCTACGACAAGCTCGGCTGGCACGCCTCGGACACTCACCCGCTGAGCTTCAGCGACGCCCGCGTACCCGAGTCCAACCTGCTCGGGGAGCGGGGTCGCGGCTTCGCGCAGTTCCTGGCCATCCTCGACGACGGACGTGTGGCCATCGCCGCCCTCGCGGTGGGCTGCATCCAGGCCTGCCTCGACATGAGCGTGGCCTACGCCGGGGAACGGACCACGTTCGGCGTGCCCATCGGGCGCAAGCAGGGGGTGGCCTTCCAGATCGCCGACCTCGAGGTGATGCTCGCCGCCAGCCGGCAGCTGACCTACAGGGCGGCGTGGATGAAGGACTCCATGAAGGACGGCGGGGGCGCCCCGATGAAGGACTTCAAGCAGGCGGCCGCGATCGCCAAGCTCTACTCCACCGAGTCGGCCGTCACCGCGACCCGGATCGCGACCCAGGTCTTCGGTGGCTACGGCTTCATGGAGGAGTACCC
>Ga0209587_1001362_pt1 | contig 11583 bp, 10 predicted proteins | sample NGEPerD_2_FD_184512 | JGI IMG/M metagenome (GOLD analysis project Ga0209587, IMG submission 184512) | Arctic peat soil microbial communities from the Barrow Environmental Observatory site, Barrow, Alaska, USA - NGEE PermafrostL1-D... | ecosystem: Environmental > Terrestrial > Soil > Wetlands >... | reverse complement strand
ACCTGCACGCCAGAGTGGCCCGCGGCTGGGTCGGCCGTCGAGCGGCATGGCTGCTCGTGGCCGGGTTCGCCTCCGTGCTGCTCACCTTCTTCGGCAACCTCTTCTTCGGCGGCCTGCACAGCTACGCGAAGTAGACAGCGCCCAAGACGCCGACACTGCGTTTTCGACACAGCGTCAATCCAACATACGAGAGGAAGACTCCCCCATGAGTCCACTACCGACGGTCCCAAAGCCGAAGAGCTGGCAACAGCGCATCCGCGAGAGCCGACTCGGCACCCTGCTCGTCCTTGCGGTCACGGCGACCATCGTCATAGGGGGCGCCTACTTGATGGATCGCCCGACGGCGGCCGCTTCGGGCCTCCAGGCCATCGAGCTTTCGGGGCCTGCCGATGGTGCGCCACCCAAGGTCGGCAGTCCGGCGCAGGATTTCACGGCCACGACCGTGGAGGGCAAGAAAGTGTCGCTGAGCTCGTACAAGGGACACCCGGTGTGGCTGACCTTCGGCGCCACCTGGTGCGCTGCCTGCAAAGCAGAAGCGCCAGATATCCAGGCCGCGTACAAGAAGTTCGAGCCCCAAGGCGTCGTCATCCTATCGATCAACATCCGAGAGGACGCCGCGACGGTGAAGGACTATGCGGACCGCGTAGGGCTGACGTACCCCCAGATCGCGGACCCCGACACGCGCATCGCATCGGCATACCGGGTCTACGGGATCCCGGCCCACTTCTTCATCGACTCGTCCGGCATCCTGCGTCAGATCAAGACCGGTGGCCAGAGCCCCGAGCAGATGGCCGCCGCCCTGACTGCGATCAGCTGATAAGCGAGAGTGCCGGTGCCACCATCAGCGTTCCGCGCCCATCGGCCGCCGGCCCCGCGATGAGTGCGCCTCGCAGCGTCACATCAGAGTGGTCTTGCGACAGGATCACTCGGGTGTTTCGGACCGGGATTGCGCCATGATCCCCCGGGCGGGCAGGGCCGCCAAGCGCTGCGCGGTGGCCGTCTCACCTCACGACGCCACGCCCAACAACGGGGCCACGCCGTACACCACGTCCGTGCACTCAACTGTCTGCAGGGTGGCGGTCCTCCTTCCTGGAGGGCCGCCACACGCAAATAACACGCACTTTTTGGCCACGCGGCTGAGCCGACAAGGCAGTTCAGACCGTACGGCGTTCGGCCCGCTTGGCGAATCCGTCCAACGCCGAGATCACCTCGGGCGCTTCCCACACGCGGTCACGCGCTCCCTTGCCGATCAGCCGCAACACACCTCCTGGTAGTGAAGCGGTTCTTAGACAGCTCCTCTCCACGCAGGGAGGTCTTCCCCATCAAGAGCATTCAGATCGTGTCGTCACACGATCTCGACCAACGTGCCTGGTCAGTACACCTCGGTCGTAGCCAAGGTCATTCTGTCGACGCTGGCCTGCCTGTCCGCCAGCTCTGACACGCGGGCGGGGGGGCACATCGCGGTGATGCGACGTCCGGCGCACCACGTGTCGAAGGCCGCGGCTGTGAGGGGGCGCGACAGGTGGTAGCCCTGAGCGACGTGGCAACCGATGCCGGCCAGGGCGGTCAGGATCTGCTCGGTCTCGACGCCCTCGGCGACGAGCGTGAAGCCGAGGTTGCGGCCGAGATCGACAACGCTTCGGACGATCAACGCGTTGCTGGGGTCCTCAGTCATCGTCATGACGAAGGACCGGTCGATCTTGAGCTCGCTGACCGGCAGGTTCTTGAGCTGGCCGAGGCTGGTGTATCCGGCCCCGAAGTCGTCGATGGAGATTCCTATCCCGAGGGTGGAAAGCTGCTCCAGCAACTGCTGTGCCCGCGCCGGATCGGTCATGATCGCCGACTCGGTCACTTCGAGGTTGAGCAGCTCCGGGCCGACACCGTGTGCGCTGAGGAGCGCCGCGACCTGTCCGGGCAGGCCCTCGTCGAGAAGGTTCCGGACTGACAGGTTCACCGAGACGGTCAGCGGGCGGCCGGCGTCGGACCAGGTGCGAGCCTGCGCAAGGGCGAGGTCCAGGACGTGGCGGGTGAGCGGGCCGATCAATCCCGTGTGTTCGATGAACGGAATGAACTCGTCGGGAAAGACCAGACCGCGCTCAGGGTGCTGCCAGCGCACGAGAGCCTCGGCGCCAACGACATCGCCAGTGCTGATGCTGACCTTGGGCTGGTAGTGCAGGATGAGCTCGCCCCGGTCCAGCGCCCGGCGCATGTCCCCGAACAGCGCGAGGCTGGCCGGTGAGTGCCTGTCCAGAGCAGAGTCGTAGACGGAGATCCCTAGATTTTGGGTCTTTGCGGAGTACATGGCGATGTCGGCGCGCTGCAGCAGGATGGCCTCATCCTGGCCGTGCTCACCGGACAGCACGACCCCGATGCTGACCTCCACGTCCAGGTCGATGCCTTCGACTCGAAACGGCGTCTCCAACGCAGCCCTTAGCTTGACGGCGACGGCGGTGGCGGCGGCGGCGCTGCGTACGTCTGGCAACAGGACCACGAACTCGTCCCCGGCCAGGCGGGCGACGGTGTCCATGTCGCGCACCACGCTGGCCAGACGCGGCCCGACCTGGGTCAGCAACTCGTCCCCGTGGTGGTGGCCGAAGGTGTCATTGACCTGCTTGAACCGGTCCAGGTCCAGGAGCAACAACCCGGTGCTGGTCCCCCGTCGGGTGTCCGCGCGCAGCGCCTGCCCGAGCCGGTCGGAGAGCAGCGTGCGGTTCGGCAGCCCGGTCAGGGCATCGTGCAGCGAGTCGTGCACGGCGCGGGCCCGTTCGACATCCAGCAACCGGCGGTGTCCACGGGTAATCGATGTGAGCAGGGCCGCGAGCGCCAAGCCAACCAGAAACACCATAGGGGTCAGCAGGCGGTTGAGAGTCTCCAGCCGTTGCAGATACGCGAGCGCATCCATCGCGATTTGATTCTTGTGGCCTGTCGCCGCGACCACAGCCTTCTGAATGTCGTCGAAAAATGGGTCGACCTGACCACCGTCGATCAGCACCGCGGCGGCCGTGTCGCCTCTGTCGACCGCCGCGAACAACCGATCGATCGCTACCAGGTAGTCGCGGTGCTCAGCCAGGACGCGGTCCACGAATGCTCGGTCACCAGCGTCCCCTTGTCCCCGGACCCGGCCCAGTGCCGAGACGAGGTCGGCGGCGGCCGAGTTGTAACTCGTCCGGATTTGGGGCCCTGGCTCGAGGCGGTACTTGCGTTCCAGCGACTCCTCGGCAGCCACCGCTCTGGCGGCTTCCGCGTAATGGCCGGACAGGTCGTTGGCCGCCACTGCCCGACTCGCCGCGATGCTGGTCGCCTGTGACGACCACACGGCGAACACGGTGACAGCGAGCAGAACGAGCACCAGCACGACGCTCGCAATCCGGCTGCGCCAGGCCAAGCGGTCGTCGGACTCCTGCAGACGCACCCCGGCAACGCCCTCGCCCCGCGCTCGGTCAAGAACTAGGGGTGCATCGAGATCGGGCGGCGGCTTGGCCATAGTCGTGGTCCTCTCGTCGCCTCACAGGCATCTACGTGTCTGATCAAGCTTGTCGACTCGGGCCAGCCCCCGCCCACTGATCCCGAATGCTTGTCAACGCGCTCGCCGGGCAAGGTGCGGGTTTCTGTGATCCTTCCGCCATCGGCGAGTGACGGGTATCAGCCGATCGGCTGATCCCGGGGTCGATCAGGCGTGGTGCGAGCCATCTCCGCCTAATACTTGGCCCGTTTCCGCGGGGACGAGATGGCCTGGCGCGGGTTGGTCTTCACCACCGCGCGACGACGGCGGTCGACGAGGGTCGCCGGCCCCGCCCAGCCCACTTCCCAACCACGCCACCAGCAACTCCCTCCCCAGACACCGACACTGACCCCTCCAACACCGCCGGTGGGCGACGCCCTGCTCGCGGTCCGGACGATCCCGGACACGGTCACACCCTGCAGTCGTCTAAACGGACGGGCATGGTCCGGACGGGCTATGCTTTTCACCGCAGGCGAGGCCCACACAAGGACCTCGCCACAGGTGAAGACAGAGGACGACACATGCCCTTCTTGGTGGTCTTGGTATCGGACCGACTCTCATGACCCCGACGATCCTCTGGGCACTCCTGACAGCCACGGCGGTGATGGCCATCGCCATCGCCATCGCGTTCGCCATCACCACTGCGTCCAGAAAGGCTCGGGCGGCGGCTCTCGCAGCGAAGCCGGTACGCCCCATCGACCAGGAATGTGCGGGCGTCGGCCACACCTACTTGGTCCATGAGACCGGATGGCGCTGCGCCGTGTGCGGCAACCATGTGTCCCGACAAGAGGGCGAGCTCTATGGCCTCGCCGAGGACGGTCGAATTGACCGTCGCCGCGAACCACGGTGAGCACGCCCATCTGACGCACGCCCATCTGAAGCACGCCGCAACCGCCTGGCGTCGCCGATGGGTCCGGGTCAGCCGGTCGGGGACACCGCCTCGGCCATAGGGGCGAGGTGGTCGGCGGTTCCTCCGCACCATTCGAGCAGAAGCAGAGTCGCATCGTCGCTGGTGACGCCACCTCGCTCGAGCATCAACGCCCGGGAGAGAAAGCTCACCGTCTCCTGCACCGGATCACGGTTCGCACTGATTCGCTCGATCAGCTTCCTCAGCCGTGTCTCGCCGGACTCGCCGCCGCTGGTTCGGTCCTCCTCGATGACGCCGTCGGTGAAGAACAACACCCGGTCACCCCGCTCGAGCGTTCTCTCAGTGACCACCGGCCTCGCCCCGCCGAAGCCGACCGGCAGGGTCGTGGGGCTGGTGAGCTCGGCCACGAGGTGATGGTCCCGGAGGAGCAGCGGCGCTGGATGCCCAGCGTTGACCCATTGCAGCAGCCCGGATCGGACGTCCAGCCGGGCCATCTGAGCAGTCACGAATCGGTCAGCACCGAACTGGTCGGCGATCGCTTCGTCCATCGCCGAGTAGAGACCATCCAGGCCGACGTCGAGGCGTCTGGCATGGCGGTAGGCACCCATGGCGAGGGTCGCCATGACTGCAGCGTTTAGTCCATGGCCCATCGCGTCGATCATGGCCACGTGCAGGATGTTGTCGTTGAGGGCGTAGTCGAAGCTGTCCCCGGCAACGTCATATGCCGGCTCGAGGGCGCCTGCGATGGCAACCTGGGGCGTCGTCATCATCAGCGGCGGTAGCAGCTGCCACTGCATCTCGGCGGACAGGCTCATCGGCTGCCGTCGCCGGGCCTGGAAGAAACGGTCGGTGTACATGCTCTTGGTGACCAGTATGTCGGCGACGAGGCCAGCCAGCCGTCGAGTCAACCGCCGATCATGGTCGTCGACAGTGTCGAGAGTGAAGACGAGGACACCGACGCGATCGGTGCCATCAAGCAACGGGACGAAGAGCCGCACCCCGTCGGACTGTGCCTCCTCGATGGTCACGTCAGTCTGGAAGGCGCGGCCGGCCGTCGATCCGTCGATCGGCCACGGGCCGCCCTTCAGCAGCCGTTCCCCTGGCAGCGGCACCAGCGTCATCTGGTCGTAGTCCTGCAGCAGAACCTCGACGTCCCGCAGTCCGATGATCGCGATCTCCTGCTCGATGAGCGGGGCGATCATGTGGCGGCGGCATACGGTGCGCCCTGTCAAGCAGCGAACCGAGCAATCGCTCCCCGAACCCCTCCGATCGGTCCACCACAGGCGAGGACTCGGAACTTTCGCGTTCGTCGACCATGAGCGACATCATTCTCTTTCGGTCACCCCGGGTCCACCGTCGAGCGACGTATGTATACGTACCCAAACCCGCGCTGACAACGGGACTTCCGGCCTCTGCGAGGATCGGGTCCATGAGAGCTTTGGTGAAGCCCACCGCAGGTCCCGGTCTCGAGCTGATGGAGCGCCCCGAACCGACGGTCGGTCCCGATGACGTGAAGATCCATGTCCAGCGAGCCGGCCTGTGTGGCACGGACCTGCACCTCGAGTCGTGGGACGACTGGGCCGCATCCGTGGTCAAACCACCTCTCGTCATCGGTCATGAGTTCTTCGGCGAGGTCGCCGAGATCGGCCAGGACGTCACGTCCGTTGCCGTCGGACAGAAGGCGTCAGGCGAGGGGCACGTCGTCTGCGGGACCTGCCGCAACTGCAGGGCGGGCAGGCGCCACGTGTGTATCCGGACGTCGAGCGTGGGGGTCAACCGCGACGGTGCTTTCGCCGACTACGTGGTGATCCCGGCGGGCAACGTGTGGGTGCAGCCCGACGACATGGACCCCGACCTGGGCGCGGTGTTCGACCCGCTTGGCAATGCGGTGCACACGACGCTGTCCTTCCCACTGGCGGGTGAGGACGTCGTGGTCACCGGCGCAGGCCCGATCGGGATCATGGCCGCTGCCATCGCACGCCATGTGGGCGCGCGTTACGTCGTGGTTACCGACATCTCGGACTACCGGCTCGAGCTCGCCAAGGCTGCCGGCGCGGACCTGACCGTCAACGTCTCGCACACCACGCTGGCGGAGGCACAGCAGCAGCTTGGTATGCGCGAGGGCTTCGACATCGGACTCGAGATGTCCGGCAGCCCGTTGGCCATGGCGGAGATGCTCACCAACCTCAACCACGGTGCTCGGGTGGCGATGCTCGGACTGCCGACGGACGCGTACCCGATCGACTGGGGCAAGGTGATTACCCACATGGTCACCATCAAGGGCATCTACGGCCGGGAGATGTACGACACGTGGTATGCCATGAGCGCGATGCTGGCTACGTCGGCGACACTGCGCGATGCCGTGCGCTCGGTCATCACCCACCACTTCCCCGCCGAGCAGTGGCAGGACGCCTTTGCCGCAGCGCGATCAGGCCAGTGCGGCAAGGTTGTCCTGGACTGGAGCTGACCCTGTCCTGTCCGAGATCTGGCCCCTGCCTTCAGCGGGCTCATCACAACTGACGAACTCAGCACCACTGACGAAGAGAGACATCTGATGTACGGAGCGTTCAAGGACCAGCTGAAGACCACGCTGCAGGAGATCACAGCCGCGGGACTGTACAAGAGCGAGCGCGAGCTCACCTCCGCCCAGTCGGCCCACATCACGACCGCCAAGGTCGCTGCCGTGAACTTCTGCGCAAACAACTACCTGGGCCTGGCCAACCACCCCAAGGTCGTTGCTGCCGCGTCGCAAGCGTTGCAGGAGTGGGGCTTTGGCATGGCCAGTGTGCGCTTCATCTGCGGCACACAGACCCTGCACACCGAGCTCGAGGCGAAGATCTCCGCATTCCTCGGCACCGAGGCGACCATCCTCTACTCGTCATGCTTCGACGCCAACGGTGGCGTCTTCGAGACCCTGTTCGACGCCCAGGACGTGATCATCTCCGACGAGCTCAACCACGCCTCGCTCATCGACGGGATCCGTTTGTGCAAGGCCCAGCGGTTGCGCTACAAGAATGCGGACATGGCCGATCTCGAGGCCCAACTCAAGTCCGCAGCGAGCGCCCGTCGCCGAGTGATCGTTACCGACGGCGTGTTCTCGATGGATGGCTCGTTCACACCCCTCGACCGGATCTGCGACCTCGCCGATCAGTACGACGCCCTGGTCATGGTCGACGACTCCCACGCGGTTGGCTTCGTCGGCACGGGCGGTCGCGGCACACATGAGCTGTACGACGTCATGAACCGTGTCGACATCCTTACCGGCACTCTGGGCAAGGCCCTCGGCGGCGCATCGGGCGGATACGTCGCCGCACACCAGGAGATCGTTGACCTCCTGCGCCAACGGTCTCGCCCCTACCTGTTCTCGAACGCCGTGGCCCCGACCGTGGTGGCCGGGTCCATGGCCGCCCTCGACCTGGCCGCGAAGTCCGACGAGGGACGCGCGGCGTTGACCCGCAATACGACACTGTTCCGCTCGTTGATGACCGAAGCCGGCTTTGACCTGCTGCCCGGCACACACCCGATCACCCCCGTGATGTTCCCCGGCGAGGACGGCGCGCGCATGGCGTCCGCAGTCGCCGACGCCATGCTGGCAGACGGCATCTACGTGATCGCCTTCTCGTATCCCGTTGTGCCCCAAGGCAAGGCGCGTATCCGCGTGCAGCTTTCGGCGGCGCACAGCGAGGACGATGTCCGAGCCTGTGTGGCTGCTTTCGTCAAGGCCCGGACCAGCGTCGGGTAGCGACCTCAGAGATACAGGCCGGTCGGGTCGGCCTCGACCCCTGGCTCGGCCACCGCGTGGATGTCGCGTTCTCGTAGCAGGACGTAGCCCTTGCTCTGCAGCTCGACCTCGGCTCTGTCCTCGGGGTCATACAGGATGCGGTCCCCGACCTGGATCTGCCGCACGTGCTGACCGATCGCGACGACGGTGGCCCAGGCCAGTCGCTTGCCGATGCTGGCTGTCGCGGGGATCACCAAGCCGCCGCCGGTCTGACGTTCGCCGGCCTCGCCCTCGGTCGAGACGAGCACCCGGTCGTGCAGCATCCGGATCGGCAGGCGGTCATCACCCGCAGGGGGAACGCTCTCAGCCACGGCGGCGATGGCCACGCCCACCGTGATGGCGGTGACGTCGAAGGATGGCCAGACCCAACAGCACGGCCGAGCCCGCCGCGATCGCACCGACGCGCTCCACGCGCAGGTCCCCCTCCGGCGTGTGGGTGGCCTCGATGAGCTTGGCCTTGGCGGATTCGGCCTGTCGGCGAGCGATCTCCTTGGGTTGGGCGCGGATCGCCAGCTCGTCGATGGTGCTGGCCAGACGGGCACGGGTCTCGACGATCTCGGCCTCGATGGCGGCCGGGGAGGTGCTGGTCTGCTCGCCCATACGAGTCACTCCTTTGTGCGATCGGGTTGTGCGATCCGGTTCTGCGATCCGGTCGCTACACGACCATAACGCAGACTGGGACCACGCATCCGGGTGAACAGCCCGGCGCATCCACCGGAAGGACTCCCCCATGCCCCGCCTCGAAACCGGCCAGGCAGCACCGGCGTTCACACTCAGTGACCATGCCGGCCGGTCGGTGTCGTTGAGCGACTTCGTCGGTCGCGACCTGATCATCTTCTTCTACCCCGCAGCCATGACACCGGGGTGCACCAAGGAGGCGTGCGACTTCCGCGACTCACTGGCCCGGTTGCAGAACGCGGGATACGACGTCGTCGGTATCAGCCCCGACAAGCGGGACAAACTAGCCAGGTTCGTCGAGAAGGAGTCGTTGACGTATCCCCTGCTCTCGGACACCGACAGGGCGGTCATGGACGCGTACGGGGCATACGGCGAGAAGATGCTCTACGGGAAGAAGGTCACCGGCGTGATCCGTTCGACCATCGTTGTCGGCCCGGACGGCAACGTCACGTTGTCGAAGTACAACATCAAGGCCACCGGTCACGTCGCCTCCCTGAGCAAGGCCCTCGGGCTCGACTGACCCGGCATACCAAGCCTCGCTTGTTGCGGCGAGACCACCGAATCGGGGTCACCGAGGACGAAGTTCGGTGGGTTCGCCGCAACAAGGCAATCGGTCTGGTGGCCGGCGGACCCTATGATGGCGGTCGAGCGGCCGTAGCCCAATTGGCAGGAGGCACAGGTTTTAGGTACCTGACAGTGTGAGTTCGAGTCTCACCGGCCGCACCAGCGAAGAATCGTCACCCATACGGGGGTTGGCACCCATGACCGGGTTTGGTCACCAATGACGTCGACATCGAACGAGCCGGGCCACGACCTGCGCATCGGCCATGGCCCCGGCCTTCGCGGCGGCGTGGTGATCCCGAACCACGAACTGCGAGAACGCTTTTCGCGATCGTCCGGCCCAGGCGGTCAGAGCGTCAACACCACGGACAGCAAGGTCGAGCTGAGGTTTGCTCCGCTGCAGTCGGGCGCCTTCACCGACGACCAGAGGTCACGACTGGTGGCTTCACTCAGCCAGCGCCTCGTCGATGGCGACCTGATCATCACGGCTTCGGAGCAGAGGTCCCAGCGACAGAACCGCGTCGCTGCGCGCGAACGGCTGGTGGCGATCCTGCGAGGGGCCCTCGCCCCACCGCCGCCGAGCCGCAGACCCACCAGGCCGACCCGCGGGTCCCAGCGACGCCGGCTGGAGGCCAAGAAACAACGTGGTCAGACCAAGTCCGGCCGAGGCCAGGTCCGCGACCTCGACGCATAGCGGCCCTTCCCTCGGTCAGTCGACGTTGACCGTGATGGTGTGCCAGCCGGTGGCACCGTCGGGCGCAGGGGGCGCCTCCTGCTCTGTCTGCACAGTGCCCTCGGCGTCGGTCGCCCGGACGGTGATCGTGTGGCTTCCCTTCACGGCCTGCCAGGGCAGCACCCACTGTCGCCATGAGTCGATGGTGGGCTCCTCTGCCAAGCGCGCCGCCTGCCATGGGCCGTCGTCCACCCGCACCTCGACCGCCTTGATCCCGCGATGTTGCGCCCACGCGATCCCCGCGACAGCCACCGTCCCGGCCTTGACCCGGTCGCCGCTGCGCGGGACGTCGATACGCGACTCCGTCTTGACCGGGCCGCGTGCAGACCAGCCCCGAGGGGTCCAGTAGCCCTCGTCGTCGGCAAACGTGGTCACCTTCAGCTCGGTCACCCACTTGGTCGCCGAGACATAGCCATACAAACCCGGGACCACCATCCGGACCGGGAACCCGTGTTCCAGGGGCAACGGCTCGCCATTCATCGCAATCGCAAGCAATGCGTTGCGGTCGTCGGTCAGCACGGACAGCGGCGTACCGGCGGTCCACCCGTCGATGCTGGTCGACAACACCATGTCTGCGCCCGGCTTGGGTCCTGCCATCTTCAGCAGCTCCCGCACCGGCCATCCGGTCCAGACCGCGTTACCCGTCAGGTCGCCCCCGACCTCGTTCGAGACACACATCAACGTGACCAGCGCATCCTGCATCGGCTTGGTGAGCAGGGTCACCCAGTCGATGGTGACCTCTTGGTCGACCATCCCGTGAACCTTCAGCGACCAGCCCGCGGTGTCGAGCTGCGGCACGACCAGTGCGGTGTCGATGCGGTAAAAGGCCTCGTTGGGCATGACATACGGGGTGATCCCCTTGACGTCAAGCTGCGCGCCAGGGGGGATGACAACCGGATTGACGGCCTTGGGAAGCCTTACAGCAGAGCGGGATTCAGCCGCTTGTGCTGCACGCTGCCCAAACGACTGACCGATCGCGGCGGCTGTGGCTGCAGCGGCGGCGACGCCGGCGCCCCCCACAAGAAAGCGACGGCGGTCGATGCTGCTCCCGGCGGACGCCTTGGCCCCTTGCGGCCACAACGCCGACAAAGCCCAGAGACCGGCAGCGATGCCGATCATGGTGGGAAGGATGTCGAAGCTGCCGGAATGGGGACGTGAGACAACCGCCAGCGCGCCGATGGCACCGACCACGACAAAGACCACCAAGCCCGCCGTCTGCCGCCCTGCCCCAAGGACGCCGATGAGCGCACAGATCGCGGTGAGGACCACCGCCATCCCGATGAAAAGAGCCAGCTTGTCGTTGGTGCCAAAGCTCGAGACCGCGAAGTTCTTCAACCACGGGGGCGTGTGATCGACGAACACGCCACCGACAGCGACCACCGGCGACGGGGTGCCGGTCGCGAGCCCGGTTCTGGTCATCAGGCCGGCCAGCAGCTCGGCGACACCCAACGTGAGCACCC
>Ga0209587_1001359_pt1 | contig 11597 bp, 23 predicted proteins | sample NGEPerD_2_FD_184512 | JGI IMG/M metagenome (GOLD analysis project Ga0209587, IMG submission 184512) | Arctic peat soil microbial communities from the Barrow Environmental Observatory site, Barrow, Alaska, USA - NGEE PermafrostL1-D... | ecosystem: Environmental > Terrestrial > Soil > Wetlands >... | reverse complement strand
AAAGGGGTGCTTTTGGGCCTGGCCTTGTACGCCTTGGGCGCCCTGCTGTTCTACCCGGCCGCCGCGAATGAAAGTTACGGTTTCTTTTTGGCCGCCTTGTACATATTGACCTTTGGCCTGGCATTTCTGGAGACCACTTCCAATCCGTATATCCTTTCGATGGGGGCGGAGGAAACGGCCACACAACGCCTGAACTTTGCCCAAATGTTCAATCCCATGGGATCCATCATGGGGCTGTTGATCGCCCAGAACTTTGTTTTGGGTGCCTTGCAATCCGACGATACGACCGCGGATGGAACGCCCATTTACGATACCTTGTCGGAAACCGCTAAAAGCGTTATACGTACAGCCGATCTTGGTATTATCAGAAACCCTTATGTTATTTTAGGTCTTGTAGTGCTCTGTTTTTTTGTTTTGATACGAATCATGAAAATGCCCCAGAACAAACATCAAGAGGCCAAGGTAAACTTTTTCGATGCTACCAAAAGATTGTGGAACCAGCCAAAATTCACTTTTGGTGTCGTTGCCCAAATTTTCTATGTCGGGGTGCAGATCATGTGCTGGACCTATGTCTATCAATATGCTGAAACCTTGGGGATAGACGCAAAATCAGCGGTATGGTACGGTTTGGCCGGATATATCGTGTTCTTGATCGGTAGGACCATCGGAACAGCCCTGATGTCAAAAGTAGATGCCGGAAAGCTATTGATGTATTTTGCCTTTGGCGGCATGCTGACCATTCTAGGGGCCATTTTTTTGCCCGGTATGCTGGGTATGTATTCGTTGGTCGCTACTTCTTTCTTTATGTCCATAATGTTCCCCACGATATATGGAATCGCCTTGGAAGGGCAGGGAGAAGATGCCAAATTCGGGGCGGCCTTCTTGGTCATGGCAATCGTTGGGGGGGCCTTGTTGCCTTTTTTTCAAGGATATATGTTGGATTTTGGTGGAATAGGCTATGAAGATGTTACCTTCGTAGGGGTATCCGAAATGCGGTTTTCGTTTATACTTTCCTTCCTATGTCTTGTGGTTGTGGCCTTATATGGCAACCGAGTTTTTAAGGTTTATCATAAAAAGAGTGATTTATTTTGAATTTTGGCTCAAAGAAGAATCTGCCTCTCCCGTAACCTACGGGATGGTCCAGAACTGATCGGGGAATACAAAAGAACAATTCCGTTACAACGTCTCAGTCCTCCCAATGTTCATCAATAACCTTCTGAATATATGGATAGTTTTTGTCCGTTTCATTTAGGTCTTCGCGCAGTTTTTTTGCCAGTCTAGGCTAATATCCGTAATAAAATCCGTGGAATGTCCGGTTACGAAAACTCAAACGGCCTGATGCAATTTCTTCTTGCGAGTTTTTTATGGCTTGACGGATTGCTTTTTCGGAACGGTCAATGGCAAGAATCTTTCCGGTAGTGAGATCTTGAGCGATGACGCGCGCCAGTGCACCTGAACCACAACCGATTTCCAAAATATGCATCCCAGGTTTTATAGACAAGGACTTGTAAATATCAGAGAGACGTTTTGAAAGTTTTTGGTTCATACTCCTTGCTTATACTAAGTCATAAAAACCACTGGGTGCATAAATGTGAAGCGAAACGGAATCCATTTGCGGATTCTTGAGAATATGGGATTCCCTAGACACAATATACCCTACTTCCCCTTCCTGATAAACAGTACGCACCGTTCCCTTATCCACGAATTTTTCCTCTATCAACCGCCCTTTTAGAATTTTCATCAAACATCCGTTTTCCGGGTGGAGGTGTCTCGGGGTTTCCTGGAACGGTTTCCAGCACAACAACCGTATCTCGAATTTTTCCGTACGGCACAAGGTATTCGAGGTATAGCTTTCCGTGCTGAATTTTACAAACTTGTCAAAGTCTACCAAACGGGCATTTTCGAATTCTGCACAGAACGGCTCAAGGTTGTGGAAGTCCGGAGATTTTAATCAATCTATATTGCAGTTGCGATAGGTTCATTCATGAAATGCCATGAGGGGCCGTTTTTCGTTCAAGCAATCCGTTTTCCGAGTATTTTCAGGCTTCTTTCCTCACCATCGATCACTGCTATGTTGGGCAGTGTGGCCCAATCCTCAAATCCAAAACTCCTAAAAAGCTTGATGCTCGGAGCATTGTGCGAGAAAATAAATCCGAGTATCGTCCGGACCCCAAATTTCGGGGCATTGGCGATACAATATTCCAATATTTCCTTACCCAGGCCCTTCCCGCGTTGTTCCTGGTCCAGATAGATACTGATCTCGACCGTGGCATCATAGGCCGGCCTGCCATAGAAACTTTGGAAACTTACCCATCCTATGGTCAGCCGGGATGTATTTTCTACCACCCAAAGCGGTCTTTTGTGTGGGCTGTGCTCGGCGAACCATTGTTTTCTGCTTTTCTGCGAAACCGGGGCCGTATCTGCAGTCACCATTCTAGAGGGGATTGTAGAATTATAGATTTCCACGATTCTTTTCAGGTCCTTAGGCGTTGCGTCCCGATATTCCAATTTTTCCATAGAATTATATTTTGTATGGTTTTAGCACCCAAATTGTCTGAGATGATGGTCCGTTTGCTTATAAGCGAGATACCCGATTTGTTCCTTGGTCATTTTTCCAAAAAAAGAATGTATAAAATTGGGGTTTGAATATTGAGCATAATCCTCAATCAAGGCAATCCATTTATTTTTTTCCAATAGTTCATCGCCATTTACTTCGGTCACTTTAAGTTCTGCAAGTGTCGGCACATTTTTTCTTAATAGGCTTTCATCTTTAATCATATCCTTCAAAGCCATTTTACCAAAAATACGGCCAATGAAAATTTGTTTGTATTTGGGGTCGCCTTTACCTAGTATCCATGCGTCCCATAATGTGCAATGCTTCAACATTTGGTACATATTCATTTTACCCCATTGTGCAGTGCCACTTTCGTTCAGCGAATCAATCCTGACAATCAATTCACCTCTTGTTCCTTTATCAAATATTGTTTTCATTTTAATTCTCATTTTTGTATCGACCGACCTCAGATCAGATAGCCGCGTCAATAGTTAATTGCTGGATTCCTCAATTAGTATTGATTCTTTGGAACATTTAGCGGTATCCGGCAGTACTTGGGCGGTACAGCCGAAATTGTGCAGTAGGGCAATGACCTGAAAGACCTCGATTGTTCCCAAATAGGATTCTACCCGAAGGATATTATCGCAATCCTCCAGATCAAAGTTGATTTTATATTCAGGAAATACTTTCTCCAGTTGGTACAACAGAAAATCTGCTTGGTCATCATTCTCGACATTTGTACTATACACTTCAACCATGTTCCGAAATATTCGGCAGAACCGTCCATTTTTAAATAGGTCCACGCCCCTTTGTTGTTTCCTTTCTGTAGTTTCGCCTTAAAACTTTTGTACAGTACATTTATTTGTTTAATTTTTCTAAAGATTATTTTTAATACTTCCATTTTACGTCCCGCTCTTCCGCGTCCTGCTTTCTGTATGCTGCAATTTTCCGGATGAGTTCCTTTGGCAAAGGTCTGTCATAGGGAAATTGAATGGAATCCTTTTTTACCGAATATTCTGCTAGCTCTTCTTTAAATGGCATTATTGAAGGCCCTGTGGGAATAAAGCTCAAATGCGTCTTATGTGCGGAATAGGCAAAAAGGATGGTCTTTGATTCGAATACAGGTTTACCCCATTTCAAGAGTTCGTTGGCTTCTGGTGCAACCTTCTTCAAAAGGGAACGTAATTCCATCAACTTTTCCTGCGCTGCCTCGGGTGCAGCTTTAATATATCCATCTACACTTGTAGGTTTCTTAGGTTTCATCTTTCTTGTCCGATTCTGTATTTATTATCGTTGCCATTTTCATCATTTTATTTAGCTTTCTGGGGATATTTGTCGGCAATCAGGTTCAAATTGATACCGTGTTCCAGATAGGCCTTTAGTCCGTCCAAAACCGTGGTAAATCCGCCGGTATTGTCCTTGATGGATTCGATCAATTTGTCGCCGGTATTGTTGAATCCGTAATTTGTAATGGTCACATACGTCTGGTTTTCGGCCAAAGCTTCAAATTCAAAATCGACAAAAGTGGATGGCTTGTCCCATTCTATGGCAATTTTTTTAGGTTCCACTATTTCCTTGACATGCACTTCGGTTGAATGCCCGTACATTTCCCATTCCCATTCCCATTTTACGGTTTTTCCTTTTCCTAACTTTCCGCTTGATTTTGTGAACCAAAAATGGGTCGTGACTGACGGGTCGATAAAGGCATTGAACACTTCATTCGCCGGTTTTCGTATCATCATTTGGCACTTTACGATTTCAGCATCTTTGTATTTCATTTTTTTTATTTGGATAAATTGGATTTTGCCCCAGGTATTTGTTTTTTGGAATTTTTAGGACAATATGGATACTGCCCGAAAGTTTCATGGTTCGCCGATTTTTCTTGACCTAAAATTAACCACTGTACAGGTTAAGTTTCGGGCCCGCATTTTCGGTCGGTCGAAAGTTGCCCCACTTTTCATAGCTTACACGCCCATAAAAAATGATATCCTTATCCAACAGTATTTCATTAAGGATGTCGCCGAAATCAATAGTTTCGTCCCTAACGAGCCAATCCAGCTCCCCGTTCGGGCCTTATATGTAACCATCAAGTGTTACCGCTAGGTTTAAAATAATTTTTCTCATAGCGAATTCCTCGTGTCAATTTTATGTGCTTTTGATCTGTTTCCAGACTACTTTGATTCCGTTTATGTTCTTCTTTTTCAATTGGCTATCCGGCCCTATTTCAAATCCGTTTTTGTGATAAAATCCGATGGGTGACCTGTAGTTTTCCCCATTCTGTTTCGGTTCATTGTCATTGTCGATGACCCAACCGTTCAATTCGTGATTGTGCTCTTTTGCCAGATTCAAAAATTTGGAGCCCCATCCTTGTCCTTGTAGTTCAGCATCCAAAAGCATAACAAAACTGTGTTCATTATCCCGAACAAAATAAATAAGCCACCCTTTTACGGTTCCGTTTTTATCGGAAAGCAAAATGTGGTTCTTATCAAAGAGTTTTTGAAGATATTGGTCAAATTCAATCAAACCATTGAGGGACAATTCCTTTGGATATTCCAGGTTCCAAAGATCGATGATCTCAAGTTTTTGTTTTTCGTTTAAAGTTTTGGTTTCGGTAAATTCCATTTTCATGTTTTAATTTTCATGGGAAAGGTAAAATGTAATCTTAATCCCATTACATGAGAATTGTTGTGGTTATAATCAATGAATTAAAATTAAGGATTTTATACTTTGCCGTTTATTTTTTCCGGTCCATTTTCACTGGTCCTTGCAAAAAGAATGAATTGCGGTACTTTGTATGGAAAATTACCCTTAACATTCGATGGAAGCGACCGTTCAATGTCACGTATAATTAGTTGTATGCAAGTCTCTTATCTATGCTTTTTTTGAAACGGCCCGGATAAAAGCTACAACAAGTTTATGTGGATTCTTGGGCGTTGAATTATCCTGGGGGACGAACAAGGTGGCGATGAAAAAAGGATGATCATCAAGTTCCAGTATCCTTGCTTCCTTATGCCTATCACTTCCGACGATCTTGAATCCATTTTTGTCGAACGCCTCCTGGTATTCGGGATTGAGTCCGAAATTGCAGTGGTATTTTTCCTTTATCCTATCTGCATTATATATTGAACAGGTCTTGGAGTTTTTGTCGATAATCTCTATTTGCAATGCCCGGCCCTTTAGGTCGCAGCTCAATGGGTTCACGACTAATTTGGACGCATAGGGATTGTATTCTGCGTGTTCCGCATCTTCCACGTTCAATACGTTTCTTGCAAACTCGATTACCATGTGCTGGAAACCGCCACAAGTGCCTAAAGTCGGTATTTTGTTCGTCCGTGCATGCTGTATCACATCCAGGGCCCTTTCATGCTCTTGTAAGGGCTTCCCGGTGCAATCCAAAAGCCCTGATAATCGTTTATAACTTCCTCAAAATTAGTTTCCACATATTCAGTCGAAACCCATTCGGTCTGAAATTCGAAATCAAGGAGCTTTCGGGAATGTCCGATCGCCTCGTTGGTCGCTACATGGGGCCTAAAGTTTTTATTGAATTCCCCAACGATTGCAATTTTCATGTTTTTAGGGTTTTATTGCACGCAAGGACAATGCAACCGTCCCTCGGCAGACTATCGGAAAGCTACGGAGGTTGGCACTGCAAGGTGCTTAGCGTTTTTTCATTTTATAGTTCGGATTGAACCAAGCCATGTGCAAGGGAGTCTCAAATTCGGATTCCGATATAAATATCCTGTCTTTCTGACGGCCTTCATTTATAAAACCAAGGCTTTCGTAAAATTTTACATTCCGCTCGTTATGTTCCCTTGTGTACAATTCGATCCTTTTGATGTAGGTCGATTCGGAGGTCACAATATTCAAGAACCTTTCAAATAATTTTCTCCCTATCCCTTTTCCCTGATGATTTGGGTCGACCACTATGGTCAAGTCGGTCAAAATATGTTGGAAAGCGAAAATAGACGGGGTGTACGCATGAATTTCCCCGACGATTTTTCCGTCCATTGAACTGATTAGAATAAGTCCATTGTCAATGGAGCCCGTTAGAAATTCGGAGATATATTCTTCGTTGATCTCAGTTTCGTTCCGGATGATGCCATCCGAAATTCCTGCCACTTTTCTGTAAAGGTCCAGTAATTCGGATTTATGTATTATTTCCGCTTTTTTTATCTCAAATTCCACGTTCAATTGAATTGGGCCATTGGCACTGCGGCACTTTTTACCGTTCTGTCATTTTATATGTTCGAGATCGATAGTCCGCCGATATGATCCGCCGTAATCGTATTAGGGAAAGCAATATAGCTATACTACAGACCTGTATCCAAATTTTTTGGGGAACGGGATGAGTTTGTCTCCGTGTCAAAAATTAATATTCCCTCACTTTTCTTGTCGAGCTGCCCGATCAAAATCCCGTTTTTGTCCCAAATGGAGGTCTGTCCGGCACTTTCAAAATTGTCGCAAAACCCGACACAATTGGCCATTAGGACGGGCATGGCATATTTTTTCGCGATCTTCGGAAAATGGGCGAAAGCCTTGTCGATTCCGGTCTGGGATTTGGCCACGCTCGCCAAATAGATGTCGGCCCCAAGGCTATTTGCGTGCTCCGCATGTTCGGGCTGCAGCGATTCATAGCAAATGGCCGGTGCGATCTTTGTTTCCTTTATCGTCAAAATAAGCTGCCCGCTGGCCTGCACAAAATAGGGACGCTCGTCCGCATGCAGTTTTTGTTTGGAATACAGCTCTTTTGATCCGTTCGGTCTGATCAGGACCATCGTAATCAAGATACCCAAATCGGATTTTGTCGGCAGACCAATGCCTATAGTGATTCCGGTTCGGTCGCTTGTTCGTTGAAACCCGTTCAATCTCGGGTCATTTTGGTCGCTCGCCAGTTGCTTTGCAAGCTCCGGTTCGTAACCTGTCAAAGATAGTTCAGGGAAAACGATCAAATCCGCTTTATTCGATATGGCGAGATCGATCCATTTCAAATGGTTCTCGATATTGCTTTTTATATTCCCTTTTTCGGATTTTGTCTGTGCTAGGCAAATGTTCATATAATGTCCTTATATAGTCTTACGTTCAATAGATGGCCAAGCAAATAAGATTGGTGGGTCCTTTTTAATGTTCCATTTTTGGCACAATGGGGTTGACGCCTTTTATCCTGTAGTACGGATAGTTCAAGTGATAAAAAGGCCCCAAAAGAAAATACCGTGCCAAAGTCCGGCATCAGCCTTTGGGGCCAAAATCAACTCTAACTTAACTAACTATTTAACAATAACGTATTCGTAATAGCTATCATTGCCATCCCTAACCGCCAAGGTGTAAGTGTCTTTGTACGCTTTTGAAAAATTGAAGGCCTTTTCGATAATCATTTCGTTTACGCGCCTTTCGGAAAAAACCAATCGATCGCTGCTATCGTATACCTTAATCTCTACCTTCTTTTTTTCAAGGTTCAACAGGTTCAAATAGACCATTTCGTTCTTTTTCCTGAAAATCGGTTTGGGATTCTCTTTTCTATTAAGAATCTTCACCTCGGCATCTTTAACCGAGATAATATAGGTTACCTTTTTCAAGGGATTTTCCGTCGTAAAATAATATAATCCTTCATCGAGGTTTTTAAGATTGAACTTTTTAACATATGAAAGATTGGAAATATTCTCGAAATAGATAACATGGTCGGCGGAGTCGAAAAGTTTGATGGTAGTTTCCGTAGATTGCGAATCCAATTCAAAAACCAAACTTTTAGATTCCTTTTCGGTTTCCAAGCTAAGTTTCACTTCGTTTGCCATGCTTGTTGCCGTAACAAACATAAAGGCGATCATTGCTGCTGTTCTTACTACTTTTTTCATGACATTTTGTTTTAATCCCGCTTTGTAAACGGGCCAGGTTAATAATCTGGTACAAACTTAGTCCCGAAATCGTAGGTCTACTACTACACGATTTTCCAATTTATGTTCTATTTTAACCTAATTTGAGCTCAAAAAAAGTACAAAGGGTAATATAGAACATATATTGGGTAATTTTATAAAGAACTCTATAGTCGCCCTAATAGATAATCATCTACCAATGTTATGTTACATGCTTTTGTCCGCTATGGATTCGAACGTAAAGGTCAATCAACGAAGGAATCCAATACGTGATTTATGAACGGAACAAATCCTTCCTTTCCGGAGGCCTTGTCCTTCATATGAACGGTAGCCTTATCGCTGGCCCGATAAATGTACTCCACGATCTTCAGTCTTCTGTCAAGCCCGATGCCTGCGCCCATGATCACGATATCAATTTGACCACTGGTTTTTTCAAAAACGTATTTGACATCTTCCAATGATGTGGCACTGTACAGTTCGACATTTTTTGTGGTAGCTTCAACGTTGGGAATATTGATTTGCAACTTACCGATCAACAATACTTTTTTCATTTCGTCTGTGACTGCCGAACCGCGGAGGGACGCATAAATCTTCTTTTCGACAAATTTGGTTTAGAGTCGATTCAGGTCGATTGAATTTGTCTTTTTGGTCCTGCATCATATTTTTTTAATCATAGTGATGCCGCAACGTGGTGAATCTTGATATTGGTCCATTTCCGTATCCTTTTCTGCGATGGCTTTTGGAAACATACATTTTCCTGATTTTATATTGATTGTTGGACAATTTTTTGAGTGCCCCGGTTGCAATCAGTTCATTTTTTTTGTTTTCGAGAACAAGAAAGGTACCACCGTTTTTTATATATTCCCTTTCAATATCCAACAAATCCGACTCGGAAGTTTCGGGCGAATAATCAAAACCGAATTCCTTTAGTCCGTCCTTGACCAATTGAACTATGTTATCCCTATCGGTATTATTGGCAGTTCTAATTTTCATGTGCATACTCAACGTTTGCATTATCATTCGCCGCTTTAAAAATAAAAGTTTTTTTTCGGTAGCGCGATTCCTTCCTTTCCATGGGTCCATGGCTTTTCTTCTATGGAAAATACAAATTATCTATAAGGAATTACGGCGTGTTAAGCCCAGTGTCAAGCGGAGTACACCATATTTCACTCCTTTTCGACCAAACTTTTCTTGACCGGTGCATTTTTCGTACCGGAACCTTCCATTTCTAAAATCAAATTGGCGATTAGGGCCGTCCATCCCGTTTGATGTGAAGCTCCGAGGCCCTTACCGTTATCGCCATCAAAAAATTCGTAAAAGAGATGCTGGCTCCTAAAGTGCACGTCACTCGAAAAAAGCAATTGGGGATCATCTGCGTGATACTGGTATTTGCCATTTTCATTACGTTCAAAAAGCTTTATCAACCTTTTGGTAAGTTCATTGGCAATTTGCCGAAGGTTAAGCTTGTTTCCTGAACCGGTCGGAAATTCGTACAGATAACTGGAACCATAAAAAGTATAGTACTTGCGCAACGACTGAATGATCATATAATTCAAGGGCACCCAGATAGGGCCGCGCCAGTTCGAGTTGCCCCCGAACATATTGGATCGGCTTTCCCCCGGTTCATAGTTGATGCTGTGATGACCGTGATGCTCGAAAACGAAAGGATTTTCTGGGAGCTATATACAATGTGGGCGAGTAGTGGAAAGTGTGATTTTGGGAGACCTCTTAAGTCTTTTTTTTTGAAGTGCCGATACCCTGTAATTTCTAATATCACAACGCATCTTGCGGACAGGTGTCGGATATGGCCTTCTATATGGATGAACGTTTAGCGCCGTCCGATGTGCGTACCTTTTGGAACGCTCCCCCGAACTACTGCCAGAACAGTAACGCTACTTCTTTTTCTTTGCGAACGAATCTTTCAAAACGTCGTCAAGCGTACCCTTTATCTTGAGTTTCTTTTCGAACTTTTTAGGGGTCTTGGTTTTTGATTTTTTCTTTTCCTGTGGCATGTTAGTAAAAGCTATATAAAGCAATTCGGATATTTTTCCTCAATTTGCATCAAATGATTTTGATTGACTTCCTCGGGGTGTTCCAATAAATCAAACCTACTATATTTCGTAATATAATCAAACGTAATTTTTCCCTTTACATCCTTAAAAATAAAGTTTGTTATTTCTTTGAAACTATTAACGTTAGTATTATGGTGTTCAAAAAAAGCAGTGTAGTCTAAAACTTTTCCTTTATATTTAGCTAGTTTTTCGTGCTGTATAAAAATATCCGCCATGAATTAAAGGTACAAAAAAAAAGAGGCTAAATAAATAGCCTCTAAATTCTGAAAGACGGACAAGAGAAACAGGGACGTTTTTTATCTAATCTTTCTTTTTTGCGATAAATGGTAGTTCAATGATTTTATATTTAATTAATTACTTAACTAAAACAACATCACTAAAATCTTTGGCTAATCTATGCAAACCTTTTGTAATATCCAATAGTTTATTATCAGAAAGATTTGTTAAACCAGCGCTATATTGTCTAAATAAACTTCTGTTCATCCCTATATAATCCGCAAAAGCAGATTTATTTATTACGTTGAAATACCCAAAGAATTGCTCTAAATCAAGAGCATAACTAATGTTTTCACTTTTAATATCGTCTAATTTTAATTGCAAGGCTTCAAGTAAATTATCTTTCATTTCAGTTAAATTGTCTCCAGTAGACGCTATGCCGTCAACTTCTTTAATGTAACCAGAAAAGCCAGTGCCTGTTTTTTCTATTACGGCTGTGTACGAACTCTTTCCCATTGTGATTTTGTTTTGGTTTATTCTTTTTAAGAAAAAGGAGGGGCTATTTAAGCCCCGCCCCCTTCAAGATACTTTCCAAAGTACCTTTGGCTAATTCCTTGCTTCCATGTCGTGGAAGAATTAATTTGCCCTTCTTGTCCGAGTGCAGATAAACATCATGTTTTTTACCATGATGGTCTAAATACCACCCATCTTTCTTGAGCCGTTTTATAAGCTCGCTAACTTTAGCCATGTGCCGAAGTTTTTAATTAATAAATAAATGTCAAAGAACTTAATCTTTATCGCATGGCTAATATATAACATATATGTTACATAACCAAATTGTTATAAAATTATTGTGTAAAATTATTTTTTAACCAAAACCTTATAATG
>Ga0209587_1001358_pt1 | contig 11599 bp, 7 predicted proteins | sample NGEPerD_2_FD_184512 | JGI IMG/M metagenome (GOLD analysis project Ga0209587, IMG submission 184512) | Arctic peat soil microbial communities from the Barrow Environmental Observatory site, Barrow, Alaska, USA - NGEE PermafrostL1-D... | ecosystem: Environmental > Terrestrial > Soil > Wetlands >... | reverse complement strand
ACTAGCTACTAACTACTAACTACTAACTACTAACTACTAACTACTAACTACTAACTACTAACTACTAACTACTAACTACTAACTACTAACTACTAACTACTAACTACTAACCATGGCTGTCAGAAGAAAATATCGAGTGGAAAGAAAACCTGTGGTAAAAAAAAGACCTCTCAGAAGAAAGAGTCTTGGTTTTAGGTTGCCAAAAACATCCCGCACTAAAAAGGTAGTGAGGAAAGGAATTGTAAAAAGGGGAGTTGTTCAGAAGAAAATCGTGCCGTCACTATTTTCCAGAATTTTTGGACTTCGAAAAGGGAAGGGCAAAAAAGGGAAGGCAAAAAGAATTTTCAAATTTGCTTTCAAACTTTTTCTCATCTTTTTTATTCTCGGGAGTTTGGCGGTAGCTGGCATCTTCATCTATTTTTCGAAAGATATTCCCAATCCAGACAAAATTGCTGACCGAAGTGTTGCTCAATCGACAAAAATTTATGACCGAACAGGTGAATATCTCCTGTACGAAATTCATGGCGAGGAAAAAAGAAGTGTCGTGAAACTTGACCAAATATCACAGAATCTCATCAACGCCACGATTGCTACTGAAGACCAAGAATTCTATAAACATCATGGGGTTGATTTCAAAGGTATTGCCAGGGCAATTTATAAAGACATTGTGAGTGGAGAAAAACTTCAGGGAGGTTCGACTATTACTCAACAATTAATCAAAAATTCAATTTTAACTTCGGAAAGAACTTTTTCTCGAAAAATCAAGGAACTGATTTTGGCGATTGAAACAGAACAAAAATTCAGCAAGGATGAAATTATGGAAATGTATTTGAATCAAATTCCTTATGGTTCAAATGCCTATGGAATTGAGTCGGCTGCACAAACATTTTTTGGCAAGTCCGCCAAGGACTTGGACATCTCGGAGTCGGCACTCTTGGCCGGTCTCCCCAAAGCAACGACTTATTATTCTCCTTATGGAGCACATCCTGAGGCGGTGGAACAACGATATCAAAATATAATTTGGCAGATGGAAGGAGAGGGATATATCAATGCCGAGGAAGCAAAAATTGCCAAAGAGGAAAAAATATTGAAAAGAATTAAACCATTTGAAGCAAGTATCAAAGCCCCTCATTTTGTGATGTATGTCAAACAACAATTAGTTGATGAATATGGTGAAGAAATGGTTGAAAAAGGAGGTTTGCGAGTCTATACTACCTTGAATTACGATATGCAACTTATTGCCGAAGATGCCGTGAAAAAAGGAGCAGAGGATAACACAACAAGGTATAATGCTAGAGATGCTGCTTTGGTGGCAATTGATCCGAAAACTGGACAAGTCCTATCTATGGTGGGAGGTAAAAATTATTTCAATATAGAAGATCAAGGAAATGTGAATGCTGCAATTTCTGACAAACTGCAACCTGGATCGTCATTTAAACCTTTCGTCTATGCGACGGCATTCCAAAAGGGCTATACTCCTGAGACAATACTTTTTGATGTGGAAACGAATTTTGGCAAGGACGGAAGTGGCAAAGAATATCGGCCAAATAATTATAATTTCAAGTTCTCTGGACCAGTCACACTCAGAGAGGCTTTGGCCAGGTCTTTGAACATTCCAGCGGTCAAGACTCTCTATCTATCCGGCATCAGCGAGAGTGTTCAGATGGCCCATAATTTAGGAATTACAACTTTGAACAATCCTGATAAATATGGTCTCTCATTGGTATTGGGAACAGGTGAAGTGAGATTAATTGATATGGTTTCAGCATATAGCGTTTTTGCCAATGATGGAAAAAGAAATGATTCTGCTAGTATCTTGAAGATTGAAAATTCCTATGGAGAAGTTTTGCAAGAATTTACGCAAAACGAAAAGAATGTTTTGGATGTACAAGTAGCCAGAAACATCAATAGTATTCTTTCTGATAACAATGCTAGAAGTCAAACTTTTGGTTTGAATAATAAGATGGCTCTGAAGGGAAGACCAATCGCTGCCAAGACTGGAACGACCAGTGATTATAAGGATGGCTGGACGATTGGATATACACCAAGTTTAGCTGCGGGAGTTTGGGCAGGGAACAATAATGGTGAAAAAATGAAAGAAGGAGGAGGAATCACAGTTGCCGCTCCAATTTGGAATGATTTTATGTCTCGGGTGCTTGCCCTTGATCCAGTTGAGAATTTTATTGCTCCTGAGCCGATTCAAACTGGTAAAAGGATTTTGGATGGCGAGTTTAGCAATGAAGTGATTGTCAAAATTGACAAAGCTTGTGGAGACAAGCTGGCCAGTGAACTTACTCCAGAAGATCAAATTGAAGAAAAAATTTATCTCGAGGTTCATAATATTTTATATTATGTTGACAAAGAAAATCCTCGAGGAGAAATTCCAGCAGACCCAATCATTGATGAAAATTTTGCTTCTTGGGAAGAGCCAGTTTTGTTGTGGGCGGCGGAAAATGCCGACGAGATTAACACAAACATTCCAACGGAGGTCTGTTCAGTCCGAGAGGAAGACAAAATGCCAATTTTGAAAGTACAATATCCAAGAGAAGATCAAATTGTGAAAGATGGGAAATTAGTGATTCAAGCTGAAGTATTTACTGTTTTTGGTTTTGGTCAAATTGATATTTATTTTGATGATAATCTAATCGGGGTTGGCAAGGATTCTCCTTATGAAATTTCATATAAATTGCCAGCAGAAGTTGAAGAAGGTTTGCACTTGGTTTCCGTTAGGGCTTATGATCAGGTCGGAAATCTTGCACAGAAAGACATTACCGTTATCGTCAGTAACAACGCTTCACTATATCTCAAGCCAATTTTGGATACTGATTTTCCATTTATTCTCAATACAGTAGTTTCGGATTCAAATATTCGGAGTGTGGACTTCTATTATCAACTAGACAGTATATATGATGCTGATTTGAATTTAATTCGAAAGCCAGGTCTCAAAAATAAAATTAGCTCAGCTGATTATCCTGTGCCTGGCGAAGAGAATCTATTTCAAATTTTGTGGGAGGAGGATAAACAATATTTCATCTCAGGAAAATATTTGCTTTTTGCCGTGATGAATGACAAAAACGGCAATTCATTCGAGAGCAATAAGAGGTTTGTGGAGATAAGGTAAATTGCATATTAGTATCAAGTATCTCGTATCAAGCATTAAGCAAATTGTCAGAATGCAAAGAAGATACAAGAAATCCTCCTTCGGCGCCGTGTCCGCCTCGGGAGGAGACCAGCCTAGGGCTGGCAATAACCAAGAAAAACTCAAATTTCAATATTCAAAAATCAAAAGATGAACAATGGTTTTGTTTTGGAAGGAGAAAGGAATAGGCAAAATAAATAATTTTTAGGAAAACATATATGGCAATAATTTTAGTTTTTGGGGATAGTATAGGTTATGGTCGTTGGGACGCAAAAGGAGGTTGGGCTGAACATTTAAGAAGTTTATATATGCAGAAAAATATGGTCAATATAGATCCTTATTTTGAAGTTTATAATCTTAGTGTTGATGGTAGTAACTCGGTGGATTTGTTGGAAAGGCTTGAATTTGAAATAAGACAAAGAACAAAAGACAAAGAAGAAACAAAAATTATTGTCGCAGTTGGCATTAATGATTCTCAAATAGGCAGTGTAGGAATAAGCATTGAAAAGTTTGAGAAAAATATTAATCTGCTTATAAAAATTGCTTCAAAGCATTCTTCAAAAATTGTTTTCATCGGACTAAGTCCCGTTGATGAGTTAAAAACCAATCCAATCCCATGGGACAAAAAGATGTTTTACAAAAACAAAAGGATTAAGAAATATGATAATATTATCAAATCAATTTGCCAAAAAAATAATATTTATTTTATTGATATACTTGATGAACTATGGAGGTTAGATTATAAAAAAATGCTAGAAGACGGTCTTCATCCAAATTCAGAAGGACACAAAAAAATATTTGAAATCGTTCGGGATTTTTTGATTGAGAAAGGAATCGTCGAAAAGAATAATTGACTGAAAAGGCAACTAAGGAATCTCTGAAACAACTAATAAAATTTTTTTTGGAATTTGTTTTTTTGAGCTAAATTCTGGATCCCCGTAGGAATTTATGCTGAACTTGCCTGTCCGCCTTGGGAGGGATTCAGTGCGAGGATGACAAAAACTGCTCTTTTCAGATGCTCCTTTATAATTATAGAAACCTCTTGAGAATTTTGAGAGCTTTCTCAACAAAAAAAACGGTCAGCGCCGTTTTTTTGATCTTAATAAATCATTTTTCTGAATTTTCTCGCAAGAATCTCTCTGTTCCTTGCTTCTGTGGTTTCCTAAAGCTTAGCTTTAGGAGGATTGAGATTATTTTGATTTACCTGAGATTTTGTGCCTGCCTGCCGGACAGGCTGGAAAATCCGCTCCCGTATAAAAATAGTGTCTTTTCATTCGACCGCATGAAGAGACACTATACAGGGAGAATGGAGAAGGATTTTGATGATTTGATAAATTGTGGAGGCTTAGCCTCCACAATCTGATTGTTTAATGAAATTAAGGAGGTTCAACCTCGATAATTGGGAAATAAGGACGACAAAATATGATAAAGTGGGGATTGCAAGAGGCTCCAGTCGGGAGACTGGAGCCAACGATAGGGAAATTACGGAGACTGAGTCTCCACGGATTTGATGATTATGTAGATAGCTGGTGAATCTCCTAAAGCTAAGCTTTAGGAGAGAGTGGGAAATTGGGGTGGTTGGGGCTTTCTTCAACGCAATCAAAGTAGTTTGTCTGAATTTAGTCCAGAATCTTCCAGAGGTAACGCAAAGTTTTTTGATTTGTCCACAAACCCACCTCTATCATTCCAACAATTTAGCAATTTAGCAATGTATTTCTAAACAATCTAACAATTTAGTCATTTAACATTTTTCAATTTAATCCTATTCATCTTTATCTCGAAAAACAAATTTGTCTTCTTCTCTAGCTTTCTTATAGAGTTCGATTATTTTTCTGCGAGCTGTCACTGGATGAGCAATTGACTTCAATTCGAATTTTTTTTCTTCGGCTGCAGTTTGAATTTGAATATTTCCGTAGCCAAACATAGTTGGAATTATTCCACTAACATTGCTGGTAATATCTTGAATCTTTTTCAAATCGAGTTCTGAAACTACGCGGTTGAAAAATCCTTTTTGTTCAATATCAAGCAATCGTTGATCGGTGACAATCCAGATATCCAGATAGTAATCTGTCCATATGATAAAGGCGATAATCCACAGAAAGCCAAAATAAATTAACGAGACAAGAAGATAGACGTTCTGGTAGGGGAATCCTAGAAAAGCTGGAAATACTTTTGGGACGACAAGTATGTATATGAAAACAGGTAGAAGAGAAAAGCCCAAAAGCTGCAGTGCATAAGGTGAAAGTGTTAGAAGATGCTTTCTCAAAACTAGGACAACTATTTCATTTTTATGTTGTCCAGGAAAACTGAATTTTTCTTCCTTGTATAAATTAATTGATTTTTCTGCCATATTATTTGTTGTATAAACTTATATTTGAATTCTCAATAAACTCTTCGATATTTATTTCATTCCAATTTATTATAAAGAAAAGTGAGATTATAAGAAAAGAAATCAAAAACAAAATTGCGACAAAAAGCAAAGCAACTTTTTTTGTAGAATCTCCTTTTATTCCATATTTATTGAGGTGATAATAGATAAGCCAACCTAACAGGAAAAAAATACCCAGAGGGATAAAAACAAAAGCGAGGAAATCTACCAAAAGAAAAGACGCATCTACTGTCATATTGTTTGAAAAATTATTTATAATAAGGTGTTTTGATTATCTTCTGGAAATTTGATATTAAGGTGATCATATGCCAACTTTGTTGCTTTGCGTCCGCGGGAAGTTCTTTGTAAAAATCCAAGTTGGAGAAGGTATGGCTCATAGACATATTCAACCGTGTCTTCTTGTTCGCTGATACTAGCAGCAATTGTGGAAACACCAACTGGACCGCCATCAAACTTTTCAATGATAATTTCCAGGATTTTTCGGTCAGTGTGTTCCAGTCCATAATTGTCAATTTCAAGATGATCAAATGTTTGATTGACAATATCTTCGTTGATAATTCCATCTCCTTTAACCTGGGCAAAGTCGCGTACTCTTTTTAAAAGACGATTGGCAATTCGTGGTGTTTGTCTGGAACTTTGAGCAATTTTTTCTGCACCCGCAGAATCAATTTCGATATCCAAAATTTTGCCAGACCTTTTGATAATTTGCTTGATATCTTCATTGTTATAAAATTCCAATCTTTGAGAAATTCCAAAGCGATTCAAAAGAGGAGAAGAAATCAAATCAATTCTGGTGGTGGCACCAATCAAGGTGAATTTTGGAAGATCGAGCCGGATGGTTCTGGCCGATGGACCTTTGCCAACTATAATATCGAGAGCATAATCTTCCATGGCTGGATAGAGTATTTCTTCGATGAGTTTATTCAGTCTATGAATCTCGTCGATGAACAGAATATCTCCGTCTTCCATATTGGTAAGTATTGCTCCCAAGTCTCCAACTTTTTCAATAGCTGGACCAGAAGTGATTTTGATATTCTTGTTCATTTCATTGGCAACCAAATAGGACAAAGTTGTTTTACCTAATCCGCTTGAACCATGAAATAAAATATGTTCAATCGTTTCATCTCTTTTTTGGGCTGCCTTAATCAAGATGTCGAGATTTTTTTTGATTTTATCTTGTCCGATAAATTCAGTGAGAAGTTTTGGTCTTAAGGATAAGTCAAAATTGGCATCTGCGGCAATTTCTTTTGAATCTGTAATTTTCATAAGTTTTAGGACGTTAGTCTGGTAAATTTAGGCAATTTTTGATATCGCTATCTATTGTCAGTATACTTGATTTTCAGCTCTTGACAAGATTAGTTTTTTCTGCTACACTGACCAGTCAAGTTGGAAAAGCATTGATATTTGAAAAGTATTTAGTAATTTGTAGACAGTTGGGGATATTATCCCAGACCCGGGTAGTTTGGGTTCCTGTATTGGAATTTTCTGGTCTATTCCTCGGAAATTTCTCCACCCTCTTTCTTTTAGAAGTTGAGGATCTAACTGTCTGCAAATTATTGGATGCTTTCTTTTTTTGCTTAAATTTGATATGCTATGTGTATTCGATTCTAATAATTATAAAATGGTTCGTAAAATAAACATTAGCGAAGAGAGGAAAAAAATAATCAAAATTATTTTTTTTATTTTTTTAACACTTGCAATATTTTATAAATGGCAAACTTTTGTTGCCAATAAATATTTGTCGTTGGGTGACGAAAATTTTTACAAAGAAAACTATAACGAAGCTCTAAAAAATTATCAATATACATCAATTATAGATGGTAATCGGGATGTTGTATACAAGGCCAAAATTAAAAGAGCAGAAATATTTTATCAATATGGAGAGTTAGAAAACTCAAGATTGGAACTCGTTAGTGCGATTGAAGTGAAAAAAAGTGCTTCCGATGCATATGTCCTTATGGGAGACATCTATTATGCACAAAGGAACATCAGTAACGCCATAGTTTATTACGACAGAGCCTTGCAGATTGAGAATATGAAAGAAACAAGAATAAAGCTGGGGAAAAGTTATCTTGCTCTCAAAGAAATCGAAAAGGCAAATGATATTTTCAACCAATTGCATTTCGAATATAACGATACAGAAATTTTGTACTATCTGGGTCTTCTTGCCCTATATGACAATGTCGAATATAATTCTTTTTTTCAAGAGATTAAGGAGAAAGGAGATGTTTATGGAGTCGAGATAAAAAAAATAGAAGAATTTTCAAACAACTATCGTGATTTGAAGGAAAATATATATAAAGATATTCTAATTGCTGATTTGTATAATAAAATAAATCAGCCCTATTTGGCAATTAGTAAAATTGAAAACGACCTTGAAGATAACTCTTCTTATAGAGATGCCTGGATGATTCTTGGAAAGGCTAATTTTATCATAGGAGACTTTGAAAAATCTTATGATCATTTTCAAAAAGCGTCTGAGCTTGATAGTCATAATTCAGAAATAATTTTTTGGTTAGAGAGTTCTGCACAAAAGGCTCCACTCAGGAGAGTAGAGCCAATAATAGGAGTAGGGAATTTTTGAAATTCTTTCTAAAAATCACTGGTAAATATTTGTCCTGTTACTCTTCTTATTTCTTCGAGAGTTGTAACTCCCTCAAGGGCTTTTAAAATTCCATCTTCTTGCATTGTAATCATCCCATCTTCCCTCGCTTTTGCTGTTATCTCGGAAGCAGATGTGTTTTTCAAAATAATCTTTTCAATGTTTGCAGTTAGAGTAAACATCTCATAAATTCCAATTCTTCCTTTATAGCCAAGAAAATTACATTTTGAACATCCACTACTTCTGTAAATCTTTTTTATATCTTTCGGAATTTCCATCCCATTATTTCTTGGAATTTTTGATAAGATTTCTTTAATTTTGTTTATTGTTTCTTGGGCAGGAATGTATTCTTCTTTACAATGTTCGCAAAGAGTTCGAACTAATCTTTGTGCAATAATTGCATTTATTGACGGAGGAATGAGTGTTGGATTAACTTTGAGGTGTAAAAGTCTTGGAATCGCTCCAGCGGCATTATTTGTATGTAATGTTGAAAGCACCATATGTCCCGTTAGAGCAGCTTGAATTGAGATTTCAGCCGTTTCTGCATCTCTGACTTCTCCAATCATTATCACATCAGGGTCTTGTCTTACTACCGCCTTTAGTGCTTCCGCAAAAGTAAACCCAGTATCTGGGTGAACTTCAGTTTGAGAGATGCCTTCTAGCCTATATTCAACTGGATTTTCCAGAGTTATAATCTTGATATCTGATTGATTGACACGACGAAGAAATGAGTATAAAGTAGTTGTTTTTCCGCTCCCAGTTGGCCCCGTAACTAAAATCATCCCAGTCGGTTTAATAATCTGTTCTTCAACTTTCTCCATATAGTATTGATTGAACCCCAACTCATCTAATTTTAACCCCGTTGAGTCTTCGGAAAGGATTCTCATTACAATACTTTCACCAAAATTAGTAGGAAGAATTGATGCGCGAACATTTATGGTTTTGTTCTCTAGGTTTATGCTGAAATGGCCATCTTGCGGAATGTCAGAGACATTTAATTTCATTTTGGAAAGCATTTTTACTCTTGAGACTATGGTTCGATTTACTTTTTGAGGAAGATTAACAATGTCTTGCAAAACTCCATCAACTCTATAACGAAGTCTGATATAGTCTAAATTAGGCTCAATGTGGACATCACTTGATTTCGTTTTTATGGCTCCTGCAATAATTATATTGAATATTTCAGTTGTGTTAATTTCGGCAATCCTTTTTTTCAGATCAATAATGTTGTGTATTCCTTTCTCAAATTCGGTCAAATCTTCTTTACTCAAGGAAACGCCACGATCTTCAAATTTTTCAGTTACCGTTGATGCATCATAGCCTGCCCAGGCCTTTCTTAGACTATCTTCTGAAACTACTATTAAAGTATAGTTAATGCCGTTGTCTTTTTTTATTTTTTCAAGAATTTTTTTTGTTTCGTAGTTCTCAGGATCTTTGACGGCTATTTTCAATCTTTTTCCCACTTTATAAATTACGGCTAGGTTCGCACTTTGAGAATCTTCCTTCAAAACCAACTTAACTGTTTCTGGATCAATCGGGATTAAGCTGAGATCTACATAGGGAAGATGATTTATGTTTGCAATTGCATTTGCTTTTTCCTCTTCACTCTTGTGATACAGTCTTTGTACTGTTTCTTCCTGAATTTTCTCTTTTGCCTCCCGATTCTTTTGGTTAAATTCTTCGTCGTTATTGGCATTAATTAAATGTTGCATATATTTATCTTTATATATATTAAACTCATTTCATTATAACATATTACAAATTAGTAGCTAGTAGTCAGGAGTTAGTATCAAACAACTGCGTATAACGTATAACGTATAACGTGTAACGTGTAACGCACAACGGATAGTGTGTAACCTGTAATGCACAGCGTATAATGCAAAACGTGAGTGATATAATAAATCCCCACCTTGGAAAGGAGGGGTTGAGGTGGCTGAGAATAAATCCTAAAAGCTAACAGCTATAAGTAATAAATCACTAGAACAAATTAGTAGCTAGTAGTCAGGAGCTAGTATTAAGCAAACCTAAAGAATAACCAAGGATACAAGATACAAAAATCAAACAAACATCAATAATCAAGATACAAATCACAAACAAATCCTAAAAGCTATAAGAAATTTGTCATTCTGATCCGCTTGACTGGCGGATCAGAATCTGTCGTCGCTTAGTGCATTGTTGGCTCAAGTCTCCTGACTGGAGCCTATGTGCGATTTCACCACTAACTCCCGATTTACAAAAGGCTCCACACAGGAGCATAGAGCCAACGATTGTGGAGTATGGAGCCAACAGTAGAGGAGTGTTAAACGCAGCGATAGCGGAGTTTAACCGGCAGCATCACACAGCATCCATATTCGATAGAACTCCGTCCCACTGCGTTCTATGCTCCAGTTATTTTGTAATTTGAACTTTTGATTTCATTTGAAACAATTTGAGCTTTGGAATGGTTTAGTACTTAAAAGATGTATCTTCCATTATGCTACACCAAAACAAAAAGAACGGGCTAACAAACCCGCTCCCGCAATAAATGCTAATTAGACAATTTATCAATTTATCAATTTATCAATTTATCAATTTATCAATTTCGAACCATCGACATATTCTTTGATTTTCTTCAAAACTGTTTTTTCAGCTTCATCAAGTTCAGCTTCATTTGTGTTGAAAAATATTTGATTTTCTTCTTTCCTTCCTGCCAGTAATGTTTTTAGCTCGGTATAGTTTGTTTTTTCGTTGAAATTTATAATTCCATTTACTGTTCCATTGTTTTTATATAGCAAAAGTAATAAATTAAATTCAGGTGAGCTGTTCGCAAGTTCGCTGATTACTATACTTAAATTTTCGGGGGTAGTGTTTGTTCTTTCAAAATCATTTTTGTCTAAAACAGACCACCCTAGCTTGTATTGGCCATTATATCGCAAGTTAGACATAATTGTTCCCATAATTTTTAGGACTGAGATTGATTTTGTTTTATATAAATATCTGATTATCTTTTCTTTGTTCGCTCCTTTTGAAATCAAAGCAGCCGCAGTCAAAAATGACTTGGGAGTGGTAATTTTATTTTGAAAGCTCCCAGTTTTTGAAATTATGCCTGTTAAAAGATTGGTAGCAATATTTTCATCAAATAGTTTTCCATCAAGTTCTTCAATCAGGTTATAGATTATCTCTGAAATTGAGGAAACTGTAACATCAACGAGATTTATCTTTCCAAAGAATTCATTTGCAGGTTCATTGTCAATATTCACCACAAGAGTTTCATAAAAAAGTTCTGAATTGTCATCGTAGAGAGTTCCCAAGTTTTCAAGGTCTGAAGTTCCAAGGACTATAATCATATCATATTTGAATTTTGAGGACTCAAGAGAGATATTTTTTTCATTTAAGTCTCCATTTTTTGCCGTTATGAATATTCTCAATTTGTTGCTTTCGACTTCATATCGGAGTTGTTGAAGCTTGTCTTTTTTGATATCAACAGAGA
>Ga0209587_1001357_pt1 | contig 11616 bp, 10 predicted proteins | sample NGEPerD_2_FD_184512 | JGI IMG/M metagenome (GOLD analysis project Ga0209587, IMG submission 184512) | Arctic peat soil microbial communities from the Barrow Environmental Observatory site, Barrow, Alaska, USA - NGEE PermafrostL1-D... | ecosystem: Environmental > Terrestrial > Soil > Wetlands >... | reverse complement strand
TGCTCGGCCAGACGCAGTTGGTGACGGCCGGCCTCGGCGAGGCCCAGGTCGCGAACCTTGTAGTCGAAAGGCATAGGAAAACTCTCCCTGTTCATTGACTGTGAGTCATTGGTTGGCTGACCCGGCGTAGCCCCTCTGGGCGCATCGTGGGTCATCACCCACGCCGGCAGTGCGCAAAGTCTACCTAATAGGCGCCAGAGCCGGTTCGGACTGCCCGAAGCGTGCGCCAGAGGATCACGACGTCGAGCAACACAGACCAGTTCTCCACGTAGTACAGGTCAAACCGGACGGCGTCGTCCCACTTGAGGTCACTGCGACCGTTGACCTGCCACAGTCCGGTCATCCCCGGCTTCACCAGGAGACGCCTACGAACATCGTCGGCGTATGTGGCGACCTCGCTTGGGAGCGGCGGGCGCGGACCGACCAGGCTCATCTGGCCACGAAGGACGTTGAACAGCTGCGGGAGCTCATCCAAGCTGTATCGCCTCAGCGTCGCCCCGATGTGCGTGACCCTCGGATCATCTGACAACTTGAACAGGGGCCCCTCACCCTCAGTTCGGTCCAGCAACGACGGCAGCATCTCCTCCGCTCCGACCCGCATGGTCCTGAACTTGAGCATCGAGAACGTTTCTCCGCTCTTGCCGACCCGCTCCTGTCGGAAGAGTGCAGAACCTGGGCTCCCGCGCCGGATGAGAAGCCCGATGAACACGAGCACCGGCGACAAGACGATCAGACCCAAAGCTGCGGCCGACCGATCGAGGAGGCTCTTGATCGTTCGCTGTGTTCCGCTGAAGCGCGGAACCTCGATGTGGAGGAGCGGCAAGCCGGCGACCGGTCGAGTGAGGACACGGGGGCCCGCGATGTCAGTGAGACCGGGTGAAACGACGAAGTCGATGTCCAGGCCCTCAAGGGCCCATCCGAGCTCACGCAGACCACGGTCACCCGCGCGCCATGACGAGGTGCAGGCCACCGTGTCGACACCAAGGAGCTCCGCAATCCTCGCAGCATCCCCTTCGGCGCCAAGCACGGGAATGTCGCCGATATCCTCGGCAGGGCCATCGCCACAACAAGCTGCCACGACCCGATACCCGGCCCCCGGCGTTGACTGGAGCGCCCGCACCAAACCAGCAAGATGCGCCCGGTCGCCGACCACCAGTACGGAACGGGCGAGCCTCCCCTGCATCCGATGTTTGACCAGCCAGACACGCCAGACCCTTCGGGTGACCAGCAAAGCGAGCGTGCCCGCAGGGAACGCCAGCGCGACGTATCCCCGGGCAAGCTCGAGCTTGAATATGTAACTGAGGATGGCTACGACAGCGAAGAACCGGAAAGAAGCCTGAATGACCCGTTCGTACTCCTCGGGTCCGTGGCCGATTATTCGTTCGTCGTAGGCGTCGCTCAGGGCCAAGGTGACCATCCAGCCGACGACGAATGCAGCCGTGACCAGCGAGTAGGACACGCCCGTGGGCGAGCGTGTAGCCGTCACGCCATTGACAACCGAGTCGAGCTCGCCGAAACGCAGGAGCTGTGCGCCCACCGCGGCCCCGACAATGACCAGCAGGTCAGTCACAACCAGTCGACGCAGGACTCCACCCATCCTTTGCCGATGCGTCGATCTGCTCTCCGGCCTGAGCGATGGGAGCGTCATGTCCGTGCCCGACCGGCCTCTCTGTTCCCCACTGCAGGCCGCTGTGACAAGCGGTCCTCAACATGGCCAACCCTAGCAATCGGGTGCGGCATTTGAACTGAACCCGGCGAACGCTCCTGTTTGGGCACGCGGAGGAACAAGATGACATCCGATGGCACAGGTAAAGATCGGACTGGGACGATCAGCGACTGTCGAGGCCTGAACGGCCCAGTTGTTGGTCACGCACCCAACTCCGTTCCGTGGCGACTTGCGGTGCCGCTTCCCAATCAACGACTTGGGCGCTTCATGCATCGCCACGCGATCGAAGATAATGGACACCACGGCCCGCATGCAACGAAGACACCCAAGAGGTGGTAGCCATCAACGTCACGACACGATCTTCGGAGGTCTCCAACAACCTGAGGCCGTCAAACGTCTCCACGCGCCTTTAGCCAACCACCGCACCGTCAGTACATACGGCGCTGCCACTCAACCTGTTCGTTCAGCCCATCGGTTAGCCGCACGCGCGGCATCCAACCTGTCAGTGACATGATCTGGGCCGTCGAACCGCTCGTCGTGGTCACGTCGCCAGCCTGTTCCGGCTGCCGGCTCACAGGCACGGCGCGACCAACAGCCTCACCGACGAGCGCGAGCAGGTCTGTGACTGTCACGGCACCGCCGCCTGAAACGTTCAACGCCATACCGGGCTGGAGTGCCGCCGTCGCCGCGACCACGTTCGCCGCTACGACGTCGTCGACATATGTAAAGTCGCGGACCTGACTGCCGTCCCCGAAAAGGGGAAACGGCTCCTCGAGCAGCCCCGCGCGTATCATCCGGTGGATGGCCATGTCGGGGCGCTGACCCGGCCCATAGACCGTGAAGTACCGCAGCGAGACGGTCGGAACGCCAAAGTTCTGCGCGTACAACGTGGCAAGGTGCTCGGCCGCGAGTTTCGTCACGCCATACGGGCTCAACGGCACCGGCAGTGTCTGCTCGGTTACCGGCAGGACCGCTGCATTGCCATAGACGGACGAGCTTGACGCGTAGACGAGTCGACGCAGCGAGGGCGAATCGACGCAGGCGGTCAGCAGCCGCTGCGTTGCCTCGACGTTGTCATGGAGGTAGATCGAGAACTCGTCCCACGAGCGCCGAACTCCTGGCTGCGCTGCCTCATGAAACACCACCTCGACATCGCGCAGATGCGGTTTGAGGTCGTCCGTCGTGAGGTCTGCCGCCTCGAACCTGAAGCGATCGTTTGAATCGAGCCGCGCAAGGTTGCGGCGCTTCTGGGCGACGTCGTAGTACGGCCTCAGAGCATCCAACCCGACGACGTCGTGACCATCGGCCAGAAGCCGAGCGGCGAGTCGGCTGCCAATGAACCCCGCTGCTCCCGTAACTAGTACGCGCACGGTCATCTCCTTTCGTTGTTGATTGGGACGGATCGGTCGATGTCGACAGCTTGGCCCTGCTGTCGATTCTGCAATCTGTCCCATTCAAGGAACATCAAGACATTCCACAACTGGTACTTGAGATCGCGGGTGCCCGAGAGGTGCAGGTCCCAAGCGTGCCGAACGGCAGTGACATCGAGGTAGCCGTTGGAACGGAGCGCCCCGGGGCTGAGGAGATCCTCCGCCCAAGGCCGGAGCGGGCCTCGCAGCCACCCCCCGATAGGGACACCGAAGCCCATCTTCGGCCGCTCGACCAGTTCCGCGGGTACGTAGCGGTGAAGCAGCGTTCGCAAGAGCCACTTCCCTCGTCCCCTTCGGATGCGCAGCGAGTCCGGGATCCTGGCCGCGAACTCCACCACGGCGGGCGCGAGGAGCGGCACGCGAGTCTCGAGGCCCACCGCCATCGCCGCGCGGTCCACCTTGACCAGTATGTCGTCGGGAAGGTAGGTCAGCGCGTCCACATACATAATCTGTCCAAGCGCGGACAGCTGCACCGGCCATTGGGATGAGTCCCCAAGCAGCAGCGAAGGCTCCCGCCCGCCAAGCACCACCGACTCCGGCTGTTGCCAGTGCGACATCAGCATCCGGTACGTGTCACTCGGGTTCTGCGCGGCGAGCAGTTCAGCTGCTTTGTGTGCGCGGTCGCCAAGCCGGGCCTGGCGGTACTTGCTGGGGACGAGGGGGTTGAGCGCCCGTCCGACTCGATCCCAGGACCCGACGTCAACGTGCTGGACGGCACTCGCGGCCGCCGCCCGAATCCGGGGGGGCACGGCGTTGAGCGTCCGCCAGGTGGCTGTGTGCAAGCGGTATCGGTCGTATCCGCCGAATAGTTCGTCCCCAGCGTCACCCGACAGAGCAACGGTCACGTGCTGTCGCGTCATCTCGCTGACGAGAAAGGTGGGGATCTGCGACGAGTCGGCGAATGGCTCGTCGTACATTTCCGGCAGCCGGGGGACGACGTCCAGGGCCTGCGATGACGAAACGTACAACTCATGGTGCTCTGTGCCCAGGTGGTGCGCGACCGCCCGCGCGTACTCGGCCTCGTTGTAGTCCGCCTCGTTGAAGCCGATGCTGAACGTGCGGACGGAAGCCGACGAAGCCTGCTGCATCAGCGCGACCACAAGCGAGGAGTCGATCCCGCCAGAGAGGAAGGCTCCCACCGGCACGTCGGCCACCATCCTGGAGCTGACGGCTGCGCGGAGGGTGACGTCGAGCTGCTCGAGGAGCTCATCTTGTATCGCGCCTTCTACGCCGCGGACGACGGGCAGCTGCCAGTATGGAACCGGGGCAGGGAGTACTTGCGAACGATGCGGGTGGATCTGGAGAAAACAACCTGGGGGCAGTTTGGCCACGCCTTCGTAGATCGACAGGGGGCCAGGCACGTAGGACAGCCGCAGGTAAGCGGTGAGCGCGGACAGGTCGACTCGCGTCTGAAAGCCCGGGTGCGCCGTGAGCGCCTTGAGCTCTGAGGCGAATACCAGGGCGGGTCCCGCCCAGCCGTAGTAGAGCGGCTTCTCGCCCATACGGTCTCTCGCCAGGGTAAGAACGCGCTCCTCCGTGTCCCACGCAGCGAGGGCGAACATTCCGTCCACCCGCTCAAGCGCCGTCCGGAAACCGAAGCGGTCGACATACTCGAGCAGCACCTCGGTGTCGGAGGTGCCGCGCAGAGTCACACCATGCTGCACCAACTCCCGGCGCAGGTCGACGTAGTTGTAGATTTCGCCGTTGAACGACAGGACCCAGCGACCAGAGTGGCTGACCATCGGCTGATGCCCGGCGGCTGACAAGTCGATTATTGACAGGCGTCGGTGCCCAAACGCCGCGCCGCTGGGCGGGTCTACCCAGACACCGGCATCGTCCGGCCCGCGATGCAGAAGCCGTGACGACATTCGCTCGACCGTCGCAATGAGGTCCTCGGCTGACCGCGATGCTGACGTATCGATGAACCCGGCGATTCCGCACACGGGGCAACTATGTACCAAGAAGGGGCATCGACGTCATAACTTCAGCGTAGAGGTCCGGCGGTCTCCTGACGGGTTGCGCTAATCTGCCTAGCATGTCACCTGTCAACCCCGAAGCAGCTTCTCTTTCTGGTGAGCACATCCAGTTCTCATTCGGGGAGAACTGGCAGCAGTACCTGCGTGGTTTGGACGACCGAAAACTCGACCAGGCGCGGGCTTCGCTGTGCACGAGCTTCGGCAGCGACGATTTCGCGGGCCGAACCTTCCTGGACGTCGGCTGTGGAAGCGGAGTGTTCTCGCTTGCCGCCCACCGCCTTGGAGCGGTTGTGACGAGCGTGGACGTCGACCCAGCCTCTGTAGCATGCGCGCAGCATCTGCGCGGGGATGACGAAGATTGGACAGTGGTGCAAGGCTCCATCCTGCAGGAGTTGAGCGACATACCGCGCGCCGAGAGGGTCTATGCGTGGGGGGTCCTGCACCACACTGGTGCCATGTGGGCGGCGGTCGACAAGACGCTCGCGCTCGTTGAACCGGATGGTCTGGCGTGCATCGCGCTGTATAACAAACCGCACCGGCCGGCCGCACAGTTGGCGGTGAAGCGGCTGTACAACAGGCGCGGTGCCGCCGGTCGCAAGTTCCTCGAACTCGCGTACGGCCTAGCGTGGCTCGCGCTTGGCGGCCTGGTTCACCGCCGCAATCCCATCTCCTACGTTCGGCAGTACGGCGAGAACTCTCGCGGCATGAGCTTTTGGCGGGACGTCAAGGACTGGCTTGGTGGTCTCCCGTTCGAGTACACGGACGTTGAGGAGTTCCGCCAGCACGTCCCGGGCGACTTCGATCTGGTTCGCGTGCAGGAGCGACCGCCTGGTGCCTGTAACGAGTATCTGCTCCGCCGCAAAGTTTAGGACAGAGTCGTCCCCCGCTTCAGCGGCCACCGAACCGTCATGGGCCTCGGTCCTTCTCGTCTAGGAGTCTCGTGTCTCGCATCTTGTTCTGCACTTGGCAGTACTACCCCGTCCCGGCTGGTGGCGCCGAGCGGCAAGCACGACTACAGGCTGAGGAACTGGTTCGGCGCGGTCACCAGGTGACGGTCGTGTGCCCCAGGGCGCCCCGTGCGCCCATCGGCGATATCAACGGGGTATCGGTTCTGCGGCTCCGGCGCTCGCGTCGCCGGTACCTCGACAGCGTCACCTACTTTCTCAACTTGGGGCGCTACGTCCTCATTCACGGGCGGCGATTCGACGTGGCTCACGTGCACTTGGCGAATCTGCAGGCTGACGTCGTCGTTGCTGTGGCGCGACTGCTGGGTCTGCCGACACACGTCAAGGTGGCGAACAGCGGCACGTACGGAGAGACCCGTCGGCTCGAGCGTGTCGCACGGATCACCCGCTGGTATGGCTTGCGGCACGCCACTTCGGTGCAGGCGCTGTCCGAGGAAACCAGGGGGGAACTGCTGCGCATCGGCGTCTCGGCCGACCGAATCGTGAACATTCCCAACGGCGTTCTTCTCGGAGCCAAGCGCGCACCTGCGTTCGACCGAGCCGCCGTTCGCACTGCGCTCGGGCTGCCCCAGGAAGGTGGCATCGTGCTGTACCTCGGGCGGTTCGCCCGGTACAAGGGCCTGGATGACCTCCTCGAAGCGTGGCGTGCGGTCGGCCGTGACGGCTGGACTCTGCTCTTCGTGGGGGAGGACGCGGCAGACCAACCGTTCGGCGCCCTCCCGCCGCTACCGGGCCTCGTCGTCCACCCGTGGACCACGAGGCCTGATACATACCTCCAAGCAGCGGACATTCTTGTCCTCCCGTCCCATTCCGAGGGGATGTCCAACGCGCTACTGGAGGCAATGTCGACCGGCGTGGCCATAGTCGCCAGCGATGCCGGCGCTGCGTCGGAAATGCTGGAGCATGGGCGGTCCGGGTACGTACACCCCACTGGAGACGTCGACCAGTTGGCCGGACTTCTGGATGCCGTGATGGGAGATGGCGACCTTCGCGACCGTCTCATGCAAGGCGCGCAAGACCGCGTGAAGAGTTACGGCGTCCCGTACGTGGTCGACAAGTTGGAGGACGTCTACCGCCGGATAGGACGGCCCGGCTGATGTCGACAGCGCCTCCCTCCCCTCTCGGCGCCGATGCGGTGCCAGAAAGGCCAACGGGCGCGGACGGCTTCGACCCGCTGGTCGGAGGTCGCATCGTTATCGTCGTCAACACCGACTGGTTCTTCCTCTCCCACCGTCTGCCGCTGGCCCTCGCCGCTCTCGCCGCTGGCGCGGAGGTTTGGGTCGCCGCGACGGACACGGGGAGGGGAGATGAGATTCGGGCGCACGGTCTGCGCTTCGTTGACGCCCGCATGTCGCGTACAGGTGGCAACCCATTCCGCGAGCTGCGCAGTCTTGCGCGTCTTTGGCGGCTCTTCCGGCGGGCCAAGCCAGACGCGGTGCACCTCATCGCCACAAAGGCCATCGTCTACGGCGGGCTGGCCGCGCGCGCCGCCCGAGTCCGCGGTGTGGTCTGTGCCGTGACCGGTGCAGGCTACGCATTGGGTCAGAACCAGCCCGTCGCGCTCCGGACTGCAGTCCTCACCCTGTTGCGCTTCGTTCTTCGCCGATCACCAGTCGTGATCTTCCAGCATGAGTTCGACCGCGATCTGTACGTGCGGCGAACGCTGGTGAAGCCTACTCAAACTGTTCTCATACGGGGGGTCGGTATCGACCCCGACGAGTGGATCGCCACGGCCGAGCCGTCTGAACAGGTTGTGATGCTCGCCGCACGCCTCATCGAGGAGAAAGGCATCATCACCTTCGTCGACGCTGCCCGTTTGCTTCGGCCACGATTCCCGAAGGCACGTTTTGTACTCGTTGGACCACTCGACCTCGACCTGCCGACTGGCATCACGCCGAAGCGTGTCGAGGGGTGGGTCGAGACAGGCCTCGTCGAGTGGTGGGGGCACAGCGACGACATGCGAGCAGTGCTTGCCCAGTGCCAAATCTTCGTCCTCCCTACCTACCACAACGAGGGCGTGCCTAAGGTGCTTCTCGAAGCTGCGGCCACCGAGCGCGCAGTGGTGGCGTCCGACATACCGGGGTGCCGCGCAGTCGTGCTGGAGGGTGTGACGGGACTCCTCGTTCCGCCCCGACAGCCAGCGCGGCTTGCCGAGGCGGTCGCGATGCTGCTCGAGGACTCGGTTCTGCGCCGACGCCTGGCAGCGGCAGCGCGAATTGACGTCGCGCAGAGGTTCCGCGCTCGCGATCTGACTGAGCAGTCCCTGGCCGTATACCGGCAGGTGCTGCGAGGGACGTAGACGGGCCAAGTTGGCCCGCATGTCGCGTCCGCAAAGAGCCGCGTGTGTAGCCTTTGGCTGGCATGGGAACCGCCCGGCCTGATGTCGCACGGGGCTACCTTGACCGCCCGTTCGCAGAGTGCGCAGTACCACGAGGACAAACGTGACCTACTTGTCAGGATTTTCGGGAGCGACGTCCACATTGCCGAGGATGCCGTCTACGTTGGCGAAGTCCGTTACCCCGTGCTCGACGACGTGATCGTGACATTTCCCGCCGGACAGCTCCCCGCGGAGCTTCATTCTGGTGCCCGACAGGGCGACCCTGAGTTCGCCGTCGACGTTCAGAGATCCTTCGGCAACCAGTGGAAGCAGTTACCAGAGGTCACCGAAGAACACCGCCACGAGTTCGCTCAGTACTTCGACTTGGTCGATCTGGCCGGCCTCGGTGATGCAGTCGTGGCAGATCTTGGCTGCGGTTCGGGCAGGTATGCCGCGTGTGCCGCGCCGCACTGCGGATCGCTCGTGCTGGTTGACTTCTCCGATGCGATCTTCGTCGCTCGCCTCAACCTCTTGGGTACGCCAAATGTCGTCTTCATCATGGGAGATCTCCTGGACTTGCCGTTTGCGGACGGAGCGTTCGACTTCGCCTATAGCCTGGGTGTGCTGCACCACTTACCTATCCCTGCTTTGGACGCTCTTCGCCGATTGATGTCGTTGAGCCCGCGCCTTCTCGTGTACCTGTACTACGGCCTCGACAATCGCCCGACCTACTTCCGGACGGTCCTTGCCACTGCGGACAAACTGCGCCGGCGCTTGACCAGACTGGACTCACCGGGGCTCCAGAAGGTGTCCGTCTGGGCGATCACCCTGTTGGTCTATTGGCCGGTCGCCCGGCTGGGCACAGTGCTTGGGCCGCTTCGACTCGCCCGTTTCGTCCCGCTGGCGGAGTTCTATCGGGGCAAGACGCTTCGGCGCCTTCATCAGGATGCGCATGACCGCTTCCTCACGAGCATCGAGCAGCGGGTCACTCGCCGTGAGGTCGTGGCGCTCGCCGATGAGGAATGGTCCATTGAGGTGAGCGACGGCTTTCCGTACTGGCACTTTCTGTGCGAGCGTCGCAACGCGGACCGTCATGGGCGCCCTGCGTGAATCAAAATCGGTTGCCACAACCAGGCGACATGGGAGGCTGTGGCTATGCCCATCTCCCCGCGTGACCACGAGAGCTTCGTCGACTCCGGCCGCGGCGACGGGGCCCTCCTGCGCAAGCTTCCACTACGCACAGGACGAAGACCACCGGCCTGCCCTCCACACCACATCAGCCGATGGGCGGAGAGAGACCAGCGGATGCTTGCCGCCGGGTTCGGGTTCGAGGTCCCCCGGGTCGCCCGCGAGCCAGGGCACTACGACCCGCGCCGGCTTGTGGTGTGGCGCGTCCTCGCGGGACGTTTCCGGCTCGGGCCTGTGGGGCGATTCACCCCGGGTGAGGCGCCCTTCGGCCACTTGTTAGTGGCTGCGTTGCGCCTTCCTGGTTCGGATCCCTTCGGCACGTGAAAGAGCACTCTTCACCCCACAGCGCGCGTTCCGGGACGCGACTGGGCCGCGACGCGTTTTTCGCCATAGGCGGACGGGTGCTGTCGGGGCTACTTGCCTTCGCATCAGTGCTTCTCGCAACGCGGCTGCTCACGCCGGTCGAGTACGGCGAGCTTTCTTTGCTCCTGGCGACCGCAGGGGTCGTCTATGCGCTGATTGCCAGTTGGAGCGCCCCGCCCATGTACGCGATGGCTGCTGAGGAAATGCGCCGGACCGGAACGATGAGGCAAACGTCAACAGCACGGGCCATCGTCCTGCTGGGCGCGTCGGCCGTGGGCGTTGGTGGGGCGCTGCTCGCGGTGGCCGCCTTCGGCGTGCCACAAGGGCTGAGCGTCCTCTTCGTAAGTGCGTGCGCTGTCGCAGGTTTCGGTTCCATCGTGTGCGAACACGTTGCCACGCTGCTGGAGACGAATGGCCGCTACGGCGTCGCTGCCGTTGTCCAGTCGACACGTCCAGCGGTGTACATGCTCGCGCTGCTCGCGCTGTTGTTGTCAGCGCCTGCAAACGGCTATCTTCATCCGATTCTGGACGCGCTCATCGCCAGTTGGACGGCGGCAGGCATTACGGCCGTGGGAGTTGCAGCCACAGCACTCGCTATCTGGCCACCGCGGACGTCTGTGGCCACGCTGCGGAAACTGTGGAGAGCCGCGTGGCCCCTGATCTTGTTCTCGATCAGCCAGGTCGTGATCGGAACTGTCGACATCTACTTCGTCCGCGTGTTCGGCTCGGCCGCGGACGTCGGTCACTACGGGCTGGCCTACCAGTGCTTCAGCATGGGTCTTTTCCTAACGTCTGCCCTTCCTGGGCTCATCGCGCCTCGGCTGGCACGCGCCCAAGTTGCCGGGCAGGACGCGTTGGCGGCGTACTTGCGGGTGATTGGCCGCACCGTGCTGCCGTTGCTCGGGGCGCTGCTGACGCTCGCTGCCCCGCTCGCGCCCCCGCTCGTCCGGCTGGTGTTCGGCGACGCATACAGGCCCTCGGGAGCGCCAACCGCGATCTTGTCGGTGGCGTTACTCTTGCTCCTCGGGTCGGCGGCGCTCGGCCCAGTACTGCTCGTCGCTGGAGAGACCCGGGTCATCGGTCGTGTTGCAGTAGTCGCGGTTACCGCGAACATAGCCTTGGACCTCGTCCTGCTCGGCTGGCTGAGAATGGGAATCGTCGGGCCCGGAATCGCGACGGTCTTGGCCTCCTTCATCACGTGGCTCGCCTACAGCCGGACTGCCGCGTCACGATCGGAAACCCGGCTCGAGAATCGCTTTCTCCCCCTGCTGCCTGCAGCCTTTTCCGTGGTAGGCACTTTGTTTCTACCGTGGCCACTCGCAATGCTTCTTGGGGCCCTCGCCGCCGGTGCCTTCCTGGCATTTCTACGCTCCCGGGGGCGCCTCGACATCAGGCCACGACGCCCAAGCCCGCTCACGTCGGGATAGGCGGGTGGTTGCTGGACGGCTCTACGATTCGGAGCCCCCACCGCCGCACACAATTCGTCCGGGCAACTCAAGCGCCGGGACAAGTCGCGGGTCTGCTGGTCCAGGTCGGCTTAGCTGATATGTAGGTCGGTCTTGTCAAGGGGCAGGACGAAGCGGCCCCCGGATGGCTTCTCGGGCGCCGCTCCTTTGACCGGTCCAGGGTTGACGAGTTGGCGTGCGTGTCGGTACGCGACGGCGCGGTCAGACTGATATGCGCGGGTTGGTTACCGCAGGACGGGCTGTTC
>Ga0209587_1001356_pt1 | contig 11617 bp, 8 predicted proteins | sample NGEPerD_2_FD_184512 | JGI IMG/M metagenome (GOLD analysis project Ga0209587, IMG submission 184512) | Arctic peat soil microbial communities from the Barrow Environmental Observatory site, Barrow, Alaska, USA - NGEE PermafrostL1-D... | ecosystem: Environmental > Terrestrial > Soil > Wetlands >... | reverse complement strand
CACCGTCCACCATGATCGGTGACAGCACCGCCATGTCCGGCGCGTGCGGACTGCCACCGTAATACGGATGGTTCACCAGGAACGCGTCGCCGTCACGCATCTCCCCAGGCTCATAGAACCGCAGCAAGCCCTCCACGCACGCCGGGAACGCCCCCAGGTGCAACGGCAACACCGTGAACTGCGACAACACCCGGCCGACCGGATCCAGGATCGCGCAACTCGCATCCCGCGACTCCCGGATGATCGTCGAGTAACCCGTGCAGAACAACGAGTTCTGCATCTCCTGCACAATCCCGGCCAGGCTCTGGCTCACAACCTCCACGGTCACGGCATCAACCGAATCGCTGACGGTGCTCATGCTCTCGACGACCACAGTTGACCGAGAAGGGCGATCACTGGTACCCGATCAGATCGTGCCATTCGCTTTCCCATTGCTGCTGCTCGTCGACGAAGGTGGCGTAATCGATCGTCAGCGTCTCGAGGCCGGCGAGCCTGCCGCCCTCGGTGAACTCCGGGGTCGTCACGCGGCCGAGCTCGGCCATCGGCTCCTGGCCGTCGGTGGCGACCCACTCGTACCACAGCAACGCTGCGGCCGGGTGAGCCGCGCACATCGTGAGGCCGGATCCGAACGTCTCCACGTAGACGGGCTCGACGGCGGGCTCCCAGGCGACCGGAGCGCCCGTGGCCGCGGCGTCGTCCACTCCTGAGACAAATATTCCGACGCCCAAGGGGTATTCGCCGGTCACCATCAGGTTGACTCGTTGGGTGTTGCCGTCCATCAGCACCGCGTTCTCACCGATGCTGCGGAAGAGCTCGCGCACCTCGTCCTCCGAGCGTCCCTCCTCGACGAAGTGCTGGAAGAGAGCCATGTACATGGCTGAGTGACGTGGTTCCAGGGTCACCCGTCCCTTCCACTTGGGATCCGCCAGGTCCTCGTAGGACGTGGGCACCTCCTCGGCCGGGATGAGCTCGGTGTTCCATGCCACCACGTGCGGCAGGTACTGGTTTCCGATGAAGCCCCGACCCCGGGCGATCTCCGGGACCTCATCGCGCACCGGCCCCTCGTACTCGGCCAGGAGACCGCTGCGCAGTGCGACCACCTGCCACGGCGCGATGTTGTCGATGATGTCGCTGAGGATGCTGCTGGCATCTGCCTCCTCGTGCACCCGCTGCGAGACCTGGTCACTGGGAGCGCGATAGACCTCGGTTGGGATCCCGAACTCCTCCTGGAACACCGGCCCCAGATCCATCACGACGTTGTTGGAGGTGTAGACCATGAGCTCGCCCTCTTCCTTGGCCAGCTCCAACAGGCGGCTGCGCCGCTCGTCACCCTCCAGGCCGTCGAGCTCGGCATAGACCGCCGGGAAGGTGTCCTCACAGCCCAGGTCGACGGTCTCGGCCGCAGCCTGCGTCTCCTCAGCGGTTGGCGTCTCCCCGCTCTGCGCAGTCTCCGAGGCAACTTCCTGGGTGTTCGCCTCAGTGCCCTCCGTGTCCGCGGCCTCCTCCGGCGACTCCGCAGTGGGGGCCCCTCCGCATGCGGCCAACACGGTCAGCGACAGCAGTGCCGCCAGAAGGGTCAGGGCACCACGGCGGGCTCTCGTCATGTGGTCATTCCTCTGTGCTGTGTGCGGGTGGGGTTCGGGGGCACGGCGGAAGGCGCCTGGTCATGAGACATCCCAGCGCGCGCTGAGCACCGTCGCGGAGGAAGCGTAACCGCAGTTCCCGGCGCAGCCGGAACCATCGACCGGAACCCCGGTCGACGTCCGACGTCTGGCTGCCTTGGCGATATCGCGCTAGCTCGAGCCGGCCATCATGATCAGCTCGTCGTACTCCGCCGAGATGGTCTCGAACTCCTCGATGAAGCCCTCCACGTCCATGAAGCGCAGCTCACCTGAGAGGTACTCCTCCGGAAGCATGTCCTGGCGAGACGACGTGACCCCGTTGTCGACGACCGCCTGCTGACCCTCCTCGGACAGGATCCAGTCGAAGTACAGGACGGCGGCCGCCGGGTGCGGAGCGTCCGTGATCAGGGCCACTCCGTTGGGCTGGATCGGCACGGGGCTGACCAGCTCGTAGGCGATCGGCGCGCCGTCGGCGATGGCATTGTCCAAGATGTAGGTGAAGTTGTGGGCGAAGAGATCGAACTCGCCGGCACCCAACAGCTCCGCTGCGGTGCTGTGCCCGTCCACCGGGATCGCGCCCTGAGCGATCGCCTCGAACCGGCTGGTGACCTCTTCCGGCGGGAGCCCTTCCTCTTCAAGCCAGTAGTCCCTGATCATCATGTACCAGTCGTAGTCCTCGCGCTCCAGCGCCAAGCGGCCATCCCACTTGGGGTCGGCAAGGTCTTCCCACGCCGTGGGCGCCTCCTCCGGCGACACCGCGTTGGTGTTCCAATTCGGGACGAAGGTGTTCAGGCGCGTCGCAATCCATCCGTCGTAGACCACCCCGTCGAGCAGCTCGTCGACGTGGGGCGGCTCGTAGGGCACGTACGCCCCCTCGGCGCCTTGCAGGACCATGTCCGAGGCGCTCGACTCGACCACATCAGCGCCGCTCTCATAGCCTGCGGCGAGCTCCTCGATGAGACGCTGGGTGACGGTCTCGCTGCCCGCCCGGTAGAGGTCGACCGCGATTCCGGTGCTCTCCTGGAAGGCGTCCGACACGGCCGTGGCCAGGGTCTCCGACATGGACGTGTACAGCGTGAGGCTGCCGCCTCCTTCCTTGGCGAGCTCGATGAGCGCGTCGCGGCGCTCCGTACCCGTCAAGCCATCCACGGCGGCGAAGACGCTGTCGAAGGTTCCTGCTGCACCGGCCTCGGCTTCGGTCTCCGTACCCGTCGGTGAGCCGGTCTCGGCCGCCGTCGCCGGCTCCCCCGCGGTGGCAGGGGTTTCCCCAGCCGTGGGAGCCTCGGGTTCCTCCCCGCCACAGGCCACGGAAAGAGCAATGAGCAGCATCGCCGATGCAGCGAGGCGTGCGCCACGAGTCACAACCATCATGTGTCCTGTCTGTCCACGCTATCAGGGAAAGTAGTGATTCAAAGGTCAAGGCGCAACGAGCCGCCCCCCTGCGGCAGGACCGCAGGACGGCGGCATGAGGCTGATGGGAGTTAGTGTTGCAGGGAAACTGCTGGTGAGGCTATCCGGCTCCCTCCGGCAGGGTCAAGGGGAAGCTGCCGGGCGGGTCCGGATCACGGTTCGTCGGCCAAGGGTGGCGTCGTGGTCGGCGACCTGCGGTGCATCGTCGCCTGCTCGTAGGCGTAGGCCAGGCGGATCATCGACTGATCGCTGTAGGGCCGCCCGAAGAAGTCGATTCCCACCGGAAGGTCATCCTGGGTGAAACCGGCGGGCACCGAGACCGTGGGCACGTACACCAGGAACGTGTTCAGGTGGGTCGCACCCTTGATGTTGACGTAGGGCGGGTTCAGCGCGTCGCTGATGGGCGTCGGCTGATGCTCGACGCTCTGGTGGACGATGGCATCGAGCTCATGGTCCGCCATCACCGCCATGAAGTTCAGCATGAGCGTCTCTCTGGCCACGCGGTGCTCGTAGGACGACGGTTCCCTGATCTGGCCGCCCGTGCTCATCGGCGCATAGCCCGGCGAGTCCAGGAGGTCCCGGTAGGACTGGAACGGCGGTTCCCCGTGCCGGCCGAAGTAGGCGCTGAAGGCGGCCTCAGAGCCACCGCGGTCACCGCGCCGCTGTGCCAACAGCTCGTTCAGCTGCGGGATCCGGATGGGATCCACCAGCGACGCCCCCGCCTTGGCCAGGTCGTCCACCGCTCGGTCGAACACCTGGGCGACCTTGCGGTAGTCCTCGGACTCAGGCTCCGATCCGCGGCCCATGGGCTCCCGCAGGATGCCGATGCGGGCCCCGCGCAGACCCTGCGGGTCCAAGCCGGACGCATAGCTGTCCGGGACCCTGCGGGCGCCAAGAGCCGTGACCGGATCCTCGGGGTCGTAGCCGACCATGGCGTCCAGCAGGATCGCCAGGTCCCGCACCGTCCGGCACATGGGTCCCAAGGAGCCTGCGATGCCGGGCCAGCCGTCGAAGCCCCCGCCACGGCTGACCAGACCCGCGGTCGGTCGCATCCCCGCGATGTTGTTCCACGCGGACGGCCGGCGAATGGACGCCATGCCCTCCTGGCCGACCGCGAGCGTCGCGAAGTTGGCCGACACGCCCGCTCCGGACCCGCCGGAGGATCCGCCGGAGGTGCGATCGAGCGCGAACGGGTTCTTCGTCGAACCGAACAGCGTCCCGTGTGCATCCCCGCCACCGAGCTCGCCCAGGGTGGCCTTCGCCAGGATGATGGCTCCGGCGGCCTTCAGCTTCTGGGCGACGAAGGCGTCGCGGGTCGGATAGTGGTCCTTCAGCAACACCGATCCGAGCGTCGTCGGCATCCCCGTGGCATCCATCTGGTCCTTGAGGATGACCGGCACGCCGTGGAGGGGCCCCATGGGGCCGGAGGCGCGAAGGGCCGCGTCAAGCTCGTCGGCTTGCTGCAGGGCCTCGGGATGGATGGTGATGATCGAGTTGATCGCAGGACCATTGCGGTCGTAGGCGTCGATGCGCTGCAGGTAGAGCTCCACCAGCTCCCGGGCCGACAGCTCCTTCGCGCGGTACGCGCGCTGCACCGCATCCACCGTCGCCTCGACAAGGTGAAAGGTGGACGTCCCGCGTTCTGCCATGACCATCCCGCAACCCCATCTCTCCGACGTCGATGAAGCCATCCGAGCTGTGCTGCGGCCCCGAAGCGACGTGCCTGGAATCGAAAGTGGAATCCTTGCACACCGCCGCGAGCGCGGCGACGTCCCTCCCTCAGGCGGCAGCGGTGCCGGCCAGGACCGCTTCTCGTCGGTGCACGATGATGACCGCCAGCGGCAGGACCAGCAGGCTCCCGGCGATCACGTTGACCCCGGCGAATCCGACGAGCCCCAGCAGCAGCCCCGAACCGACCGCAGCGAACGACCCGCTGACCCACGTCAGGGCCTCCACGCGTCCCTGCAGCGGCACGCGGACGGAGGCCTCGAGGCCCTTGGCCAGCAGGGAACTGGCCGCCACGAAGGCGAGGCACCACCCGAAGCCGAGCGCGAACAGCGCCGCGGCGAGCAGCGTCTGCGACGTCGGCGGTGCCGCCGCCCCGGCGACCGCCGCGAACGCCAGCAGGGCCAGTCCCGCCAGGATGATCCGCACGCTGCCGTGGCGCGTCGTGAGGAACCCGGCGACGGGTGCCAGGGCGAACATGCCCAACGTGTGCGCGCTCATGATCGCCCCGACGCCCCCCACGCCGTGGCCCGCGGCGTGGACGTGCACCGGCGTGACCGTCATGACCAGCAGCATCACGACCAAACAGACGACCATGGTCGCGACCGCGATCTGCACGCTGGGCAGCAGCCAGACGCGGGTGTCGTCGGCCGCAGCATTCGCGGCCACGGGCTGTCGTCGCGCGGCGGTGCGGCTCCGGGGGCCGAGCAGATGCAGCAGGGCGGCGGCGGCGAACAGGACCGCGCCGACCAGGAATCCCCCGGCCTCCAGCGGCAACCCCGCCGCCACCGAGACTCGGCCGGCCGGTACCGGCGACAGCGGCCCGAGCACGGCCCCGATGGCCAGGCCCCAGACCATCCAGCCGATGACCGACGGCCGCCGCTGCTCGGGGTGCAGGTCCGCGGCGGTGTAGCGGGCCAGCTGGTTGGCCGCGTGGCCGACACCGATGGCCGTCACGCCGGCAAGCAGGAGCGGGAAGCTTCCGATGGTCGCGGCGACCACCGCCACCATGCAGCCCAGCGCGCCCAAGAGGTAGGTCGCCGTGAATGCCACCTCGTGCCCGTGCCGGCGGATCAGCGCCGCCACACCCGTCGCCCCGGCGCCGGCACCGGCCAGCAGCGCGGCGATCGGCAGGCCCGCCAGGAACCGGGAGCCGGTGATGGCGTGCGCCACGATGGGCGCCATGGTCACCGCGGCATAGCCGCCACACGTCGCCAGGACCACACCCGCGAAGATCCTGCGGGTCGCGCGCGCGGCGGTGGACGATTCCGGCTCGGACTCAGCCCGAGCTCCATCGATCAAGGGTCCATCGGTCGGGAGCCCGTCGATTTGCGACATGACCGCATCACCTTCCGCTCCAGCAACCCCGCGCATGCTGCTGCCAAGCATGGCACCGTGCCGCGCTGCGGGGAAGGGCCCCACCCGTGGTCAGTGCGGCGTGGCGGGGTCCACGACGTCGGCGGCCTCGGGGTGACGCTGCAGCCACGCCCGGACATAGGGGCACAGCGGCTGCAGGAGCCGTCCGTCCGTACGCAGCTGCTCGACCATGCCGCCGACGAGCTGCGAGGCCATCCCGCGGCCCTCGAAGTCCTCGCCCACCTCCGCGTGCGTGGCGATCACCTTGCCGGGCAGCGCGATGTACTCCACGACCCCGACCAGCTCATCGCCGAGGCGGCCCTCGAAGCGCTCACGCTCGGGGTGGTCGGCGATCTGCAGGTCGGGGCCGGTCATCGCATCCTCCGGGATCGTGGGCTCGGGCAACCTGCTGGGGCTACCTGGTTGGGTATCTCCTCGGGTACCCCAGGAGTGCCCGCTACGCCGCCGCGGACACCTCGGCGGGCAGCACCACGGCGAGCACGTCGTCGACCGTGTCGGCGGTGTGCACGCCCAGCGCCGCGCGCACCGTCTCCGGCACGTCCTCCAGGTCCTCGGCGTTGTCGATGGGGATGACGACGTCGGTCAGGCCGGCGCGGTGCGCGGCGAGCAGCTTCTGCTTCACCCCGCCGATCGGCAGGACCCGGCCCTGCAGCGTCACCTCGCCGGTCATGCCCACGCGCGGGCGCGGCGCGCGTCCGGTCAGCAGCGACACCAGGGCGCTGACCATGGTCACCCCGGCCGAGGGCCCATCCTTGGGCACGGCTCCGGCGGGCACGTGCAGGTGCACGTGCGCGTCGTCGAGCGCGCCCGCGGGGATGCCCAGCTGCTCGGCGTGGGAGCGGACGTAGGACAGGGCGATGCGCGCGGACTCCTGCATGACGTCGCCCAGCTGGCCGGTGAGGGTCAGGCCGGGCTGGCCCTTCGAGACGCTGGCCTCGATCACCAGCACGTCACCGCCGGCGCCGGTCACGGCCAGGCCGGTGACCACACCGGGGATGCCCGCGCGCGCGGCCTCGTCGTGACGCACGAGCGGCCGTCCCAGGAACGTCCGCAGGTCGCCGGCGTCGACCACCACCGGCCCGCCGTCGGCGGTGGACAGGCGGGCCGCCGCCTTGCGCACGATCTTGCCGAGGGCGCGCTCAAGACTGCGCACCCCGGCCTCGCGGGTGTACTTCTCGATGACCGCGGTCAGCGCCGCGTCGGAGAGCACCAGCTCCTCCGCGCGCATGCCGGCGGACTCGAGCAGCCGTGGCAGCAGGTGCCGCGTGGCGATGCCGGCCTTCTCGGCGTCGGTGTAGCCGTCCAGGCGCAGCACCTCGAGCCGGTCCAGCAGCGGGCCGGGGACGGTGTCCAGCACGTTGGCGGTGGCGATGAACAGCACGTCGGAGAGGTCGAGGTCGACCTCCAGGTAGTGGTCGCGGAAGGTGTGGTTCTGGGCGGGGTCGAGGACCTCCAGCAGCGCCGCGGTGGGGTCGCCGCGCCAGTCGGCGGCGACCTTGTCGATCTCGTCGAGCAACACGACCGGGTTCATGGTCCCGGCCTCGCGCAGGGCGCGCACGATGCGGCCGGGCTGCGCCCCGACGTAGGTGCGCCGGTGCCCGCGGATCTCGGCCTCGTCGCGGATGCCGCCCAGGGCGACGCGCACGAAGGTGCGTCCCAGCGCCCGGGCGACGGATTCGCCCAGGGAGGTCTTGCCGACACCGGGCGGGCCGGCCAGCGCAAGGATCGCGCCGGCGCCGCGGCGGCCGGTGACGGTCACGCCGCGCTCGGCGCGCAGGTTGCGCACGGCGAGGAACTCGACGATGCGCTCCTTGACCTCGTCCAGGCCGGTGTGGTCGGCGTCCAGGACCTCGCGAGCCGCAGCCAGATCGGTCGAGTCGGCGCTGGTGGTGCCCCACGGCACCTCCAACACGGTGTCGAGCCAGGTCTGCACCCAGCCGTGCTCGGGGTTGGACTCGCTCATGCGCTCCAGGCGGTCGATCTCCTTGGCGACGGCGGCGGAGACGGTCTCCGGCAGATCCAGCTCGGCGACCCGCTTGCGGTAGCCGCCGGCGACGTCGTCGTCGCCTTCGCCGAGCTCGGCGCGGATGGCGGCGAGCTGCTCGCGCAGCATCATCTCCCGCTGCCGGCCCTGCAGCCGCTCCTCGGTGGCCTTGCGCACGTCGTCGCGCAGCGCCAAGTCGTCCAGCCGCCCCTTCGCCCAGTCCAGCACGATCCGTAGCCGCTCGGCGACGTCGACGGCCTCGAGGATCGCAAGGCGGCGGTCCAGCGGCATGTCCGGCGCGTAGACGGCGGTGTCCGCCAGGGCGCCCGGCTCGTCGCTGCCGGGCAGCTGGTCGGCGATGCGCCCGGCGCCGCGGAGGTTGAGCAGCTCACCGACGACGGCGCGGTACTCCTTGGCCAGCGCCAGCACCTCGGCGGGGTGGCTGGTCGGCTCCTCGACGATGGCCGCCTCCACGTGGAGGGCGCCGAACGCGCCGTCCTGGCCGTGGCCGATGCGGGCCCGTCGGACGCCGCGCAACAGCACGACCCTGGGCGCGTCGGCCGAGGGCTCCACCTGCTCGACGACGGCGACGGTGCCCACGCGGCTGTAGGCGCCGTCGATGTGGGGCACCAGCACCAGGCGCCCGTCGCCCGCGAGCGCGGCACGGACGGCGCTGGCCACGCCGTCGTCGTTGACCTCCAGGTTGACCACCATGAGCGGCACGACCACGCCACCCGGCAACGGCAACAGTGGGAGCACGGCCGTGCTGAGATCGGACATTCCAGGCCTCCAGATCCGCGGAACAGGGCTTGGGTGGTTCCACGTTCCACCACCAACTTGAAGGCTCAACCAGATATTCCCGGCGCATGGTTCAGGCCGGATGCCGGGCGTAGAGCCGGCGCTCAGGGGGCAGCGGGGACCTCCGGGCGCAGCACCCGGAAGACCACCACCGCGACAGCCAGCCCCATGGCTCCTCCGAACAGCACCGCCAGGCGCACGCCGAGCAGATCCGCCAGCGCGCCGTTGACGAGGGCCGCGAAGGGACGCGAGCCAAGGAACGCCATGCTCCACAGCGCCAGGACCCGGCCGCGGAAATCCTCCGGCACCCGCCGCTGGATCCTCGTGGTGACGGTGGTCATGGCGAGCAGGTACCCCGCTCCGGCGACCGTGAAGGAGGCGGTGGCGCTCCAGCGATCCGGACTGACGGCGACCAGCACCATCCCGCTGCCGAGGATCGCCAGGCCCGCCCACGACAGCGCGTGCTGGCTCCATCGTGCGCGGAGCCGTTCGAGCGCCACGGTGGCCGCGACGGCGCCGGCGCCGAAGGCACCGGAGAAGATGCCGACCAGCGCGTCGCCACCGCCGAAGCCGGCGGCCAGCGGTGGGGTGAGCGTGTTGACGGGGTCCATCGCCACGCCGACGCCCACCACGGTCAGGAGCAGCAGCAACAGCCTGCGATCGGTCAGGACGTAGGCCAGGCCCTCCCGCACGGAGCCCTTGCCGGAGCCCGACCGCGGCACCTGCCGGGGCCGGATGACCAGCAGCACGCACACCATGGCCGCGAACGTGAGGCTGTTGACGCCGAAGGCCACCGCGGGACCGGCCAAGGCGAGCGTTGCGGCGGCCAGCACGGGCCCGACCGCCCGGGCGACGTTGAAGGTCACCGAGTTGAGCGCGATGGCCTGGTCGAGGTCCTCGGGGCGGACCAGGGCGGGCACGAGGGCGTTGCGGGCCGGGTCGGAGAACGCCAACCCCAGTCCGATGACCAGCGCGGACAGGAGCACCGGCCACACCCCCGGGAAGCCGTCGACTCCGGCGACCGCGACCCACACGGCCAGCGGCGCCGCACCGCAGAAGGACACGGCCTGCCCGGCCATGAGCAGCTTGCGACGGTCGACACGGTCGCCCAGGGCGCCGGCGTAGGGAGCCAGCAGCAGGCTGGCGGCGTACTGGGCGACGTTCACCGCTCCCACGAGCAAGGCCGAGCCCGTGAGGTTGTAGACCACCACGGCGGCGGCGATGTTCTGCATCCAGTTGCCGCAGCTGGACACCAGGTTGCCCGCGAAGTACAGCCCGAACGTCCGGTCGCGCAGCAGCTGGCCGGCGCCGCGGCTGGGAGGCGGTCTGGTTCCAGGCGGCGACGTCACGCGGCGGGCTTCGAGCCGGGTCGCGGGGTCTCACCGGCTTCGAGGTCGGCGATCAGGTCGAGCAGCCCGACGGCTTCCCACGACCGGTTGCGCCGGCCGCCGCTGAGGGGGATCAGCACGCCCGCCTCGGCGAGCTGGTCGACCGCGGCGTGGATGGCTGCCTTCGCACGCCCGGTGGCGGCGTTGGCCACCGCCGCGGTGATGACCGGGTGCGCAGGCAGCACGTCGATGATTGCCCAGGCAGCCGCGTCGGACCGAGGGTTGGCGGCATCGGCGAGCATCGCCTGCCACCGCCGCGTGAGCGTGTCGACCGCGGCGAGGTAGGCGTCGGCGAGGTCGGCCGCGCGGCGTGCGGCCGCGGCGAACCGTTCGACCCATCCGTCGACGTCACCGCTGCGGTAGGCGGTCAGCCCGTCGATGTAGGCGTCGCGGTCGCGAGCGAACACGACGCTGATCGGCGGGACGTAGGCGGGGGTGAGTGCTCGCCGGCGCAGCACCACATGGATCAAGGTGCGTCCCGTGCGTCCGTTGCCATCGTCGAACGGGTGGACCGTCTCGAACTGGGCGTGCACCAGCGCAGCCTGCGTCAGCGGTGGCAGCGACTCCTCCATGATGGCGCCGCACAGGTCGTCCAGGAGGGCCGGGACGTGCTCGGGCGGGGGCGGGACGAAGTCGGCTCCGCAGGGGTTGTAGTCGTTGCCGCCGATCCAGTTCTGGCCCGTGCGGATGACCCCGGCGATGCGCGCGTTCGGCGCCGCGGTCATCAAGCGGCGGTGGATGGCGATGATCTGGTCGGCCGTGAATGTGGTCACGGTCGCGGCCTCGTCGATCGCGAGCTCCATCGCGTCGATGTTCGCGAGGATCTCTGCGGTCGTCGAGTTGACCTTGCCTTGTGTCTCGGCACGCGCCTCGCCGCGAGCGAGGTCACGGACGTCGGCCTGGAGCCCCTCGACCTTCGACGACGCGATCGACTCCGTGCGCAGCAGCAGCCGGGCCAGTGGACCGAGCGCATCGGCCGTGCCGGCGCCGAGGTGCCCGAGGCCACGTTCGGCCTCGGACACCGTCCCGGTGGTGGCCGCGCGCAGCGACGGAGCGAAGCCGGTCAGCGGTTCGGGGATGAACGCGTCGTACCGGCACGCGCGGCGGAAGCGGGCAGGCGCGTACGCGGCCGGGTCGTGCTGCCACGTCCGGGTCTCGTGGCGTCCTCGTGGCTTTGGCATCTTGAACCCTTCCACCTCCTTAGTTCAACTTAGCAGTTAACAGGCTGTCGCAGAATAGCGCGTTGATTTTCAAATTGGGTCTTGATCTTATACCGTTTACAAGGGGTTGATAGGCTACAATAAACTATGGCC
>Ga0209587_1001355_pt1 | contig 11622 bp, 4 predicted proteins | sample NGEPerD_2_FD_184512 | JGI IMG/M metagenome (GOLD analysis project Ga0209587, IMG submission 184512) | Arctic peat soil microbial communities from the Barrow Environmental Observatory site, Barrow, Alaska, USA - NGEE PermafrostL1-D... | ecosystem: Environmental > Terrestrial > Soil > Wetlands >... | reverse complement strand
ATTTTGTGACTAATACCCCGTCGGCTTGCCGCGGGGATAGTACACAAAATCTGTTTTTATTTCATCGTTCTTTTAAAAAAAGATAACAGTATCCTTTAGTCCTTTATTGCGAGCGGAGCTGTCTAATTTTATTTGTCAGTGCTGATTTTTAAGCGTAAAAATCAGCACTGACACAGAAACCGAATTTCCACCTTATTTTTGATTAAAATTGAACGGCTCAACCCATTGAGCCGTTCAGGCAAAAGAGGGCTAAGCTAAAGGGTAAAATATTGAATATTCGATTGTGTTGAGCTATTTGAATTTTTATCTTTTTCGAGTTCATTTTGCTTATAAAACAGATTTTGTGTCCCATCCTCGTAGTAAACAGACGAGGTATTAGTCCAAGACATAAATCTGTGGGGATAGGACATAAAATCTGTTTTGTAGTATAATTATTAAAGTGATTGATTTTTAAATAACTTTGTCTTAATTGGTCGGAATGATAAAGTTAGTAATCCACAAGAAGTATTTCTTTTTTTAAACAAAGGGTGTTATTATAAATGTTATTAGTAATTTAAAATTTAATTATATGGAAGAAGATAATAATGTAGAAGTAGAGGTAAAACCTACTCAACCAAAATCATCTCGTTCTGGTTGGAAGTTTAAGGTTATTGTTCTTTTGATTATTGTTGCTATTGGGTACGGTGGTTGGAAGTATTATGAAACTAAAAAAGTATCAACTTTGCCAACAACACCTGCAGCCCAAACACAAGATGGTCAACCAGCTCCATTAGACAAGGAAGCTCAGGCCAAATTAGAAAAAGAGACTAAAGCTTTGTTGGAAAAAGTTGGTAAATTAATTATGTTACCAGACGAAGCTCCAACTTTTGCAACGATTTTGGATGCCAAGAAGCTGATTGCTGAAGAACCTTTTTATGCTGGTTCAGAAAATGGCGATCAACTATTAGTTTTCCCTAAGGCTCAAAAAGCTATTATTTACAACCCAACTAAAAATATTTTAGTTAATGTTGGTCCTGTGTATTTTGGTGACACAGCTGAAACACCAGCTACTACTGATGTCACTGACTAAATACTAAAAAATAGATTATCTTTTTAGAATTAGTTTAAGTTTAAAACTTATCTCTTCTAATGATAAATTAAAAATATCTCCAATTTTGGAGATATTTTTAATTAGGGAGGTATGATATATTAGATGTTTCAACAACCAAGGCTAAGCCTTTTTAAATTCCTAAGGCTTAGCCTTGGTTGTCGAAGCATCTCGCTTTCTGTGTCATACCGGCGGCCGGTATCCAGAGTTAAACCACAAAAGACAAAACTGGACTCTAACCAGAATTCAGTTATACCCAACTCTGGACCCCGTTCTGCAACGGGGTGACACAAAAGAGACGGGGATGACAAACAAAACCAAATTTTCACCTTAATTTTGACTAAAATTGAACGGCTCAACCCGTTGAGCCGTTCAGGCAAAAGAGGGCTAAGTTAAAGGGTAAAATATTGAATATCCATCTAAATCAATTTGTTTGAATTTTCTCTCTTTTTTGAGTTCATTTTGCTTATAAAACAGATTTTGTGTCCCATCCCCGCAGTAAACTGACGAGGTATTGCATCCAAGATATGAACCTGCTGATTCTCATCCAAGATATGAACCTGTTGATTCAGTCCAAGACATGAATTTACTAATTCAGAACATCGCACTCCAATAAAAAACTCCGATTTAGCGATATGTTTTGTCTGGTCACGAATCAGTAAATTTATGTCTTGAGCATAAATCTGTGGGGATAGGACACAAAATCTTTTTTATTTTTTGGTGGATAAGTTAATAGTCTAGATATCCACAGTTTTTACTTAAAAAAGGGTCTAAAATAATACTAAAAATGGTACAATATTAAGTGATAAGAAAAAAAGTTTAATGCCTAAAAGATCTATATATTCTAAGCTTAAAATGATATTGTGCCGAGCATATTTTGTAGTATGTTTAGTGCTACTTTTTGCTGTTCCTTTTAATTCAGTTTTAGCTGACACTTTCAATAAACAAATAAATTACCAAGGTAAGTTAACTAACAGTGTTGGGATAGCCGTAATTGATGGTGATTATAATTTGGAATTTAAAATTTACACAGCTAGTGGAGCAAATCTTTGGACTGAAACACATACCGGAGCTAATCGCGTAACGGTGACCAATGGTTTGTTTAGTCTTATGTTGGGAGAAATTACTCCGATTACTTCTATCGATTGGAATCAAACTTTATATTTGGGAGTTAATATTGGTGGCTCTGGTTTGGTGGCAATTTGGGATGGCGAGATGACTCCTCGAAAAGTTTTTGGTTCGGTCTCTTCTGCTTTTCAAGCCGACAAATTGGACAACTTAGATTCTACTCAATTTCTTCGCGCCGATGCCACTTCAACTTTAGCTGTTTCTTCTGTTGATACTGCTTTAATTATTAATCAAACTGGAGCTGGGGATTTAGTTAATTTTCAAATTGACGGAACTTCAGTTTTGTCTATTAATAATTCTGGCTTAGCGAGCACTTCTGCTTTGCGTGTTTCTGGTGATGCCACAATATTGGGAACTTTGATTACAACTGATGTTACTGTTTCTGATGGAATTACTTTGGGTGGTGAATATCGGACAACTTGGCCAAGTGGATCTGGATCTTCTAGTTTTTGGGCAATAACTACTAATAGTTTAATTGGTTACTCATCTTTGTCTGGTGATTATGCTGTAGTGATTGGTGCCTCAGCAACTACTTCAGATGATATGAAATTTGAAGTAGTGGGAAATTCTAAATTTGGTGGCAACTTAATTACCACTGGTAATGTCGGGATCGGCACTACCTCACCATTTGCTAAACTATCAGTCGCTGGTGACACCTATCTTGGTGGTAATCTAACAGCGACTGGAACTCTAACAGTCGCTGGAGTTTCTTCTCTTCAAAATCTAACCGCAACTTATGCTTCCACGACGGCTCTAACAATTTCTGGTTCCACCTATCTCGGTTCTCTCACTGGCCCACTTCAAGCTATCAATGGTTTGGTTTCCGCTTCTTCAACTATCTCTGTCGCATATGGAGGAACAGGCCTAACTTCATACACCGCTGGTGATTTAATTTATGCTTCAGACGCTGGTACTTTAGCTGGTACTAGTACCGCTAATTTAAAAACTACTTTAGCCTTAAATAATGTTGAAAATACCACTCTCTCAACTTGGGCTGGTACAACCAACATTACAACCTTAGGGACGATTACTACTGGAACTTGGAATGGTACCACTATTGCTGTTAATCGAGGTGGTACTGGTCAAACTAGTTTCGGTCAAGGTTGGCTTTCTTCTGATGGCACCACTATCACTTCCTCTACTTCACCAACTGTTGTTTATCTAACGGCTACCTCTACAACTGCTACTACTACTCTAGCTGGTGGACTAACAGTGGCTGGAGTTTCTGGCTTAACTGTCTTACAGAATGGTAGTGTAGGAATCAACACCCTTACTCCATCACAGAAACTAGATGTTGTTGGTAGTATTAATATCGATGATGCTTCCAACTACATGCAAGGTGGTAAAAATATCCTCCATGCTTCTTCAACTAAGGCCAACATTTTTGTTGGTGAAGATGCTGGGCGATTATTAAAAACAGCCACCATAGATGGAGATTTCAACACAGCTTTAGGGTATCAAGCTTTGTATACGGCGGTTTCTTCGCAATACAATACTGCAATAGGTTATCAATCTCTCTTCTCCAACACCACTGGTGTAAACAACACCGCTAATGGATATCTATCTCTCTACTCCAACACCACTGGTGTAAACAACACCGCTAATGGAATGTATTCTCTCCGCTCCAATACCACTGGTTACTCCAACACCGCTAATGGTGTGAATGCTCTCCGCTCCAACACCACTGGTTACTACAACACCGCTAATGGATATGAAGCTCTCTACTACAACACCACTGGTTACTACAACACCGCTAATGGATATGAAGCTCTTCGCTCCAACACCACTGGTTACTCCAACACTGCTAATGGTTTTAGTGCTCTCTTCTCCAACACCACTGGTGTAAACAACACCGCTAATGGATATCTATCTCTCTACTCCAATACCACTGGTTACTCCAACACCGCTAATGGTGTGAATGCTCTCCGCTCCAACACCACTGGTTCCTACAACACCGCTAATGGATATCTATCTCTCTACTCCAACACCACTGGTGTAAACAACACCGCTAATGGTTACCAAGCTCTCCGCTCCAACACCACTGGTGTAAACAACACCGCTAATGGAATGTATTCTCTCTACTCCAATACCACTGGTTACTCCAACACTGCTAATGGTTTTAGTGCTCTCCACTACAATACTTCAGCTTCTTCATCGGTGGCTATTGGTTATGGTTCGGCTCAAGGTACCGCGTCCTATTCCAATCAATATGGAACTTATGTTGGCTATCAAGCAGGCTACTCCGCTTCCACTGGTTCCAACAACAACACTATGCTTGGTTATAAAGCAGGCTATGCTAACACCACAGGAGCGAATAATCTTTTACTTGGGTATCAGGCAGGGGATAACATAACCACAGGGAGTAACAATATAATTATTGGTTATGATGTGAATGCTCCTGTTGCGACTGACAGTAATCAATTGAATATTGGGAATACGATTTATGGGGATACAAGTACTGGGAATGTGGGGATAGGGACTACTTCACCTTATGCTAAACTCTCAATAATGGATAATAATGGAGCTACTTTGCGTGATGTCTTTGTAATTTCAACTTCAACTACTGGGGCTATTTTCAAGGTTGATTCCTATGGTCAAACTTTTGCTGACGGGGCTTATACTGGTACTGGGGCTGACTATGCTGAATACTTCTACACTAAGGATACCAACCTAGCTTCTGGTGAAGTAGTTTGTTTGGACCTAACTAAAAAGAATACAGTTAAACGCTGTACTCGGGGTGAAGATCCAAATATTATGGGTATTGTTTCTTCTCGTCCAGCTCTAGTCGGTAATAGTAAACCAGAGTATCAGAATAATCCAAATTACAAGATTGTTGGTTTGCTTGGTCAGTTGAATTCTAAAGTTTCCACTGAAAATGGAGCTATTGATATCGGTGATAGTTTGACTAGTGCTTCTTCTACCGCTGGCTACTTAATGAAAGCCAATGCTGGTGATCCAACCGTGGGTGTAGCTCTAGAAAATCTAACCTCTGGTAAGGGTGAAGTTAATGTCCTTATCTCTCGTCGTAACCAGAGTCTAACCGTCGAACAAGTCGAAGCTAAAGTCTCACAAAATATCGCTGATATGAAGATTGAAGATGAAGTTCAGAAATTAATTACTTCTTCAGCCGAAACTTATGATTGGACCAATCAATTTGAAACCAGTTCATCTTCCTTAAGATTCAATGTAAATACTCAAATCAATCTTTCTGTCTCTGAAGTCAATGCTAAACTAGAAACCCTCGCTACCAAAGTTGAAACCAATCAAATCTTTAGTCAATCTCTCTTGGCTAGTTTGCTCGCCAGTACCACTGAATTAATTGATGGCAAACTAAAAGCTGTTAAGTCAGCCTCCACTCTAGCTGAAACCTATAATTCAACTGAAGATTTAGCTTTGGGCGATATTGTTACAATCACTTCTAATCAAGCTATTACTAAGGCTACCAACCGAGCCTTTGGAGTTGTAACCGAAAAGACCACTGATTCCTATCAAGTTACTTCCGCTGGACGAGCCGAAATCTCTGTTTCCACTGAAAATGGTGAGATAAAGGTAGGTGATCAAATTAAACTTTCCTCTCTAGCTGGTATTGGTATGAAAGCTACTACCTCTGGTCAGGTTATCGGTATTGCTCTAAATTCTCTAGCTGATGTTGAAACGACTTCGGTTGCCTTAAACGATGAGGAAGTGGAAGTTGGTAAAATCACTGTTTCTCTAAACCTTGGTTATGCTAGATTAACTCCTGAAATCAAAGATGGAGAAATCACTTATTCCGATAAAGATATTTGGACTGTTGATATCACCACTGGACAAATTAAATCAATGTTTGGTCTAGAAATGAATAATCAAACTATCACCAATGTAAAAGCTCTTACCTCTGCTTCTGGTAACTGGAGTTTGGGAGAAGATGGAGTGTTGATGGTGAAGAGCATTGAAACGGAAATGGGAGTTACAACAAAAGATAGAGCCACAGGTGAATACTATTGTATGTTTGTTGAAAATGGTCAGAGTAGGGTTGTTAAGGGGAAATGTGTTGATATTTGGAATGAAAATAATAATAATGTGGTTAATATTACTACTCCAGATTCGGGCATAATTGAACCTGCTGAAGATATTTTAATTGAGGATGCTCCAGCTGTTTCGGTTGGTACCAGTACACCAGTAGAAGAAGATATTTCAGTTGTTGTTCCAGTTATTGAAGAAACCCTCATAATAGAGCCAGTAATAGAATCAACAGTAGGTGAGCCCGAGCAAAAGATAGATGGTAAACAAACAGAAATAATTATACCAGAAGTTGTTTCTGAAGAACCATCAGTAGAACCATCACCAGTGGAATCTGTGGCTCCTGTGGTAGTAGAAGAGGGAATTAATCTAGATAATTTATCCACAACAGTAAACTAATATTTAGGAATCTTTATTGATATAATCAGTATGTGGAATAGTGTTTCGGAATTAGCTGTTTTTTGTGCTTGTTTAATTAATAGATTAAATTTAAAATAAAAAAATGTCCAAGTTTCGTTTTTTGGTTTTTGCCTTGGTTTTTGCCTTAAATTTGGGAATAGTCCCTTTTGCCTTAGCTTATCCAATTGAGCAGATTCAATTGGATCCTAATAAGCAAGATTTTGTGGTTGGTCCAGGTAAAACAGATTTGATTTTGAAGCCCGGGGAAAGTCGAGTAATTGAGATTACAGTTTCTAATCGTACTGGTAGTGACCGAGAATTTAAAGTTGAATTTGAAGATTTTGTCGGGAGTAATGATTTATCATCACCTGTGGTGTTGACGAACGACGGAGGAGTTAACACAATGAAAGGTTATTTATCAGTAACTGAACCTGTTTTCTTTTTGCGTAATGGTGAACGTTCGCGTGTTCCTGTGACAATAACAATGCCAGCCGATGCGGAACCTGGTGGGCGTTATGTAAGTGTTTTGATTTCTACTTTAACTCCCCTTAAAAAGGTTGAAAAAGAGGCAGGTACTGCTCAGGGTGGAGTTCCTTTGATTACGCAAGTTGGAACTTTAGTTTTTATTACTGTTCCTGGGGATGTTAAAATTGGGGGTAGTTTAGTTGATTTTTATACTAAGCTCAAAAACACTTTTTTCTCCTATGGGAGGGAAGTAATTTTTGATTTTGTTTTTAAAAATACTGGTAATCTCCACCTAAATCCATATGGAACGGTTTCTGTGAAAAATATCTTCGGTCAAGAAGTTAAAAATTTAGAGGTTGAATCTTGGTTTGCTATGCCAAATGCTCTGCGTCTTCGTGAAGTAGGTTTAGTAGTTGACCCAAAGAAAGATGATAATTTTATGCTTGGTCGCTATACCGCCGAAGCCAAAATCTTTCGTGGTTATGGTGATGGATATGATACTAAAAGTTTAGTTTTCTGGGTATTACCATGGAAACTTTTACTCGTCATATTGCTGTTTATAATTTTGTTGCTTTTGTCTGTTCGTTTTGTGGTTAAATATATTTCAACCCATTTTGAACGAACTCCAGAAATTCCAAAGGTTTCTGATGACCCAGTCGAATCTGAAACCCCAATTAATCCAGAGTTAAATAATTAATAATATGAAATATTTTAATGATTACAGTATTAAGTCAAAAAAAGAGGAGAATGGACAAGGATTTATTAAATTTAGAAAAGAATTTGCTTTTTATTTAGTATCTACCTTAACCATATTTGTTTTTGGTTTGGTGGGGTTTTCCGTGGTTGAGCAGGGAATAGTTTTGGCTGCTGATTCGGCTGTAGTCCATATTAGGCAACAAATCACGGCTGAACTTGCTTTAACTGTGGCAGAGACTGAACTTACTTTATCACCAAATATTCCAGGTTTAACTGGTGGACAAGGTGATGCTTCTGATGTTGTTACTGTTGTTACTAACAATAATACTGGCTATAAAGTAACTGTTGTTAGTGCTGGCTCTCCTACAGCACCAGGGAGAATGATGGGGGAGACACAAGGGGGGTTTATTAGTGATTATGGTTCATTTGTGCCTCAAACTTGGTCCGACACAACTGCTGGACAGAATTCACAGTATGGTTTTGGGATAACTAATGGGGCTAAACCTAATATAGCTACTGGTTTTAATACTTGTGCTGTAGAAAATAGTTGTTGGGCTAGAGTACCGACTACTACCCCTATGATTGTTATGAACGTGAGTACTGAAACTTTAATAGCAGGTGATGATTTTACTTTAAAATTTAGAGTTCATCTTCCTGCTAATGCTAGTCCTTTGCCTCCAGAAGATTTTTACAGTGCTACGACTACTATAACAGCTATAATGAATTAGGTGGATTGATGAAAATTCTGTCTATTAGTTTATTAGAGTTCGATATTTCGAATTAGCAAATTCATGTTTTGGACATAGCCCTATAAGTATAGGACATAAAATTTGTTTTATTGGAGTGCGATGTTTGAATACCCCGTCGGTTCACCGCGGGGTTGAGGACACGCGATGTGCTTTGTATGGCCGGTGGCCATACTTATTCCAAAAAAACAGCCACGGTATTTTGTGCCTGAATCAGCAGGTTCATATCTTGGATGAGAATTAGCAGGTTCATATCTTGGGCTGAATCAGCAGATTCATATCTTGGATGCAATACCTCATCGGCTTGTTGTGGGGACAGGACACAAAATCTGTTTTATTTTTAAAATCCTCAATCTAATAAATTGAGGATTTTAATTTTTTAAATTTTTTTTCTCCGATAACCCGACGACCGTCAAGTTATCGGAGAAATTGTATTGAGGAAATTAATAATTTTTAGGATAATTAAATATCTGTTTATGTTTGTTGTTGGAGTGCGATGTTCTAAATCAGCAGGTTCATGTCTTGGGCTGAATCAGCAGGTTCATATCTTGGATGCAATACCTCGACAGCTTACTGTGGGCCTGCCTGCGCAGGCAGGGATAGGACACTAAATCTGTTTTATTACCCTCCAATGTCTCTGACACCTTGGCAGTAGAGATAGATAAACTAACAACCAAGGCTAAGCCTTTTTAAATTCCTAAGGCTTAGCCTTGGTTGTCGAAACATCTCATTGCGAGCGAAGTGAAGCATTCTCGCTTCCCTGTGTCATACCGGCGGCGGCCGGTATCCAGAGTTACATCACAAAAGATAAAACTGGACTCTATAGTCAGAGTCTGGTACCCCAATCCTGGACCCCGTTCTGCAACGGGGTGACAAAAAACAATACAGAATTGGGGGTGACACAATAGAGACGAGAACAGAGACCGAGTGACACAATAGAAAAGAGAACAGAGACCGAGTGACACAATAGAGACGGGGATGACTAAACTTCTGTCCCCGTGTCATTGCGAGCGAAGCGAAGCAATCTCATCTGGCAACTAAATTCTAGATTGCCACGGCGAGTACACCTCGCAATGACAAAACTCCTAATATTTTACTAATTCCGATTATTTAGCTGTCATTGCGAGCGGAGCGAAGCAATCTCATTTGGTAATCAAACTCTAGATTGCTTCGTCGAGTACGCCTCGCAATGACAGCTAAAGGATAAATTACGCTTAAAAATCAGCACTGACAAACAAACCGAATTTCCATCTTATTTTTGACTAAAATTGAACGGCTCAACTCGTTGAGCCGTTCAGGCCAAAGAGGGCTAAACTAAAGGGTAAAATATTGAATGTCCAACTGTACTAATCTATTTGAATTTTCTCTCTTTTTTGAGTTCATTTTGCTTATAAAGAGAATGAATAATGATATATTACTGTAATAGATAATTATAAAATAGATTTTGTATCCTATCCTCGCAGTAAACTGACAAGGTATTGCATCCAAGATATGAACCTGCTGATTCAGCCCAAGACATGAATCTGCTGATTCAAAACATCGCACTCCAATAATATCGCAAGACGGATATAATATTTTTTGCTATAATTTAAGGTAATGAAATTATTAATTAGAAAAAAGCTTTTTTTGGGGATGGTTATTTGTTTGTTGCTTGTTGTTGGTCTATCTGCTAAAGAGGTTTTTTCGGTTAGTATAAATTTAAGGATGTTTGTTAGTGGTACTACTATGATTCCAGGTGCTCCAACTAATTTTGTTGGTACTGCTTTATCAGATAGTAAAATAAGTTTGTCGTGGTTGCCTTCTGGCACTAGTACTGTAAGATATAATCTTTACCGGAGTAATATTTTTTTAGCAACGACAGTAGAACCATATTATTTGGACACTGGGCTTTCTCCTGAATCAGCTTATTCTTATCAAGTTATAGCTTATGATAAATTCAGGCGAGAATCACCACCATCAAAAAAGATTACAGTAGTTACCTTAGCTGAGGGAAAGGTGGTAATTATTGTTATTCCACCAGTAGTACCACCCGTTATTCCACCAGTAGTACCACCAGTAGTTCCACCCATAGTACCACCGATAGGGACCATTAATGAAGGTTCCATTTTGACAAAGTTAGGTAAGTTAGTGGAAGTCCCGCCGATTGTTTCTAAGGTAGTTGATTTGGTTAATAAGGAGTTACCCTTACCAATAAATATTCAATTACCAATTTTACCAAAACAAACAGTGTCATTTACTCAAGCGGTTTCGGAAACAGTTCCTATTGCGGTTACAGTAACCTTAGCTGGGGCTAGTCAAATTGTTGCGGTGGCAACTGGGGTGGGCTCTTTGATGGAGATTTATCTTTTAATTCTTAGACAGTTGGGACTTTTGCTTGAATTCCTACATCTTAGAAAGAAGCGTCGACCTTGGGGGACTGTCTATGACTCAGTTACTAAGCGTCCAATTGACCCTGCTTATGTTACTATTTTACAAAAAGGGAAGGAAATTAGTACAGCAATTACTGATATTGATGGACGATATAGTTTTGTTTTGCCAGATGGGGAATATTCCATGAAGATAAATAAGACTCATTATCTTTTTCCTTCAAAATTATTACTAGGAAAAACTACTGATGAAATTTATGATAATTTGTATTTTGGGGAACATTTTAATCATAAAGCGGATACAGTTTTAAACTTCAATATTCCAATTGATCCAATAAAATTTGACTGGAATGAGTATGTTAAAAATAAAAGGAATTACTTTAAAGTTAATTTTCGGCTGGCAATTGTTAAATCGTATATAATTGTGGCATTGTATACTATAGGTTTTTTGGTCTCACTTAGTTATCTTTTTGTTCGTTTTTCTTTGGTTAACTTAGCAGTAGTAGCTTTATATCTATTTATCTTTGCTTGGAAATTATTCCATAAATATCATAATAAAGTCTTGCAAGTTATTAATACTGCAAACAGCCAACCTTTAGCGTTTGCGATTATTCGTATCTACATGAAGGGAATTGAGCAATTAATAAAAAATGTGGTAACTGATCAAAATGGGCGATTTTATCTTTTGGTTCGTCCAGGGACTTATTACTTAACTGTTTCAGCTAAGAAAAATGAC
>Ga0209587_1001354_pt1 | contig 11624 bp, 4 predicted proteins | sample NGEPerD_2_FD_184512 | JGI IMG/M metagenome (GOLD analysis project Ga0209587, IMG submission 184512) | Arctic peat soil microbial communities from the Barrow Environmental Observatory site, Barrow, Alaska, USA - NGEE PermafrostL1-D... | ecosystem: Environmental > Terrestrial > Soil > Wetlands >... | reverse complement strand
GTCGTCTGATCCTCGGACTCGGTGCCGGCTGGTACGAGCGGGAGTACCAGGCCTACGGATACCCGTTTCCTACCCCGCGCGAGCGGCTCCGTCGCCTCGACGAGACGCTCACCGTGGTGAAGCGGCTCTGGACGGAGAAGACTGTCTCCTTCTCGGGCGCCTCGGTCGAGCTCGACGGCGCGTACTGCGACCCGAAGCCGCTCCAATCGCTGCCGCGGATCTTGGTCGGTGGCGGCGGTGAGCAGGTCACGCTCGGGATCGCGGCGCGCCACGCCGATGCGACGAACTGGCAGGTCGGCCTGGACGCGTTCGTCCACAAGTCCCAGGTGCTGGCGGAGCACTGCGAACGGGTCGGGCGCGACTTCGACACCATCACACGGACCCACGGCCCGGACTGCCGGCTGTTCGACACCGAGCGTGCGCTGGCAGCCTGGCTCGACTCGCCGGGTGGCGGCCAGCTCTGGGGCCGGACAGCCCACGATGAATACGTCCGTGACAACTTCGTCGGTACCCCCGAGCGCGTGGCGGAGAAGGTCCAAGGTTTCGTCGACGCGGGCTGTGCAGAGTTCATCTTGTGGTTCCGCGACTACCCATCGGACGAGAGCCTGCGTCGATTCATGGAAGAAGTCGTGCCGGCCGTGACGCCGTTCGAGTGAACCCCGGCGGGTGAGCGCGGTCGCGCGCAGCACGGACCCCGCCGGACGATCGACGACGAGGCCGTCGCTCGGGCGGACGAGTCCGGCTCACGGCCGCTCGCCCGCGTACACTCCGGCCCCGTGGTGAGGACCGAGTGAGCGTTCGCGTCACGCCCGCCGATGGTGTGCCGACACCCGAGGCGCCCGCCGGGTCCGTCGACCCCGGCCATCAGGGAGTCGAGCCTTCCGGACCGTTCGCCGGCCGGGCGGGCCGTATCGTCCTCGCGCTCACCATCGTGGCGGTGGCCGCCGGCCTCGTCCTGCGTTTCGTGACGACATCGGACCTCTGGCTCGACGAAGCCCTCACCGTGAACATCGCCCGCCGGCCGCTCGGGGATCTCGTGAAGTTGCTCCGCCATGACGGCGCGCCGCCGCTCTACTACGTGCTGCTGCATCTCTGGATGCGGGTGTTCGGCGGCTCCGACGTCGCGACGCGCGCGCTGTCCGGCGTCATCGGGGTCGTGGCCGTCGCGCTGTGCTGGCCGGCCGCGGCCGGTCTCGGGGGATCCGACCCGGCTCGACGGCGATGGTTGGGGACCACGGCGGTGCTGGTGATGGCGACGTCGGCGTACGCCATCCGGTACTCGAACGAGGCCCGGATGTACATGCTCGAGATGGCCCTCGTGCTCGCCGGTTACCTCGCGATGCGGGCCGTACTCGCCCGGCCCACGCTCGGCCGTCTCATCGGGCTCGGCGTTGTCACCGCCGCATTGCTCTACACCCAGTACTGGGCGCTGTATCTGGTGGCGGTGACCGGTGCCGGCCTGGTCGGAGCCGTGGTGGTGGCCCGCCGACAGGCGAAACCGGCCACGGCACCGTCCCGGGCGCTCGCGGCCGTGGCGATCGGATGCCTCGCCTTCGTGCCCTGGGTCCCGACGTTCGTATACCAGACCACACACACGGGGACTCCCTGGTCGCGGCCGTCGTTCCCGGCGTCCGCGCTCGACACGGCCCTCAACGGGTTCGCCGGCGGTGAGCACGCCGACGCCGTGGTCGTCGAGCTCGGGTTCGGTGTGCTCGTGCTGCTGGCACTGTTCGGTGTGGCCCGCTCGCGTTGGCGAGTCGACCTGGACCTGCGCACGCGTCCGGGTGCCCGGTGGGAGTGGTTCGCGTGGGCGGCAACGCTCGCGTTGGGCATGACGGTGTCGTTCGCCGCCGGCAGCGCCTTCCAGGATCGCTACGCCGCGATCGTGTTCCCGCTCTTCGTCGTGTGCGTCGCCTACGGCATCGGCACGCTCGGCGCTCGATCGCTGCGATACGGGCTCCTCGTGGTGATCGTCGGGTCGAGCCTCGTCGGAGCGTTGCGTCAGGTCGGTGAGCACCGTACCCAAGGCGGCGAGATCGTGGCCGCGGTCGACGAGTCGGCCGAACCGGGCGACGTGCTCGCGTTCTGCCCGGATCAGCTCGGACCCAGCGGGACGCGCCATCTCCGCGCCGATGTCGAGGTCGGGGTGTTTCCCGGCTTCCGCCGGGCCGACATCGTCGACTGGGTCGACTACGAACAGCGCAACACCGCCGCCGACCCCGAAGCGTTCGCACGCGATCTCCTCACCCGGGCTGGTCCCGACCATGCGATCTACTTCGCGTACCAGCCGGGCTACCTCACGTTCGGGACCAGTTGTGAACGGATCGCCGCCGAGCTCGCGCGCGCCCGCCCCGACGCGACCGCGCTCGTCGCGGGCGACGAAGAGATCTTCGAGCCCACTGCCCTCGTGCGCTACGGACCGTGAGCGAGCCCGGAGCGACGCCCCAACCCAGCGGCGCGGTTGCCGATGGAACGAGCGGTCGGATCAGCATCGGCGCCGACTGCCGGCTCGCGCTCGTGCCCTGGGTCGTCGCACGGGTCGCGGTGGCCGTGGGCTACCTCCTCGCTCGCTGGTCGTACCCGCACTCCGGCGACGGGCTTCGCCCCGTCGCGCTCGGCCAGGGCCTTCTCGCCTGGGACGCCGGGTTCTACCAGTCGATCGCCGAGCACGGATACGACCTCGCCGGCGGGGGACTGCGATTCTTCCCGCTCGTCTCGCTGGCAGCGCGCGCGTTGGGTGCACCCATCGGCGGCCGGTACGGCCTCGCGCTCGTCGTCGTCGCGAACGCGTGCGCGTTCGGGTTTCTCGTGGTGCTCGCCCGACTCACCCGCGAGGAGGTCGGTGACGAGCGGGTCGTACGGGTCGCGGTCTGGTTGGGGGCCGTCGCACCTCCCGCGGTGGTGTTGGTGCTCGGCTACGCGGAATCGATGCTGCTGCTGTTGTCGGTCGCCATGTTCTGGGCGCTACGACACGAACGGTTCGGGTGGGCCGCGGCGCTGGGGTTCGCGGCCGGTCTGTGTCGCCCGTTCGGCGTCCTGTTGGCGGTACCCGCGCTCATCGAGCTCGCCCGGGTCTGGCGCGTCGCTCCGCTCGTCGATCGCGGTCGCGCGTTCCTCGCCGTGGTCGCGCCGGCGGGCGGCGTGGCCGCGTTCGCGCTCTGGGTCCGCTGGCAGTTCGGCGACGCGATGCTGCCCTTCCGGATCCAGACCGACGAGGGCCTGCGGGGCGGGTTTCGCGACCCCGTGTCGGCGCTCGTCGACGCGATCGGTGGGGGGCTCGGTGGCTCTCGACCGAGCGCCGGGGTCCACGTCGTCGCCGCAGTGGTCTGCATCGGGCTGTTGGTCGTCGTGGCCCGCCGGCTCCCCGCCGGCTACACGGCCTTCGCCGGCATCACGCTGTTGGTGGCGCTGTCGGCCGAGAACCTCGACTCCCTCGAGCGCTACGCGCTCGGGGCCTTTCCCCTGCTGATCGCGGCCGGGATCGTGGCGCGTCGGCCCCTCGCGGCTCGCATCGTCGTCGCGGCTGCCACGGCGGGTCTGGTGGCGACCACGATGGGGGTGTTCCTCGGGCGTTGGGTCCCCTGATCAGCGGGCTCCGGCGGTAGCGGGGCGTCAGCCGGGTTCGGCGAGCGGGCGCGGCTCCACCCGGAGGCCCCCGAGGTGCAGGCGCTCTCGCCACTTCAGCTTCCCGTCGATGCGGAAGGCGCGATGTCTGATGGGGGGTTCGAGCAGCTCGAGCTCGCCATCGTGCACACGGAGCCCGAACGTCTCGCGCAGCGCCGGTTGAGCTTTGCGGTCGGACCCCGCGTCCGCGTACGCGACGCCCACGACGAGCTCGTCCATATGCTCGGATACCAGCAGGTCGGCTGGTGCAACCCCACCGTCGTCGATTCCCAGCACCCAGTCGGTCTCGAACACGTCGCCGCGGTCAGCGTCGGTCGCGAGCGTCCGCGTCGCACGCGCGGTGTCGCCCTTTCCGCTGGTAACTTTGGTCGCGTTGGTCGCACGCGTCTTGAACGCACGTGACTCACCGGCGCGAACGTAGGTGCGTACGATCGGGCTGCTTTCTGGGTTCGTGACTCGTACATGGAGCGCGATCCGGCGACCCTCGACGACCGTGATCTCCTCGACGGCTACGGAGAGGTGGGGCGGATTCGTCACCGGCGCGAGCTCGTCGGGAGCGAGCGAGGGGCGCTGCACGTAGGGCGTGCGGTCGGGCATCGCATCGATGAGGTCAAGGTTCTTCGCTCCGCGGTCGACCGCGTAGAGCACCCGACCATCGAGCTGGGAGTTGTTCGTGGCGAACGGGTTCAGGAAGCCGAGGTACCTGCCCGGCACGAAGACGAGTGCCCGATCGTCGACCGCTGCGTTCACATCACGCCAAGGTGCCTGCGCCTCGCTGATGCGGTGATTCACGATGACGCGGTCGATTGCGAACGGCAGGGTGGCCGCCACGAGCACCGCGACGAGCGCGATTCCGTAGCTCCGACGGTGCCGCCAGGTCGCGACGATCGTCATCGCGATGAGGATGCTGAGCGGTGCGAAGAGGGGCACGTAGTAGATCGGACCGCTCAACGTCGTGTTCACCGTCGAGACGTAGGTCCCCCAGAAGAGGAAATACCCCATGGGAAAGGCGACGATGAGCGCGAGCAGCAATGCGGTGCTCCGGTCGCGGCGCCGACTCCACAGCGCCATGATCGCGGCGACGACCCCCACGTAGCTCCCCGCGAGGAATACGGGCAGGTAGCTCAGGGTCCTGAGTGTGCTCTTGACTGCCCGGAGCGGGGTGTAGTTGCGGACACCAAACTCGGGCATCAGGCGGTGCCGTCCGAATCCGAACGAGTCGAGGGGCTCTTTGGCCGTGATCGGGAACTCTGTCGGACTGCCGGTCACCTGGGCGTTGTACGCCAGGGTCGCGATCATCACCGGGATGAGACCGACCGCGACCCAGGCACCGGCGCGGGCGAGGCGGCCCCACTCCCGCCAGTGCGCCAGCACGACGTAGCCGACGACGATGATGCCCCAGAGGGCTGCGTCGAAGGGGCGGGTCATGAAGACCCAACCGAGCAGGAACCCACCGCCGACAAGCCGTAGTGGACGATGCAGGCGGATACCGGAGAGCACGCCGATCGCGAAGAACAGGGCAATGCCCAAAGTGGGGAGGTAGGAGAGGAAGACGCCACCCTGGATCGCCAGGATCGGACAGCCAAGCATCACCGTGGCCGCAACGAGCGCGAGGTCGCGGTCACCGGTCAGCTCGCGGGCGAGGAAGAAGGTGCCGAGCACCGAGAGGACACCCCCGACTGCAAGTGCGCCAACCGGGGTTCCGAACGTGAGGTCACTTCCGAAGAGGAGCAGCGGCCATCCGAGGGGATACTGCGAGAAGAGCTTGCCGTCGCGCGCGGCCGAGAGGAACGGCTGGAAGAAGTGGGGGAAGCCGAGATCGATGCCGGTGAGGTGGCCATCGCGTAGGAGATTGAGCTGCCAGGTGTAGACCGCTTCGTCGCGGTTCCACGACAGGTTCGGAAAGATCGTGTAATGCGCCACGATCGTGATCGCGGCGGCAAGGAGCGCGAGGCCGACGAGGAGCAGCCAGGTGGGCGCACGCTGAAGACCACGGGCTTCGGGTGCGATCGATGCACCCCCGGCCGGCGGTCGCGCCTCCGCGGGCGAGTTGCCGGGGCGGCGCTCGGAGGGGTCGCTCACCGCGGCGAAGTGTAGTGAGGGGCCCCTCGTACAACCAGTCGACCGGTCCGCAGCGGGTCCCGTGGTGACTTTCTGACGGCCCGACCCCGCAGCTACGATCCGCGGCGGGATGGTGGCAACCAGCGAGCGCGGGACGCGCCGACGGGCTGCTCCGGCGCGCGCGCTCGACGTCGTCGTGCTCGCTCTGCTGGCCTACGTTCCGTTCTTCTTCTCGTCGCCGGGCCGCCTCAGCAGCGACACCAAGCAGAATCTCTACCTCGATCCCGGGCGACTGCTCGCGCGGGCCCCGTACCTGTGGGATCCCCACATCGGAGCGGGAACCGTCCCGCACCAGCAGATCGGCTACCTGTACCCGATGGGGCCGTTCTACTGGCTGATGGACCGAGCGGGTGTGCCCGATTGGATCGCCCAGCGCTTCTGGCTCGGCACGATCTCGCTGGCCGCGGTCCTCGGGGCACGGTGGCTGTTCCTCATGCTGGGCACGAAGCGTGTCGGCGCGCTCGTCGGCGCGCTCGCTTACCTGCTCACGCCGTACCAGCTCGCCTTCACCGCGCGGATCTCGGTCTTGCTGCTTCCGTGGGCAGCCCTGCCGTGGCTCGTCGGGCTCACGATGCGCGCCGCCCGTCGCGGGGGGTGGCGCGACCCGGCGATCTTCGCGTTGATCGTGGTGACCGTCGGGGGCGTGAACGCTTCGTCACTGCTGCTCATCGCGCTCGGCCCGATTCTGTGGCTCGTGTTCGAGTGCACGCGCGGGAGAGCCGCGGCGCACGCCGCGGGAGCGGCGGGGGCGCGGATCGCGGTGGCGAGCATCGGGGTGTCGCTGTGGTGGGTGATCGGGCTGAGGCTCCAGGGCCGCTACGGGCTTCCTGTCCTCCAGCTGACCGAGAACCTCCGCACGGTCGCCAACGACTCCGCGCCCGCCGACCTCCTGCGTGGTATCGGGAACTGGTTCTTCTACGGGCAGGACAGCCTCGGGTACTCACTCGACCAGGCGGCGGCGTACGCGAGCAGCCGTGCGGTGGTCACGGCGAGCTTCGCGGTTCCGATTCTCGGTCTCCTGGGCGCGGCCGTGCTGCGCTGGCGCCACCGGGCTTACTTCGCCGCCCTGGTCGTGGTCGGGGTGGTGGTCGGTGCCGGCGCGTGGCCGTACGACGATCCGAGCCCGTACGGCGAGGCGTGGAAGCAATTCGCGAACGACAACTCGATCGGGCTCGCGCTCCGGAACACGCCGAGGGTTGCCCCGCTCATCGTCCTCGGTCTCGCCGCGCTCCTCGCCGCCTTCGTCGACGCCCTGGCGGTTCGCCGGGTCCTCCAGGTGGGTGCCGCGTCGTTCCTCGTCGTGGTGCTCGCCATCGGGTTCCTCCCGGTGTGGCGGCACGGCTACCTCTCCGAGGCGACACTTCGTCCGGAGGAGATCCCGTCGTACTGGATCGACGCGATCGACGCACTCGACCGTGAGGGTCACGACACGCGCATCCTGGAGATCCCCGGGAGCAGCTTCTCTGCCTACCGGTGGGGCAACACCGTCGAACCGGTGACCCCGGGGCTCACCGACCGGCCGTACGTCGCCCGCGAGGTGCTTCCGTACGGCTCGGCCCCTTCGGTGAACCTCCTGGACGCGCTGGACCGTCGAATGCAGATCGGCACGTTCGAGCCGGACTCGCTCGCGCCGGTCGCTCGGCTGCTCGGCGTGGGCACCGTCGTCCTCCGGGCTGATCTCGACACCGATCGGTTCGGAGCGCCCGCCCCCCGGGAGCTGTGGGTCGAGCTCACCGAACCCCTCGCGCCGGGGCTCGATCCACCGGAGTCGTTCGGACCACGGGTCGCGACTTCGACGGCCGACGGCGCGGCCGCGAGTGCCGCTCCACCCGCGGTGGCGCTGTTCCCTGTTCAAGACGCAGTGCCGATCGTGCACGCCGCTCCCGTGATGGATCCCGTGTTGCTGAGCGGCGACGGCGACGGCATCGTGGATGCCGCCGCCGCCGGCCTGCTGTCCGGGCGCGAGCAAGTGCTCGAGCTCGCGGCCCTGGACCCCTCCGGCCTGCAGGCGGCGCTGGACGACGGTGCGGCGCTGGTGCTCACCGACTCGAATCGGCGTCGTGTGCAGAACTGGTTCTCGTCGCTCAGCGAGACCAGGGGCGCGACCGAACAGGCCGGCCGTACGGCCAACGATCCGAACGAGTACGACTTCCGGCTCAATCCGTTTCCTGACGGGACCGATGCGAATCGGACCGTGGTGGAACAGCGGGGCGGAAACGTGGAAGCAACCTCGGACGGCGGCGCGGCGCGCCCTGAGGATCGGGCTGTCGGAGCCTTCGACGGCGACCTGGCCACCTCGTGGCGCGTCGGTGGCGCCGATCCTCGGGGCGAGAGCATCACGCTCCGGACCGAGCGGCCGGTGCGCGCGGACGAGATCACGCTCGTGCAACCCCAGGACGGCCCGCGTGATCGGCTCCTCACTCGGGTGCGCCTGCGCTTCGACTCGGGCCCGCCGGTGACCGTCGAGCTCGGACCGGACTCGTTGACCCCCGAGGGCCAAGTCGTGCGGTTCCCCGCCCGCACGATCCGGCAGCTCGAGATCGAGCTGGTCGACGTCGCGGAGCCGCCGTTCGAACCCTCTCTCGCGAACGCGGTCGGGTTCGCGGAGATCCGCCTCGGTGACGTGCACGTGACCGAGACGGTCCGACTCCCGGTGGACATCGGCGCCCTGGGCACCGGTGCAGAGGGCCATTCGCTCGCCATCGTCATGACGCGGTTGCGCATCGACCCTGTGCTGGTCGGCCGCCAAGACGAGGAGCGTGCCCTCGTGCGTCGCTTCGATCTGCCGGACAGCCGCGCGTTCGAGCTGAGCGGGGTCGCGGGCGTCGATCCCGGCGCGCCGGACGCGGTCCTCGACGATCTGCTGGGTACGACCGCGCCCGGCACGACCTATTCCGCCTCGGGCCATCTCACTACCGACGCCGACGCGAGGGCGTCCCGCGCCTTCGACGGCACCGCGGCTACCGCCTGGTCCGCACCCTCAGGTCCCCAAGAGGGCCAGTGGACAGAGGTCGAGCTGGCCGCACCCGTCGCCGTCTCCCAGCTGCAGCTGGGAGTCGTCGCCGACGGTCGCCGCTGGGTCCCGACGAGGGCGCATCTCGAGACTGAGGACGGTGCGCGACACGACCTCGTGATACCCGCCGTGGGTGATGTCGGACCCGTGCCCCAGACCGTGACGCTGCCGGTGGACATGGCCCCGGCGCGCCGGCTCCGTGTGGTCATCGACGCGGTCCGTCCTCCGGCCGATCCCGACGCGGCGCGCGATCCCGACCCGGTCGCGCTTGCCGAAGTCGCGATCGAAGGTGTTCCCGTTGCGCCCTCGGCGGGTCAGATCTCCAACCGCTGCCGCGGGGATCTTCTCACGCTCGACGGCAAGGCCGTACCGCTGCGCGTCACGGAGTTGCCCGACGACGCTCAGCCGAATCTCGCGCTGGCGGCGTGTGAGGGACCGGTGCGCGTCGCGCAGGGTTCGCACGAGGTCGCGGCCGTACCGGGCAGCATCGCCGGCCTCGACATGGACCGCGTCGTCCTCACCTCGGACTCGGACGGCGAAGCCGTCGGTCCCCGTCCGATGGGAGCGACACTGGCTGACTCAGGGGCACAGGTGCGGGTCGTCTCGTCCGGACCGACCTCGGCTCGCCTGCGGGTTCGCACCGACGGGCAACCGTTCTGGCTCGTCTTCGGGCAGAGCTACAACGACGGATGGGAGGCGAGCGCCGCCGGTCGCGACCTGGGCCCGCCCGACGTCGTGGACGGCTACGCCAACGGTTGGAGGGTCGATCCGCGTCATCCCGGCACGATGACCATCGAGGTCCGGTGGGCGCCCCAACAGATCGTGTGGGTCGGCCTCGGACTCTCGATCGTCGCGGTGGTGCTGTGCCTTGGGGTTGTGGTGCGGACGGCGCGACGGCTGCGCCCCGAATCGCTCCCGGTCGCGGACGCGCCCTCCGTGCCGTGGCCGTTCTGGGCGGGCGGGTCGGTGGCGTCCCTGCGGGCCGGACTGGCCGTGTCGGTCGCGGTAGGTGTCGGAACGACGATGATCTCCCGCGTCTGGATCGGAGTGGCGTCGGCCGCGGTGACCTTCGTGGCAGCCGTCGTGCCGCGGTCAGCCGGTTTCCCGATGCTGGCGGCGGCGGCGGCGCTCGCGCTGAGCAAGCTGGCCGACCGACCGGAGCTGGCCTGGCTGACCGTCGGCCTCGTCGTTGCCGACCTCGCCGCCGGCGTCGTGCGCTCTCGCCGGAATCCTGAGGTGGGGTAGCCTGGATGATCGGCTGTGGCCGTCGGCGTGACCCATATGCGCAGTCTGGCTGCTTGGGATCCGGCGGGCTCAGGGCAGTGCGCGCGTTTCGTAGATCAGCACCGAGCAACCGTGTCCGACGTTCGGATCAGCCGACAGATGACCATCGGCGACCCTTCGGTCGACAGGAGAGCTGAGTACCCGCGTGGCGAGTGAGCTGGTGTCCAACCCGAGCGAGACTCCCGAGGTCGTGATCATCGGCGCGGGTCCGGCCGGTCTCACGGCCGCCTTCGAGCTGACCCGGCGAGGAAGCGCGTCAACGATCCTCGAAGCCGACGACGTCGTCGGCGGCATCAGCCGTACCGTCGTTCGCGACGGCTGGCGCTTCGACATCGGCGGCCACCGTTTCTTCACCAAGGTCAAGCCGGTCGACGACCTGTGGTTCGAGATCCTCGGCGAGGAGGAATTCCTCCGCCGGTCGCGGATGAGCCGGATCTACTACCGCAACAAGCTGTACGCGTATCCCATCAAGCCGCTCAACGCGCTGAAGAACTTGGGCTTCGTGGAGGCGCTGCGCTGCGTGATCTCGTACTTCGCGATTCGCCTCCGACCGCCGAAGGACCAGAGCACCCTCGAGGGCTACATCGTCGCCAACTACGGATGGCGGCTCTACGAGCACTTCTTCAAGACCTACAACGAGAAGATCTGGGGCGTTCCCCCGTCCGAGCTCTCGGCCGACTTCGGGGCCCAGCGCATCAAGGGGATGTCACTGTTCCAGGCCGTGTGGGAACCGGTCCGGGCCAAGCTCGTCGGTCAGCGTGATCGGGCGGGTCAGGTCACGAGCCTCATCGATGAGTTCAACTACCCCAAGTACGGGCCCGGCCAGATGTGGGAGAAGGCGGCCGGACTCGTCACCGCCGCGGGCACGAAGCTCGTGTTCAACAGCACGGTGACCGGTGTGAGCCTGCGAGACGGCCGCGCCGTCGCGGTCACGGCCGAGACCGACGGGGCGACCACGAGCTATGACTGCACCCACGTCATCTCGTCCATGCCGATGAGCGCACTGCTCCGGGCGATGGATCCCGCACCACCTGCCGACGTGCTCGCGGCGGCGAACGACCTCCGCTATCGCGATTTCATGACCGTCGCGCTGGTCGTACCCCTCGAGTACAGCTTTCCCGACAACTGGATCTACATCCACGACCCCGACGTCGAGGTCGGTCGGATCCAGAACTTCGGCTCGTGGTCGCCCTACCTCGTAAAGGAGGGCCGGACCTGTCTCGGTCTCGAGTACTTCGTGAACGAGGGCGATGACATGTGGGCCAAGTCCGACGTGGACCTGATCGCGCAGGCCAAGTCCGAGCTCGATCGCCTCGGCCTTGCCGATCCTGCACGCGTCGAAGCCGGTTACGTCGTGCGCGTGCCCAAGGCGTATCCGGTGTACGACGATCACTACCGGGCGAACGTCGAGGTCATGCGAGCGTGGCTCGATGAGCACGCGCCGAACGTGTATCCGGTCGGTCGCAACGGCATGCACCGTTACAACAACCAGGACCACTCGATGTACACCGCCATGCTCTCGGTGGAGAACATCTACGGCGCCCAGCACGACGTGTGGTCGGTCAACGTCGAGGCCGAATAC
>Ga0209587_1001352_pt1 | contig 11625 bp, 14 predicted proteins | sample NGEPerD_2_FD_184512 | JGI IMG/M metagenome (GOLD analysis project Ga0209587, IMG submission 184512) | Arctic peat soil microbial communities from the Barrow Environmental Observatory site, Barrow, Alaska, USA - NGEE PermafrostL1-D... | ecosystem: Environmental > Terrestrial > Soil > Wetlands >... | reverse complement strand
GTGCAGGACGGTGCGAGAGGGGACGCTGCGGAAACATGCTCCGGTACTAGCACGCGAAGGAGCGCCGACCCGCTACCCGTCAATGATTTGACCGAATGTCCAGCCGGCCGGAGTGATTCTGTAGGCAAGCGGACAGTAACGAGGCGAGGGCTCGTACCGGCGACTCACAGAAAGGAGGAAATCACGGAATGCGTAGATTCTCGCTGTTGATGCTCGTTTCCCTCCTGTCGCTCGCGAGCGCACAGCCCGAGCGGATCATGCGTGAACTCGGGCTGGACTTGGAGATAGCCACCATTCCGTTCGAGGAGATATTGAGCGGCGGGCCTCCACCCCAGGGGATACCGGCGCTCGGCTTCGGGGGACTCTCCGGAGTAGTAGGCTCGACACCGGCACCTGAGTTCATCGCGCAGGAGGAGGCCGCTTCCTGGCTGCGTCCCAACGAACCGATTATCGTCGTTTCCCTGGGCGGCGAGACCAAAGCGTACCCGCTTCAGATTCTCACTTGGCACGAAATCGCCAACGACGTAGTCGGCGGGGTACCGGTGGCGGTCACCTTCTGCCCGTTGTGCAACAGCGCCCTCGCCTTCGACCGGCGCCTGCCCATAGAGGCCGAGGCCGGGGAGCCTGGCAGAAGTGAGAGCGTCACCGTCACCTTCGGCGTTTCCGGTCTGCTCTACCTGTCCAACCTGCTGATGTTCGACGACTCGACCCACACCCTCTGGTCTCAGCTCATCGGCGAGGGGGTAGTGGGCGCTCTCGCCGGGCACGAATTGACCCGCTATCCGGCCCAGATCCTCTCCTTCGAAGAGTTCCGGGCTGCCTATCCGGACGCCCTTGTGATGTCGCGTGAGACCGGGTTCAACCGATCCTACGGACGGAACCCGTACGCCGGTTACGACGACGCCGATTCTCCTCCGTTCCTCTTCCAGGGCACGGTCGACGGCCGACTCGCTCCCAAGGCCCGTGTCGTTACCATCGACGCAGAAGACCCGGTGGCTTACCCCTTCGACCAGCTGGAGACTGAGCGCGTGGTTCACGACGAGATCGACGGCTCGGAGATCGTCGTTTTCTGGACTCCGGGAACGGCGTCGGCACTCGGCGCGTCCCAGATTGCCGCCAGCAATGATGTAGGAGCAGTAGGGGTGTTCGAGCGGACGGTCAATGGACAGAAGCTGACATTCGAGTGGGATGGCGAGGCCTTCGTCGACCGGGAGACCGGGACACGCTGGAACATACTGGGTCAAGGGCTCGATGGTTCCTTGGCCGGCGAGCAACTCGAGCCTGTCATCCACAACAACACGTTGTGGTTCGCTTGGGCAGCCTTCCGGCCGGAGACCCGGATCTACCAGTAGCCGAGCACCTCACTCAGCCTCTTGTCGTGAAGACGGTCAACAGACCGCCTACCGTCAGCCAGTAGTAGACGATGTAGCTTCCCGCCAGCAGAAGCAGCGCCGCACTGACCGGGGCTATATAGCGAACGGCTTGCCGGATCCGGTTCACCAGTGCGCTCTGGAACAGTGCGATGCTTAGCGTCAGCAGCGCGATCACCAGCCCCATGCCGAGACCGTAGAGGACGATTTGTAGGGCCATCTGGGGGAGAGTTGAGAGCGTCAGCGTGCTGCCGAGCACAGCGAGGAACACCGGTAGGGTGCAGCTCAGGGAAGCGAGACCGTAGGCGAGGCCGAAAGTGAAGTAGCGCGGCGCACCTTCGCCTGCGACCCGCGAGAGCGGCGCGGATAGACGCTCTCCGAAACTGGTGTAGAGAGTTCCGCCCACGGCGAGCCAGGCGCCAACCGCGATCAGTAGCGCGCCGGTCGCCAAACCTAGCCAAGGGAAGCTGCCGGCCAGCGAACGGGCGCCCGCGGCGATAGTAATACCCACGGCTGCGAACAGCAGTATGAAGCCGACCGTGACCGCAACACTGACGAGAAGAGCGCGACGGAAGCGGCCGAACGGCGAGGTGTGCTCCTCGCTCGTATCTGCGACGAACAGAGCCAGGAATGCCGGCAGCATCGCGAAGCCGCATGGGTTGGCGGCGGAGACCATGCCGGCCCCGAACGCGAAGCCCAGGGGCAGTAGCGTTGCCAGCCGGTCGAGAAGAGCGCTGGACGAACTGGACAGCGTCTCGACGCCCACGCTAACGGCGCCGGATTGAACGCCGGTCAGGAGTCCTCCCAGCACCGCTGCGCCCGATGCGAAAGCGACCAGCGCAACGAATATGCCCACCTGTTGCGCCTGAGCTGCTCTCGCCAACGCTAATCCGTTCCGGCTACGAGGTCCTGGACCATCCTGCGGAGCTGGTCCTCCGGGAGGTAACCGGTGTGCTTCGTCAGGACCGTGCCGCTACTCGAAATGAACAGGGTTGTCGGCATGCCCCGCACCTCATAATCGCGGACCGGATCGACGCTCAAAGCGTAAGCGGTCGGGTAGTCGATCTCGTACTCCCGCAGGAACTCTCTGGCCTGGTCATGCGATCCCAGCCCGATGAACGGCCCAATGTCCACTCCCACCAGGATGAACTCCTCTCCAAGCTCATCGTGGACCCGTTGGAAGCCGGGCATCTCCTGCCGGCAGGGCGGACAGAGAGCGGCCCAGAAGTTCAGCACCACCGGCTGACCACGACCCAAGAGCTCGCTGAAGTACAGCTCTTCCCCGCCCAACTGTTCTTCGCCCTGGTACGCCACCATCTTGAAGTCGGGCGGACCGCCCTGAGCCGCCGAACTGATCCCAACGAGTATCGCTATCGTCGTGAGTGATGCCAATGCGGCAACAAGGACCGGCATCCTCCGACGACGATCCCGCTTTCCTAACAGACTCTTGCGTAGACATCACGTCTCCTCCTCGAGTCGCTGCCACAGTACGGCCACGGCCCGAGGAGATTCCGTCTAACGGTTGACGTGCGATTGGATCAGTTATTGCGACGCGGAAGGATGTTCCGCCTTGCCAGAGTGAGCGGCACTCATCCGACTCGCTCGATTACGATCCGCCACTCGGACGCACCGACCTCCTCGACTTCGAGCACGGTATGTCCGGCGCTCTCGGCCCAGCGGGTTATGTTGTCGAGCGCCAGCGGGTAGTCGATCAGGACTTCCAGGTGCGCGCCGGCCGGCAGCGCCTCCAGCTTCTTCCGGGCCTCGAAGAGGGGGTAGGGGCAGATCTCGCCTCGAACGTCAAGCGTTTCGCTGGTCATTTCGGCCTCTTAGTTCACTCATGTCGGGACCGGCTGCGCTTGTCGCTGCATCTGCCGGACGGGTCTCATGAACATCCACCAGGAGGTCGCCCACGCACCGCCGATGATGCTCACCGTGGTCACGACACTGGCCACCGACAGCACCGAAAGCCCCGTCAGGCTGTGGCCGATGGTGCAGCCGCCGGCAAGCTGCGCCCCGAAGCCCATGAGCAAGCCGCCGATGATCGACTGCATCAGCCGGTCTCCCTTGGGTACGCGCCAGCGCGCTTCGCCGTGGCTGAGCGCCGAAAGGAACGCACCAAGGAAGAGTCCGACGATCAGGAAGGCTCCCCAGTCGAGCGCGAGTCCGCCCTGGAAGATTCCCTCGAACCAGACGCGCATTGGGCCTGTCATCGACAGTCCGTAGACCCGACCCGTGGCGGCCGAGCTTAACCACGCCGCGATTCCGATGACACCCAGGGCGGCTCCGGAAACCTGCCAGCTCCAGCCGCCGCTGCGGTACTTGCTGGCGCCACTTCGCACGAGCCACCAGCCGACGGCGATTGCCAGCGGGACCACGACTAGCCAGGGGTTCACGCCAAGGAGATTGGCGAGAGTCAGGGATTCACCGTCGGCACTCACCACGCTCCCCTGCAGCGCACGCTCCAGTGGCGCCAGCGCACCTCCGCTCATTATCAGCAGGCCGGCACCGAAAGCGATCAGGGCGAGCAGTGAGCCGGCCAGCCCCTCACCTACCCTGTAGCAGGTACCGCTCGAGCAACCTCCAGCCAGCACCATTCCAACGCCGAAGGTAAGCCCACCCAGCAGGTTCGCGGCCCACCAGAAGGGCGGGACCGTCACGGGGAGAAAGCCTGAGGTGCTTAGCGCAGTGACGCCCACGAGTTGCACCAGTACCGCCAGCGCCCAGGCACGGAACATGGTGCTGTCGGCGGTGAGTAGGATGTCGCGGAAGCCGGTGTTGCTGCAGAAGCGGCCGCGCTGCAGCCCGTAACCGAACGCCAGGCCCACGACGAGGCCGGAAAGGATCATCATTCTCCTCAGCGCCAGCAGACGCTGCTGGTGCGGGTGCTGGTGGCGGCAGGGACCTCGACCTCGGAGACTTCGAATCCCTCGGCCACGAGCGAGGGGTAGGGATCGGTAAGGACGTGGATGTGTTCTACGCCGTAAGCGGCGAGGGCGAGCCAGCCCGTTGCCGCCTGTGCGGCGTCGGCCCCGTACACCAACGGATGGGTGTCCCCGGTTATTCGTACCGGGCCCAGAGCCCGATTGAGAGCCGACCAGCGGGGAGTCTCACCTCCCGGCATGATCTCGATCCCAGGCAGGTTGACTGCCCCCGCGAGATGCCCCTGGCGATAGGCAGCACGCTCACGCACGTCTACCGGAGCCACCTCGTTCTCGGCGACGTGCACCTGCGCCTCGTCGAGAGAGACGATCAGTCGGCGGTCGAACTCCGAGGGCGGCGCCTCACGCTCCGCCTGCGGTTCGGGCCCGTCGCTCAGCTCGCCGCCGCCTGCCAGCCAGCCGTCCACACCGCCTTGCAGGAGCCGTGCGTCGATGCCGAACGAGCGCAGTACCAGCAGCACCAGGGCCGCTTCCTGGCCGTCCCCGTCGTCGTAGACCACTACCAGGCCGCCGGGCTCGAGGCCGAGCGACTTCACTTGCTGCTCCAACTCTTCGAGGGTTTTCAGTCCGCCAGCCGTCTCACCGAATGAGATCAGATCACGCGCCCAGAGCCGTCGAGCGGCCGGCAGGTGGCCGCGACGGTACGCCAACGGACCGCGGGCGTCGACCAGTGTGGCCCCATGCGGGACATCGCGCGCGATGAGTTCCGCCGCCTGTGGAAGGGGCCGGTTCAGCTGCCACAGGCCCAGGCCGGCCGCGCCGATGAGCAAGGCTGCCACCGTGGCCTCCAACCCCGAAGTGATCAATCCTCCCTTGCTTCTCAACTGCCTACCATCGATTCGCTCGCCTCATCAAATTCTCGCTCTTCGTCACATCGATGCTTCGGGTCTGCGGTTCAAACCGGGCCGCAGCAGCGGTCGGGACACGCGGCTGGAAAGGTGCGGCCGGACGCAAGCGCGACGCCTATCGGGTAACCGGCCGTTTCACGCTCCGGCACGGTCGTCTGCAGATGCACGGCCCCCATCGGCCGCGCGCCCACGGGCAGCGTTCCAACCAGCTCGAACTCGGGGACGCTCACCACGGCAACGGCGTCACGGCCGGGCAGCGGGACGAAGAAGTGCTCACCCTGGGTGCCGAAAACAAAAGTGCCGGTAAGCGGGTTGCTCTCCTCGGGGAACTTGACCGCCTTCACTACCTCGTAACTCTCGGTGTCGACCACTGACAGCTCAGAGGAGTTTCGGCAGATGACCAGACCGTAGCGGCCATCCAGCGTGATCTCGCTGGTGATCGGGCCGCTACCCAGTCCCTCCTCCGGTGAGAGCCTCGCCACCTCGACCGGGTTGGCGGGGTCGGCAAGGTCGAATATCGACTCGCTGCCATGTGCCGAACCACCCTCGACGATGGCGTTCTCGACGAAGAGGACGTTGCCGGTGGGCGATACGGTGGCCATATAGGGCTCGACCGGGGCGCCATCCAGAGACTCGACCGGTGTCACCGATGCCCGTTCAAAGGAGTCCAGCCTCACTGTGGTTAAAGTGTCGCCGCCACGGTCGGGAGCGTAAGCGTAGGCGCCATCGGAGGTCAGCGTAATGTCACAAGGGCTGGCCCCATCGTAGGTGTCGAACTCTGCGACCACCCGTCCGAAGTCATCGCCCTCAGGATCGGCGCCGATCTTCAGATACCTGTCGGCGAAGCGCGCCGCGACGATCAGGTAGCCGCCGTCGGGCGTCAACTCGGTGTAGTTCTGACTCGACCCGGTAGGCAACTCGACCGCGGGCTCCCCGGTCGAGAGACGCCACGCGAACACCGACTCGTTCGGTCCGCCCGCCCAGATCAGGTCGCGCTCGAAGTCCCACCTGGTGGCGGGGAACGAGTAGCTGCCAGAGAGCGGCAGCGTCGCCACCACCTCGAGAGCATCAGGATCTATCAGGCTCACGCTCGGTCCCACGCCGGCCCCGTTGTCGCCCGCGTTGGAAACGACGATCAGATTGCGAAGGCCGTTCTGCGCGAATGCGTAGCGCCATTGGCCGAGCACCAGCGCGGCGGTGCCGGCGGCTGTGAGCTTGAGGAAAGTGCGACGATTCACGATCCTGCCTCCACTTCCAGAGGGGTGTCCTGCCGGTTTCCCCACTCCCCCCAGGAGCCCAGGTAGAGCCTCGGTCTAGGGTGTCGCAGCATCTCCAGGACCGCCAGGGTGTGGGCTGCTCTGACGCCGCTCTGGCAATAGATGATCGCCTCTGGCTTCTCCAGGACAGGTGCGAGCAGTTCACGCAACTCGCTTTCGGGGCGTAGTCGCAACTCGGTGTCGAGGGCGGAGGTCCAGGGGAAGAGGATGGCGCCGGGAATGTGTCCGCCGCGCTCGGCCGCTCTCAGTTCGCCACTGAACTCCTCCGACTCGCGGGTATCGACGATGGCCACAGACCGGTCACCAAGACGGCGCAGGAGCTCATCGATCGCGACAAGCGAATCCTGAGGCCAGACCTGCTCACGGTTTTCTTCCGCAAGGTTGGAACGCACATCTGTTTTCAGAGCAGCCGTTAACGTTTCGGCTCGGGCGAATGCCTCGCCCTCGCCGGCCAATGAACCTCCTTCGGCCAGCCAGGCCTCGAGCCCGCCGTCGAGAAGGCGAACGCACTCGAATCCTACGGCGCGCAACGTCCACCAGAGATGGGCTGCGTCCGCTCCTCCACGGCCGCCATAAATGACGACTTCGCGCTCCCCTGCTGAACCGACGTTACGGCCGACTTCATCGAGCGTCGCCAACCTCCGGACGCCATTTTCGACCGGGTTCAACTCGCGGGCAGGAACGTTGATGGCTTGGGGCAGGTGCCCATCCCGGTACTGCCTCACACCTCTGGCATCGATCCGCAGAGGGTGCTCCGTCGCCGGCTTCTCGAGACGTTCCAGCAACTCGCTAGCGGTCAGGAACGGTTCCCGCACGTTTCGAGTCGAGGCTTCCCTGGACGCAGTCAAGGGCAAAACGCTCATGCCAGCAAGGCTAGCTTGCTGACAACTTCTGTCGTGTATCTCTCTTTACCTGGTCCATCACCCACGTCGCCACAAGGCCCGGCCAACGCTGTAAACCTCTTTACCTACGCGCTCCGGAGCCGGCGAGCAGGATAGGCGAACTACTGCTCTCGCGTCTGGAGGAACGATGGACATCGCATCTGCAATCTGGGCCGGAGTCGTCGCTACTGCGGTGATGACGGCTCTGATCTACGCTGGTCCCATGATGGGCATGCCGAAGATGGACATGATCGGCATGCTCGGCAAGATGTTCACCCCCAACGCCACCGCCGCCAAACCGTTGGGCACCCTCCTGCACTTCATGATGGGCGCCCTGTTCGCAATCCTATATACCTGGCTGTGGTCGCTCGGACTCGGCTCGGCGACCTGGGGTTGGGGCATCGTCTACGGGCTCGTGCATGGGTATGGTCGCGGCCGTCGTGATGCCGATCATGATTCGCATGCACCCGCGCCCACCAGAAACTCAGATGGGTGCGAAAGCGATCATGGGAATACTAATGGGGCACGCCGTCTTGGGGCTGATCGTGGCGCTCGTATACCGCACCTGATCGCAGGTGGGTGATCGCGGCCGCGCGTTCGGTTTCTTCACGTACCTTTCACTGGCCTTTCAGCAGAGGCGCGGGAAGGGCCCATTTCTGGGCAAGGAGGACGATCACGACTAAGCCAACTTGGCCTTCCGCGCCACGGACGCCATTCCGGAGGATTGCAGACTGACTAGGGCGTGTTCACACTATGTGGTATGATGCGGCATGCAGTTATCCCAGCAACATTTCGAGTTGATCGAGCACCTGTTACCGGTGCAGCGCGGCAACGTGAGGCTGGATAATCTACGAGTCCTGAACGGCATTCTCTTCGTCGCCGTCAACGGCTGCACGTGGCGCGCCTTACCCGAGCGTTACGGCCGCTGGCACACCGTCTACACGCGCATGAGCCGCTGGGCCAAGGCGGGCGTACTGGACCGGGTGTTCGAGGAGTTGCAGCTGCTCAGCCTGTTGCGGGTGAGAATCGAACTGGTCGCCCTCGACAGCACCAGCGTCAAGGTGCACCCGGACGGAACGGGCGCGCTTAAAAAGGGGGCCCTCAAGCCATCGGCAGAAGCCGCGGGGGACTCAGCACCAAGATTCATCTGGTTGCCGCAGGTCTTAAGCAGGTCCTCGGCTTCGCGCTGAGCCCCGGCCAGGATCACGACGCGCCCGCCGGTCGTGACCTGCTGACGCGCCTGGGCATCGACAACCTGCAGGTGCCGCTGCTCATGGACCGCGCCTACGAAGGCAACGAAACCAGGTGGCTGGCGCAATCGCTGGGCTTCGAGCCGGTCGTGCCGCCGCTGCGTACGCGCCTCGATCCGTGGCCGTACGACACCGACCTGTACAAGCGCCGCAACGAGATCGAGCGCCTCTTCGGCCGCATCAAACGCTTCCGCCGCATCTTCACCCGCTACGAGAAGACCGACCTGATGTTCTGCGCCTTCATCACCATCACCCTCATCGCCAACATGCTCCGATAGTGTGAACACGCCCTAGTCCAGGTGGTCGTCGGAATCGCGGCCTGCCCCTGGCGCAGGCATCTCCACCTGCCAGTAGCGAACGCTCTCGACGGGCAAGCCAGCCAAGCGCCTCAGCATCGCCAGCTGGCCGATGTGCGTGAAGGCGTCCGACACGGGTCCCCGTAGCAGCCCGTCTAGACCAAGCTCCGGACGCACGGGTTCGAGAGCCTGGCCGTCGGCGAGGCACGAGTCCAGGCGTCGCAACGAAGCCCGGAAGCGCATGCACTCCTCCTCGAACTCGGCCGGCGGCGCTGCGCCCTGCTCGTCTCCGAACTGCCGTTGGATCAGCGCCACAAGATCGCACAGGTGGCGAACGATCTCGGTCGGGGTTCGCACGGCCTCGGCCACCCTAAACTCTCCGAAGTCGCCTGGAACTTTCTTGGTGACATGAAGGAAGCGGTAGTCCAGGCTGGCGAGGAGGCACCGGAGGTCGCGGTACATGCCCCACCTTATCCCGGATGGGGCAGGCCCCGGTCCGCGATGCTCTATCCGTCGGACTAGTCCTTTTCGTCGTCAAATGCGATGAGGATCGGACAGGCAGCCGTTGATGAAGTTCCATCACAGCTCTGAACTAATTCCCGAAGCGCCGCCCTCACCCTCTGAAGATCTCGCTGTTTCTGGTCGATGTCGGCGATCTTCGCAACCGCCCGTGACCTGACCGCACCTGCGCTGGCCGCGGAGTCGAGTCGCAGCGAGACCAGCTCGTTTACCTCGCTAAGGTAAAAACCTATATCCTTCGCTCGCTTTATGAAGCGCAGCTTGGCTACCTTGTCCTCAGGGTACAGCCTGTAGCTGGACGTCGAGCGTGGCGGTTCGTCGATCAATCCTTGCCGCGCATAGAAACGGACCGTTTCGAGTGCGGACCCGCAACGACACGAGGCCCGAGAGTAGGTGATAGGTGGTGATGGAAACGGCCACGGCGAAGAAGTCGGCCAGCGGGAAGTCGGGACTTATGATGGCCAGGAAGCCCCCTATGAGCCCCGCGAAGGCACCGAACTTCAGGAGCACGTGCTGGTTGAGGATTCCCCTCCGCAGGCTGGCCCAAGCCATCGTCAGGATGTGCCAGCCGGGGCCGAAGATCACCGTCAGTGCCAGGGTGGGCATCAGCCACATCTGGAGCTCTGGCAGTATGCCCCGCATCGGCATCCCCATCCAGGTGCTCATGGCGCCGGCCAGCGCGATGACCGTCAACACTGCGGCGAACAGCAGGTTGTTGCGCGCGTGGCGCAGCTCCGTTTCCTCTTCCCCGAAGGTGCGCACCTTGTCCGTGTCGCGCACTACGTATCCGAGGTCCAGAACAGTCTCGTTCAGCTGGCTCGTCGTGACCTTGTCCGGCTCGTAACTGATCAGCGCCTCTTCATGCGCCAGGTTCACGCTGGCTTCCTGCACTCCCTCCGTTCGAGAGAGGGCCCTTGTGATGTTGGCGACGCAACACGAGCAGGACATCCCCCGACCTTGATCTGGAGGTTTTCAGCCCCGTCTGCTTGGGCGTAAGCGCCCGGGTCGTTAGTCCGAACCGCCGGGTCGGCCAGGAGATTCGGAGCGCGATTGCTCACCCCGCGCCTACCCAGGGCGAAGTCTCATAGCCGAGCTGTTTCGCATCGAATTCACTGCCCTTCGGCGCTTGGAACGTTGCCACGGCCTCACCCCAGCGGACGCTCGTTTTCGCCCCCGTGAACAGGAGAAACCCCGTACTACACTACGGGGTCAAGAGCCTGCCAACCTGGGTAAACCATTTTACCGGAGGCTCCCGGCGCGCGCTCTAGATTGGAGCTACAAGTTGCAGGCCGCCTACACCGAGCCAAGGGAGAAACGTGCCAAGAGCGATCATTGACGGTACCGTACTAGCAGTCAGCGACAGAACCGAGCAGGTAGAGGGGAACCATTATTTTCCTCGTGATGCTGTGGACATGGGCCGATTCGACAAGGGCGAGACCAGATATGCCTGCCCGTGGAAGGGCGACGCCGTCTACTACGATTATGTCTCTGACGAAGGCACCATCCGTGACGTCGCCTGGTCGTAATCCCGAGCCGAAACCCGCTGCCAGCAATATCGCCGGCCACCTGGCCTTCGACAGGAGCAAGGGAGTGACCGTAGAGACTGGGGAGAGATGACGCGCGATCCGTGGTACCTGAAGGAGACCGGCTTCTCCCGCCGTGTGTCCCCAGACGATATGGAAGTCTTCATGCGGGTCTGTCCAGAGCACCGCTACACAGCCGGGGACACGATCTTCTACGATGGGGATCCGGCGGTTCAGCTCCACGTAATCGTGCGTGGACAGGTAAAGCTGTCGGCACCGACGGCAACGGGCCAGGAGCGAATTCTTGCCGTACTCGGGCCGGACGATTTCCTGGGTGAGACGTTCGTTCAGGAGGCCGAGCTCTATCGCGGGGACGCGATCGCACTTACTGACGTTACTACCTGTCCCATGAGCCGGGCCCAGTTCCTTCAGATGACGAAAAGCGCCCCCGACTTCGCCGTGACGTTCGCCGGCATACTCGCTTCCAGCCTGTTCCAGTGCCGTGACCAGCTCAGCCGCAGTTACGATCCTGTACGTTTACGGGTCGCGAAGGTGCTGCTCGACCTGGCTCAACGATTCGGCTCACCGGACGGCAGCCGGGGCTGGTGGAGGCTTGACACCAGGCTGAGGCACGAGGAGTTGGCTTCGATGGTATCGGCGACGAGAGTGGCGACCACGATGGCGATTAGCGAGCTGAGGAGTCACGGTGCGCTGCAGGG
>Ga0209587_1001351_pt1 | contig 11629 bp, 12 predicted proteins | sample NGEPerD_2_FD_184512 | JGI IMG/M metagenome (GOLD analysis project Ga0209587, IMG submission 184512) | Arctic peat soil microbial communities from the Barrow Environmental Observatory site, Barrow, Alaska, USA - NGEE PermafrostL1-D... | ecosystem: Environmental > Terrestrial > Soil > Wetlands >... | reverse complement strand
TTACATCTACCACTCAGATACAGAAAAAGAGAGAATTTGTGAAAAGAGCTGGTATTAGTGGTAAAACCATAGTAGAGATAAAAGCAAAAGAATATTGCATATTTACAAGCGATAGTGTATTTAATTGTAATGAGGTTTTTGAAGTAAATATGAGCGATTTAATCAAAAAAATCGAGGAAAATGGATCTATGAATTATCCAAAACTTCCTAATAATATTCTAAAACGGATTATAGTCGGAGTTAACGAAAGCCCTAAAATTTCGCAGTCAACAAAAGATTTGATGTAATTCTATTTAATTAAATAATCCATCTTATTTTTACACCTATTGGACTCTGAATGAGGCGTCTCAAACTATTCTGGATGAATTCTATATATTATTTAAATTCGCGTATACTTTTATCAATAATCGTGAAACTTAACTGTGTTTTCGGTTTAAAGTTGCGGAAAAATCCTCCCGCCTTCGTTCCTAACGAATGGCTCAATGGATTGAGCCATTCGTTTAAGCCTAAGAATATAGGTTTATTGGAGACACAAAAAAGCTGGTTTTTTAGAAAAACTTTTTTTGCTTTAATCAAATCAAAGTCATAGAGGTCGTCAAGATTCTGTTTAAGGGGTATTTGAACCTTATTGGAGTGTGCTGTTCTGAATTAGTAAATTCATGTCTTGGACTAATACCTCGACAGCTCGCTGCGAGGATGGGAAACAAAATCTGTTTTATCTGATAAGTATCACAATGGATATTTTGTAAATAAATGGTATTATAGCAAAATGCCTATTCAGTATTTGTACGCTATTATTGGGGTCATTATTGTCAGCCTAATTTCTTTGTTGGGGGCTTTTACTCTATTAATTAAGGAAGAAAAATTACGTCGAGTACTTTTTATAATGGTCGCCTTGTCGGTGGGAGCACTTTTTGGTGATGCGATTATTCATCTTTTACCAGAAGCGTTTGAAAATAGTACTAATCCAACGGCGACTTCTCTTTATGTTTTAGTGGGTTTATTGATGTTTTTTATAATGGAAAAATTTCTTCATTGGAAACATAGTCATCAAGTAGAAGAAAACGAAGAACACGTTTTAATAATTGAACCAGTTGGTTATTTAAGTTTAATTTCAGATGGTTTGCATAATTTTATTGACGGAGTGGTAATTGGGGTTAGTTTTATGGTAAGTATTCCCATTGGTGTTGCTTCTACTGTGGCAATTATTTTACATGAAATTCCCCAAGAAATTGGTGATCTTGGGCTTTTGCTTCATGCTGGTTTTACTCGTGGACGAGCTTTGTTCTATAATTTTATTTCCGCTTTGTTTGCTCTTTTGGGGACTTTGTTGGCTTTATTTATTGGACCTACTGCTGGTAATTTTACTGAAATTACTTTACCGTTGGCGGCTGGTGGTTTTATTTATATTGCTGGCTCTGATTTAGTACCTGAATTGCATAAAATTACCGATCCTAAAAAATCAGCCGTTCAATTGCTAGCCGTAATGACTGGTGTCGGTTTAATGATTTTGTTATTGATTGTTGACTAATCAAAGGACTTTACCTTATAACCAAAAATATACCGGGAGGCGAAGCCTTCCGGTATATTTTGTTGAATTTATTTCTGCAGTAAGTATTTATAGATGTCCTCTAGAGCCACAATACCGTCACCAGCGGCGATATTGTTTTGGTGGTAAAGTCTATTGGTACAATCTCCGGCCGCCCAAATACCAACAGTGCTTGTTTTTTGAGTTTGGGGGTCAACAACGATTGCTCCACCCTTATTGATTTCAACTAAGTCTTTGACTAGTTCAGTTTCGGGTTGGTGTCCAATTTCTACAAAAATACCTTGGGCTGGCAATTCATGAGTTTCTCCAGTTGTTTTGTCTAAGTAAGTTAGACTGGAGACAAATTTATCACCCTTAACTTCAGTTATTTCAGCATTTTTTAGCGCCTTAATGTTGGGGTTGGCTAAAATCTTATCAACAGTAATTTTGTCGGCTTTAAATTCTGGGCTGTGATGTAAAATAGTTACTGATTTAGTATAAGCTAAGAGTTGACTGGCTGTTTCAAAACCAGCATTTCCACCACCAATTACGACAACTTCCTTCCCTTCAAACATTGGGGCGTCACAGGTGGCACAATAAGTGATTCCTTTATGTTCATATTCTTCGGCTCCAGGGATAGTTAATTTGGTACGATGAGAACCAGTACTAATTAAGACAGTTTTCCCTTCGTACTCTTGTCCGTTATTAGCTATTGCCTTAAAGCCGTCAGTCGTTTTTTGGATTTTTTCTATTTTGATTTGTTCAACAATTTTTAAATTTTCCCCTTGGTAATTTTCTAAATGTTTTTTTAAATTTTCCCCTAATTCAGTTCCTGAAAGGGAGATTGTTCCAATCCAATTTTCAATACTTGGAGAAACAGAAGACTGTCCACCAAATTCAGTGGTGAGGAAAATAGTTTTTAAACGCTTGCGTGAGGCGTAAATGCCAGCTGAAACACCAGCGGGACCGCCACCAATTATAATTAAATCGTATAACATTATAAGTTTGATATTTTATTTATTGGGTAAGTAGTTAGAGAGATTGTTTGAGTTTTTAAATCGAAGTTTAATTTAGACTTCGTAAATTTTTACTTAAAAATTATTTTTTAGGTCGTCTTAAGAAAGCAGGGATAGATGACCAATCTTCATCTTCAACATCATCTGTTGTTTCTTTTGTGGGTTTAGTGGTTGTTTCGGTGTTGGTCGATGGTGCTCGGGAAAATAGAGGTCGGTCGTAATCTGTATTCGTTTCTTTTTCTTTAGTAGTGGTTAGTTCGGGAGCTGGAGTAATATCAACCGTATTTGTTTCTGTTTTTTTGTTTGTATTTTTTTCAAAGATATTGAAAGGACCATCATTTTTTTTCTTGGCTAATTCTGGAAAACCAGTAGCGATAACTGTTATTTTTATTTCATTCTTTTTTAGTTTGTCGTCGTAAATTGCTCCAAAGATAACTTTAGCTTCACTGTCAATTGATTCAGTGATTAGTTTGGCAGAATCTTGAATTTCAAACATGGTCATATCAGAACCTCCAGCAATAGTAAACAAGACTCCTCTAGCACCATCAATTGAAATGTCTAGTAGTGGAGAATTGATGGCCATTTTAGCGGCTTCTATAGCTCGATTGTCGCCTGAAGCACTACCAATACCCATTAGAGCCGAACCAGCATTTTGCATAACCGCTCTAACATCAGCAAAGTCTACGTTAATAATCCCTGGCATAGTTATTGTATTAGAAAGACCTTCTACTGCTTGGCGTAAAATTTCATCACACATAGCAAAAGCCGAGGAACAGGTTGTATCTTTAGTGATGATGTTCATTAGTCGGTCGTTAGGAATAGCGATAACAGCATCTACTTCATTACGGAGTTCACTAATTCCTTGTTCAGCAATAGACTCACGTTGTTTACCTTCAAAGAAAAATGGTTTAGTTACAATAGCAACAGTAAGAGCACCTTGTTCTTTGGCTATTTTAGCAATAACAGGAGCTGCACCAGAACCTGTTCCACCACCCATTCCGGCTGTTACGAAAATCATATCAGCTCCCTTAATCATGTTTTGTATATCTTCCATACTTTCTTCAGCGGCTTGTTTGCCAATATCAGGATTCATTCCAGTACCTAACCCCCTAGTTAGATTTTTCCCGATGTGAATTTTTTTGTCAGCTAAAGAACGATGCAGATGTTGAGCATCAGTGTTCATTGCTATAAATTCTACTCCCTTAACTTTTGATTCAATCATATGATTGACAGCATTTGATCCGGAGCCACCAACACCAATGACTTTAATTCTAGCAAAAGATTCTAATTCTGGGTTAATTTTAGGCATAAGACTAGTTAATTTAAGTATTTATGTCTTTAATATTAGCAAATGCTGATAAACAAAGCAATCAAGGGAAAATGTTAAAAAATCTTGTTTTATTTTTAAAATATTTAAGGCATAAATTCTTTTAACCATTTAATCATTGTTTTTCCCATATGGTTTTTGTTTTTAGAAGATTTTTTTCCTTCGAGTTCATATTCGTAGTCATAATAAAATAAACCATAAGCGACTGACCAAGCAGGATCAATTGTTTGATTATTACTACTATGAATACGAGCTGGAGCGGCGATTTTAGCTGGTAAGTGGAAATAACTTTTGGCCATTTCTTCAATATTGATAATTGTTCCACCACCACCAGTTATAATAATCCCAGCTGGCAACAAACCATTTCGCCCAAGTTTTTTCAAATGAACTTCAATATATTCAAAAATATCAGACATTCGAGCTTCAATTATTTCATCCAATTTTTTCTTGGGTCCTTCTGGCTCTATCTCTCGTTTTTTAATTTGTTCGGCTTCTTCGAGTGGAACCTTAAAACCTAAGGCAATATCATTAGTGGTGTCGGTTGAGCCAATTGGAAACACATGAACAGATAAAGGAGTATTTTCTTCAAAAACGGCTACTGAAGTAGTTTGGGAACCAATATTAACCAAAACACAGCCAGAAGCTTTTTGTAATTTAGATAGGATTACGGCACTAGAGGCTAGCGGGGAGGCAATAATATCCTCGACAATTAAATTAACTTCTTCAGCGGCGGTGATAAAATCTTTTAGGTGTTGTTTGGAATAGGTAACAAACATTGTTTTAACTTCTAGTTTGGATCCTTTCATTCCTTCTGGTGTGCCTAAAACTTTTTTACCATCCAGTTTAAACATAATAGGAATACAATGCATAATTTGGCGATTGGAGATATCAGTAAGATTATTTTCACTGTCTTCTACTGCTCGTTTGATGTCGTTGTTGTTTATTTCTAAATCAGCTCGCGAGACTAGAGTAGTTCCCTCGGTCATTTTTGATTCTAGAGTGGCTCCACCGATACCTAGATAAACTCGTTTGATTTTTACCTTAGCTGCCTTTTCGGCTTCAGTGATGGTTTCGCGTAGACAGTCAATAACTTCTTCTATGTTGATAATATAGCCTCGACGTAAACCCTGAGAACTTCTTTTGACCAAAGCTAAAATATGCGGAGTTGCTTCTCCGTTTTTCCATTCGCAAACCGCCACGCGTATCCACGATGTTCCGATATCTAGACCTGTGATAATATTTCTGGAACTCATAAAAATAAAAGTTTAAATATTTTTAATTGTGATAAATACTTAACTCTAATTAAAAATATAATTAGAGTAGTTTTTATTTTCAATTATAAAGTTCAAGAGATAGTCTCAAGGATTATTTTTTTATTTGATTTTTTTATCCAATAAAAAATGTTTGAGAATTCTTTGTTCTTCACTATCCATTTTAGCACTATGATCCATTCCCTTCAAATGCAACAAACCGTGGATAAGTAAAAAAGCTAAATGTTGCTGATAAGTATGCTCAAATTTCTTAGCTTCACTTTCGGTTTTGCCTAAATGGATAAAAATTTCGCCATCAGTTTTACTATAAGGAAAACTTAAAATATTGGCGACTTTTGGTTTGCCTCGATATGTTGTGTTTAATCTCTTAGAAAGAGTGTCACCAACAAAAACTAAACTCAATTCATATTTTGAGCCCATTATGTAATTTTTTATATCAGAAAAAGGTACCTTAGGTACCTTTTTCTTAGTTAAATTTTTTATAGCCAACATCTTTAATTTTACCTAGCTTGCGCAACTTATCGTTGGTCGCTCGCTTGATAATTCTCTTCAAAGCTTCTTGTTTCTTTTTTAGTTCAGATTTGTTCCTTTCACTGAACTTGAGAGAACGAGCCCGACGTAAATTGCCAGATGTTTTTACACGCTTAGTAAAGCGACGCAACAAATTGGCGTTTGATTCGGTTCCGACTCTGATTACTTCTATAGCTGACATAGGGATAGATTAGCATATATCGATATCTTTGGCAAACAAAATTGGAATACCTTTTTATAATGGTTGTCTGGTGGAGTAAGGTATTAGATTATTGATTATCTTAATCAAGTTTTCTAGTAGATGTTGGTTTATCGGAGTGCACTGTTTGAAAACCCCGTCGGCTCGCCGCGGGGATGAAAAACAGGCGGTGTGTTTTGAGTGGTCGGTGGACCACTCCTATTCCGAAAAACAGCCACGGTATTTTGTGACTAATACCCCGTCGGCTTGCCGCGGGGATAGGACACAAAATCTGTTTTTATTTTGATTTGCTTTTTTCCCTTGTTTGGGTAAGATGTAAAAAGAAAGAAGGGAGGTGATGATTATGGGGTTAATGTCTTGTAAACCAACGGATAATGTTCCACCTACAACTCCAGCAACTCCAGGAGAAAATCCGTGGGCTCCAAAAGATGAAAGTGGGGCATTATTGACGGGAGAAGCTGTTCGTTGTTGTCATTGTCAGCGAGTGATAGCAAAAAGATATGTGACAATAAAAAATGGACATGTTTTTTGTCCTGATCATGTGAATGAGGGGTCGTGTTCTTGTAAAGACCATTTCAATGTTCGCTTGTTCATTAGGGCTTGTCGGGACTGATTTCTTTGATATTTTGTTGTTATGATTTAGTGATGCATCTGTGATGAAAAAATCCAATCATAATCCTAAAATGCCAATCCTTGTTAGGTTTGGCATTTTTTTTGTTGTTATGATTTAGTGATGAAAAATCTAATCATAATTTTAAACTGCCAATCCTTTTAGGATTGGCAGTTTCTTTTTAAGGAACTTTATTAGAGTTTAGAGGATAAAAGGGTTTATTTGATTTTTTTTAAATAGTCGGCGAGATTTTCTATTTTTATTGTATCTTGTGAACGACTGTCCATATTACGAACTATAACTGTCCCCTCCAAGGCTTCTTTTTGGCCTAAAATTAGAGTGTAAGGGATGTTCATTCGTTCGGCGATACCTAATTGAGCTGATAAAGAATCTTTAGACATTGAGTGGACCATGGGGATTTTAGCCTTGCGTAGAGTCTCTACTATTTCAAAACATTTAAGTTTGGCATCAAACGATAATTGAATAAAAAAGACTTTTGGTTTCTTTACTATTCTTGGTGAATGTTTGGCATAGTCAGGCACTTCTGTAATACGGTCTACTCCTAGTGATCCACCAACGGCTGTAATATCTTTTTTACTTCCCAATGTTTTAGCTAAATAATCATAACGGCCACCACCACCTAAGGCTAGACTAGAAATAGTTTTAACTCCATTTTCGTTGATAATTTCAGTATCGCTAAAAATTTCAAATACAGTGCGAGAATAATAATCCAAACCGCGAACAAGATTGTTGTTTATTTCGTAATCAATACCAAATTTGTCTAAATATTCCAAAACTTCTTTGAAATGTAATTTACAGGCTGGACATAAATAGCTGATAGATTCTGGGGCGCCAGCTTTTACTTCTTCACATTTAGGATTTTTACAATCTAAAATACGTAGAGGGTTTGTTTTTAATCTCTCTCGGCAGTCGGAACAGATATTTTTAGCGTTCTTTCTATAGTAGGCGATTAAATCACGTCTAAAGGCTCCCCGACATTCAGTGTCGCCAAGGCTGTTGATTTTAACTCGTATATTTTTTAAGCCCGCATCTTTTAAAATAATATTAAAGATGTGGATAATTGTTGCGTCGTTGATACTTTTGGCTGAACCTAATATTTCTAAACCAAATTGGTAAAGTTGTCGATAACGTCCTTTTTGAGGATTTTCGTGACGGAAAAATGGTCCATAATAGTACAACATTACCGGCTGTGGTAGGGATTGCATACCATTTTCTAGGTAAGCTCTCATAACCGGAGCGGTGCCCTCTGGGCGCATTGTGAGGTGTTCGTTCCCTTTAGTTTTTAGGGTGTACATTTCTTTCTTTACGATATCTGTATTTTCACCGACTCCATGGTTAAATAATTCTTCTTTTTCTAAAATTGGGGTTTCAATTGGTTTAAAACCATAATAAAGAGCCACCTCAGAAGCTTTTTCAAAGAAGCCTTGGAACATATAAAAAGAGTCACCAATTAGGTCACGCATACCCTTAGGTGATTGGAGATCTTCTTTTTTGACGGCTGTCTTCTTTTTTTCCTTAATTGTCATAAGCTTTAGCTGTTTTATTTTTTAATAATCATTGAATCTACCCGGTAGGTAAGACATTTTAGTGATAGGGAATAGACGGACCAAGGCTTTTCCTCGGAAGAAACTAATATCCACAGGTCCCCAATACCGAGAATCAAAACTGACTGCTCGATTATCTCCCATGACAAAGTATTGCTCAGCTCCTAACTCTGTTAGACCATCTTTGGTAGTTTTTTCTTTTAGATAGGGTTCGACTAATTGTGTTTTTTTGCCATCTTTGGTGATGTACACATTGCCTTGGTCGATGGTTACTGTTTCATTTGGTAAGCCAATAATTCGTTTAATAAAAAATTTTGAGGGGTCTTCGGGAAAACGAAAAATAATTACATCTCCTCTTTCGGGGTTGTGAAAACGATAAGAAATTTCATCAACGATTAAATATTCTTTGTCGTGAAAAGTGGGAAACATTGACTCTCCACTAACAATAAAGGGTTGGGCAATGTACATCCTGATGGGGATAATTATAGCCATAGTTATCAACCCAAAACGAATAATGTCCCACCAAGATTCCTCTTTTTTTGGTTCTTCTTCTGGAAGATTTTGTGGTGGGATAGTTGGATTTAGTTCAGTATTCATTTTTTGAAAAATAAAAAAGTTTTTGTTTCCTTTAGTAAAGTTAAATTTAAAGATTTTTATGTATTAAATTAGGAAAATAATGAGTACATCATACAATATAAGTATCTTTGACACAAGTCTAATTTTTATTGTTTAATGTGTTGGAAGTCTAAATCTGTGGATAACAAAGTCTTTGTTATCATTTATCTATTTGAGTGATATACTAATTAAGAAGAAATTTAATCAATTTAAAACTTATTTATATGTCTTATATTATTGTTGGTTTAGGTAATCCTGGTTCTGAATATGCCCTTACTCGTCACAATACTGGCCGGCTGGTTTTAGAAGTTTTCTATAAAAAAGCTCTTAAGGAAAATGATTTATCGGAGTGGAAACTTGATAAAAAATTAGTGGCTTTAAAAAGTTCTGGGAAAATTAATAAAGAAAGTGTGACATTATTGGAACCAGAAACAATGATGAACAATTCTGGTAAGAGTTTAAAAGATTTAATTAACAGTCCCAAAAAAGCGGAAAAATTGGTAGTTATTTATGATGACCTCGATTTACCTTTAGGAAGTTATAAAATTAGCTTTAATCGTGGGACGGGGGGACATCGGGGAATGGAGTCTATTGTTAAAAATATAAAAACCAAAGCCTTTGTCCGGATTCGGGTTGGTATTTCTCCAACCACCCCTTCTGGTAAATTAAAAAAACCAAAAGGCGAAGACGGAGTGGTTAATTTTATTTTGGGCAAATTTAAAACTAAAGAACAAGAAGAGTTAAAAAAAATTAGTCAGAAAATTTCTAAGGCTTTGTTTTGTTTACTTGAAGAAGGCAGAGAAAAAGCGATGAATATTTTTAATTAAAAAAATAAGACTTATTCCTTTTATACGAATAAAGGGAATAAGTCTTTGAGGTGGGGTAGAAGTGTCTTTTGTTTTTTTGCGGATAGTTGGCGGGAACAAGGGATAAATTAAATGGCGACACTTCGGTAGGATCAATCTATATATCATTTTGGTCGTCTTTAATTTTTTGTCAAGCACTTTTGTACACATATTTGGTGGGAATATCAAAAAAAGAGCCCTTTCGGTTAGAAGAAAAAAGAAAAGACTCACTCAGTATTATTAATAGGGGGTGAGTCTTTGAGGAGGGAATGAAGTGTCTTTGGTGTGGGGGTGTTCGATACAGTTGGTAGGAATTGGTACTGTAATCAAGCGGCGACACTTCGACGAGTCTATTAATAACTTTAGAAGTCTTTGATTATTTGTCAAGTTTTGTAGTATTGCAGTGTCAAGTTTTTTTCTCCTGTTTTAACTCTAAAACCCACTTGGAGGCCTTGCCTCCAAGTGGGTTTTAGAGTTAATTAGCCTTGTTTAGGCTTTTTTAGGTTCTTCTGTTGTTTCTTCTGCTATTTCGACTACTTCTTCCTTCTCTTCTTTTTTATTTGGATCTTGGAAATTTAGAGTCATGCGTTGCTCTTTGGCTTCAAATAAATTAATAGTGAAAGGATAGGTTTTTCCTAGTTCTAATTTACTGCGTAAATCTTCTTCAGATTTAAATTCGGAAATATGAACTAAGCCAGCGACTCCTTCTTCAATAGAAACTAAGGCGCCGTGTTTGTTGTATTTAATAATAACACCCTTGACTGTGTCACCTTTTTTGTATTTTTTAGATGCTTCATTCCAAGGATTTTCTTTTAGGGCCTTGAGTGACAAAGAAATTTTTCCGTTTTTAACTTCAATCACTTTTGCTTTAACTTTGTCGCCAGCCTTAAATAATTCTTTTGGATTTTCTACTAGAGCCCAATCAATTTCAGAAATATGAACCAAGCCTTCCAGGCCTTCTTCAACTTTGATAAAAATACCAAAATCTACAGCTCCGGTGACTTCACCATCAACCACATCGCCGACGGCATATTTTTCAACAATTTCTTTTTTAGATTTGTTGTCAAAATTTTTCTCGGAAAAGATTAGTTTGCCTTCTTTGGGATCAGCCCCAATAATAGACATTTCTAGATGGGTGCCAACAAATTTATTAAGTTCTTCCATTATTTTATCTTTGTCCCCGTCCAAAACTCTAGGATAGTGTTCTGGCTTTAACTGGGAAGAAGGAAGGAATCCATTAATACCCTGCCACTCTACAATTAGACCACCCTTGTTGGCATCTTTAACTAGCAAACTTACCACTGTTTTGTGTTTTATGGCGTCTTCGGCTTCACTCCAAATAATAGCTGTTTTAGCTTCCTTCAGTGATAATTCAATATAACCATCTTCTCCTTCTGATTCCACAACCTTTGCTGTTACACTATCGCCAATATGTATTTTTTTGATGATATCTTTGGCATTCAAAAATTCACGGCCATAAATAATACCGGTTCCAAAGGGGACGATATCAATATAAATCGCCATCTTATCTTTACTTATTACAACTCCTTCAGTCAGGGAATCTATCTCTGGTCTACTAACAGTAGTTTTAAGAATCTCTTCCATTATGGCCGTTTGACCGTTGGAAAACTCTCCAGTCTCATTCTTAGACTCGTTATCAACTTCTTCAGTTTCGTCTTTGCTTATAATATTTTTATCCATAATTTATCTTATCTTTTTATTGAATAATTAATATCCAATAAAAACAAAAAAAACACCTTAACCTGTCTGGTTTTTAAACCAAAATCAAGCCCTGCCACCTAGTTGCGTTTATAGGATAGATATCCTAATAAATCTTGTATAGACAACCTCAGTTAAGCAAGATTAATAATATTTTTATTATACCTAAAATAGATAAAATATCAAGAATTTGCGGTGATGTTTAAACTAAAGCACTTTTTATTAACTATTGTTTTTTTGGGTCATTGTGAGCGAAGCGAAGCCCGTCCGAACGGAGATTCATCCGGGCGGGCAATCTCATCTAGTAACTAAACCCTAGATTGCCACAGCGAGTACGCCTCGCAATGAAAGCCAAAGAATAGTGTTTTATTTTTTAAATTTTATGACAATTGCCGAAGTACTT
>Ga0209587_1001350_pt1 | contig 11633 bp, 12 predicted proteins | sample NGEPerD_2_FD_184512 | JGI IMG/M metagenome (GOLD analysis project Ga0209587, IMG submission 184512) | Arctic peat soil microbial communities from the Barrow Environmental Observatory site, Barrow, Alaska, USA - NGEE PermafrostL1-D... | ecosystem: Environmental > Terrestrial > Soil > Wetlands >... | reverse complement strand
GGCCTGCGCCAGCCGCGTGCGGGTCCGCGGGTGCAGCGGCAGGACGAGCGGCCCGCGGCTCTCCCCCGCCCGGCGCAGCAGCTCGCCGAGCCGGGCGAGCGCGGCCGGGTCGTCGACGTTGCCCGCCCGGTGCGCGGTGGCGAGCAGGTAGCCGCCGCGCTCGAGGCCGAAGCGCTCGCGGGCGCGCGAGCGGCGCTCGGCGATCGGGCCGAAGCGCCGCGCGACGTCGGCCATCACGTCGCCGACGACGCGGGCGTCGGCCGCCTGGCCGGCGGCAGCGAGGTTGGCGATCGCGGCCTCGGTCGAGCAGAGCAGCAGGCCGGCCAGCCGGTCGGCGGCGACCCGGTTGACCTCCTCGGGCATGCCGCGGTCGAAGCTGCGCATGCCGGCCTCGACGTGGGCCAGCGGGACCCCCTGCTTGGCGGCGACGAGGGCGGCCGCGAGGGTCGCGTTGGTGTCGCCGTAGACGAGCATCGCGTCGGGCCGCTCGGCGTCGACCAGCGGCTCGAGTCGCGCCATCGTCTCGCCGGTCTGGACGGCGTGGCTGCCGGAGCCGACGCCGAGCTCGTGCTCGGGCGGCGGCAACCCCAACTCCTCGAAGAAGACTGCGGAGAGCTCGCGGTCGTAGTGCTGGCCGGTGTGGACGAGCAGCTCGGTCGCCCGCTCGCGCAGGTGGCCGGAGACGGCGGCGGCCTTGACGAACTGGGGCCGGTTGCCGACCACGGTCATCACCCTCACGCCGCACGCACCTCAGGCCGGCCCGAGCGCCGCCCGCGCCGCCGCGGCCACGGCGGCCACCTGCCCACCCTCGAGCGCCGGCCCCATGGGCAGCGCCAGCGAGGTCGCCGCGACCCGCTCGACGCCCGGCAGCTCGCGCTCGAGCGCGAAGGGGTGCAGGGCCGGCTGGCGGTGCAGCGGCGTCGAGTAGTAGGCGTGACAGCCGACCCCGGCCTCGGCGAGGCCGCCGGCGAGATCGTCACGCCGCTCGCTCAGCACGACGTAAAGGTGGTAACAGGACTCGCCGCCGGCGGTCTCGCGGGGCAGCTCGACCAGGTCGCCGAGGCCGGCCTCGGCGTAGGCCGCCGCGGCGCGCCGCCGCGCCGCCGTCCACTCGGCCAGGTGCGGCAGCAGGACGCGCAGCCCCGCCGCCTGCAGCTCGTCGAGCCGCGAGTTGTAGCCGACTTCGTCGTGCAGCTGCTTGTCCGAGGAGCCGTGGGCGCGCAGGCGCCGGGCGCGGGCCGCGACGTCGTCGTCGTCGCTGAGGATCGCGCCGCCGTCGCCGAAGCCGCCGAGGTTCTTCGAGGGGAAGAAGCTGAACGCCGCGGCATCGCCGAGCGAGCCGGCCGGGCGCCCACCAAGAGTGGCGCCGGCCGCCTGCGCGGCGTCCTCCAGCAGGCGCAGGCCGCGCCCGCGAGCCAGCTCGCGCAGCTCCTCCATCGGGGCCGGGTTGCCGAACAGGTGGACCGGCAGCAGGGCGGCGGTGCGCGCGCCGATCGCCACCGCCGCGGTAGCAGCGGTCATCGTGAAAGTGTGGGGATCGACGTCGCAGAAGACCGGCCGGGCGCCGGCGTTGACGACGGCCTCGGCCGTCGCATAGAAGGTCAGCGCCGGGACGACGACCTCGTCGCCGGGGCCGATTCCCAGCGCCCGCAGGGCGATCGTCAGGGCCTCGGTGCCGTTGGCGACGCCGACGCAGTGGCGCACGCCGGCGAAGGCGGCGAACTCGCGCTCGAAGGCCTCGACCTCGGGCCCGAGCACGTAGCGGCCGGACTCCAGCACGGCGCGCTGGCGCGCCGCGACCTCGTCCAGCAGAGGCGCCAGGGCGGGCCGCGTCGCGAACAGCGGCACGCTCGCGGTCGCCGTGTGGTCGGCGGCGCTCATCGCCAACGCTCCAGCAGGTCCGCGTCGGGCACCTCGCGCACGACCTTCGCCGGCACCCCCATGACGACCGCCCGCGGCGCCACGTCGGCGACGACCACAGCGCCGACGGCAACGAAGGCCTCCTCGCCGATCTCGACGCCCGGGCGGATCGTGACGCTGGCGCCGATCCTGCAGGCGCGCCGGAGGGTGGCGCCGCGCAGCGGCTCGCCCGCCGCGTGGCGACCCATCGTGTCGTCGTTGGCGATCGTCACGCCAGGGCCCAGGAAAGCGTCCTCTTCGACCACCGTTCCGCGGGCGAGATAGCAGCGCGTCTGCACGCTGGCCCGCGCGCCGACCACGACCTCGGGATCGACCGAGACGAAGCTGCCGATCGTCGCCCCGGCGCCGATCTCGGCCCGCTCGCGAATCTGGACGTGGTCGCCGATCCGCGCCCCCGCCCCGATCTCCACTCCGGCGTGGATCACGACGTGGCCGCCAAGCCGCACTCCCTCGCCGATCCGCACGCCGTCCCCGATCAGCAGGCCCGGCGCCAGATCCCCTGGAAGCAGCCCCCCCCGGCTCATACCCATCCCTTCCGCTGTTCCTTATCCGCGCATAGGGCGGGAAAAGCACAGCGGAAGGTCATGCGGGCGCTCCGCGCTCGGCCGGCGCCAGGGCGACGGTCTCGCCGCCCGCGTCGAGCGATTCCTGCAGCGCCTCCAGCACCTGGACGACGCGCAGGCCCTCCATCCCGCCGGTGCGCGGTGCCGCACCCTCGCGCAGGCACTCGAGGAAGTGATCGAGCTCGATCCGCAGCGGCTCGCGGCGCGAGATCTCAGGGCAGCGCTGCTCGCCCGAGCGGGCGACGTAGTCCCCCGCGGCGGCGTCGTCGGGGTCGAAGCCCTTGTCGTAGACGGTCAGGGTGCGCTCCGCCTCCATGTCGTCGAAGGTCGCCATCCGCCGCGAGCCGACGACGGTGAGCCGCCGCTCCTTGCGCGGGTCGAGCCAGGAGACGTGTATATGGGCGGCCAGGCCGCCGGCGAAGCTCAGGTGGGCGAAGACGACGTCCTCGACGCCGTCGCGGACGTAACTCTGGCCGCGGGCGCTGACCTGCGCCGGGAGTTCGCCGGTCAGCGCCAGGATCGCCGAGACGTCGTGGGCGCCGAGGCTCCAGAGCGCGTTCTCGTCGGCGCGCAGCCGACCCAGGTTGAGCCGCTGCGAATAGATGTAGCGGGTCTCGCCGAGCTCACCGGAGGCGCACAGCTCCCGCAGCGCGACCAGCGCCGGGTGGTAGGCGAGCAGGTGGCCGACCATCAGGGTCCGGCCGCGCTCGGCGGCGAGCGCGACGAGGCGCTCGGCCGAGGCGACGTCGCAGGCCAACGGCTTCTCGACGAAGCAGTGCTTGCCGGCCTCCAGCGCGAGGCCGGCAAGCGCGGCATGGGTGAGCACCGGCGTCGCCACGGCGACCGCGTCGAGGCTCTCGTCGGCGAGCATCTCACCGATCTCGGCGACGAATCGCGCCCGCGGGAAGGACGGGGCGAGAGCTTCGCGCCGCGCCGGGTCCAGGTCGCAGCACCAGGCCAGCTCGCAGCCTGGCAGGGCCTCGAGGTTGCGAGCGACGTTGCCGCCCCAGTAGCCGAGCCCGGCTACTCCGACGCGGATCTCTCCCGCTTGTGGGGGCTCTCCGAACATCGTCACCGCGCCGCTCGACCTCGCTAGCGCGGCGAGCCGAGCGTCAGCAGGAAGAGCAGGGGCAGGACCCCGATCGCCATCGTGGCGAGCACCGGGGCGAGAGCGAGCCGCCGCGCCGGGCGCTCGTCGCCGCGGCGACGGAACGGCATCAGCAGCGGCAGGATCAGCGTCCGGCCGAGAACCGCGAGGTCGGCGGCGAAGGAGCGCGTGCGGGCGTAGTCGAGGTCGAGCTTGACCTTGTCGGGAAGGAGGCGCTCGCGGTAGAAGCGCTCGGGGTCGGCGTGCAGACTGAGCAGGTGCGGCTCGAGGCCCGCGTAGCGCAGCTGGGTCGGGCCGGTGATGCCCGGGGGCACGGAGAGGATCTCGCGGTACTCCTCGGCGTGCAACTCGACAAACTCCTTCAGCTCGGGCCGCGGGCCGACAAAGCTCATCTCGCCGCGCAGCACGTTCCACAGCTGCGGCAGCTCGTCGAGGCGGGTCGCCCGCAGGAATCCGCCGACCGGGGTGATGCGAGTGTCGTTCGCCCCGGCCACCGCGTGCCCGGCGTTGTCGACCCGCATCGTGCGGAACTTGATCATTTCGAAGGCCCGGCCGCCGTAGCCCATGCGCCGCGCCCGGAAGAGCACCGAGCCGGGCGAGTCGAGCAGCACGGCGATCGTCACGATCAGCAGCGGCAGGAGCAGCGGCGGGGCCAGCAACAGCAGTGCGGCGAGGTCGAAGGCGCGCCGCGCAAGCGGGATCCGTGCGACATCCGGCGCGGCGCCGGCAGGAAGAGCCAACTCCCCCGCACCCGACTCGGAGGAAACCCTCAACGGCGCCTTGATCTCGCTCTCCTTCCCGCTCGAACCCTGTCCTGAGCACGGGAGATTACGGGTCCGCTAAGGGCGTTGTCAAGGAACTTCCACGTCTCCTGACCGCACCCGTGCACGGCAGCACCGGGCGCACGGGGTCCACGAAAGCGGTGGAGGTCGCGCCTCAGTCCGGCGGAACTCGAAGCGCTGAGCGTCCTCTTCCCAGATCATGCCCTCGCCGAGGGTGCTCGTGATCCTGCGGCGTGCTGGGTACCTTCGCGGGGCCGCTTAAGCCCGCGCCGCGACGAAGAGCTCCCGTTGCCGATTTTGCGTCACGCGCGCGCCGCCGGCGAGCGCATCCTCAGTGCGCGTAGACGGTCTCGTCGAACAGGGCCTTGCCGCACTCCGCAACCAGGGCGCGGGCCAGGCGGCGGTCGCCGTCGAACCTGAGGCGCTTGGGCCGCTGGTCGATCAGGGCGGCGAACCAGGGCTCGAGCTCGCCGACGACCTCGGCGGTCGCATCGGTGTCGAGCCCGCGCTCGCAGGCGAGGATCCTGCCCTCGCCCACCTTGACCGTGGCGCCGACCGGATGGCGCTGCCCGGGCTTGCCGAGGCGCACAGCGAGGCGGCAGGCGCCGCTGAGCCCCTCGTCGAGGCGCAGGAGCGGCGCGACGAGCAGCATCGCCGCATCGACGTCGAGCGCGTCGACCGGCTTCGCGCCCGGCGGCGGATCGGTGCGCTCGACCCGGGCGGCGAGCGCCAGCGGGGCGATGCCACGCCGCAACCATTCGGTCGCGGCGTAGGCGCCGGCATCCGTCGGCGTCGTCGCGGCCTCGACCAACCCCACCCGGCACAGCTCCGCCAACAGGCGCTTGGCTGCGCGACGCGACAGCTCGCAGCCGGCAAGCAGCTCGTGCTTCTCGACCGGGCCGGCGGCGATGGCGTGAGCAAGGCCGCTCCCCCACGCCTTGGAGAGCAACTCGATCGCTCGCTTGGCTCGCGGGTCTGCGTAGGCGAGCGCCCCGCCCGGCGCCTTGAGCAGCCAGAGCTCGAGACCGTCGACGACCGGCAACCTGGCCCGCCCGGCCGGGGTGATCGTGTACATGTCGTCGTAGCCATCGGGGTCCGGTTTTTCAGGGCGACGCGGTCGCTGCGGCGGGCATGGCGGGCGCCCCTCCCCCGTGTAGCCCTCGGGCACGGCCAGCGCTTTGAACCCGCCCGCCATCGCGCGCATGATCTGAACTTGCGTCGCGTCGGAGAGCATTCGCACGGTCGTCGCGCCCGCGCGCATGCCCGACGCCGGACGAGCTCCGCCTGTCCCCTTGCGCGTACCGATAAAAGGAATGGATAATTCTAAACCGGCAGCCCGGCGGGAACTCGAAGCGTTGCCCGTCCTCTTCCAGATCATGCCCTCGCAGAGGGTGCTCGTGGCGACGCCGAGGTCGCCGGCCAGCCCTCCGCCTACGCCGAGACCGCCGGGCGCAGGGCCGGGCGCTGCCAGTCGCGACCGGCGTAGGCCTGCGTGAAGCCGGCCGCGAGCAGGTTGTGGCGCAGGCCGGCACACTCGTCGCCCCCGGCGACCTCGGCAACCTCGGCCACAACCGTGTGGCAGCCGGCCGCGGCGGCGTCGAGTAGCCGGCGGCGCAGCAGCGCCCTGTTGCAACCCCTCCCCCGCTCGGCCTCGAGCGTCGCGTCGAGGCCGAGCACCGCAAGCCCGTCCTCGATCAGCATCGCGCCGGCGGCGACGACCCCGGCGTGGGGCCCCGGCACCGCCGTGTAGCAGTGCCAGCCGTCCCTGACCGGCAGCGAGAAGAACAGGGTCTCGGCCATGCCCGGCAGGCCCCCACCCTCGCGGACGAGGTGGCTGAAGCCTTCGCCGTCGGCTTCGTACTCGCCGAGCTCGAAGACCTCGACGTCGGGGCCCTCGGGCAGATCGGGTGGAGTCGCGCCGCGTACGAACACGGTCCTCGCGTCGCCGCGCTCGTAGCCATGGCCGCCCAGCCACTGCTCAGCCGTCGCCGTGTCCGGCAGGCCCTCGGCCACCGGCACGCGGTACTCGACTTCGCGCGAGCGCATCCATTCGACCGCATTGTCGACATGACCGCCGGCGATCGCGCCGGGCTCGGCGGCGCCCTGGATCAGGTTCAGCTCAGGCTCCTGCGGCTCGCCGCCGAAGGCGGTCGCCAGGACCGGCCCGAATCGCTGCGCTTCGATCCCCTGCTCGTCAACGGCGTCCGGCACGACCGAGATCCACATCTCGTGCCGAAACGACTGGTTTGCTCTCTCCAATACAGCCTGGTCGTGGTGCACTTGCGTCGCCTCCCCGCTTAGCTGTCTCCCGGAAATTCTCTAGGAGGTCGAGCCTATTGGTACGTTCCCGGATTTGTCAAGGAATCTTTTGTATCGTGCGGCCGGAGGCGCGATCCCCTTCGAGATCCGCTCGGTCGAGCCGGGCGCGGGCCAGGCGGGGGTCGCCGTCGAACCTGAGCCGCTTGGGCCGCTGGTCGATCAGTGCGGGCGAACCAGGGGTCGACCTCGCCGACGGCATCGGGGTCGAGCGGCTCTTCGAGGCGCCGGTCATGTCCCCCCGCCCGACTGAACGGTTGCCGTTTCGATAGCGACCTTGAGTTCGTCCAGGAAGCGCTTCAGAGTCGGCTCGGCTTTGCCGGCCCGGTACATATCCATCGCCGCGACGATCTCGTCGGCGAACTCCGTCCCGCCCTCCATCACGACCTTCCCGGCGTCCTCCAGATACTCGACGAGGAACCGCTTCAGGGCCTTGGAGCCCCTTGGTGTGGCCCCAGGCAGGCGGTGGCCGAACTCGGCCGCAAGCGATTGCGGGTCCGCCAGCAACCACGCCTCGACGCTGGGGTCGGGCGTACCGACCACATAGACCGGGAAGACCCGATCGAGCCCCATGCTCTCGATCTCTTCGCGTCTTGCCTGTGGGCCGACGTCGTTGCCGTCCGCCAGGACGACAAGAACATCAGGCGTGCCCGCACGTAGTCGGATGACATGCATGTAGGCCCTCAGCTCACGTTGCGCGCGACCCAGCCCAGCGCGGGCGCTGGCAACTCGGACGGTCAAGTCCACGCCGGCCTCCGAGGCAAGTCGCTCGGCGACGGCGCGAGCGAAGGCTTCATGGCCTACGTCCTCGCAGAAGAGATCCAGCCTCAGCGCCAAGACGTCCCTAAAGATCCAACCAGCCGCGTCGGGCCACGGCCGCGATCTTGTCGTACTCGTCCGGCTCTTCGAGCAGCTCGTCAATCGCCTTGTCGGTCCACAGGCCCGGCCCGTCGCTCGAAAGGGTCTGATCGGCACGTTTTTTGATCAGGCTCGAGCGGCCGTCGCGGGTCACGCTGAAGAGCCCGATATCCGCCCCCGCCCGGCCTTCCGCCTTGCGACGAACCGCCTGGTCGAGCATGGCGGCGATGAAGTAGGGAGAGTGGGTGGTGACGACGATCTGCGCTTCTGCGCGGCCGGCGGCCTCCGCCAGCAGCGCGGCTATCCTTTCGAGCCGCTGCGGCTGCACTCCGTTCTCGGGCTCCTCGAAAGCGATCAAGCCGCGCGTGGCCGTAACGGCGATGGTGCAAAGCGCAAGTACCCGCAGGGTTCCCTCGGAGACAATCCGAGACGAGTACACCGTCCCGTCCTGTTCTATCTGGATGTCGAGCGTGCCGCGTTTGGTGTCCAGGTCGACGTCGAGAGAGCCAACGGCGGGAATCACGGAGCGCAGCGCTCTACGCACTGCGTCGAACTTCTCCGGTTCAGCCGACTTGAGGCCGTAGAGGAACGGCGCGATGTGCTGACCGCGGACGCCGATGTCCGAGACCTCACGAGGCGGTGCCGCCTCACGCATCGCCGCCGAAGGATCCAGGTAGTAGGTGCGCCACTGCCGAAGCTCGTCGCGCGCAATGCCGAACATTCGCCACTGGGCGCCGGAGAGACGCGCGTCGGAGAGATTCGTGTGATTACCGCCGAGGGGCTCATGTCGCGGATGTCCGCTGCGCCCACCCTGTCGAAGGAGGAGCTGATCCCCCGAGTCCGCTCGCTCGATCCGCGCCGGCTCGCTGGCCCGTGGCGTCCAGTGGGCCGTAAGACGCATCAGATACTCGTCTGAGAGCGTCAGTTTGCCTTTCGCCGGATCGATCCTGATGCCCACCCGGTAGCGGAGCCGCTCCGACTGGCCATTTGCGCCAGACCGACCGATTTCGAGATCGGCCTCGAGCGACAACTCTGCCGAACGCTGTTTGAGAAATTCAGGCAATCCGTCGGGCGGCAGACTGAACAGCTCGGTCGGGAAACCGCGTATCGGGGGTGCAAGCGCATCTGAGAGCGTCCGCTCCGTCGCCAACCTCGACATCGCTTGAACGGCGTCGAGAAAGTTGCTCTTCCCCGCCGCGTTCGGGCCCGCAAGCACGACCAAGCGCGGCAGCTCGTGCTCCACGTCAATGAGCGACTTGAAGCCCTTTATCGCGAACCGTCTCAACATGACGGTCACATCATGCCTCAGTGCCCTCGGGAAGGCTTGCCGAGCTGAGGATTAGCCGCTTTTCGAGTAGGGCGGAGACCCGCCTCCGATCGGCTGCCTGACGACGCTTCCCTTTCCCGGAGCAAGGAATGATGTGACGAATCCGTCCGCCGATCTTTGAGCCGAAGCCGCCTCCCGTTTTGCCAGGGCGACCAGCGGCCCTCGCGGCGATCGTGCGAGCCACGAGTGCAACGGCGTGCCGGCGCAGTCAGCATCGACCTCTCCGACCGAGCCCGGCGGCTCAGCCGTCGAGCGCTGCTTGACTGGGGCGGCGCGACGGTTGGCGGCGATCTCGCCGTCGAGCAACTCGACCAGCCCGGTGCGCCGCGCCAGCTCGCCGACGATCGCCAGGCCCGCGTGGGGGGTGAGGCCCTCCTCGTCGGCGCGGATCTCGATCCGTCCGGGCGCTTTCCTACCGTGAGTCGCGTTCACCTTCAAGGTGACCTCCATTCACTCTCGTGGCTTGGTGTTGGCACACCGCCACGATTCCGACTCGCTCGGACGGAAAGGCCCCGGTTTCCGGGGCTTTTCCGCTGGTTGGAGGACGGCTCGGCAGGGAGTTGCCGCGCCCTCAGCGAGCCGGCAGCGCTGCGTTACTCACGGATCTGAGTCTGAACCTGCATAGCGTCGGAGAGCATGAGCACGGTCGTCGCGCCCGCGCGCATGCCCGACGCCGGGCGAGTTCCGCCTGTTCCCTTGCGCGTACCGATAAAAGGAATAGATGAATCTAAACCCTCAGCCCGGCGGGAACTCGAAGCGTTGCCCGTCCTCTTCTGCGGTGCGGGTCACAGCGGGCGCTCAGGGCGAGTCTCGGCACAGGTCCTGATCAGAACTTTTCGAATCTGCGCGACACACGCGCGCCGGCGCCTCCTAGCGTCGGCGGCTGTGATACTTCTTGTCAGAGAGCCGGATGGGCGCTATGTTGAACTGACATGGGACGCCTGGGCCCACGCCCTGGAGCGGCATCCCCATTTGTCCGGATGGCTTCATGAAGTGGTGTTGACGATCGAACATCCCGAACACCAAGAACCCGATGCCAGGCCGGGCCGTGAGCGGCTGTTCCGGAGGCCCAGGCGTTCACGATGATCGTCCGCATCGGAAGCCACACGTTCGACGACGTCCTCTTTGATGCAGAGCGCGACGTTCTCTACATGCACAAGGGGAAGCCGGCGCCCGCGCATGAAACGATCCCGTCGCCAGAGGGCCACGCCGTCATGTTCGACGAGCTGGGCGAGATCATCGGAATCACCGTCGTTAACGCCAGGTGGCTCGCAGAGCGCGACGGGCGGATCACCGTGACCGTCCCGGAGACGGCTCGGGACCCCGGTCGCATAGAGGGCTCAGCAGAGGACCTGGCCGCGGCTCTCGCGGCATAGCCGCCGGACAGGACCTCAGTCCGCCGAGTACGGCAGTTCGCCCGTGTCGTGTAGCTCGTGGCGCAGCGAGTTGATCACCGCGCCGGCCAGCAGGGCCAGGCTGAGCAGGTAGAACCAGAGCAGGGCGATCAGGATGAAGCCCATCGTCGAGCCGAAGCGCGAGAGGCTGGTGACGTTGGCGAGGTAGAAGGGGAAGGCCCAGTTGGCGACGCCGGCGGCGACCGTGACGAAGGCCGCGCCCGGCCAGACGTCGCGCCAGGGCATGTGGCCTTTCGGCACCGCCCAGTAGATGACGCAGCAGATCGCGAAGACGATCCCCACCGCCAGGGCCAGCAGCAGCGCCGTGTCGATCACCTTGATGTCGGAGAGGCCGAGCGGCAGTTTGTCGGTGCTGGAGACGATCGTCGCCTCGATCGTCGGCAGGATGATGCTGGCCGCGATCAGCAGCAGCACCACGCCCAGCATCGTGAAGGAAAAGCGCTTCTGCTCGACCCAGCCGCGGTTGGGCACGTGGTAGATGCGGCCGAAGGCGGTGTCCATCGCCCCCCAGAAGGAGGCGCCGATCCAGAGCGAGCCGAGGAAGGCGGCGATCCCGATCGTGGTCGAGTTTTCCTCGATCCGGTCGAGCGCGTTGCTCAGCGTCCCCTCCTCGGCGTTGGGGAAGAGCCGCTGCAGGTCGTCGAGCACGCCCGCCTCCACTCCCTGGATTTTCAGCACCTGGCCGAAGACGAAGAGGACGAGCAGGGCGAAGGGGAAGACCGCGAGCAGCAGGTTGTAGGCGACCATCGCCGAGAGGCCGGTGACGTTCTCCTTGTAGGCGCGCTGCCAGAAGGCGCGCAGCCAAGGGCGTGGATTTCTCATTGCTTTGGGCACAGTTTGGGCACGATTCGGGCTTGACTTCAAAAACTGAAGCGCCTATCATGCGAACAGACGTTTGAGGCCTCTCAGGGACTTCGGGGCCATATCCCTACCTTCGCGGACCACTTCTCCGGTCCGCTTTTTTGACGCAGAAAGACGGGTGCAGAATAGATGCTGGTTGCTGAGCTTCAGGAGCTCGAGGAGGTAAAAGGGCTGGTCCACAGGGGCCAGCAGCTCGGTGTGCTGACCTTCGGCGACATCGCCTCGGCGGTGTCGGAGGTCGATCTCGACGAGTCCGACGTCGAGGATCTCTACGGCCACATCGAGAAGCAGGGCATCGAGCTCGTCGAGGACATGGACCCGGCCCAGAAAGCGGCCGCCGACGCGATGCCCGCCGACACCGGTCGCAAAGGCCGTCGCCGCGCCAAAGCCGCGATCGACCTCAAACCGGACATGACCACGGACAGCCTGCAGCTGTTCCTCAAGGACATCGGCAAAGTCCGCCTGCTGACCGCCCAGGAGGAG
>Ga0209587_1001349_pt1 | contig 11636 bp, 10 predicted proteins | sample NGEPerD_2_FD_184512 | JGI IMG/M metagenome (GOLD analysis project Ga0209587, IMG submission 184512) | Arctic peat soil microbial communities from the Barrow Environmental Observatory site, Barrow, Alaska, USA - NGEE PermafrostL1-D... | ecosystem: Environmental > Terrestrial > Soil > Wetlands >... | reverse complement strand
CCGGGTCGGTGACGCGATGCGCCCGTCGACGCCCTGGCTCGACGTCCCCGAGCTGCGGTCGCCGACGGTCGTGCTGCGGCGCCACGCCGAGGCGGACCCGCTGCGGGTGCAGGAAGCGTGCGACGACTCCACCACCCGGCACTGGCTGCCCGAGCTGCCCTCGCCCTACACGCTCGCGGACGCGCTGGAGTACGTCGAGGGCCGGGAGGAGCAGCACGCCGCCGGGCTCGGCCTCTACTGGGCGGTGGCCGACCCGGCCGACGACCTGCTGCTGGGCGCGATCGGGGTGATGGGGCTCGGCGGCTCCGCGCGGTCCGGCGAGATCGGGTACTGGACGCACCCCGACGCGCGCGGCCGCGGTGTGATGAGCGGGGCGGTCGGCCTGACCGCGCGGCACGCGCTGCTGCCGGTGGACGACGGCGGCCTGGGACTGCTGCGCGTCTTGCTGCGCGTGGCGGCCGGCAACGAGCCGTCGGTGCGCGTGGCCGTCAAGGCGGGCTTCACCGAGGTGGGCGTCGACCGCGGCGCCGAGCGGCTGCGGGACGGGACGGTGACGGACTTCCGGCGATTCGACCTGCTCACGTCGGAGGTCTGACGTTCAGGGGAGCTTCGCCGCCAGTGCGGGTGCCAGGTCGCCACGGCCGACCACGACGACGTCGTCGAGGCCCAGCCAGCAGGCCATCAGACGCAGCTCGGCGCCCAGCTCCACCGCGGTCTCCGGCGGGGCCCCGGGCTCGGACCAGGCCGCCTGGACCCGGAGCGCCCCCGCCGTCCGGTCGGCCTTGAGGTCCACCCGCGCGACGAGCGAGTCGCCGAGCAGGAACGGCAGCACGTAGTAGCCGTGCACCCGCTGCGCCGCCGGAACGTAGATCTCCAGCCGGTAGCGGAAGCCGAACAGCGCCTCGGTGCGGGCGCGCTCGAAGACGAGGGAGTCGAACGGCGACAGCAGGGCCCGGGCGCGGACCCAGCGGGGCAGCCGGGCCCCGGCGTGCAGGTAGGCGGGCCGGCGCCATCCCGCGACAGACACCGACACCAGGCGGCCGTCGTCCACCAGCTCGGTGATCGCCCGACGCGCCGGCTCCGGGGCCAGGCGGAAGTAGTCGCGCAGGCACTGCTCGCTGCCGACCCCGTGCGCCCTGGCCGCGATCTCGACGAGGTGCCGGACGGCGTCGGCCTCCTCGAGGTCAGGGGCGTCGTGCACCTCGCGGGGCAGCACCCGCTCCGGGAGGTCGTAGAGCCGCTCGAACTGCGCCGTCCGGCCCGCAGCGGTGAGGCGGCCCGCGTAGAAGAGGTACTCGCACGCGGCCTTGACCACCGACCAGTTCCAGCCCCAGCCCTCCTCGTGCAGCGGGACGTCGTGCTCGAGCGCCCGCTGCACCTGCGCCGCCGTCATCGCCCCTCGCGCGCCGATCTCGGCGACCACGGACGCGACGACCTGCGGGTGCTCGGCGGCGACCCTCCGCATGCTGCCCCAGGCCCCGGTCTCGGTGGCCATCCGCCACCGCAGCAGCCGGTGGGTGGACGGCGGGACGTAGCTCGCCTCGTGCGCCCAGTACTCGACCAGGCGACGCGGACGCCGTCCCGCCGCCCGCTGCAGCAGGCCGAGGTCGTAGGACCCGAGCCGGCTGAACAGCGGCAGGTGGTGGCTGCGGGTCAGCACGTTGACCGAGTCGATCTGGATCAGCCCGATCCGGTCGATCACCTGCTGCACGTGGCGCATCGTCACCGGGCCGTCCGGCCGCCGGCGTCCGAACCCCTGCGCCGCCAGGGCGATCCGGCGTGCCTGCGCCGGAGACAGGACGGCGTCGCGGCGGGCGTGCGGCACCGGCAGGGTCACGGCGGGCATCCTGCCAGCGCCCCCCGACACCTCGTGTCAGGTCCTCGCCGCGCGCTGGCACGTCGAGGGCCTGACACGAGACCTCGCTATCCCAGCAGGTGCCGCGCGAGGACCGCGGCCACCCGGTCGGGTTCGCAGCGGGCCGCCAGGGCAGGCAGCCGGAGAACGGTCTCGCCGGGAGAGGCGATCTCGGCCATCCGCAGCAGGTCGTCGTACCAGCGGTCGACGTCCATGTGACCGACACCGTCGATCTCGAGCAGCACGCGGCCGCCGTCCGGGCGCTGCCACTCCACGTCCAGGTAGCGCCAGCGGCCCCGCGCATCCCGGCGACGCCGCTGCCGCAGAGGCTCGGGCAGTCCGCGGGAGCGGCAGAGCCGGCCGAGGTCGATCTCGCTCATCGCCCGGGCCCCGCCTCCGATGTCGGCAAGCAGCAGCGGCATCAGCCGGTGGTAGCGGATGCGCCCCGCCCTCAGCAGCACCGGCTCCAGCCTCTCCGGCGTCGTCAGTCCCTGCTGGACGACCGCGGCCAGCAGACCCCCGACCGCGCGGCCCGACCTCGACCACGCCGCCGCGTCGACCGCCGCGCGCTCGACGCTGTGCACGGGCAGGCCGTCGCGCTGCCGGACGTCCTCGCGCCAGTGGCGTCGGGACTCGTGCACCACCATCGTCGGCAGCCGGGACGGGGTCGCTCCGCGGTCGACCACGACGTGCAGGCCCGGACGCGTCCACCCCTTCAGCCCCCAGACCGCCAGCGCGGACCACGCGCCCAGCACACCCTGGGGCGCGACCGTCAGAGCCGCGGCCCAGCGCATCGTCGCGGGAGGCAACGGACCCGTGTACGTCACCACCACGATCGGCCCGACCTGCTGCCAGCGGCGCCGGGCGACGTGGATCGCGACGGCGTCGCTGTCGACGCCGAGCCGGCGCAGCTGGCCCCGGCTCAGGGCGCCGCACTGCTGGTCGACGAGCTCGGCCAGCGCAGCGCACCGTTCGACGAGGTCGATGCGTCCGGACATCGCGGCAGCATCCGGCGTCGGAGGCGACGCGGACGGCGCCAGGCCGGTTCGGTGGACAGCGCCGTCGGCGTCGCGGCCTGTGGACGGGACGTCCCCCACGCTCGTGTCAGGTCGTGGACCGGTCGCGGCAGGTTGTGGACCTGACACGAGAACCGGGGGTGCGGCCGACCGCGCTCAGGAGAGGTCGAGCAGCTTCTCCCGGACGGCGTAGACGACGGCCTCCATCCGGGAGTGCAGCTGCAGCTTCTCCAGGATGTTGCGGACGTGGTTCTTGACGGTGTTCTCGGAGATGAACAGCTCGTGCGCGATGTCGCGGTTCGCCATCCCGCGGGCGACCAGCCGGAGCACCTCCATCTCCCGCCCGGTCAGCCGTGGCGGCGGGGGCGCCTGGGGCGACTCGCCCCGGCGCGACAGCGACGCGAACTCGGTCAGCAGCGCGCCCGCCATCGACGGGCTGATCAGCGACTGCCCGCCGAACACGGCCCGGATGCCGTCGGCGATCTGCTCGCCCGGCACGTCCTTGAGCAGGTACCCGTTGGCCCCCGCACGCACGGCCTGGAACAGGTCGGACTCCTCGTCGCTGATGGTGAGGATGACGATCTTGGTGCTGGGTGCGACGTCCTTGATCGCGGTGCACGCCTCGATACCGGACCGCCGGGGCATCCGGATGTCCATCAGGACGACGTCGGGCAGCAGCTCCTCCGCGCGGCGGATCGCCTCGGCCCCGTCCCCGGCCTCGCCGACGATCTCGATGTCCGGCTCGGCCGACAGCACCATCTCCAACCCGCGGCGGTACAGCGCGTGGTCGTCCGCCACCAGGACGCGGATGGACTCTCGCGCCGCGGGCGCAGGCTCAGCCTCCATCGCCGTCCCTCCCGGGGGCCCCCGACTCCCGGTGCCCGCCGCACATCATGGCACCGCGCGGACCGCGCGCGTCGGCGTTCGCTCAGCCGGTCGCCGCGACGTCCTCCTCGTCGGCGGACGCCGCCGCGGACTCGGACAGCCGGATCACGCCGTAGCTCCAGCCCTTGCGCCGGTACACCACGCTCGGGCAACCCGACGACGAGTCGAGGAACAGGAAGAAGTCGTGGCCGACGAGCTCCATCTGGTACAGGGCGTCGTCGAGGGTCATCGGCGTCGCGGCGTGGAGCTTCTCCCGGATCACGACGGGCGACTCACCCATCTCCCCGGTGTCGCCCGCGTCCCCGGCCGTCGACGCCTCGGCAGCGGTGCGGGACGCCGGGCCGGTGCCGTTGAGCACCGGCGGCGGCAGGTCGCGAGTGGCCTCCGCGACGGAACGGGGGTTGTGCCGTCCGTGGTGCACCTTGCGCCGGTCCCGCGCTCGTCGGAGCCGCTCGAGGAGCTTCTCCTGCGCCATGTCCAGCGCCGCGTAGGGATCGTCGGCACACGCCTCGGCCCGGATCACCGGGCCCTTGGCCCGGACGGTGATCTCCACCCGTTCACACGTATGGGCCTGCCTCGGGTTCGACTCGTGACTGACCTCGACGTCCAGTCGCTGCGTCCTCGGGGCAATCTGCTCGACCTTGGCCAGCTTCTCCTCGAGATGCCGGCGGAATCGGTCCGAGACGGCGGTGTGTCGGGCGGTGACCACGATCTCCACGGGTGTCCTCCACTTGGTCGGGTGACTTGGTCGGTGCACGCAGAACGTCGACCAGGACAGCGGGCCGCGTCAGCGGCCACCGGCCCAGGCCGTCATGCGGAGGGGCACCACCTCCTCGTGACCGCGCCCATCGGCTCCGGTGCGGCGAGGTCTGCCATGTCCCGACGCTAGACCACCTCGACACTCCCCGACAGTCCTGGGGGCGGATCGGCCCCCATCCGGCCCCGTCCCGGTCCGGGTCGGTTCACCGCGGCTCCCCACGGCGCGGCGTGGCCGCCACCACGGCGGCTCCCCGGACGACGGCGCCGGCCTCGGCGACCACCCGCGCCGCCTCGGCCAGGGTGGCTCCCGTCGTCACCACGTCGTCGACCAGCACGCACACCAGACCGCGCGGCCGCACGCCGCGGCGCAGCCTCAGGGACCCGTCCAGGTTGCCTCTCCTGGAGGCGATCCCCAGACCGCTCTGGTCGCGCACCCCGCGTCGCTGCCGCAGCAACGGGGCCGTCGACACGACCCGGCCACGGCGTCGCAGCAGGTGCGCCACCCGTCGCGTCACGTCCGCCAGCAGGTCGCCCCCGCGCCCGGCCACGGCGGCCCGCGACGACGGCGCCGGGACGAGGTGCACGCCGCCGGGCGGTGCGGGCGGCAGCGCGGCGGCGACGCTGCGGGCCAGGGACCGCGCGAGCACGTCACCCAGGTCGTGACGCCCGCGGTCCTTCCACGCCAGGACGACGTCCCGCAGTGCCCCGTCGTAGGAACCCACGCACCACACCGGCGGGCAGCCGGGGTGCGACAGGGCCCCCACCGGCACGGCCCCGGCGGCCAGCACGTCCCGGCAGGCGCCGCACAGCGGCACGTCGGGGAGGCCGCAGCCCGGGCACGACACCGGCAGCACCAGGCGGGCGAGGTCGACGACCGGCGCGGCCCACCAGGGCTCGGCGCGGTGTCGAGCGGCTCGCACCCGACCAGCCTGGGCCGAGCGCCGGTGGTCCGGCGGGGACGGACCCAGGCTGTGGACGGCGGGACGGCGGGCCCGTCTGTGGACGGCCGGAGCCGCACGGGTCAGCCCGGGAAGGCCGGCTGACGCGCACCCGCCGCGGCCGGCTGCGGCACCCACACCACGCCGGACTGCACGAGCAGCTCGCCGGTCGAGGTGCCGACCACGATCGTCCGCTGCCCCTTCGCGGCGGCCAGGGTGACGCCGTCCGGCGTCGGCGCCAGCGGCGCCCCGGCGGGTCCGCCGAGGCGGAGCAGGTGGACACGGGGCACCTCGTCGACGGCACGGCGACCGAGGGCGGCCACCGTCACCTCGTCCACCCAGGCGACCTCCTCGACGGAGACCAGGGCGGAGCCGACCGTGGCCGGGACACGCTGCACGAGCCGCTCCGGCACGCCCGACGCGTCGCGCACCACGCCGGCGACGTCGACGTGACCCCGGCCGCCGGCGTCGGTCGACGCGACCACCGCCCGCGCGCCGTCGCGGGCGACGCGCAGCGAGGTCACCCTGCGGCCGGCGAGCCACGCCGCCTCGACCTCCGCCACGGTGCCGTCCGGCAGGGCCGTGAGCACGATTCCCGTCGAGACCGCGGGGGTCGACCAGATCCAGCCGAGCCGGTCGAAGGACGGAGCCGTCAGGTCCGCGCCGGTGATGATCGGCTCGGGCGCCTCGGTCGCACCAGGGACCAGGTGCAGCAGCCGGCTGCGCTCGGCCGCCAGCACCGCGTACGTCACCTGCCCCAGCGACATGCCCGGGTGGCTGACCTGCCGGTCCCCCAGCGGCGGCAGGCCATCGATCCCGACGAGCTCGCCGTCCCGGAGCCGGACCAGGGCCTCGTCGGCCACCAGGACCGGCGACTCGTCGACGGGCACGTCCTGAAGCACCTGGGCGGGCTGCTGCGGCAGCTCGATCGGGCTGTTGTCGACCAGCATCTCCACGGCCGTGACGGTCGGCACCGGCCCGAGCGTGGCCTCCAGCTGGGCCTGCATCAGTGCACGCTGCTCCGGCGACGACGCCCGACGGGCCGGGTCGGTGAGGTCGACCTGCGCGACGCCGTCCTCGATGGGCACCGACTCCAGGTCGAGGCCCGACCCGGCCGGGAACGCCGTGGTCACCGCGGGATCCAGCCAGGCCGACGGGCCGCGAAGCAGCTGCGTCGCCAGCGTCGTCGCCGTCGACGTCCGGTCGGGGAACCACCGGGTCTCGGGCACCAGGAAGGACGCCGTGGGGTCGAGGAAGTACAGCTCGTAGGCCGAGAACACCAGGGCGAAGTCGCCGTCGGCGATCAGCAGCTGGTCGCCGAGCTGGCTGATCCGCCACTGCCCGCTGACCGTCGTCAGGGAGAAGTCGACCTGCGTCGTGGTCCCCTCCGGCGCGGGTGCGTACCTGCCCTCGGCGTCGATGGTCGCGACGACCGGGACCTCGATCCGCGCGGTCAGCTGCCCCGCGGGGATGTCGGCTCCCTCGGGCACCGCGGCCCCGGTGGCGTCGAGCACCGTGACGGCGGGTGTCGCCCCGTCGTAGACCACCGTGGACTCGCTCGGCTGCCAGGACGTCGCGCCCGGGGCGGTGAGGAACTGGCGGGCCACCTCGAAGTCGTTCTCGACGCCCGCGGCGGCGAGCAGGAACCCCCGGACGATGCCCGCGGGCGCCTCGTCGGGGTCCGGCCCGGCCGGCAGGACGCCGAAGCCCGTGTCGTCGTCGACGCCGGTGTTCCCCTCGATCACCGGGCCGTCGGTGGGGATCGTGGCACACCCTGCAAGCACAGCCAGCGCGGCCAGGGTCAGCACCGCGACGAGTGCCCTCACCGCCGAGGGACGCCGGTCACGCATCGCGGGGCACCGCCGTCCGCCCCGTCGCCTGCAGGGGCAGCGGCGACGTGGACACGGCGGCGCCCGCGCGCCGCGGCAACGTGAGGCGGAACGCCGCGCCGCGTCCCGGCAGGCCCCAGGCCTCCAGGTCCCCTCCGTGCAGGTGCGCGTCCTCCAGCGAGATGGCCAGGCCCAGGCCGCTGCCACCCGTGGTCCGGGCCCGCGCCGGGTCGGCGCGCCAGAAGCGGTCGAAGACGTGGGCGGAGTCCTCCGGGCGCATCCCGACCCCGTAGTCGCGGACGACGACCGCGATCGCGTCCGCGTCCGCGCCGACGGTGATGTCGATCGGCCGGCCCTCGCCGTGCTCGAGGGCGTTCACCACGAGGTTGCGGAGGATCCGCTCCACCCGCCGGGTGTCGAGCTCGGCCATGCACGGGGTCGGCGGCAGGTGCGTCCGCAGGCGTGATCCCTTGCGATCCGCCAGGGGGCGGATCAGCTCGACGACGTGGTCGACGACCTCGCCGACGTCGGCCGGTTCGGCATCGAGCGCCGCCGCGCCCGCGTCGAACCGGCTGATCTCCAGCAGGTCGCCCAGCAGCGACTCGAAACGGTCGAGCTGGGTGGCCAGCAGCTCGGCCGAGCGCGACACCGCCGGGTCGAAGTCGTGGCGGGCCTCGTGGATCACCTCGCCGGCCATCCGAATCGTCGTCAGGGGCGTGCGCAGCTCGTGGGACACGTCGGAGACGAACCGTCGCTGCACCCGGGACAGCTCCTCCATCCGCAGGATCTGCTGCTGGAGGCTGGAGGCCATCTCGTTGAACGACCCCGCGAGCCTGGCCAGGTCGTCCTCGCCGCGCTGGGGCATCCGCTCGTCGAGACGGCCGGACGACAGCCGTGCCGCGACGCCGGCCGCCTGCCGCACGGGGGCGACCACCTGTCGCGTCACGACCCAGGCGACAGCGCCCACCAGCAGCACCAGGGCGACGCTGCCGATCCCCAGCACCCGCTGGACCCGCTCGAGGGTCTCCTGCTCGCGCTCCAGGCTGAACACGAAGTACAGCTCGTAGGCACCCGCCAGCGGCCCCAGGTCGACGCGCTGCCCGACGGCCAGGCCCGGGACCACGCCGTCCTCGCCCTGCAGCGCGATCGACTGGGCGTGCTGGTCACCGGTGCGCTGGACCTCGGCCCGCAGCGAGGTGGGGATCGAGGAGGGCAGCAGCTCACCGGCGTTGCGGTCGTTGATGTAGCGGGGCTGGGCGTTCTCCGGCGACCGCAGCAGCAGCACCCCCCGGTCGGCCTCGAGCCCGTCCCCCAGCAGGCGGAGCAGCTGGTCGGCCACGAACTGGTCCAACAGCTCCGGGGTCGTCGCCTCGGACCCCTCGAGCGCGAGCCGGAACTGGTCCAGCCCCTGCTCGGCCTGGGCCTGCACCTGCTGGCGGCGTGACTCCAGCAGCCGCTCGCTGATCTCCTGGCCCAGCAGCGCACCCAGGACGGCGACGACGACGAGGCCGAGCAGCATCGTGGTGGCCACGACGCGCACCTGCAGCGACCGCCGCCAGACCGACAGTGCCCGGCGACCACCCTGCCCCGCCACACGGGCGGCCGTCCTGGCGCCGCGCGCCATCGACCGGCCGGCCGAGGCGGCGCGCTCGCGGGACGGCGGCGGGCCGGACCGGCCGGCGAGCTGGGGGGTGCGCGCCCGGGGGGTGGCCGGCCGGGTGGTCACCTCAGGCCGGACCCGCCTTGTAGCCGACGCCGCGCACCGTCACGACGATCTCGGGGTGCTCGGGGTCGTGCTCGATCTTCGAGCGGAGCCGCTGCACGTGCACGTTGACCAGGCGCGTGTCGGCCGCGTGCCGGTACCCCCAGACCTGCTCGAGCAGCACCTCGCGGCTGAACACCTGCCAGGGCCGCCGCGCCAGGGCCACGAGCAGGTCGAACTCCAGCGGCGTGAGCTGGATCGCGGTGTCGCCGCGTCGCACCGAGTGGCCGGCGACGTCGATGGACAGGTCGCCGATCGACAGCGACTCCGGCACCGGCTGGTCGGTGTGGCGCAGGCGCGCCCGCACCCGGGCCACGAGCTCCTTCGGCTTGAACGGCTTGGGCACGTAGTCGTCGGCGCCGGACTCGAGGCCCAGCACGATGTCGACGGTGTCGCTCTTGGCGGTGAGCATCACGATCGGGACGCCGGACTCGGCGCGGATCAGCCGGCAGACCTCGATGCCGTCCTTGCCGGGCAGCATCAGGTCGAGCAGCACGAGATCCGGACGGGCGGCCCGGAACGCCTCCAGTGCGGAGTCGCCGTCCGCGCAGAACGACGGCTCGAGGCCCTCACCGCGCAGGACGATGCCGATCATCTCGGACAGTGCGGTGTCGTCGTCGACCACCAGGACGCGTCCCTTCATGCTCCCATCGTGTCATCCCGCGGGGGGTGCCGTGGCAGGATGACCACGCGCGGAGGGGGTTGAACGGCACCGGTGACCCCACGGGCACCAGGGGAGGAGCAGCACGCGCCGATGAGCGAGACACCGGGGTGGACCAGGCCAGGGGACGCCGGGACGCCGCAGTACGGCTCGCCGCCGCCGTACGGGCAGCTCCCGCCGCAGCAGCCGGCGGCGATCAAGCCGGGGATCGTGCCGCTGCGCCCCCTGGGGCTCGGCGAGCTGTACGACGGCTCCTTCCAGGCCATCCGCCGCAACCCGCGGACGATGCTCGCGACCGCGGCCGCGGTGATCACCGTGATCGCCCTGGTCGACGTGGTGCTCCAGCTGGTGCTGGCGGGGTCGCTGACCGCGTTCTTCTCCGAGTCGACCGAGGTCACTCCCGACACCGACGTCCTGCTCGGGGCGCTCGGCGGGCTCGGCGTCTACGGCCTGGTCACGGTGCTGCTGAACCTGCTCGGCGTGTCGCTGATCACCGGCATGCTCATCCTCGTCGTCAGCCGGGCGGTGCTCGGCCGGCGGATGTCCCTCGGCGAGCTGTGGACGGCGATCCGGCGGCGCCTGCTGGCGCTCGTCGCCATCAACCTGATCGTGCTGCTCGCCTGGCTGGTGGCGTTCGTCCTGCCGTTCGCGGCCGGCGCGCTGGGCTTCCTCGTCGCCGACTGGGTCGGTGCACTGCTGATGGTCGTCGGGCTCCTGGCCGGCTCCGTGACCGCGGTCTTCCTCTACGTCCGACTGTCGATGGCCGTGCCGGCGTTGGTGCTCGAGGAGGCCGGGGTCGGCCGGGCGATCGGCCGGTCGTGGTCGCTGGTCCGGGGCAGCTTCTGGCGGGTGTTCGGGATCCTGCTGCTGACCGCGGTGATCGCCGGGTTCACCGCGGCGATCATCTCGGCGCCCTTCGGCCTGATCGGCGGCGGGCTGGCGTTCTTCAGCCCGGACCCGGCGGCCCTGGCGGGATTGTCGCCGCTGCAGCTCGTCCTGAACGCGCTCGGCACCATCGTCGCCAACACGATCGTCTACCCCTTCACCGCGGCGGTGACCGCGCTGCTCTACATCGACCTGCGCATGCGGCGCGAGGGTCTGGACGTCGAGCTGGCGCGCGCCGCGGGCTCACCCGTCGCGTGACGTTCGCGGCGTCCGTGCCGGTCGACCCCGATCGCGCGACCGGACGGCGGTGGCTCGCCGACGAGCTCGCCGAGCCGGTCTACGACGCGGCCGAGCCCGGCCTGCTCGAGCGCGCCGTGACCTGGTTGTGGGAACGGCTGAGCGACCTGGAGATCCCCGAGGGCCCCGGCGGCGGCATCGGTCTGGCGCTCCTGGCGCTGGGGGTGCTGCTGGTGGTCGCGGTGGTGGTGGCCCGGGTCGGGCCGGCGCGCCGGGCGGCTCGGGTGCGGACGGGGGAGGTCTTCGCCGACGCCGTGCACAGCGCCGACGCGCACCGCAGCTCGGCCGACTCCCACGCGGCCCTCGGCGAGTGGGACCTCGCCGTCCGCGAGCGCTTCCGGGCCGTCGTCCGCTCCCTGGAGGAGCGCACCGTCCTCGACCCGCGCCCCGGCCGGACGGCGGACGAGGCCGCCCGCGAGGCCGCCACCGCCCTGCCGGGCCTGGCGGCGGACCTCGTGCGCGGGGCCCTGGTCTTCGACGACGTCTGGTACGGCGGCCGGCCCGCCACGGCGGCCCACGACGCGACGCTGAGGGCGCTGGACGCGGCCGTCGGTGGCGCCCGGCCCGTGCTGGTCGCGCCGTGACGATCACCGAGGCGGCCGTCGGCGACGGCGGCTCGGCGCGCACCAGGGCGCTGCGACGCTGGCACCGGTGGCGGGTCCTGGTCGTGGTCGGAGCCGTGATGCTCGCCGTCGCCGTGATCGGGGTGCTCGCGCTCCCCCGCACCGGCGCCGGCGCCGGTGCGGGGG
>Ga0209587_1001346_pt1 | contig 11658 bp, 14 predicted proteins | sample NGEPerD_2_FD_184512 | JGI IMG/M metagenome (GOLD analysis project Ga0209587, IMG submission 184512) | Arctic peat soil microbial communities from the Barrow Environmental Observatory site, Barrow, Alaska, USA - NGEE PermafrostL1-D... | ecosystem: Environmental > Terrestrial > Soil > Wetlands >... | reverse complement strand
GGCGCATGCGCATGGTCTCCGGGCCCTGGGGCCCGGAGACCATGCGCATGCGCCTGTACAGGCCGCGGTCGCGGAGGTCGTCCAGCGCGGTTTCGATGTCGTCGGTCACGCGGCCTCCTCGTCACCTTCCACTTGGATCACCTCGAGGCCGACGGAAGGATTTGGCAGGGATGCCGAATCCTTCGAAGCACCAACATTCGGCGCGCCGTCGGGGCGGGGGGGCACCGACGACTTGCGCACGCGGCGAAGCTGGCGCTCGGGGTTCCAGAAGGGGGCCTGGTCCTGGCGGTCCACCAGGTCGTCGACCGGGGTGCGGGGCGCATCGCCCTCCAGCCAGCCCGAGCGGTTGTCCGGGCGCGGGTTGGCGCCGTTGTCGTCCTGGCGGGCCACGTTGAGCCCCAGCTCTTCGAACATCGCCCTGTCGTCCTCGGGCTCGTTGCCCAGGGTGGTGAGGAAGTTGCCCATCATCACTCCGTTGATCCCGGCCTTCACGGCCAGTGGCTGGAGCTCGCCGAGGTTCTCCACGCGCCCGCCACAGAGCCGGAACAGCGCTGCGGGCAGGATCAGCCGGAAGATCGCGATCCACTTGACCGCCTCCCACGGGTCCATGTAGTCGCGGTCGCCGAACTTGGTGCCCGGGCGCGGGTTAAGCATGTTGATCGGGACGCTGGTGGGGTCGATCTTCGCCAGCTGGAACGCCATCTCCACGCGCTGCTCGCGCGATTCGCCCAAATTGAGGATGCCGCCCACGCAGGTCTCCAGACCCGCCTGCTCAACGGCGTCGATCGTGCGCAGCCGGCCCTCGTAGCGGACGGTGCTGGTCACCTCCGAGTAGTAGCTCTCGGCGGTCTCCACGTTGTGGTGCACACGCTGGATGCCCGCGTCCTTGAGGGCCATCGCGCGCTTGACCGACATGTGGCCGATCGAGGCGCAGCGCTTGAGGTTGGTGTGCTCGGCCACCAGCTTCGCGCCCTCGACCACGTTTTCGAAGTCGCGCTTGGACAGCCCCTGGCCCTGCGTGACCATGCAGAACCGGTGCGCTCCGGCGGCCTCGGCCGCGCGCGCGTGCTCGAGGATCTGCTCTGGGGCCATCATCGCGTGCATCGGCGTGTCGGCCTCCGCGAAGCGCGACTGGGCGCAGAAGCCGCAGTCCTCCGCGCAGCCGCCCGACTTGGCGTTGACCAGCGAGCACATGTCGGTGGAATCGCCGAAGTTCTCGACCCGCGCCTCCCAGGCCCGGTCGACGAGCACCTCGATCTCGGCGTGATCGGAGGTCTCGCCCAACTGCAGTGCTTCCTCGTGGGTGATGAGCGGCGGCAAGCTCGGCCTTCCGGTAGCAAATGGACCTGACGGCAAGCTAGGCGGGAGGTCGGACGGAGCCATGCCTCCCCGGGCGCGGGGGTCTGAGAGGATCGATGGGTGGCGCGCCAACTGCACCCGGCCGAGAACCGTGGCTATCGCGAGCTGTACGCGTACAGCCGGGCCCTGACCGACCACTGGAACAGCCTCGCATCCTGGCTGGACGCAGGCTCGCTCGCCGCACTCACGTTCGAGAAGGGTGCCGCAGCCGCCCTGGAGCTGTTCTCAGCGCTCGAGCCCCAGACGGCGCGCTACGGCCTGCACGCCCGGCCGGCGGCGAAGTCGGCGGGACGCGGTATCGCGGCCACCCGGCTGGGGCGCAACCCGTTCCTGGAGCGCGGCCAGGCGCTGCGCTTAGCCGTGGAGGACGCCCAGCACGTGACCACGCTGCTGGCCTACCTGGCCACGGTGGCCGACTCGCGGGGCGACTCCGAGCTGGCCGAGTTCTGCGGGCGCTGGGAGCGGAAGCTCAAGCGTCATGAGTCGGCGGCCCGCAAAGCGGCGGTGGAGCAGGGGGCCGAGCCCGACGCCGCCATCGAACCTCTGCACAGCGGTCCGGCGGGGCGCGCCGCGCACAGCGTGGGCTATGCGATCGGCACGCTCGGCGAGTGGGTGGACGGCCGGGTCGGTCGCCGGCACTAGCGACCCTTCCACTCCGGCTCGCGCTTCTCGCCGAACGCGCGCACGCCCTCGCGGAAGTCCTCGGACCGAAAGCAGGACTCGCGCAGCTCCACGAGCTCCCGCTCGATGTCGGCGGGCAGCGCGCCCTCGTGGGCCCGCAGCGTGCGGATGACCCGCTTGTTCCCGGCGAGCGAGAGGGGGGCGTTCGCCGCGATCTCCGCTGCCATGCCCAGCGTGGTCTCCTCCAGTTCCTCCGGCTCCACGACGTGCCCCACGAGCCCGATCTCGCGGCCGCGCTCCGCCTCCACTTTGCGTCCGACGTAGAACAGCTCGGCCGTGTGCTCGGGCCCGCACAGCTCGAGGAACTTGCGCAGTCCGGTGTGGGAGTAGATGAGGCCGAGCTTGGCCGGCGGCATCCCGACCTTCGCGCCGCGCGCGGCGATGCGGATGTCGCAGGTGAGGGCCAGCTCGAGCCCGCCTCCTATCGCGTGGCCGTTGAGCGCGGCGATCGCGGGGTAGGGAAAGGCCTCCAGCGCCTCGATGGCAGAGTGGAACGGGTGGGCCACCAGCCGCTCGGCGTCCTCCTCGAACTCCTGCTCGTCGAGGTTGCCGAGGTCGTAGCCGGCCGAGAACATCGTGCCCGTGCCGGTGAGCAGAAGGCAGCGGGCGTCCAGTGAGCGGACGCTGTCGGCGAGCGCGTCGAGGATCTCGTGATCCAGGGCTCCGCGGCGCGCCTCGTTGTCGATGCGCAGGCGGGTGACGCCCTCAGCCGGCTCGTCCTGGACGAGCTTGCCGGAGGCGGGCTCGGTGGCCACTACTCGAGAACCACTAGTACGTCGCCCTCGCTCACCGACTGGCCCTCCTGGCACTTGATCTCCGTGACCTTCCCGTCATCCTCGGCCTCAACGGGCATCTCCATCTTCATCGATTCGAGGATCGCGACGGTGTCGCCCTCCTCGATCTCGTCGCCGACCTCGCATTCGATCTTCCAGACGGTGCCGGTGATGTGCGCCTCAACGTTGGGCAAGCTTTCCTCCTGGTCGCGGGCCTGGGGCGGCCGGACGATACCGGGAGCCCCGGGCATAGGCTTGCGCCGTGATTCTTGCCATCGATCAGGGCACGACGGGCTCCAGGGCGATCGTCTTCGACGCCGAGGGCGCTCCCGCCGGGCGCGCCTACAGCGAGTTCCGCCAGCACTTCCCGCGGCCGGGATGGGTCGAGCATGACGCGAGCGAGATATGGGATGTCACCCGGCGCGTGGGCAGGGAGGCGCTGGACTCGGCCGGGATAAGTGGCCGCGACCTGTCGGGCATCGGCATCACCAACCAGCGCGAGACCGTGGTGGCGTGGGACCGCGACAGCGGCGAGCCGCTGCACCGCGCGCTGGTGTGGCAGGACCGCCGCACCGCCGCGCGCTGCGACGAGCTGCGCGAGCAGGGCCACGAGGAGCTCGTGCGCGAGCGGACAGGCCTGGTGCTCGACCCGTACTTCTCCGGCACGAAGATCGAGTGGCTGATCCGCGAGGCGGGCGTGGACCCCTCGCGCGCACGCTTTGGCACCGTGGACTCCTGGCTGGTCCAGAACCTCTGCGGGCGCCACGCCACCGACTACACGAACGCGTCGCGGACGCTGCTGTTCGACACGCAGAAGCTGGCCTGGGACGAGGAGCTGTGCGAGCTGCTCGGCGTGCCGCCGGACTCGCTGCCCGAGCCGTGCCCCAGCGCTCACGTCTACGGGGAGACCGACGTCTTCGGCGGCAGCGTGCCCGTGGCCGGCATCGCGGGCGACCAGCAGGCCGCGCTGTACGGCCAGGCCTGCCACGAGCCCGGGCAGGGCAAGAACACCTACGGCACCGGCAGCTTCGTGCTCCAGAACGCCGGCACCGAGCGCCCGCCTGTGGCGGAGGGTCTGCTCACCACGGTGGCGTGGGGCGTGGGCGACCGCGTGGACTACGCCCTCGAGGCCGCGATCTTCGTGACCGGTGCGGGCGTGCAGTGGTTGCGCGACGGCCTGGGCGTGATCAAGACCGCCGGCGAGACCGAGGAGCTGGCCCGCTCGCTGGAGTCCAACGACGGTGTCTACCTCGTGCCCGCTTTCACCGGCCTCGGCTCACCCCACTGGGACCCCTACGCGCGCGGCACGATCCTGGGGCTCACGCGCGGCTCGGGCGTGGCCCACCTCGCCCGCGCCGTGCTGGAGTCGATCGCCTACCAGGCGGTGGACGCGGTGCGGGCGATGGAGGAGGCATCGGGGGTGCAGCTCACAGAGCTGAAGGCCGACGGGGGCGCCGTGCACAACTCCTGGCTGATGGGATTCCAGGCCGACATCCTCGGCGTGCCGGTGGTGGTGCCCGAAGTGTCGGAGACCACGGCCCTGGGCGCCGGCTACCTCGCGGGCGTGGCCACCGGGCTTTGGACCGAACCCCAGGTGCGGGCCATGTGGCGCGAGGCCGCCCGGTACGAGCCGCGCATGCCGGAAGCAGAGCGGGAGCGTCTGCTGGGGGAGTGGTCGCGGGCGCTGGAACGCTCCCGCGGCTGGGCACGTAACGAAGATCCAGAGGTCGGGTAGCAAAGGCACATGAGCGAGGAGCAGCAGGGCCCGAAGGGCAACCTCAAGCCCCAGGTCTACAAGGACGAGCGCCCCGCGGAGCACTTCACGCGCTTCCACTCGCGCACGCGCGCGAAGCGGCCGAACTGGATGTACGAGGCCGTCCGTCTGGTGCTCACGCCCTACCTGCTGCTGTTCTTCCGCACGCGTGCGATCGATTCGGACAAGGTGCCGGCGGACGGCCCCGCGATCGTGGCGCCCAACCACTTCTCGTTCCTCGACCACTTCTTCGTGGCCGTCTACCTGCGCCGAAAGGTGCAGTTCATGGCGAAGTCGCAGCTGTTCAAGCCGCCGCTGCAGACCGTCTACCACAACGGCGGCGTGTTCCCCGTACGCCGTGGTCACCGCGACGACGAGGCGTTCAAGACCGCTCACGCAGTGCTCGCGCGCGGCGGGATCGTGGTCATGTACTGCGAGGGCGGGCGCTCGCGCACCGGCGAGCTGGGCGAGCCCAAGGCGGGCATCGGCCGGCTGGCGCTGGAGTCCGGTGCCCCCGTGGTGCCCGTGGCGCTCGCCGGCTCCGAGCGGGTGCGCGACTGGAAGCGCCTGCAGTTCCCCAAGGTCACCGTGCAGTTCAGCGACCCGATCCGCTTCGAGCAGGTGGAGGACCCGACCCGCGAGCAGTCCCAGGCGGCCTCCGAGCAGATCTTCTCGCGCATCGAGGGCGTCTGGCGCGGCCTGCGTGAGAACGGTCGCAGCGCCACGGTGAAGGCCGCACGCGCGGCACGCCACGCGAAGCCGGCGGCCGTCGATTCAGCCGCCGGGGCTGACCGGGCCGCTCAGGCGTAGGAGTTCTGGAGGGTCTTCCAGAGCTCCATGTCGTGCCCGGGGATCACCAGCGCGTCGGGCGTCTGCTCCATGTAGAGCTGGATCTCGCGCAGCGACCGGCGGTAACGGTGCTCGTCGGCCATCAGCAAGGGCATCCACGACTCGCGGATCGTGTCCATCGTGAACGCGGCGTCGCCGGTGAGCAGCGCCTCGCGGTCATGCAGGCGCAGGACCACCGAGCAGTGCCCCGCGCTGTGCCCGGGGGTGAAGCAGATGCGCACGCTGCCGTCGCCGAACAGGTCGTAGGAGCGACCGAATGTGGCGAACGAGTCGGCGTCGGAGCTCTCGAAGTCCAGCGTGCGGTACTTGAAGGCGTGGTCGAACTGGCGTCGGAGGTAGCCGTCGCGCTCCCGGCCCTCCGCCGCGGCGTCCCACTCGGCCTGGCTCACGATGAACGTCGCGGCCGGGAACTCGGCGATGCCGCTCGCGCGGTCGGCGTGCAGGTGGGTCATCACCACGGTGCCCACGCTGGCGGGGTCGACGTCGCGGTCGCGCAGCTGGGCGACGACCGCCTGGCCCGCGTCCATCTCGAGGTCCTTGAAGATCAGCCCGCCCAGGCGGCCCATGCCCTGCTTGGGGTCCACAGCCACGGCGGTGTGGAAGCCGGTGTCGATCAGCATGGGCCCGGCGCCGGGGTGTTCGACCAGGTAGGCGCACACCGGGGCCCTCACGTAGTCAGCGCGGGAGACGCCCAACCCGAGGGCCCTGAGCATGTCGAACCTGCCGCCGTCGCAGCGGGCGACGATGGGCGGCGCCGCCATGGTGGCCACGAGTAGCGGGGTGAGCCGCACCGTGGCGTCCGTCTTCCCTCCCGGCAGGGGCAGCGAGGCCGGACGGGGCTCTGCCGCTAGGGCCATCGGCGCCAGGCTACTGTCAGCGCGCTACGGAGGCGGTGTCCCGCCTGTGCTCCCTTGTGGAGTGCTTGAGGCGCTCGGGCGTGTCGTCGCCGAACTCCGAAAACAACGAGCCCAGCGATTCCACCAGGTGGCCCATCGACTCGGCCGCATAGAGCACCGGCTGGTAGTGGGTGATGTCGTACTCCAGCGCGCCCATCTCCATGTAGTCGATCGGGCGGATCTCCATCGAGCGGAACTCATCGATCTCGCCGTAGCTGGACAGGATGCCCGCGCCGTAGGCGCGCAGCTCGCCCTCCTCGTAGAGCACCCCGAACTCGATCGTGAACCAGAACACGTCGGCCAGGAACTTCAGGCCCTCCTTGGTCTCACAGCGGCGGGCGGCCTGGCCGGCGAGCAGGTTCAGCTCGGCGAACTCGGGCGAAGCCAGCAGGTTGCCGTGGCCGATCACCTCGTGGATGAGGTCGGGCTCGGGCGTATACAGCGGTGCGTCGGGATGGCGGATGTACTGGGTGGAGTGAAACCGGCGGTCGGCCAGCGCGCCGTAGAACTCCGCCAGCGGAACCAGTCCCGCGGCGGGCAGGTAGGTGAAGCCGGTGAGCGGCTCCAGCCCGGCGCTCACCTCCTCGACCTGAGGGATGCGGTCGCGCGGCAGGTCCAGTGCCGCCACCGCATCGCGGTAGGCGCGGCAGGCCAGCTGTTCGTGCTTGGGCGCCAGCTCGCGGCACACGGTGCGCCACACGTTCTGCTCGGGCTCGGTGTACTCGACCGTGGGCGCGGGCGTGCCCGGCTCCCAGGCCAGTGCGGCGGCGGCGATCTCGCCCCGGCGCTCCAGGTAGTCGAGGTCGTTGGCGCCCGGGTGGTCGGCCACCAGGTGCACCTTCACCCCGTCTTCGTCTTGGGTGACGGGCGAGTAGAGCTGTGCTTCCTCGAACAATTTCGCTCCTATCCTCAGGCGGTGGCCGGCGCGCGGTCGGGGTTCCAGGACAGCGCGTACTCGGGCTTGTCGTTGTCGCGCCACAGATCGGTGAGGCGCAGCGGCCGGAACGTGTCCCACATGATCGCCAGCTCGTCGGTGCTCTTGGCGCCGAGCGCCTTCTCCACCGCGCCCGGCTGCGGGCCGTGGGGCAGGCCGGAGGGATGCAGCGTGAGGCAGCCCACGTCCACGCCCTTGCGCGCGGCATAGTCGCCCTCCGCGTAGAACATGACCTCCTCCGACTGGATGTTGGAATGGTGGTAGGGCAGCGGTACCGCCTCCGGGTCCCAGTCGAGCATCCGCGGCGCGAACGTGCAGATCACGAAGTTCGGCCCCTGGAACGTCTGGTGGGCCGGGGGCGGGAGGTGGAAGCGCCCGGCGCGCGGCTCGAAGTCGTCCGCGTTGAACGTGTACGGCCACACGTACCCGTCCCAGCCGACCACGTCGAAGGGGTGGCGGTCGAGCAGGTAGCTCTGGAAGCCGTCGCGCACGCGCACGGTCACCTCGAACTCGCCGGACTCGTCGAACGTCTCGATGTCCTCGGGCGGATGGAAGTCACGCTGGGAGAACGGAGCGTGCTCGAGCAGCTGGCCGTAGCGGTTGCGGTAGCGGTTGGGCGTCTCGATCTCGCCCGGTGTGTGGAAGCACATCCAGTGCTGCTCGTCACCCTCGAGCTCGAACGTGTGGGTGGTGCCGCGCGGGATCACCACGTAGTCCTTCGACTTGAACGGCACGCGGCCGAACACGGTGCGCAGCACCCCGCGGCCGCGGTGGACGTAGATCACCTCGTCGCCCTCGCCGTTGCGGTAGAAGCCCTCCATCTCCTCGGTGGGCTTGCATACCGACACCTCGATGTCGCCGTTGTACATCAGCAGCCGCCGGCCGCCCACGGGGTCGCCGCCCGGCTCGATCGGAGCGGTGTCGGCCAGCCGGTGCACGTGGGTGTCGGGCACCCACTCGGTGCGCTGGATGGGCGTGAAGCCCCCCACGGCATCGAGGCGGCAGGGCGAGTGGACATGGAGCAGGATCGTCTCGTTGCCCGAGAAGCCCTCGTAGCCCATGACCTCCTCGGTGAGCAGCGGCGAGCCGCTTCCGTTTCGGCGTACCTGCACGTGGCGCTTGGACGGGATCTCGCCACGACGCTCGTACCTCATAGGTTGCCCCTTCGGTCCTGCTCGCGCTCGATCGCCTCGAACAGGGCCTTGAAGTTGCCCTCGCCGAAGCCGCGCGAGCCGTGGCGCTCGATGATCTCGAAGAAGATCGTGGGCCGGTCGCCCAGGGGCTTGGTGAAGATCTGCAGCAGGTACCCCTCCTCGTCGCGGTCTACGAGGATCCCCAGGCGGCGCAGGTCGGCCAGGTCCTCCTCGATCTGCCCGATCCGCTCGGGCACCTCGTCGTAGTAGGACTCGGGGATCGAGAGGAACTCCACGCCGCGGTCGCGCAGCTCGGTCACCGCGCCCACTATGTCGCGGGTGGCGATGGCGATGTGCTGCACGCCGGCGCCGCGGTAGAAGTCGATGTACTCCTCGATCTGAGACTTGCGCTTGCCCTCGGCGGGCTCGTTGATCGGGAACTTCAGCTTGCCGCTGCCGTCGGTGACCACCTTCGACATCAGGGCCGAGTACTCGGTGGAGATCGCGTCGTCGGAGAAGTGGATCAGCTCGGTCATGCCGAACACGCGCTCGTAGTAGCTGACCCACTCGTCCATGTGGCCCAGCTCCACGTTGCCCACCACGTGGTCGATCGCGGCGAACAGGGGCTCGCTGGACTTGGTGCCGCGGGCCTCGAAGCCGGGGAGGAAGGCGCCCTCATAGCCCGCGCGCTCCACGAACAGGTGCAGCGTGTCGCCGTAGGTGGCCACCGCTGAGAGCGTGACGCTCCCGTGCTCGTCCTCGACGGTGTGCGGCGTCTCGACGCCGCGGGCGCCGTGGGCCACCGCGTGCTCGTACGCGGCGGTGGCATCGGGCACCGACAGCGCGATCTTGTGCACGCCGTCGCCGTGGTGGCGGTGGTGCTCTGAGATCTCGTCCTGGCCGGAGAGCGAGCCGGTGAGCACCAGGCGGATACGCCCCTGCTCGAGCACGTGCGAGACGCGGTCGCGGCGCCCGGTCTCCAGCCCCGAGAAGGCCGTCTCGGTGAAGCCGAACGCGCGCGTGAAGAAGAAGGCGGCCTGCGCGGCGTTGCCCACGAACAGCTCGAGGTGGTCGATCCCGTGAACGGGCATCCGGTCCGGGTCGGTGACCGCCGCGGGCTGCGGCGAGAGCGCCTGAGTAGCCAATACTCCTCCTTGGTACGCGTTTGACGTAATGTTTCTATGGTCAGACGCCCAAATCAACGCCTATTCGTTGCGCCAACCCGCCCAAAGAGAGCCCATGGACGACGTAGACCAGACAATCGTTTCGCTGCTGCGCGAGAACGCCCGCCGATCGTTCAAGGACATCGGCGGACAAGTGCACCTATCCGCGCCGGCCGTCAAGCGCCGGGTCGACCGCCTGGAGGCCGACGGCGTGATCCGGGGCTACACGGCGGTGATCGATCCGGCCGCCTTCGGGTGGCACGCAGAGGCATTCGTGGACCTCTACTGCACCGGCCGCATGCCGGGCGACGCGATCCGGCGCGCGGTGGAGGGCGAGCCGGGGGTGGTCTCCGCCCACACGGTGGCGGGCGATGCCAGCGCGATGCTGCACGTGAGGGCGCGCGACACCAAGGACCTCGAGCTGGCCCTGGAGCGCATCCGGTCCACGGACGGCGTGGACCGCACGGTCACCGAGGTCGTGCTCTCCACGCTGGTGCAGCGGTGAGGCGGCCGTATCCCGAGGGCTCCGCGCCGCCGCCCTCGATCCGCGACTTCTTCGCCTTCGAGGAGCACGTGCGCAACGCCCGTGCCAACCGGGGCCTGACGGTGCCGGAGGCGTGGTACGAGCTGCCCGTCTTCTACTTCTCCAACCCCGCGGCGGTGTACCGCGACGGAGACGTCGTGCCCAAGCCGGCCGACACCGAGATGCTCGACTACGAGCTGGAGCTGGCGGCGGTGATCGGGGAGGACGGGGGGATCGAGGGCTTCACGGTGATGAACGACTGGTCGGCGCGCGACCTGCAGATGAAGGAGATGTCGGTGGGCTTGGGCCCCGCGAAGGGCAAGGACTTCGCCACCGCGCTGGGGCCCGAGCTGGTGTCGCCCGACGAGCTGCCCGCCGACCTGGACATGCGCGCGCTGTGCCGCGTGAACGGCGAGGTCCGCACCGACTCGCACACCGGCGGGATGCAGTTCGGCTGGGACGAGATCCTGGCGGCCGCGGCGCGCAACACCCCGGGCCTGCGGGCCGGTGAGGTGATCGGCTCGGGCACCGTGGGTAGCGGCTGCATCCTCGAGCACGGCGACGGGCGCTGGCTGCAGGAGGGCGACGAGGTGGAGCTGGAGATCGAGGGGCTGGGAGTGCTGCGCAACCGGGTCGGCCCCCCGGCCTGAGTCACTTCCCGAGCCGCTCCCAGAAGCGCACCCACTCGCGCATCTGCCCGATCCCGGCCTCCAGCGCCCAGCGGGGGCCGGGAGTGCCCTTGCCCTCGCTCTGCTCGTACATCCACTCGTACTGGGCCAGCTTCTCCCTCGAAGCCTTCAGCTGCGCCTCGGCCAGCGTTCCGGGATCGGCGCCGAAGAACAGCTTGAGCAGCGCCTGGTTGCGGATCTCGGCCAGCGCCCCGGTGGGCTCGGCACGCCAGTCGGCCAGCGCCGCGGAGCCCCTCTTCGTGAGCCGGTAGTGCTTGCGCCGCCGGCCGCCCTCCTCGCGCTTCACGCTCAGCAGCCCGGCCTCGGCCAGCCGCTCGGGCTCGGTGTAGAACTGAGCGTGCTGCATGGTCCAGAAGTTGCCCACCGAGTGGGTGGCCGCCTGCTTCAGCTCATACGGCGTGGCCTCGCCGGACAGCTCCACGAGTCCGAGCACGATGTAGGAGGCGGGGGTGAGGGCGGGTTCTTGCATCAGTCCACAATAGACGGTACGGTATGGAGCATGGATCCTACACGCTGGCTGGCTGTCTTCGCGATCGTTGGCGTTCTCGGTGTTGTCTATGGAGGCTGGGCGCTGCTCACCTTTGTGACCGGAAGGGAGGGCCTCAGCGAGGGACAGAAGCGCTTCTTCCGCGCCGGCCACGCGCATGCGGGCGTGCTGCTCGTGCTGTCGCTCGCCTTCTTCCTGTACCTCGAGCGCGCGGGCTTCCCCCGTGGCCTGGAGTGGACCGTGGGGCTCGTGCTTCTGCTGGGCGTCATGGCGCAGTCCGGGGGCTTCTTTGTGCACATGAGCACCGGCGGCTCTGTCGCCGAGGGCTCGGCGGGCACCAGGCTGACCCGCGGCGGCGCGGTGCTGATCGGGGCGTCGCTGCTGGCTCTGGCCGTGGGGTTGGCCACCGCGTGACCAC
>Ga0209587_1001345_pt1 | contig 11659 bp, 9 predicted proteins | sample NGEPerD_2_FD_184512 | JGI IMG/M metagenome (GOLD analysis project Ga0209587, IMG submission 184512) | Arctic peat soil microbial communities from the Barrow Environmental Observatory site, Barrow, Alaska, USA - NGEE PermafrostL1-D... | ecosystem: Environmental > Terrestrial > Soil > Wetlands >... | reverse complement strand
CGGACCGCCCGCGCGGCCGGCCTGAGCGTAGCCCGGGCGCACCTGCGTCACCTCAACCCGCTGCCGCAGAACACCGGTGACGTCTTGCGGCGGTACGAACGCGTGCTGGTGCCGGAGATGAACTCCGGCCAGCTGGCACTGCTGCTTCGGGCGCGGTACCTCATCGACATCACCGGGTACAACCGGGTCCGCGGCATGCCGCTGGGGGCCGCCGAGATCGACGAGGCCATCCGCAAGCTCGCTCAGGAGGACAGCACGGTGGAGGGGCAGCGATGACAACCGTCGACATGCCGACGCCCGCGCACCGATCGGGTCTCGAGGGCGTGCCCGCCGTCGGCGACGGCGTCACCCAGACCAAGAAGGACTTCACGTCGGGCAGCGAGGTGCGCTGGTGCCCCGGCTGCGGCGACTACGCCATCCTCGCGGCGATCCAGGGCTTCATGCCGGAGCTCGGCATCCGGCGCGAGAACGTCGTCTGCATCTCCGGGATCGGTTGTGCCGCACGCTTTCCGTACTACCTCGACACCTACGGCATGCACTCGATCCACGGGCGGGCGCCGGCGATCGCGACCGGGCTCGCCGCCTCGCGCCCGGACCTGCACGTGCTGGTCGCCACGGGTGACGGGGACGCCCTGTCGATCGGCGGTAACCACCTCGTCCACGCGCTGCGCCGCAACGTGAACCTGACGATCCTGTTGTTCAACAACCGGATCTACGGCCTGACGAAGGGCCAGTACTCGCCGACGTCCGAAGTCGGCAAGGTCACCAAGTCCACGCCCGCGGGCTCGGTCGACGCACCGTTCAACCCGGTCTCGCTCGCGCTCGGCGCCGAGGCGACGTTCGTGGCCCGGACGCTGGACTCCGACCGCAAGCACCTGACGTCGGTGCTCCGCGCCGCCGTCGAGCACCGCGGCGCCTCGCTCGTCGAGATCTACCAGAACTGCCCGATCTTCAACGACGACGCGTACCAGGTGCTCAAGGACCGCGAGGCCGGCGAGGCCCGGCTGATCCGGATGGAGCATGGCGAGCCGTTGGTGTTCGGCCCCGAGTCCGACCGACGGGCGGTCGTGCCGTCGTCCCGGGGCGCCGGTGTCGAGGTGGTCGCTGCAGCCGACGCCGCCGACCGGGCGGTCGTCCACGACGTCCACACCGAGGACCCCACGCTCGCGTTCGCCCTCTCCCGGCTCGACGACCCGCAGATGGCGCACGTACCGATCGGGGTGTTCCGCGACGTCGACCGCCCCGCCTACGACGACCTCGTCCGCGACCAGGTGACAGCGGCGCGGGAGGCCGCCGGCGGCCCCGCCACGGACGGCGACCTGGCCGACCTCCTGGCCGGCAACGACACCTGGTCCATCGCCTGACGGTGCGCACGAAGTCCTTGATCAACCCCAACCGTGTTGATCAAGGACTTGATGCACGCCGGGTAGCCTCGCGCCGTGACATCCCATGAATCTCAGGTGCGCCGAGGCACGCTCTACGGCGCCGCCGCGTACCTGCTGTGGGGCACGTTCCCGCTCTTCTTCCCGCTGCTCAAGCCCGCGGTCCCGGTCGAGATCCTGGTGCACCGCGTGGCCTGGACGGTGCTGGTGTGCGCCGTCATCCTCACCGTCGTCCGAGGTTGGCGGCAGGTGCTCGCCGTGGTCCGCTCACCGCGTCGACTGGCCCTGCTCGCGGCCGCGTCGGTGTTCATCGCCGTCAACTGGGGCGTCTACATCTACGGCGTCAACTCCGGGCAGGTCGTCCAGACGTCGCTCGGCTACTTCGTGAACCCGATCGTCACGGTGGGGCTCGGCGTGATCGTGCTCCGTGAGCGGCTGCGCCCGTTGCAGTGGACGGCGATCGGCATTGGGGTCGTCGCGGTGGTCGTGCTCGCGGTGAACTACGGGGGGCTGCCCTGGATCGCGCTGGCGCTCGCGTTCTCGTTCGGCTTCTACGGACTGGCCAAGAACCGCATCGGGCGCGGGGTGGGTGCGCTGGCCAGCCTGTCGGTCGAGACCGCCCTGCTGGCGCCACTGGCCATCGCGGGCATCGCCTGGTTCGAGCTGACCGGCCGCGGGACCTTCACCGACAACGCCCCGGGACACCCCGCCCTGCTTGTCCTCACGGGCCTCGTCACCGCCGTCCCCCTGCTCTTCTTCGCGGCGGCCGCGCGGAGGGTGCCGCTGACCACGATCGGCCTGCTGCAGTACCTCGCCCCGGTGCTGCAGTTCGCGATCGGCGTGTTCGTCCTGTCGGAGCCGATGCCCGCGTCACGCTGGTTCGGCTTCGCGCTCGTCTGGGTCGCCCTCGCCGTTCTCACCATGGACCTGCTCCGGACGACGAGGACGCGCCTGCGACTGGCGCGCGCCGCCCAGGCCGCCGCGACCTGACCAGGCACGGGGTCCTTGATCAACGCGGGGTGGGCACAGGGTCCTTGATCAACGCAGGGGTCAGCGGGTGCGGTCGGCGACGGACTCGGCGAAGGCGACCAGCGCCTCTCGGACGGCGGACGGCGGCAGCGGCTCGAGGGCCGCGACGGCGTCGCCGGCCCACTGCTGGGCCTCGGCGCGTGCGGCGTCGAGGGCAGGGTGGGCGCGCAACCGCTCCACGGCGGTGGCCAGCACGTCGTCGTCGGAGAGGTCGTCGTCCAGCGTGGCGAGGAGGTCGGCCGCGTCGGCGTCGCCGTCGAGCGCGGCCCGGCGGGTGAGCAGCACGGGCAGCGTCGGCACGCCCTCACGCAGGTCGGTGCCCGGGGTCTTGCCGGTCTCGGTGCCGTCGCCGACGACGTCCAGCACGTCGTCCGCCAGCTGGAAGGCGACCCCCACCTTCTCGCCGTAGTCCACGAGGACGTCGAGAACACCCTTGTCGCAGCCGCCGAACATCGCCCCGAACCGCCCGGACGTGGCGATCAGCGAGCCGGTCTTGTCCGCGAGCACCTGGCGGTAGTGCTCGAGCCCATCGACCCCGGGCGGCGGACCGACGGTCTCGTGCAGCTGCCCGAGGCACAGCCGCTCGAACGTGGCCGCCTGGATGCGGACGGCCTGCGGCCCGAGCCCGGCGACGATCCGTGAGGCGCGCGCGAAGAGCAGGTCACCGGTGAGGATGGCGACGCTGTTGCCCCACACCGCGTGCGCTGCCGGCGCCCCCCGCCGCACGGGGGCGGAGTCCATCACGTCGTCGTGGTAGAGCGTCGCCAGGTGGGTCAGCTCGACGACGACGGCGGCGTCAAGCACCTCCGGCCGTGTCGGGTCACCCAGGTGAGCGGCCAGGGCCGTGAGCATCGGGCGCACCCGCTTGCCCCCCGCCTCGACGAGGTGGCGCGAGACGGAGTCCGCCAGCTCGTCGGTGTGGGCCACCGCCTCGCGCAGCCGCTCCTCGACGCCGGCCAGCAGGTCGGAGACCGAGCTCGCGAGCTCGGTCTCCGCTGACGAGGGGATCACGGCACCGGCGCCGTCGCCGCGGTCGCCGCGAGCTCGAGGAGCGGCGCCGGCAGGACGCCCAGCACCACGGTCCCGGCGGCCCCCACGGCGATCACGATCGCGGCCATGGGGCTGGCGGAGGCGACGGCGGTCTGGGCCCCGGCGGGCGGTGTGAAGTACATCAGGACGATGACGCGCACGTAGAAGAACGCGGCCACCGCGCTCGCGAGCACACCGACGACCGCCAGCCACGCGTGCCCACCCACGACGGCCGAGGAGAACACGGCGAACTTCGCCGTGAAGCCGCTGGTCAGCGGGATCCCCGCGAACGCCAGCAGGAACAGGGTCATCGTCGCGGCGAGCAGCGGCGACCGGCGACCCAGCCCCGCCCACTGCGACAGGTGCGTCGCCTCGCCCGTGATGCCACCTTCGGCGTCGCGCTCCCGCACGAGCGTCACCACGGTGAAGGCGCCGATCGTCGAGAGGCCGTAAGCGATCAGGTAGAACAGGACGGCCGAGATGCCCTCGATGGCGACGACACCCGTGAGGATGAAGCCCGCGTGGGCGATCGAGGAGTACGCCAGCATTCGCTTGATGTCGGTCTGCGTGATCGCGACGACGGAGCCGACCACCATCGTGACCACGGCGACGGCGAGCACGGCGGGCTCCCACGTCTCGGTCAGCTGCGCCAGGCCCACGTAGAGCACGCGAAGCAGCGCACCGAAGGCGGCCACCTTGGTGCAGGCCGCCATGAAGCCGGTGACCGGCGTGGGCGCGCCGGTGTAGACGTCCGGGGTCCACGCGTGGAACGGCACGGCGCTGATCTTGAACAGCAGGCCCGCCAGCAGCAGCACGACGCCGACCGAGACGATCATCAGCTCGCCGGCCTGCGGCGGCAGCGCCTGACGCATCTGACCCAGCCGGACCGTGCCGGTCACGCCGTAGAGCAGCGCGATGCCGTAGAGGAAGATCGCCGACGAGAACGCGCCGAGCAGGAAGTACTTGAGCGAGGCCTCCTGCGAGAGCAGGCGGCGGCGACGCGACAGAGCGCACATGATGTACAGCGGGAGGGAGAACACCTCGAGCGCCACGAACATCGTCAGCAGGTCGCCCGCGGACGAGAAGGCCATCATCCCGCCGACGGCGAACAGCGTGAGGGGGAACACCTCGGTCTGGGCCAGCCCGGCCCGTCGGGCCGCGTCCTCGTACACCGATCCCGGGATGGCGGAGGCCTGCGGCGCGAAGGCGTCGACGTCGCCGCGGCCACGCTCGGCCATGGACAGCACGGCCAGCACCGCGAGCACGACGATGGTCCCCTGCAGGAAGAGCGCCGGGCGGTCGACCACCAGGGCCCCGCCGAGCGCACCGCGCGGGTCACCCCACAGGGACACGATCGCGACGCCGGCGCCGACCAGGCTGGCCAGCGCGAGCACCAGCTGGGCGGCGCGGCGGGCGCGGCGTGGTGCGAACGCCTCGATCAGGACGCCGACGACGGCGGCGCCGAGGACCACCGCGATCGGCGCGACCGCCAGCCAGTCGACCTCCGGGGCCTCGAACCCCGGCGGTGCGGGCGCCCCGGTGATCCGAGGCAGCAGCGCCATCACCGGTCGCTCCCTTCGCCAGCAGCCACATCGACCAGCGGGGCGGGGTCGGTCATCCCGATCTCGGACATCGTGCGGGTCACGGCCGGGTCGATCACGTCCAGCACCGGCTTGGGGAAGAAGCCCAGCGCGACGATCACGGCCAGCAGCGGTGCCATCACCCACGCCTCGCGCGCCTTCATGTCAGGCAGGGCGCTGGTGGCGGCGCGGGTCGGCCCGGTCATCATCCGCTGGTACATCCACAGGATGTAGACCGCGGCCAGGATGATCCCCACGGTCCCCAGCACCGCGGCCACCTGGTAGCGGGAGAAGGTGCCGACGAGCACGAGGAACTCGCTGATGAAGCTCGACAACCCCGGCAGCGAGAGGCTGGACAGGCCGGCGACGAGGAAGGTCCCGGCGAGCAGCGGCGTCACCTTCTGCAGACCGCCGTAGTCGCCGATCAGCGCCGACCTGCGCCGGGAAATGAACATGCCGGCGACGAGGAACAACGCGGCGGTCGAGAAGCCGTGGTTGACCATGTACAGCACGGAACCGGTCTGGCCGACCGTGGTCATGGCGAAGATGCCCATCACGATGAAGCCGAAGTGCGAGATCGAGGTGTACGCGATCAGACGCTTGATGTCCTGCTGCCCGATGGCGAGCAGCGCCCCGTAGAGGATCGAGACCACGGCGAGGCCGATCACCACCGGCGCCGCCCAGCGGCTCGCCTCGGGGAACAGCGGCAGACAGAGCGTGATCATGCCGAACGTGCCGATCTTGTCGAGCACCCCGACGAGCAGGACAGACACACCGGACGACGACTGCGCCGCCGCGTCCGGCAGCCACGTGTGCACCGGCCACATCGGCGCCTTGATGGCGAACGCGATGAAGAAGCCCGCGAACAGCAGGCGGCCCAGCGTCGGGTCGAGCTCGAGTCCGGTGAGGTTCTCGGTGAGGAAGCCGTCCGAGTCGCCGGGGCCGGCGACGTAGAGCCCGATCACCGCGACGAGCATCAGCAGCCCGCCGAACAGGCTGTACAGCAGGAACTTCACGGCCGCGTAGCGCGCGCGCTCACCCCCGAAGCTGCCGATCAGGAAGTACATCGGGATCAGGATCGCCTCGAAGAAGACGTAGAAGAGGAAGACGTCGCGTGCGGCGAAGACGCCGACCATCATGGTCTCGAGCAGTAGCACCAGACCGAAGAAGTTGCGGGCACGACTGTCGCTCAGGGGCTCCGACAGGGTGTCGAGCGTCCAGCTCGCCAGGATGCAGACCGGCACCAGGAAGGCGGCCAGGGCCACCATCACCAGCCCGATGCCGTCGACGCCCAACGCGTAGGAGACGCCCAGCTGCGGGATCCACGGTGCGGTCTCGAGGAACTGGTGGGTGCCGGCCTCGCCGACGTCGAACTGCGTCGCCATCGCGACCACCAGGCCGAGTGTCACCAGCGAGACGCCGAGGGCGACGTGCCGGGACAGCCGACGGACCTCGCCGGGGAGGGCGAAGACGACGCCGGCACCGACCAACGGCACCAGGCCGATGGTGGTCAGCCACGGGAAGCTCTGCACGTCACACCCTCACGAAGAAGAATCCGACGACGACCACGCCCAGCAGCATGGAGGCCGCGTACGAACGCACGAAACCGGTCTGCCAGCGTCGGAGCCAGCCTCCGCTTCCCCCGACCAGAGCGGCCAGGCCGGTGACGGCACCGTCGACGCCCCGGTTGTCCACGAACACCAGGGACCGGGTCAGGTACTGGCCGGGGCGCATGAACGCAGCCTCGTTGAGGTCGTCCTGGAAGAGGTCCCGACGCGCTGCGCGCGTCGCCAGCGACCCGCGGGGAGCCACCCGCGGCACCTCGACCGTGGCGTACTGGCGCCACGCCAGCAGCACGCCGATGGCGACCAGGACGAGGGTCGCACCGGTGATCACCGGGATCGGCAGCACCGGTTCCTCCTCGCCGTGTGCGCCGACGACCGGCTCGAGCCAGTGCGAGAACGTCCCTCCGTACGCGAGGAGGCCGCCGATCGCCACCGAGCCGACGGCCAGCACGACCATCGGCACCGTCATCAGCAACGGCGACTCGTGCGGCCGCTGGCCGGAGTCCCACCGCTTGCGGCCGTGGAACGTCAGGAAGAACAGGCGCGACATGTAGAACGCGGTGAGCCCTGCGGCCAGCATCGCCACGCCGCCGAAGACCCAGGCACGCCACGGCTGGCCGTCCACCGGCACGAACGCGGCCTCGATGATCTTGTCCTTGCTCCAGAAGCCCGAGAGGAAGGGGAACCCGATGATCGCGAGCCACCCGGCACCGAAGGTGAGCCAGGTCGTGCGCATCGAGCCGGCGAGCTCGCCGAACCGCCGCATGTCGATGGTGTCCTTCATGCCGTGCATGACCGACCCGGCGCCGAGGAACATCCCGGCCTTGAAGAAGCCGTGCGTCACGAGGTGGAGGATCGCGAACGCGTACCCCACCGGGCCCAGTCCTGCCGCGAGCATCATGTAGCCGATCTGCGACATCGTCGAGGCGGCCAGCGCCTTCTTGATGTCGTCCTTCGCGCAGCCGACGACGGCACCGAACACCAGCGTGATCGCGCCGACGATCACGACGACGAGCTGCGCCGTCGGGGCACCGTCGAAGATCGGGCCGGAGCGGACCACCAGGTACACACCGGCGGTGACCATCGTGGCCGCGTGGATCAGGGCCGAGACCGGGGTGGGGCCGGCCATCGCGTCACCCAGCCACGACTGGAGCGGGAACTGTGCCGACTTGCCGCAGGCACCCAGCAGCAGGAGCAGCCCGATCGCGGTGAGCCAGCCCTCGCCCGCACCCTCGGCGTTCGTCAGCACGGTGTCGAAGTCGACCGCTCCGAAGTTCACGAACATCGCCATGATCGCGAGAGCCAGGCCGAGGTCGCCGACCCGGTTGACGACGAACGCCTTCTTGGCCGCGGCCGCGAAGTCCGGATCGTGGTTCCAGAACCCGATCAGGAGGTAGGACGCCAGGCCAACCCCCTCCCAGCCCACGTACAGCAGCAGGTAGCTGTCGGCGAGGACCAGCAGCAGCATCGCCGCGATGAAGAGGTTGAGGTAGGCGAAGAACCGCCGCCTGTCCGGGTCGTGGTCCATGTAAGCGACCGAGTAGACGTGGATGAGCGACCCCACGAACGTCACCAGCAGCACGAACGTCAACGACAGCGGGTCGAGCCGCAGGCCGGCGTCCACCTGGAACGATCCCGCGGGCACCCACGAGAAGAGGTGCAGGTCTCTCGCACGCTCGTCGGGTGCGTGGCCGAGCAGGGCGGCGAAGACGACCAGGCCCACGACGAAGCTGGCCCAGCTCAGCGCGACCGCGACCCAGTGGCCGAAGCGGTCGGTGCGCCGTCCGCCGAGCAGGAGCACCGCTGCGCCGAGCAGCGGCAGCGCGACGAGCAGCCACGCGCTCGTCTCCACCGAGCCGCTGGCCGTGGCCGCCGACGCAGCGTTCCCGCCGATAGCGAGGTAGGTCACCAGGTGCGCTCCTTCAGTACTTCAGCAGGTTCGCGTCGTCGACGGACACGGACCGTCGGGTCCGGAAGATCGCGACGATGATGGCCAGGCCGACGACGACCTCGGCGGCGGCGACCACCATCACGAAGAAGGCGATCACCTGCCCGGAGAGGTCGCCGCTCTGACGCGCGAACGTGACGAAGGCCAGGTTGGTGGCGTTGAGCATCAGCTCGATACCCATGAACACGACGATCGCGTTGCGGCGCACCAGAACGGTGACCGCGCCGATCGAGAACAGGATCCCCGACAGGACGAGGTAGTTGGCGAGGGTCATCGCTCGTCCTCCCCGGCCGTCTGCTCCACCGGTGCGAGCGTGCCGTCGACGGCGACGTCCTCGGGCGCCTGGGTGCCGGTGACCCGGCGCGAGGTGCGACCGGTCAGGTCCGCCTCGATCACGGCGACGTCTCCGCCGCGTTCGCTCGCCGGGACGTCCTGGCCACGAGCGCGGAGCACGCGAGACACCGACAGCTCGGACGCCGTGCCGTCGGGCAGCAGCGCCGGCGTGTCCACCGCGTTGTGCCGCGCGAAGACCCCCGGGGGCGGTAGCGGCGGGACGTGCGTGCCCTCGCGCACCCGACGCTCGGCGAGCATGCGCTGAGTGGTGCGGGGGACGAGTCGCTCACGGTGCGTCATCATGATCGCGCCGAGGGCGGCGGTGATCAGCAGGGCACCCGTGAGCTCGAACGCGAGCACGAAGTCTCCGAAGATGATCCGCGCGACCCCTGCCGGGTTGCCGCCCGGGCCTCCGTTGGCTGCCTCCAGCCCCGCCGCGGCCGGAAAGCCCTGGCCGTTGCGACTGAGCTGGAGCACCAGGCCGACCAGGAGGACGAGAATGCCGACTCCGGCCACGAACGAGATCTTGCGCTGGTTGCGGATCGTCTCGGTGAGCGAGTCCGCGGCGTCGACGCCGACCAGCATCAGCACGAAAAGGAAGAGCATCATCACGGCGCCCGTGTAGACGACGATCTGCGCCGCGAACAGGAACGGCGCCTCCTGGGCGGCGTAGATCACCGCGAGGCCGATCATCACCATGGCGAGCAGCAGGGCCGCGTGCACGGCCTTGCGCACGAACAGCAGGCCGAGTGACGCGATCACCAGCACCGGTGCCAGCACCCAGAACAGCACGGTCTCGCCGGCGCCCACGTTCGCCGAGGCGACAGGTGCCTGCGCGAGCACCGCAGCGACGTTCACTGCGCGCTCCCCTCGACGACGTGACCGGGCGTGCCCTCGTCACCTCGGTCACTGCGCACCCACTCGACCTGATCCGGTGTCGCGGAACCGATCTCCTGACGGTAGTAAGCCTGGTCGTCGACCCCGGTCGGCATCGGGTGCGGCGCCTCGAGCATCCCCGGCAGCATCGGCCCGAGCAGGTCCTGCTTCTCGTAGATCAGCCCGGCGCGCGTCGGGCCGGCCATCTCGTACTCGTTGGTCATCGTGAGCGCACGGGTCGGGCACGCCTCGATGCACAGTCCGCAGAAGATGCAGCGCAGGTAGTTGATCTGGTAGACGCGGCCATAGCGCTCGCCCGGCGAGTACCGCTCGGTGTCGGTGTTGTCGGCGCCCTCCACGAAGATCGCGTCGGCCGGGCAGGCCCACGCGCACAGCTCGCAGCCGATGCACTTCTCCAGGCCGTCCGGGTGACGGTTGAGCTGGTGACGGCCGTGGTACCGAGGCGGGGTGGGGACCCTCTCCTCCGGGTACTGCTCGGTCGAGACCTTGCGGAACATCGTTCCGAAGCTCACGCCGAACCCTGCCGCGGGCGCCAGCAGGTCGGAGAGGAAGGAGCGCTTCGGCTCCGGCGACCTCCCGCCGGCCTGCTCCTGGTCGTCGCTCACTGGTGTACCCCCTTCGCCTGGATGGCCCGCTCGCGGCGGGGCGACACGGGCAACGTCTGACCGGGCATCGGCGGCACCGGGTGGCCGCCCTCGAAGGCGTCGAACTCCACCGGGCCGACGTCCTCGACGTCGCCGGGAGGCTCGGGCCAGAAGAAGGTGATCACCACGAAGACCGCGGCCGCCGCGGCGATCGCGATCAGCACCGTACGGAGCTCGATGTCGGTGAACTGACGCACGCCCTGCAGCACCGCGACGGCCACGATCCAGGCCAGCGCGAACGGGATCAGCCGTTTCCAGCCGAAGCGCATGAACTGGTCGTAGCGCAGCCGCGGCAGGCTTCCGCGCAGCCAGATGAAACCGAACATGAAGAGCCACACCTTGGCCGTGAACCACAGCAGCGGCCAGAAGCCGGTGTTGAGGACGCCGTCACCGATGGCCGACAAGGGCCAAGGCGCCTGCCAGCCGCCGAGGAACAGGGTCGTGGCCAGCGCCGAGACGGTGAACATGTTCACGTACTCGGCCAGGAAGAACATCGCGAACTTCAACGACGAGTACTCGGTGTGGAAGCCACCGACCAGCTCGCCCTCGGCCTCCGGGAGGTCGAACGGCAGCCGGTTCGTCTCGCCGACCATCGAGATCACGTAGATCACGAACGACGGGAACAATGGAAGGAAGAACCACATGTCTGTCTGCGCCGCAACAATCTCCGACGTCGACATCGAACCCGCATAGATGAAGACCGAGACGAAACTCAAACCCATCGCGACCTCATACGAGATCATCTGGGCCGACGAACGCATACCGCCGATGAGCGAGTACGTCGATCCCGACGACCAGCCGGCAAGCACGATGCCGTAGACGCCGATCGACGTGACGGCGAGGACATAGAGTACGGCGACCGGGAGGTCCGTGAGCTGGAGCGGCGTCACCGTGTCGGTGAACGGAATCGTCACCACGGGACCGAACGGGATCACGGCCCACGCGATGAAGGCGGGAATCGTCGCCAGGATCGGCGCCAGGACATAGACGACCTTGTCCGCGGCCTTGACCATGACGTCTTCCTTGAGCGCGAGCTTCACGCCGTCGGCGAGACTTTGCAACAGGCCGAACGGCCCGTTCACGTTGGGGCCGATGCGGTGCTGCATCTTCGCGACTACCCGGCGCTCCAACCAGATGTTGAAAAGCGTGTAGACCACAAGGGTGGCGAAGATCAACAACGCCTTGAGCGCGACCACCCAGAACGGTTCGTTGCCGAAAAGTTCGCTCACTTGCCCGCTCCCTTCAGCTCGAC
>Ga0209587_1001344_pt1 | contig 11663 bp, 12 predicted proteins | sample NGEPerD_2_FD_184512 | JGI IMG/M metagenome (GOLD analysis project Ga0209587, IMG submission 184512) | Arctic peat soil microbial communities from the Barrow Environmental Observatory site, Barrow, Alaska, USA - NGEE PermafrostL1-D... | ecosystem: Environmental > Terrestrial > Soil > Wetlands >... | reverse complement strand
ATATTTCTGTATAATGCCCTTTTTTAACTTTTTATATTCTTCATCTTTTGAAATGATGTTTTCTTGCTCATTTCTAGTTCTCTCAGATTCTTTCAGGGCGTCGAGATTATCTTTGTCATCTCTTTGTTTAATCTTTTTTGAAACAGAACTATAAAGCTCTTGCTTCCCGTGAATTAACCTCTCGTTAGGCGGTACATAATCTTTGTTATAAGCATTAAAGGAATGTTGCTTATCCGACAAATCATCTTTCTTTTTTTCCCCATTTTCTGCGCGATTTAATATACCAGACCTTAAAGAATCTTTCTTAATGATTTTCTGCTCTTTTGAAAGAGGCTGTTCTTCGCTATCGTCTGTTTTTTCTGTTTTTTCTGTTTTATTTTCTCTTGTATTATTTTTTAATTTTTCAGATATATCGCTCCACAAGTATTTTTTTGATTCTTCATCTCCATTTAAGATTATTTTCTGGTTTTCTTTTTCAAGCGATCTAGATATTTCATTTTTTTTAATTGTTTCTTCCTCGCTTTGTTCATTCGAGTGTATAGCGTCTATAAACTCTTCCAAAGGTACTCCATTTTCCTTGACAACGTTGCCAACAACATTTTCTTTTGCAGAGACCGACGGTTTTGACATTCTGCTAATCAAACTTTTCAAATCATCCGTACTTCCCCCCTTAGTGTTTTCTTCTGACAGTTTTTGATTTTCTAAAACTTTTTTTATTAATTCATCTTTATCCGGTTTTGAAATATTTTTTTTGACACCATTCTCTTTTTGCTTCTTCATGGAATCCAACAGTTTTTGATTATCCGATGTAATATCTTCCCTTTTATTACTTTTCAATTTTCCAAACAAATGACTCCAAAAATGTTTTTTTGATTTTCCAGAACTTTCCAGTGCCTTTTGTTTATTTTCGACCTTAGGTAATTCAATGGTTCCTTCTTCATTTGGAACTTTCGGTTTGCTTTGTTCGTCGGAACCAATCGCAGCTGTTAATTTTGAGAAAGATTCGTCGCCCTCTTTCTCAGGACTACCATTTTCTTCTTTCGCAATGGCTTTCTTATTGTCTAATTTTCCTTGAGATGTTTTCGCTAAAATCGTACTATTTTCCTTTGAAACAACATCAACAATACTTCCCTGAGAAGTCTCTTTCTGCGGAGCTGCAGGTCTTGATATTCTATTTATTAGCTCTTTTAAATCATCTATGTTGCCACCTTCAGCTTCAGCTTTCACGCCATCTTTACTGCTAATATTTTTGTTATTTAATTCATCGCTTTTCGCAACCTTCTCAATTTTTTGAGCATCATCCATTTGATTAGTATTCAAAATAGCCGCGGCATCAGAAACAGTAACGTTTTCTTTTTGTTCGCGGTCTTTCTTCTCAAACTGCCTATTTTGAGGTACTATCTCTACAACTTCTCTTTCCAATTCCTTCGTCTTGGGGGCTATTTTTATTTTATCATTCTCCTGAGCATTAACCGATTCTTCAAGATCATCTTTCATTGTTCTGATTGTTGAACCACTGCTCATATAGATTTCATTAAATTTAAGAAAAATAAGTTTTCGACACATTGTGTAATCTGGAATTCCCGTAAGCGACATTAGACTAACTGCATAATAGTTCCTACTGCAATTCTCATATTTTGGTCAAATTTCCCAAAAATTATTTCAGCTTAGCTTAGGCTAAACTTCAAAAATTGCTTGAAAAATTTGCCTAAAAATATAAAAATATCGTGACAAAATTATTATACAGTAAGTCTATTATATAATGTCGCTTACTCGCAGGAGAATATTGAAATTCCTATGATTAAATTAGGTTTTTCAAACAATACTAGACTCCTTTATGTGTTAGGTTTATTCGTCCTTGAGAATCAATTTCCTTCACTTTGACTGCAATAACATCTCCAACTTTGACAACATCTCCAACTTTTTCAACCCGTCCTTCTGCAAGTTCTGAGATATGAACGAGACCATCTTTTCCTGGCAAGAGTTCAACAAAAGCCCCAAAATCCATAATTTTGACAACTTTTCCTTGAAATATTTCTCCAGCTTCAATTTCTCTGGTCAGATTTTTAATCCATTCTTCTGCCTTTTTTGCTCCCTCGGCATTTTTACCAGTGATTAGAACAAGACCATCATCTTCGATATCAATCGCAACATCAGTAGCAGCAATAATTTCATTGATAATTTTTCCGCCTGGACCGATTACATCCCTAATCTTCTCTGGATTAATTCGAAGCGTCGTAATTCGCGGAGCATATTGAGATAAATCTGCTCTAGATTCTGAAATAGAACCATTCATAATTCCAATGATGTGCATTCTTGCTTTTCGAGCGGCAATTATTGTTTCTTCGATAATATCAACTGAAATCCCTTCCAATTTCACATCCATTTGCATAGCATTGATTCCCACTTCTGTGCCAGCAATTTTGAAGTCCATATCACCATAATGGTCCTCTGGACCCTGAATATCTGTTAAGACTTTATGCTCCCCGTTTTTTCCAGTGATTAATCCCATGGCAATTCCTGCCACAGGTCTAGCAATTGGTACTCCAGAATCCATCAAAGATAAAGAACTTCCACAAACACTAGCCATCGATGAAGATCCGTTTGAAGAGAGAATCTCCGACACAAGTCTAATGGTATATGGAAAAGTTTCTCGATCGGGAATCATACAGCTAAGTGCTTTTTCAGCCAAAGCCCCATGACCAATTTCTCTTCTCCCTGGCCCTCGATTCGGTGCTACTTCGCCAACTGAAAAAGCTGGAAAAGTATAATGATGCATAAATCTTTTTGTACCATTTTCTTCCATTCCATCCAGAGTTTGCTCATCTCCAGGAGCTCCCAAAGTGGCAACTGTCAAAGCTTGTGTTGCTCCTCGATTAAACAGAGCAGAACCGTGAGTTCTTGGCAGGATTCCGACTTCACTGCTAATTGCCCTCACTTCATCCATCTTTCTTCCATCAGGTCTTTTGTTATCTTCCAGAATACTTTTGTGCATCAAAGCGTCAGTTTCTTCCTCTTCAATCAACCGAGCCACCGCCATAACACTCTCACCAAATTTTTCTGTAACGAATTCTTTTAATTCCTTATTGAATTCTTCTCTTTTCACACCTTGCTCTTCTTTTGGAGTATTGAAATTAAGATTGTATACTTTATCGGAAAGAAATTTTCTAATTTCTTCCTCAGTTTCACTATCAGCTTGAATAAGTTTTACATCCTTTTTCACTTTACCGATTTGAGAAACAATATCAATTTGAAAATCTGTTAAATCCTTGATATATTGCTCGGCGAATTTAAAAGCTTCAATGATATCAGCTTCTGGAGCTTCTTTTGCTCCAGCTTCAATCATATTTATCTTTCCAGCTTTTCCGGCAACGATTATTTCAAATTGACTTTTATCTCTTTGCTCATATGTTGGATTTGCGACAATTATACCGTCTACTTTCGCCACCCTCACAACTCCAACTGGACCGTTCCAGGGAATATCAGAAATCGCCAATGCCAAAGATGCACCAATAATAGCACAAAAATCAGCATCATTTTCTTGATCAACTGAAAGAATTGTAATAACTACCTGAATGTCATTTCGAATTCGACCATTGAAAAGTGGTCTCAAAATTCGATCTGTCATTCTTCCCGAGAGAACTGCCTCGTCTGTCGGTCTTCCTTCTCTTTTCATAAATCTGCTTCCCTTGATTTTTCCTGCAGCATAAAGTCTCTCCTCGTAATCCACCATCAGAGGGAAATAATTTATCCCCTCTCTTTGTCTGTCGCTCATTGTGGCAGTTGCCAAAAGAACAGTATCTCCATATTGCACTGTGACAGAACCGTTTGCTTGTCCAGCTAATTTTCCAGTCTCAATAATTAGCTCTCTTCCTGCGATTTCTCTTTTGAATGTTTTCACTTCCATTTTCGTTCTCCTTTTAATTCGCTGAGTTGCAAACTCTAGACAATATTGTTTATTTAAAAACAATATTTTAATCTAACTGTTCATAGCCCAGCAAATCGATTAATTTTTTAAATATTATTTAAAGGTGTTGTTTGCTATTCTTGTCGATAAATCCGATTTTTTTGGATGAATCAATTTCAATTCCCTTCTTATTGTCTAATAATTTTCCCATTGTGTCAAAAATTATTTTGAATCGCTTGTCGTACTTTCCTTCTAGTTTTTCAATTTTTTCTCTTAACTCTTTATTCGTCGCAAGCATCTCTCTTAATTTTGTGAATGTTCTTATAATTTGAATATTGACCGCTATTGCTCTTTCACTTTTCAAAACACTAGACAGCATCGCCACTCCTTGTTCAGTAAAGCAGTATGGAAGATATTTTTTATGTTCACCTTGTCCCTTCTTTAAGGTCACAATTTGTGACCTTAAAAAATATTCCTCCCACACTGCTATTTCCTGCTTGCTTAGCTAAAACATAAAATCATCAGGGAAACGCTTTATATTTCGCTTCACCGCCTGATTCAAAACCTTCGTCTCCACTCCATAAAGCTCAGCCAAATCTTTGTCCATCATCACTTTTTTTCCTCTCACAAAAAATATTTTATTTTCTATAAGGTCACCTGAAATTGCTATAGCTTTATTTATTTTAGACATAAAAATTATTTACTAAACCGTTAACTTGTAAATCGGCAAATCAATTAATTTTTTAATATTATTTCTGAAGTTCAGATTTCAGTCTGTAAATAATATTTACAGGTTAAAACCTGAACTCCATTTGATTTTCAAATTATTATTTTCTATATTTTTTATGATACCAATACCAAAATAATTGAAGAGAAAAATCCTACGAAAAAAGAAAGTAATATAAAAAATATTACCAATTTAATAGGACTCTTGATTAAACTTTTAAAGAATTTTTTCATTATTTTAACTTAGCTTGATTATAAAATGAAACAGAAGATATAATTCTCTAGCCACTAGAATCCTCTTATTTTTATCTCATTTCTAATAAATCAGATTTTTCTGCCATTTCTTCCAAAGAGCTCATATCATAAAAAGGTTTCACTATTTTATAAATTTTATATTCCAATGAATGTTTTTCCCAAAAATATTTTTCTACTTTACCTTCTTCGTTAAATTCTTGCTTTGGCAACGGCACAAAAGATTTATTCGGTTCTATCAATATAAAAGTTGTCTCGTAAATTTTATTCCCATTAATAAATAAACATACTTTATATTTGCGCCCTTTTTTCGCATTTATATCAAAAGAGAATAGCTTCATCCACGATTCAGCAAAATCTCCCAATTGTTGCTCACATTTGATTTTAAAAGAGTTGTCTTTTATATAAATCCATTCCTCATTTCCATCAATAATCTTCCAATCTGTTTTTTCGTTCAAATACTTTTCGAAAGTCTCAATATTATTTTTGCTTTTTGCAAAATTATAATTTTTATGAGTAATTTTATCACCAACTATTAAATCACCTTCTGTGGATATATCTCTTCCCGCCCGAATGACTGGCATTGATTCCTTGTTTTTTTTAAATAATAATTCAGTAATAATAAGAATTATTATTCCAGCGACTACCGCAATAATTATTTCTTCAATCATATTTTTTCTATAGGGTTAAAATTATTAAATCTAAAATATTTTATAGAAGAAATTATATGTTAAAAATCATTTTCAAAGATAAAGTTTGCTAAAGATTAATAAAACACCCAACAATAAATAGATTATACCATAAATAGTGATACGAGCATTTTTTATTTTATTACGCAAAATTAAAACAGGTATTATTCCAATAAGCCACGAAAGTCCAATCAGAAGTGCTAATCCGCCAAGACCTACTACAAAAGCGAAGACAATGCTTATCAATAATAGTACTTTAAAAAATTTAGGATTTTCTTTGTCTATTGATATTTTTTTTACTTTTTCTCCTTCCATAAATTTATATTTATTTAATTACTATCCAAGGTTGTTATTTTTCCACCTTCGAATTCCGTGATACTTCCTACGGGATTCTATAACTCCGCTCCGCTACACTCCAGAATGACATTTCTTGCTTGTTCGGTTCAACTCAGTGTGCATTATCAAGGACAGTCCTTCTGCCAACCTACGAGATAAAAATCAAAAAATAAATTATAACGATATTTTTTGTATACGGGCTCAAAGGACTGTCCTTTTTGCTCGAATAATAAATTTTTATTTTACAACTTATTCTCCGCCAGAAATCCTAGGCTCCCTTCTTCAAGGGATGACAAAAAACTATATCTCAATCTCAATTCCTGTCCTCCGAATTTCGTTTGCTAGGGAATCATATTTATCGTTGAAATCCTTCAGGGTAAAACCAACTGGCTCAATTGTATATTTGATATCGAAAATCTTTCTTTTCTGCCAAAGATATTGTGAAGCATCAAAAGAGTTTTTGAACTTCGGAGAGACTACACACAAATCAATATCGCTCCATTTGTGCTGAGCACCACGAGCAAAAGATCCAAAAAGAAAAACTTTCTTAATTGGCAAACCATCTTTTTCCAAAATATCCAAATATCTTCCAATTTCTTTTTCTACTTTTTTTGGTATTTTTTTTCTAACCATAAAATAATTCTTTAATAATTTTCAAATTTTTATCAGTATATTCCTTGTCGCACTTTTTATAAATCAAACTTAGCTTCCTTATATCGTCCTGCAATATTGAAATCTGTAATCTTTCTCAAATTTATTGATTTTTCATCATCAAATTTTAAATCGGCGATTAAAGCCAGCCTTTCTAGGTCATGAATATAAGGGGCTGGTTCTTTGGTGGTTTTGATAGTCAGTCCTTTCAGCATTTTCTCAATCGCCAAATGTCCAAAGAATAAAGCTGAATCAAAATGTTTATTTTCAAATAGAATTTGCATCGCACCTAGATTCTTTTTTCCGGATTTGTGCCAATAATCAATTTGTTCTTGCAATTTTTTATTCATAAACTATTTTAATTTAAATACTTTATAAAACTCATAACGAAATTCTATCTCTATAAATTCAAAATAAAAAATAAAAATTTATATTAAACAAAATTGTTAATCAGTACAATATGAAGCTTCTCACGGGATTCTTCGTCGTGCCTCCTCTGAATGACAATATCAAAAACCTATTTCAACCTGCCCACATCTTTCTCCTCAACCTCAAACTCCACATCCTCGATATATTTTTTCTTGTCTTTTTTGTTTGTGACCTTATCATAAATATAAGAAACAAAAGCCAAAAAAGCTGCTTTTTTTACAGTCTTGATCTTCAGATTAATTTTTTCTTTTGTTTTGTCAAACATAAAAAATAGAAATTGTTAAATTGTATAACATATAGCGTATAGCGTGTAACTATTTTATAAAAGATGCAAGGACACAAGATACAAATAACAAACAAAATTCAATAATCAAATCACAATAATCAAACTGTAGGAGATGGTTTTGTGAACAAACCTAGTGGATATGTGCAAGAGCCAATAGATTGCCAGCTGGCGAATTAGAATGACAAAACAAAGAAGATCGAAGATTGCTACAATGCTAGTATGCTAAAATGTTAATATGTTAATATGTTTTTATTTTATCAAAAATCTCTTCTTGTCTTTGCTCAAATCAGTAAATTCATCGGCAACTCCAATCAGTTTGCTGGAAGTACTTTCTCCAAAAGCCACTGTTTCAACTCGACATCCCTTGTTGATTATCAAATATTCGACAAGAGGTTCATAGTCCCCATCTCCAGAAACAATTACAACCACATCAAGCTTGTCTGCCAACTTAATTGTATCAACAGCCAATCCGACATCCCAATCCGCCTTTTTTTGTCCTCCGGGAAAAATTTGCAAATCCTTCTCTTTGATTTCAAAGCCAAGTTTTTCCATTGCTTCAAAAAAAGATTTTTCCTCACCGCTTTCAGTTTTGATGACATAGGTTATTGCCCTAATCAAAATTCTTCCAGAAACCGCAGTCTCCAGAACATTTTTGAAATTTACTCGTGCTTGAAATAGGTTTCTCGCGCTATGGTACATATTTTGCGCATCAACGAAGACGCCAATCCTCTGGTCCTTGTGTTTTAAACTTTTGTAATTAAACGTTTCCTTTGTAATATCTAAAGGAATACTGTTATTTCTTATCTTCTTTTTTTGTATCATCAGCTTTTTTAATTGATTTAGCTGCTTTTAGCTTCAAAGATGTAACGATTTTGCCAAACCTTTCTTCGCTTCTTCCTTGGATGTCTTTCAATAATTTTTTCCTCTTCGCCACCATTTGCAAAAGTCCTCTTCTGGAATGATTATCCTTGTGATTGTCTTTGAGATGAGCAGTCAATTCCTTGATTCTCTCCGTGAGAATCGCCACTTGAACTTCAGAGGATCCCGTGTCGGTCTCATGAGCTCTGTAGGTCTTCATAATTTTTTTCTTTTTTTCTTTTTTTATCATCTTTTTTATTATTAATTAAGTAAATTTTTTCGTTTCTGATAACAGTAACCGATACAATCAAGAATAGATTAGGTTTAACAACACGCTAAAGGACAGTCCTTTTGCGATTTTTTGAAAATATATGAGAAAAATATTATCAAAAAGCGTTTTTGGAATAGACTCTTCGAAGGACTGTCCTTGTTCTGGTTTATGCGACCATGCGTTCCTGCAAGCGACATTATATAATGTCGCTTACTCTCGGGAGAATATTGAAATTCCTATGCTTTAAATCTATTAAAATTATTTGATTCACAGGTCATTTTTTTATATAATAAATAATAGCACGAAACAACTGAATAGACAAGTAATCGATTATACCATAGAATATAGATAGGCAATTGCATTAATTGAGATAATTTGAATCATACGAGATCCAACACTAATCCAAAAAAAATCTATATTAACGATTATCGACACATAGCATTTATTTTGAAGAATGAAGGGAAATTATGAGTGTCGCGATTCATCGCGATTTGAATGCGGGAGAAATGTAAATTGAAATTAGAACGATTTGAGACGCGATAAATCGACGTCTCTACGGATTACAGGGATGTGCGGATGATTCGTATAACCCGATAATTGCACAAAAAATCCAAGCAAACATATCTAATCATAATTTGCTTAGTTTGTTTTGAAAATATTTTTTTCACTTCAAGAGCAAAGATATACTAACATATAGCAAGAATATGTCAATAAAAGAAATAAACAAGTTAAAAAATGAATATCTCGAATATCTTGAGATTGAAAAAAATAGATCTCAGCTGACTATCAGGAATTATGACCATTATTTGAGTCGATTTTTTGATTGGTCTCAAATCAGCAAGCCAGAGAGCATAACCAGCGACCTCGTTCGAAAGTTTCGATTATACCTGAATAGATATAGTAACGAAAAAGGTGAAACCTTGAAAAAATCTACACAAGATTATTATATTATTGCCATTCGTGGATTTCTGTCATATCTGGCTAAGCAAGACATACATTCTCTTTCAAGCGAGAAGATTGAGCTTGGCAAAAGCCAAGACCGAGAAGTCGAATTTCTTGAGCTAGACGAAGTAACGAGACTAATATCTACTGCTAAAGGAGATTCAATCTCAGATTTGCGAGACAAGGCAATTTTGGAGCTTCTCTTTTCAACTGGCTTGCGAGTTTCAGAACTATGCAATCTCAATTGTGAAAATATAAATCTCAAAAGTGGCGAATTTTCAATTCGAGGGAAGGGAGGGAAAATTAGAATTGTTTTTATTTCTGATTCTGCAAAAGATACACTTCTTAAATATCTGAAGGAAAGAAAAGATCTCGATCCGGCTCTTTTCGTTAATTTGAAAAATCCGAGCAAAAACAGCGAAATGAAAAATAAATCTCAAACCAGACTTACCCCCAGAAGCATTCAGAGAATTGTGAAATCATGCGCTTTGAAAGCTGGCATTGTCAAAAAAGTTACCCCTCATACCCTCAGGCACAGTTTTGCCACCGATTTACTGATGAACGGAGCCGACATCCGCTCAGTCCAGTCAATGTTGGGACATTCCAGCATCACCACAACTCAAATATATACTCACATCACCAACAAACACCTCAAAGATATTCACAAGAAATTTCATTCCAAGGGTCAAGGCGCTTGATTTTTCTGTATATTAGTATATGATTAAGATATTGTTTTTAGCAGGCGTGGCGGAATTGGCATACGCGCATGGTTTAGGACCATGTTCCTCGGATTGTGGGTTCGACTCCCACCGCCTGCACCCTCAATTTTTATAAATAAATTCATTCTAATTAATATATTATGAATTTAATATCTAACTTTGATTCGAATTATAAAAAGCTAGAAGAATTTATTCTAGTTCTTTTTATAATATTCTCTGGTTTTTTCGTCGCTCTCATATATAAAATCAACAATTTTTGGTCGTTCTATAATCTCGATGAAATGCTCTGGTATTATCGATCAGATATTTTTTGGAGCAAAATTCTTAATTTTGATTTTTCAGGACTAATCCAATCTGCTCAACCAGGAATTACCGTCTATTGGTTCACTGGGTTTATGATGAAATTTATAAACTTTGATTTTTCTGCCATCAACGATCTTATTGCTAAAAAAAATGCCGAAGGATTTGACTTTAACTATGCCATAAACAATCACGATATGGCAACTTACAAAGCCTATGAAAGTATAAGCTTTGTGTTCAATATACCACTATTCCTTTTGCTAGTGGGTTTTTTTATTATCTTCTATTATCTTCTAAAAAAATTGGATTTTGGAAGAATTGTCGCTTCCTTCTCTCTCCTCTTCCTGACAACCAATGTGTATTTGCAGTTCTGGACCACTCCCAGCGACAAAATGCTCAACATCTTTATGACTCTCAGTTTTTTGACAATTCTTGTTTATCTTTCAGGAAAAGGCAAGAAAAAATACTTGATTTTCTCCGCTATCTTTGGAACTTTGGCCGTTCTTTCAAAAATATCGGCCCTATTCATTTTACCATTCTATTTTCTGATGTTTGTTTATTATAAATGGCCTCTAGATAAAGAAAAAGTTAAAACTATACTAAAAGAATCTTTGACTTGGATTTCAATTTTTATAATTACAAGTGTTCTTTTTCTGCCAACCATAATCATTCATCCAGAAGAAGTATATAATTTAGTTTTCAAATCAAATGCTATTATCTCGAATAATCCAGTAGCCAGTGATTATATTGCAAATACTTTATTTAAATATACTAATTTATCAATAGCCATCATCACCCAATACCTGTCTCACATCTTCTTTCTCTCATTATTGGCTTTTTTACTTATAAGATATAGCAAAAAATATAAAGATGCCTTTCCTGCTCTGCAAAAAAAAATCATCAACATCATCGGCTACTATATAATATTATTTATCATTATGGTTATTGTGATTAGCGATAACCGCGATACTCGCTTTATGACCCCTGCTCTTATCATGCTCAATGTGATTGCCGCTATTGGATTGTATGAAGGAGTCGAAATTATGACAAAAAAAAGTATGGCTAACAAGGAGTTAAAAAATATTTTTTACATCTTAATATTTTCTCTTGTAATTCTATTTCAAATCATATTCACAGTTTTGGACGGAGTGCTGATGAAGGCATTATGGTAAATCAAAAATGGCAACATATTGAAGGACAATCCTGTTTGTATATTATAAATTTGATTTATTCTTTAAATGGTTCTTTACAATCGAGAGAAAGGACAGTCTTTATTCGAGATAATTCAAATTTGACT
>Ga0209587_1001343_pt1 | contig 11664 bp, 10 predicted proteins | sample NGEPerD_2_FD_184512 | JGI IMG/M metagenome (GOLD analysis project Ga0209587, IMG submission 184512) | Arctic peat soil microbial communities from the Barrow Environmental Observatory site, Barrow, Alaska, USA - NGEE PermafrostL1-D... | ecosystem: Environmental > Terrestrial > Soil > Wetlands >... | reverse complement strand
ATCAAAAGGTGATAACCGGTGTTACTGTAGAAGAAACAGTCGGAAAGTTTAGAGATAACGGTACTGCAACAACAGAGAAAATTGACCAAGAGCCCAAAGAAGAATTTGACGTAAGAGCGAAGATTACTGATATCCAGAATGTGGTTATCGAAGGGAATACTTATTACTATATCCTGTTAGAAGGACAGGCGGATGTCTATACTGCGGATATCTCCAAATCAGAAAGACTACCCTTCCTGAAAATCGGTGATGAGATCAGCGTAAAATATGTCGAAGTCAAAGAAACGGTTAATAGTATTGTGACTCTACTTTAGGCTTTGGTAGCCAAAAAAACCACTAGTAAATCTTCAAAAATTAAAAAGACAGGCCTGTTCGTTTTATAAGTTCAGTTAATTCGGAGAGTGAGTGCATCAATCTCGAAAAATGAGTACGTGGCTATCGGGAAGAAGTGCAACTAAGTAACTATGGATTTTTATCACTATATCCAGAAAACAAAAGCGATAAACATTGCGCCGCAGGCGCTATGTTGCGCGTCCATCCCCGGAGCAACAAAGATGCCTAAGGTTGATGCCATCAAGGGCTCACTTTTTTATTGACAATCGCACTATGCGCGTATAATATAAAAAAATATATTCTAGGAGGAATTTAAATGAGAGCACAAATTACACTTACATCGAGCGAATCTAAACGGCTGATCGCTAAGGGAGTTAAAGCCTTACCAAGTATTCAAAAGGCCCTTAACAAACACACTATTATCGTATCCGGCGGAACGACGAACGGATTCCTTGTCGAAGAACTTCTCGGCCAATCTATTGAAAAAAAGAGTGCCTATACTGTCGGTATTGTGACCTAAGGGAAAACTGGGGTCAGTTCTGAAGAAGATCGTATTCCACCTTATGTCATTACAAATGGATTAGCAAAAGAACGAGATTTTCACTGGAAAGAGTATCTCCCTCAAATCGAACCAGGTGATGTGTTTATCAAAGGGGGAAATGCGGTTGATCACACTGGCTTAGCAGCTGTGGTAGCTTCGAATACTATGGGGGGGACAATTGGTGCGGCTTGGGGCCCTCTCTATGCAAGGGGAATTGAACTTGTTGCTCCTATTGGCCTTGAGAAGCTTGTGCCTGATGTACGTATGGCAGTTGAATTTATGGCAGGTCATTCAATCGATGAAGCAATGGGGGATAAGGTAGGACTTATGCCGATGCTGGGGGCTACAGTTATCACAGAAATCACTGCATTGGAGATGCTCTATAAGGTTAAGGCAATGTGTATCGCAGCAGGAGGAGTTAACGGTTCTGAAGGTGCAGTTATTCTTGTTATTGATGGTCAGGAGAACGAGGTAAAAAAAGCCCTTGAAGAAATTCGTTCCTTCAAGGGTGAACCACAGGTACGTTGATCTTAATGAATCCAGTACCTTGTTATTAACTCTACAGTATTTACCAAATGAGGACATCCTTTTGTGGATGTCCTTTCTGCTCGAGCTCGGCATTCGCCGCGCTGAAGGGTCCGACCGACAATCTAAAGATTTTGGTTGAGCGCTAGAGATCGTTGGCGCATGGGGAGGCGTTATTTATCAAGAAGATTGCCTATTCTGTAGAATAGCTGAATAAAAGTCATTTTACTAGTCAAATGGCGTTCACAACCAAATTCATTATTTTGGTGAAGATGAGAGTTGCTTGCTGAATGATCGTTGAAGCCCACCCTGCTAACGTGGTTAAAATGTTGTACAGAACACCTATAACCCTAGAACTTGTAAAAGCTTCTGATGGAGTAAGAAGACGGTTTGCTTCTGAGGGATTTGTAACGCTGGGAGCATCGACGGATTTTCCGGTTGTAGGGGGCTTAGTAGTCGTTACAGAAGGCTCTACAGGACGAATAAGCTGAGCGTTGTTCCATGAAAACCCCTTGTTGTTCATAAACTCGCTACCTTTATTAAAGTACATATACCTGTCAGGATTGTTCCAATCGTTGGTGACATCAACATGATACCACTGATTGTTAAGTTGAACTAAGTTCCAGACATGATTTTCCTGTTCACTATTGGGTATGCCAGAATCGTTTTGAGATAGATGCCCAGCAATAATGTAGCTTTTGACTCCCGCTTGACTCAACATCTTTTCCATAAGCATAGCGTATCCAGAACACACAGTTTTTCCCGTGGTTAACGCAGTATAAGCCGTTCTTTGCTTCAAGGTAAAGTCATATGAGACATGCTTGATTAACCAATCGTGAATGGCAGTCTCTTTAGCAATAGCATTCATATCTGAGGTGATTATCGTGGGAACAAGAGTCTTAACATTTTCGTCAATATAGACCTCTTGGGCTTTGGTGGTTAGATAACCCACGGTAAAATCGATAGTTGCTCTGCTTGTTGTACCTGAGACTTTATATTCCCAATTGGTCAAAGAAGTGTGTAGGTAATCATCGGATTGACTAGCATTTTCAAAAACTGTCTTGAGGTTATCTACCATTTGAGTGGTATCCCCTGTGTAATCAAGCGTAAAGTTGGTTTCACGGTTTGTTAAGTCAACTTGGATAACCTTTTGAAGGTCTACTAAATTAGTTGTGGTTTGCTCATTGGCGACAGTATTAGAGGGAGTCATTAGTAACGATACCATTAGCAAGACAACGACGACCCAATGCCGTTGAGCTATAAATCTTGATAGTTTCACGCTAATTCTTTGTAAGAGACGCGACATCTAAAGAAACTAAAGGAGCATATTGAATGAAAAAAAAGTGTCTAGCACTCGGACTTGCCTTAGCAATGATGACAACGACCATTACAACCTCAGTCACACCTACCTTGGCCTCCACAGTGTCTGCTGGTTCATATACCCGTATCGCCGGCCAAGATAGATTTGAAACAGCTAAGGATATCGCAATGAACGGCAATACCCTTGGATTAACAGATGTAATTATCGTATCGGGAAACAACTTTCCAGATGCCTTATCGGTAAGTGTATTGGCCAAAAAATTAAAGGCTCCTATTGTACTGGTCGATAGCACTGTAGCTCATTCAAGTGCGGCATTTACCTTCATTTCTGATAAACTAAGTAAAACTGGCACAGTTCACATCATAGGCGGTACAGGAATAATAAGTGATACTTTCAAAACGGAATTAAATAGACTTGGATTCTTTAATATAGATCGTATTGGCGGATACGATAGGTACGACACAAATACTCTGATCGCACAGAAGCTCGTTGCCACTAAAAATACTCCGATCGTTATAGCCTCCGGTGAAGATTTTCCAGATGCTTTAAGCATAGCAAGTATTGCGAGTCATTATGGATATCCAATTTTATTGACGGCAAAAGCTTCTTTATCCCAAGGAACCAAAAATTATATATCGAGTGTGCAACCTTCCGAAGTATATATCGTGGGTGGAACTGGAGTAGTTTCCGATGCGGTACAAACAAACATAAAAGCGCTTACACCTGCCACTATAACTCGCCTTGCAGGTGCGGACGGATTCGACACAGCTGAAAAAATATTGTCGGCATTTTCATTGACACCAAAGACCGTGTATATTGCCTCAGGACTGAATTTCCCCGATGCGCTTGCGGGAAGTGCTTTAGCAGCAGTTACAGGCGATCCAATTGTACTGGTAGACCCTTCAATGACCGGGGTTCCACCGTCTATTATGAAGTACTTGCAAACTCTATATTCGAAGGGAGTTGTACCTAATATAGTCGCTTTCGGTGGAACGGGAGTGATACCTGATATTGTGTTAGATAGTGCTCGCGGTGTATTAATGGGTGATTATAGCGCTCTAGTGAGTAAAGAGAGGAACGCTCCATCGCAATACAAAAATATTGCGGTTATTAATGAACCGATTGTTGATGTTTTCCAATCTTCAAACACCAATTCTGAGCGAGTAACTCAAGCACTCTTTGCTGAACAAGTCAAAATTATAGCAGAAACTCCAGGATGGTCAAAAGTAAAAGTAAAAGATGGGTATATTGGATGGATCGAATCATCTAATATAACTAAAAATTTCACGAGTATAACACCTGAAATAATTATAATAGACTCAGAATTTAAGACTATATATTCAGACATGGAAGGGACTTCACCAATTGGGACACTAACTTTGGGGACAGAATTATATCTGATAAAGAAAACGGAAAATTGGTATGAAGTGGCTCTACCTATGAACACTTCGGGCTGGATAGAAACTACAGATGCTTTACGATTACAACCGGGAGTTCGCATACCTATAACAACAGGCGTTGATTTTGTAAACACGGCCAAGAAATTTTTAGGAGTTCCTTATCTTTGGGGGGGAGTTAGTGCCAGGGGTATAGATTGTTCTGGATTAACTTATATTAGTAGTCGTGTTAATGGAGTAGACTTGCCTCGAGATGCACAACCTCAATATGATGCAATCCCTACGTCTATTGCACCCACTATAACTGACATGTTGCCCGGGGATTTGATGTTTTTTAGTAAAGCTATAGGGTCTAGCACAATTACCCATGTCGGGATTTATATTGGTAATAATCAATTTATACAGGCACTTGGTGGTGAAAGTACAGTTATCACTTCTTTATCAAGTGACTACCTTAAGCAAAGACTTGTAGGGGTGAAGAGAGTTTTTGTCAACTAGAAGATAGCCTGAAAGCCCAGAAAGCCGTCAACACCCTATGTGAATATGAGGTCAGCTCTCTCCTCTACTTATCGAAAATTGGCATAATCTGTATCGATTATTTTCGTTTTACTTCAAAGTCTTTAAATTTTATAATTCGTTGTATAATAAACATTGCAAATATATTGTAAGGTTTTGAATATTTATGGACAGTCTTGTGAATTACTGACGACTCACAGATAGAACCTCTTGCCATAAAGTTCCTAAGCCCTTTAGCAAATTTCAGGGAGGTGAATTTAAGCACTACTAAAAAGACTTTACAAACATCCGGAAAAGTTTGGCACAGGAATACCTGAAGGCGGCATTTTAGCCACTGAAGCAGCTAACAACGCCAGTACGGGTGGAGCGATGATTCCTATGATGACTTTAGGCATACCAGGTGATGCTGTAACGGTAATTTTAATTGGTGCCTTATTGATTCATGGATTACAACCTGGACCTATGTTATTTGTTCAACAACCTCAAATCGTATCCTCGATCTTTCTCTTAATGGCTTTGGCCAATATTATGTTCCTTTTTATAGGCTTAGCAGGAGCTAAGCTCATTAGTAAGCTTCTTAATGTGCACCCTGGAATGCTTTATCCTGTGATCGCTTTATTTTGTATCGTTGGAACCTATGCCTCCCAATCAATGATGTTTGATGTTGTCGTTTTGTTAATTTTCGGCGTTCTGGGATATGGCTTAATTTGGTGACAACAAGCTAAAGACTCCATTAAAACCGGGCTAATCCCGGTTTTGTTTGAATATCATAAAGTATATCTGTACTATGTGTATCCTCTATAATCATAAGAACTATTAAAAGGAGACAACTAATATGGCTTTTGATACATTATATTATCCTTATCCTTCCCGTAGATCAACTGTCTGCGCTCGAAACGGCATGGTGGCAACATCTCAACCCTTAGCAGCTCAGGCTGGTTTAGACATCATGAAACAAGGGGGAAATGCAATCGATGCAGCTATCGCAACAGCTGCTTGTCTAACAGTCGTTGAACCCACTTCCAATGGAATCGGTGGGGATGCCTTTGCCTTAGTATGGACCAAGGGAGAGCTACACGGTCTAAACGCTAGCGGACCTTCCCCTGCCGATATCACTCTGGAAAAAGTACAACAATTGGGTCACAAAGAAATGCCAAAGCACGGCTGGATTCCTGTAACAGTTCCTGGGACACCTTCGGCCTGGAGTGAATTATCAAGGCGTTTTGGGAAACTGCCTTTGACCAAAGTTCTTGAACCGGCAATACAGTATGCTACTGAAGGTTACCCGGTTTCACCTATTGTAGCAAAACTCTGGCAAAATGCTTTTAGAAATTACCAAGCTGTACTTAAGGGTGAAGAATATCAAAACTGGTTTAGTCTTTATGCTCCAAAGGGGCGAGCTCCACAAGCTGGAGAAATCTGGTCATCTCCCTTACATGCGAAGACCCTGCAGTCCATAGCAGAAACGAAGGCAGCCGCGTTTTATCAAGGCGATTTAGCTGAAAGGATCGATCATTTCTCAAGGCAATACGGGGGTTATTTAAGAAAAAAAGATTTAGAGCTCTATCAACCTGAGTGGGTTACTCCTATAAGTGTGGATTATCGGGGTTATCAAGTATGGGAGATTCCGCCGAATGGCCACGGCATGGTAGCACTTATGGCGTTAAATATATTAAAAGGGTTCGAATTCCCTGCCAAAGATACGTTGGAGACCTATCATCGACAGATTGAAGCGATGAAACTAGCTTTTGCTGATGGTCAAGAATATATTGCCGAACCCTCTAAGATGAGGGTAGCGATTAAAGACCTGCTTTCCGATGATTACGCCGCAAAAAGGCGCCAATTGATTAGTCAGAAAGCCCTCCAACCCCAAGCGGGTAAACCGGAACAAGGCGGGACCGTTTATCTTGCTACAGCTGATGCAGAGGGGAATATGGTCTCGATGATTCAGAGTAATTACAATGGTTTTGGCTCGGGGCTGGTCGTTCCTGAGACAGGGATAAGCCTTCATAACCGTGGTAATAATTTTTCCCTTGACCCTTCCCATGCTAATTGTTTGGAGCCAGGGAAAAGACCGTACCACACGATTATTCCTGGTTTTCTGACTAAGGATGGAAAACCTGTGGGACCGTTTGGTGTCATGGGTGGATTTATGCAACCCCAAGGACATGTACAGGTTTTAATGAATACAATCGATTTCAACCTTAATCCTCAAGCTACTTTGGATGCTCCCAGGTGGCAATGGAAAAATGACAAAGTCGTTGAAGTTGAACCGCAATTTCCTCAACATCTAGCGAGTGCTCTCGTCAGGATGGGGCACGAAATCAAATACACTGTAGATACAGATGGATTTGGTCGCGGTCAAATAATTTGGAGAACAGAAGATGGTGTTTTAACAGGGGGAACAGAACCCAGAGCAGATGGAATGATAGCTCTTTTTTAAAAATTAGTAGGCGGATGTTATAAATCAATTCCCGGGTCGAGGAAAATGGATTTCGAGGTAATACTCTAGAATTTTTAAGCTTTCGATTGTCTTAGATTGCGGATACTTGTGCGTGATTTTATAACACACCCGTTCAGGAGGATGTTCCAAAAGCCGTGATATACTAAAATTTCCGCTGCTTTTCACCATTTCGGCTACTGATAAAGGGAGAATTATCCACTGCTTTTCGTGGCGTAAAAAGGGAAAAAGCAACTGAACGTTGTCCAAGTAAATGCGATTAGGGCACAAAGGATTCCACCATTGGTCATGCCAAATTTGATAACTTAGACCCGAGGGAAAATATAACTCGTGATTTGAATCCAGTTCATGTGGGTGGATTGCTTCAGTCTCCGAGCGTGATGATGAAGCGATTTGCAATACCACCATGGGGTCGCTGAAAAACTTTTCAGTTATAATGGTCGGATGCGTCCTTTCAAGTCCAGTAAAAGCTACATCGACTTGTAAGCGTTCAACGAGCTCATACAAATCAGGGGAATGTGAAGTAATGAAATTTAAACTTATTCTGGGTTGATGCAGTCCCAGTGATTGGAAAAGAGGTGGGAAAACTGCGAAATTCAAACTATTAAGACTGCCGATCGACAATGAAAGTTGACTCTCGATGGATTGCAGTTGAAGTGCTTCATTCTTAAGAGTGTTCCAACGTTGAGCTATATAAATAAACTTTTCGCCAGCTGGTGACAAACAAAGGGACTTGACGCCTTGTCCTCTCTCAAACAAGGCGGTTCCTAGCTCCTGTTCCAATACCTGCAACCTCTTGCTTACAGTCGATTGCGCCAAATTGAGTTGTTCAGCTGCCCGACTAATGTTCAGTGTTCTCGACACAACCAAAAATGCATCCAACCCATTGTCAAACATTTATGCAACCACTCCTCTAACTTATCGAAATTTACTATAAGTTGAATCGCTATTTTTCATTTTACTTATACAGTAGTATTGTTCTAAAATTAGCATTAATCAAATGTTTTGTCAAAGTTTTGGATACCTCTTAAAATTACAGCGAAACTGAAGTCTGTACGAGATACGGGAGTATTTTGGGCTAAGGAGAAGTGGGGAGGTTTGAGATTGTCAGAAATTGTTCAGGACTTGACTAAGGTTGTGGGTTCGGAGTATATCCATCACACGTTAGAGGATCGGATGTGCTATTCCTATGACGGCACCTTCCGAACTTTCTTACCGGATTATATCGTTCGACCGAAAAATACGCATGAGGTTCAAGAGATTGTAAAATTGGCTGTTTCTTCTAAGATTCCCCTTTACCCAAGAGGAGCGGGAACGGGGTTAAGTGGTGGTTCCATCCCAGTTAAGGGGGGGATCGTCATGGATCTTACCCGCTTAAATCGTATTATAGAGATTGATGAGAGGAACTTGGTGGCGATTGTAGAACCAGGGGTTATCACTGCCGACCTACATAAGGCAGTTGAAGCCCTAGGTTTATACTATCCGCCCGATCCAGCGAGTTTGAAATCGTGTACGATGGGTGGCAATGTGGCTGAAGGAGCGGGTGGGCCCAGGGCTATTAAATACGGGGTCACTCGGGATTATGTGATGGGGTTAGAAGTAGTCACTGCTGCAGGGGAACTAATTCGTACCGGGGGTCGGACGGTTAAAAATGTTGCAGGTTATGACTTTACTCGGCTCTTTGTTGGTTCTGAAGGGACACTAGGGGTGATTACCGAGATTATAGTGAAACTCATTCCTAAACCAGAAGCTAAAAAAACTATCTTGAGTATGTTTCCCAAACTCGATGGGGCAGCCGATACAGTGCCTCAAATCATTGCCAAAGGAATTATTCCGGCTGCTTTGGAGATCATGGATGATCTAGCCATTAACTGTGTAGAAAACCATCTGCATATGGGACTTCCCAGGGATTCAGAAGCGATTCTTTTGATCGAATTGGATGGAGACAAAGAGGTCGTTGAAAAACAGGCACCAATCATTGCCCAGATCTGCAAAGACAATGGGGCATCTGAGGTTAGAGTAGCTCGTGACGATGCGGAATCGGAAGAACTCTGGAAAGCTCGCCGCGCAATATCGACTGCCATCGTGCAATTAAACCCGACCAAAATTTCGGAAGATGCAACGGTTCCCCGGACGCAGATTCCGGAGATGATTCGACGTCTGAAGAAGATTGCCGCTAAGTATAACCTACAAATGCCGATATATGGGCATGCAGGAGATGGAAATTTGCATCCTAATATTTTAGCCAATCATCGCGATCCAGAGGAAATGGAACGGGTTGAAAAGGCGGTCGAGGAAATATTCAAAACCACCATAGAACTAGGAGGAACGTTGTCGGGTGAGCATGGAATTGGGCTCATGAAAGCACCTTTTATGAAAATCCAATTTACGCCAGTAGAAATGCACTATTTTCGTGAAATCAAGAAGGCATTTGACCCCCATAACATTCTCAATCCGGGAAAGATTTTCGGAGGTGAGGAAAGTGAAGGATTATTCACAGCTCCAAACGGAAATTGATCACTGTAGCAAATGTGGAGGTTGTTTAGTCGCTTGCCCTATTTATGGGGAACTAGGCGTAGAAACGATGGGTTCAAGGGGGCGAGTGTTTCAAGTTAGTCAATACCTACAAGGAAATTTGGAACTGAGTAAGAAATTTGCAGAAAGCATGTCTCTTTGCTTATTATGTAAAAATTGCACGGCTACCTGCCCGAACGGAGTGGCGACAGATCAACTCGTTTTGGCCGCTCGTAAAGAGCTTGTCGATAACTATGGCTTACCAATCATTAAGAAGACAGTGTTCCATCACTTGCTCAAGTCCAATGGACGATTAAACTTTGTGGCCCGGTTATTAACAGTCTACCAGCGCACAGGACTACGGTGGTTGGTACGAAAATCTCGTCTTCTAAAAGTTTTCCCAGCCGACTTGGAAGCTAAAGAGAAGCTCCTGCCGGATATTCAAGGAGGATGGCCTTTCCGTCAAGAAGTTTCCCAGAGGATCACGGTGGAGAACCCGCAAAAGCGTGTCGCTTATTTTACGGGATGTATGACGAATTATGTTTTTCAAAATACAGGAAGATCTGTCCTCAACGTGCTCAAAGAAAACCAGGTGGAAGTCGTTATTCCGGATCAGTTATGTTGTGGGGTGCCAGCGGAGGCAAGTGGGGATGCGCAAACTACGTTGCAGTTGGCAGCAGAGAATGTGAAACATTTCTCTGGTTTAGACGTTGATGTTATTATCACAGATTGCCCAAGTTGTGGGATGGCGCTCAAGGGGTATGGGAAGAAACTGGGAACTGAAGAAGCGAAAGCCTTTAGTTCTAAGGTCAAAGACATTACCCAGTTCCTGATGCATGATATCGAACTTAAGATCCCGGCTGGTAACGTACCGGTCACCGTGACTTATCATGATCCCTGCCATGCGGTAAGGGGACTGAAACTACAAAAAGAACCACGTGAACTGCTCAAGAAAATTACGGGTCTTACACTCAAGGAAATGAACGGAGCGAATCAATGCTGTGGTTCAGCGGGTTCCTTCAATTTATCGTATTATCAGATCTCTATGAAGATCCTCGAAAAGAAACTCAAGAATATCACAGATACTGGGGCTGAAGTGGTGGCTACCGCTTGTCCTGCCTGTGAAATGCAGATTGGACACGGAGTTCGCCAGAATCAACTGACGCAAAAAGTAATGCACCCGATCGAGTTGCTTAGCCAGGCCTATTTGGCTGGTGAGGAAATATCCCAGCCGAGAATTAAAAATAATAATCGTTAGAGGAGGTATATCACTACAGCGTAACATAAAATTAATAATAGACTTTACGGATTCTATGTGTTAAATTAGTAATGAGGACTCGGAGGATGAAAAAATACTAACACATACCAAGGGATAACTCTGTCCTCAAAACTGAAAGGATTCGTTAATATGACACTAAATTACGATAGTTCTTCAATCGATGATACCCCCTTTGTTGAAGAAATACATGAGATAAAATCTGCGCTAGTTATCAAACTTGTCAGTCGCACGGAATGGGAAGGTCTATGGAATCATCTTGTAAAATCGTATCATTATCTTGGTTATAACAGCATGATTGGTCCGCGAGTAAAATATCTGGTGTGGTTTAAAGAACGTCCCATTGCTGCTATTAGCTATTCCCAAGCTTCTTATTGGTTAGGCATGAGGGATACCTTTATTGGCTGGAGTGAAGAGGAACGAAAACGGAATTTACCGCATGTTTTAAACAATAATCGCTTTTTAATCTGTCCGTGGGCGCACGTAAAAAACCTAGCATCCCATATCATCTCTCTTTCAATAAAGCGCTTAAAACACGATTGGCCGATCCTTTATCGAAAGGAACCCTATTTATTAGAGACCTTTGTGGATCGAACCCACTACAAGGGGACTTGCTATAAGGCTTCTAACTGGCATTATGTCGGTGAAACCAGTGGGTTTGGGAAAGTTGGAGTTACGTATCAATATCATGGAAACAAGAAAGGAGTGTTTATTTATCCGCTGAAAAAAAACTTCAAACAATTGATGGGTTGTACAGGAAAGCCCCTCCGAGTCCTCAAG
>Ga0209587_1001341_pt1 | contig 11697 bp, 8 predicted proteins | sample NGEPerD_2_FD_184512 | JGI IMG/M metagenome (GOLD analysis project Ga0209587, IMG submission 184512) | Arctic peat soil microbial communities from the Barrow Environmental Observatory site, Barrow, Alaska, USA - NGEE PermafrostL1-D... | ecosystem: Environmental > Terrestrial > Soil > Wetlands >... | reverse complement strand
GTAAAGCCACTCCAGGTCTTCAGCGGAGAAATCCGCACCATCCAGCATCTCACTCACATCGCCGGGTGAAAGCCGACCCTTCTTATTTGCCCAACCAGCCACCTTCTCCAGGATCTGTTCTCTGCTCTCAGTGCTGTCTGAGACCTTCAAAGAACCCACTACTCTCGCCCCAGTCTCTCCATCACGCCTCATCCAATCCAGTCAGAGCCTCATGCACCCTCTGGAAGAGGAACTCCAAACGCCACATGGACCGCTCATCCACCTCTTCCCCCAGCTCCATCTTCTCCCTGAACTCGGCTATCCGGCGGGAAAGATGAGCTTTCTGCAGCCTGAGAGACAGCTCATCCATCACCGCACTTGAGTACCTGTCTTCTTCCACTTCCATCACAATGCGGACAAAGAAGCGTCCAACCTCCGAATCTCCGCCGGCCAGATCCCGAAGCTTCCCGGCAGGATCATCGGCAGTCAGAGCTCCCTTTAGCGCCCGAAAGACCTCCCGGTGCACCCGATCCACGAAATGGTCCGAAGAGAGATTGTTCAGCGTCTCTCCGGCCTGGCCAGGATTGCACGCTGCAGACACCAGAAAATCCCGCTCCAAGGCCGCCTCGGCCGACAACACTTTGTCAATAATAGGCCCGGTCGAATGGAAATCCTCCCGTGAAGCAGAAGGTCCAGACCTCTCAGCGGCTTCGCGGAGCAACGCCGACACGTTCGCCTCCGACAAATGTAGCCGATCCGCGACGAAAGCCACCTCTTCCTCTCTCTCTTGAGACGAGACCGCCTTGGACAGCAGTTCCCGCACATCATCAAAAGCTCTAATCCTTCCCTCAGTATCTGAAAGGTCCGCACTATCCATGACCCTCTGCAGTTCAAACCTGAGGAGGGAGGTGCGGGCGGAGAGAAGCTCCTTGATCCCATCCGGACCAGAAGAAGCCGCTACATCGGCCGGATCCTCACCTGTGGGAAGTGCCACTACCCTGGGGCGAAGTCCCTGTCGACGCGCAAGGCCGCCTGACCGAAGTGCAGCTCCCACCCCAGCCTTATCGGCGTCAAACATCAAGGTGATGTTCTTGGCAAAACGAGTCATCAGTCTAACTTGGCCCTCCGTAAGAGCCGTACCCATGGAAGCCACTGCATTCTCTACCCCGGCCTGGCTGAGTGCAAGCACGTCCGTATATCCTTCTACCACCAGGCTCTCATCCTCCCGAGCCATCGCCTTCTTTGCTTGATACAGACCATAGAGTAGGCGCCCCTTGCGATACAAGGGCCCTTCAGGCGAATTGAGATACTTGGGGCTACTATCACCCAGAGCCCGCCCTCCGAAGCCCAGCACTCGTCCCCTGTGGTCCACGAGCGGGAACATCAACCGACCCCTGAAGCGATCATACGTGCGCACTTTCCCTCGCACTTCCCGCCTGACGACCAAACCCGTATCAACAAGATCCTGCTCTGTGAACCCGTCCTGGACAGCCTTGTCAAGCAATCCTCTCCAGGCTTCCGGAGATAGCCCAACCCGAAACAGTCTGGCCACCTCCTCGTTCAGACCACGCGCCGCCAAGTACTCCCGAGCGGGCTCTCCCTTCTTTGTTTCCCATAGATACCGTTCATAAAACCGGGTCGCTTTCTCCAGAATCTCCCGGAGCGCGACCTCCCGCTCCCTTCCTTCAGCGGACGGGCCCCGACCCTCCTCATATTTAATCTCAACAGAAAAACGGTCCGCCAGATGCTCAACAGCTTCAGAGAATGATAGATTCTCCAATTCCCGAATGAAGTTGAGGGTGTCTCCTCCCACCCCGCATCCGAAACAGTAATACAACCCCTTGTCTTTGCTCACAGAGAAAGACGGCGTCTTCTCTTGGTGGAAGGGGCACAGCCCCAGGTAAGTGGACCCTTTCTTGCGCAGGGAAGTATACTCAGACACCACCTCTACAATGTCCGCAGCCGATTGGACTTCTTCGATGCTGGTATCCTTGATGAACGGACTCACGAGTCACAAGCTCCAAGAGATCCTGTAGGAAGACAAGCGTACCTTGAGAGGACGAAGCCAGTATAGCAAAGGCGGGGCCGGCTCCATCCGGAGCCGGCCCCGCTTGGCACGTCTCATCGCGGCCATTCTGAGTCCTGCCCCCAGAACCTGACTCCAGCGTCCTGGGGGGCTCTCCGCTGCTATCCTCCGTGAATGGCTGCGAAGAGCGGCGCAAAGACCAGTGCGACCACGCTCATAAGCTTGATCAGGATATTCATGGACGGACCAGAAGTGTCCTTGAACGGATCACCTACCGTATCCCCCACTACCGCGGCGGCGTGGCTGTCAGAACCTTTGCCTCCGTATTTACCGGTTTCAATGTACTTCTTGGCGTTGTCCCATGCTCCGCCTGCATTCGCCATCATGATGGCAAGAAGGAATCCGGTGACCAAAGCGCCAGCGAGCAAACCGCCCAAGGCCACAGGGCTGATTATCCCTACCACCAGCGGCACGATTACCGCTAGCAGTCCGGGAATAACCATCTCCCTGAGGGCAGACCCGGTCACGATGGAGACACAGGTGGCGGAGTCAGGTTTTGCCGTACCCTCCAGAAGACCGGGAACCTCTTTCCATTGACGACGAATCTCGTCAATGACGGCCTCAGCTGCGCGGCCGACGGCGTTCATGGTCAAAGCGCTGAACACAAAAGGTAGCGCACCACCAAGGAACAGACCGATGATGACGGCTGGACCCTGCAACAAGTCCAGTGTGAGTTTACCGCCGCCGGCGCTCTCAAATGTGTGAGAGAACGCGGTGAAGAGAGCCAAAGCCGTCAAGGCGGCAGAGCCAATAGCAAAACCCTTTGCGATGGCGGCCGTGGTATTACCCAGAGCATCTAGCTCATCCGTACGCTCCCGAACCTCCGGGGGCAACTTCGCCATCTCGGCAATACCACCGGCATTGTCCGCAATGGGTCCATAGGCATCTACTGAAATGGTCATAGCGGTAGTGGACAACATGCCCAGCGCCGCCAGAGCAATACCGTATACTCCGGATCCCTCGATAGGTACGCGTTCACCTAGATAATACGCCACACCAATGGCGCTGACTACCATTAGTATTGGCATGGCAACCGACTCCATGCCAACACCCAAACCACGGATGATGTTGGTAGCCGTACCGGTCTGTGAGGCTTCTGCAATGCCCTTCACCGGTTTGTAGTGATCAGAGGTGTAGTATTCGGTAATCTTGCCGATGGCCACGCCGGCAACCAGACCGGCCGCGCTACCCCAAAAGAAGCCCAGGTAGGTTGTCCAAGACTCTCCTTCTCCGGGCAGAAACCATCCAACGGCCACAAACATGGCCAAGATGGTCAGCACCGTCGATATGTAGGTTCCCCTGTTCAACGCGGTGTGCAACCGCGCACCCTTGCTGGCTTTGACAAAGAGAGTACCGATGATGGAAGCCAGCAAACCGGCGCCCGCAATCACAAGCGGGAGCAGGATAAACTTGCTGACAAACACCTGAGACGCGCCTTGGGCCAGTTCTGAGTTGGCCAACGCCACACCAAGAGCCATGGTAGCAATCATGGAACCCACGTAGGACTCATAGAGGTCGGCACCCATCCCGGCCACGTCACCAACGTTGTCACCAACGTTGTCAGCAATGACACCCGGGTTGCGCGGATCATCCTCAGGGATTCCGGCTTCTACCTTACCAACGAGGTCCGAACCCACATCAGCGGCCTTGGTATAGATGCCACCGCCCACGCGGGCGAACAGGGCGATAGAAGAGGCGCCCAACGCGAAACCGTTCACATAGGCGGGATTCTTGAATATGAGCCACATCGCCGACACGCCGGCTAGACCCAGGCCACCTACTACCATGCCCATCACCGAGCCGCCCTTGAAAGCGATGTCCAGCGCCGGCGCAATACCCTCACGCGCGGCGTTGGCGGTGCGGGAGTTAGCTCTCGTGGCCACCATCATGCCCAGGTAGCCCGCAGAAGCAGACAGAATGCTCCCCACCAGATAGGCGACGGAGGTCTGCCAACCTAGACTGACATCGAATACGACACCTACGATAGCAATAATCGCAGCAACCGCTGCAACAAACCAGACAAGAACAGAATACTCCCGTTTCAGAAAGGCCATAGCGCCCGTCTGTATCAGCTCCATGATGGACCGCATCTCATCGGTCCCCACTTCCTTCGCGATGACACGCTTAGCGTTGATCACCGCGTAGATAAGAGCCAAGGCAGCCACCACTATGGCCAGCACAGCCCAAATCTCTAACGACATAAACTCACCTCTCAAGTCGATCTATTCCGCTTGCAGTAACAAAGCCTTCAACCTACTACAGCACCCACGATCTGGGAATGAAGACACCGAAGTATACCTTCTGAGCATATCTGTCTGTCATCCCGGCAATGTGATCCGTGACCGCATGGATGATTTCTTCCTCATCTCTGCCCCCGGCCGAACTTTCCAAGGAGGTCGGAAGATCATCAGGGTGCTGGAGAAAGTAGTTGAACAGATTGGTCAACAAACCCCTTATCCTGTCTCCTCCAGTCTCTTCCACAGCCCGAGCGTACACTGTGTCGAAGAGGAAGGTACGCAACCTGTCCATCTGCACACTCACACGTTCGCTCTGGGCGATCAACCCCCTTTCCTCGCTAGTATCCACCAGGTCATGGACAAGAGCATCAATGCGCTCTGATCCATCTGTCCCCAATATCTCTACCGCTTCCGCGGGAATATCTGATTCATTTATGAGTTCGGCCCTAAGTGCGTCGTCAATATCGTGGTTTATGTAGGCCACGCGATCACAAATACGAACTATCTTTCCCTCCAGCGATTCAGGCACGCCAGGACCAGTGTGGCGCAGTATTCCGTCCTTTACCTCATGCGTCAGGTTAAGACCACGGCCTTCTCTCTCAAGTATCTCAACTACCCGGAGGCTCTGTTCGTTATGGCGGAAGCCAGGCCGACCGTACCCCTTCAACACGGCATCCAGAGCGCTCTCTCCAAGGTGCCCGAAAGGCGTATGACCCAGATCATGACCCAACGATACCGCCTCCGTGAGGTCCTCATTCAGGCGCAACGCTCGAGCCACAGTGCGCGCTATCCCCGCAACCTCCAAAGTATGGGTCAAGCGAGTGCGGTAATGGTCACCCTCTGGAGAAATGAAGACCTGCGTCTTGTGCTTCAGGCGACGAAACGCCTTGCAGTGCACAATCCGATCCCTATCGCGCTGGAAAGGCGTGCGGATATTGCAGGCCCGCTCCGCCTCCACTCTTCCTTGGGATTCAGCAGACCTCTGCGCCAACGGCGAAAGGCCTGCCTCCAAGCGCTCTACAGACAGAGCGACTCTCCCGGAGACCTCTCTCTTCACCGGCCTATTCGAATCAAGTCCGGTCCCTAAGGGAGCCAGCCTCCTTTCTCAAACACGAGTAGCATCATGGTTGAGACTATCACTCAGTAGAGCCACTCGCTATCACTGCCTGGGCCGCCGCCAATCTAGCCAACGGCACACGATAAGGACTACAGCTTACGTAGTCCAGGCCCACTCGATGGCAGAAGTCCACGCTTGAGGGCTCTCCTCCGTGTTCACCGCAGATACCAAGCTTGATATCCGGCTTGACGCCACGGCTCTTACGCACAGCGGTATCCAAGAGCTGACCTACGCCGGTCTGATCCAGCTTCTCAAAAGGATTCTCCGCAATGACTTCTTCTTTCAGGTAATGGGTGAGGAACTTACCCTCCGCATCGTCTCGCGAAAAACCGAGGGTTGTCTGAGTGAGATCATTTGTCCCGAAGCTGAAGAAATCCGCATGAGCGGATATGTCGTCCGCAGTCAGCGCCGCCCTGGGTAGCTCAATCATAGTTCCCACCAGGTATTCAAGTGACACTCCACGTTCAGCCAGCACAGTCTCCGCGGAGCGCTCAGTAAGGTCTCTCATCAACTCCAGCTCCCTGGCAAAGCCGACCAGTGGGATCATGATCTCCACCAAGGGTGGCCTGCCGCTGTTTTCCTTGACGTCGCAGGCGGCCTCGATGATAGCGCGGACCTGCATGGAGTAAACCTCAGGAAACTCAATCCCCAGGCGACATCCGCGCGTCCCCAGCATGGGGTTTATCTCTTCCAGGGCGTGAACACGATCCGCCATGGCTTGCTTCTCCTCCATGTCTTCTGGAGACGCGCCGGTATGGCGCATGCGCTCAAGTTCCACCATGAGGTCAGTGTAGTCGGGGAGAAATTCGTGCAAGGGCGGATCCAGAAGTCTGATGGTAACAGGAAAACCGGACATTGCCCGGAAAATACCTTCAAAGTCCTGTCTCTGGAAAGGCAACAGTTTCTCTAGATGACGTTCCCTCTCCTCCTTGGTGCTCGCCAAGATCATGGCCTGCATATGGGGAAGGCGATCCTCTTCCATGAACATGTGCTCCGTACGACACAGGCCGATGCCCTCCGCCCCAAACTCTCTGCCTTTGGCCGAATCCTCAGGGTTGTCCGCATTAGTACGAACACCCAGAGTTCGAACTGTGTCCGCCCACTGAAGTATCTGTTCAAAATCTTCATTGATCTGAGGTGGGACCAGTTCAGTCTTGCCCAGGATGACTCGACCAGTGGACCCATCCATTGTGATCCAATCGCCTTCCTCAACGACAATGTCTCCTACCATGAACCGCCCTGCCTTAGCGTCTATGTTGACCTGCGCCGCACCGGTAATGCAGGGCTTACCCATTCCCCTGGCCACCACCGCCGCGTGTGAAGTCATGCCACCGTGACTGGTGATCACGCCTTCGGCAGGGATGATGCCGTGAATATCGTCCGGAGTGGTCTCCCAACGCACCAGTATGACCTCTTCCCCGGCCTCTCCCTTCTCCTGAGCCACGTCTGCATCAAGAACCACTCGACCGACGGCTGCCCCAGGTGATGCATTCAGACCTTTGGTGAGCACATCGTAGGAAATGGACTCGTCCAATCGAGGATGTAGCAGTTGATCCAGCTGAGCAGGCTCTATTCTTGACAGGGCTTCCTTCTTGGAGATCATTCCCTCTCGCACCATGTCCACAGCCATCTTGAGTGCCGCAGGTGCAGTCCGCTTGCCCGTACGGGTCTGCAGCATATAGAGAGTATTGTCTTCAATGGTGAATTCTATGTCCTGCATGTCTCTGTAGTGAGATTCTAGCTTTGTGCGGATCTCGCTCAACTGAGCGAACGCCTCAGGCGCCAATCTTTCCATCTCCGCCAGAGGTTGGGGATGTCTGACCCCGGCCACCACGTCCTCGCCCTGCGCATTCATCAAAAACTCACCGTAGAAGACCTTCTCTCCGCTGGAGGGATCCCGTGTGAAGGCCACGCCTGTACCCGAATTATCACCTTTATTGCCGAACACCATGGATTGAACATTGACAGCTGTGCCGAGATTGTGGGGTATTCTATTGGCCTTCCTGTAGACCCTGGCCCGCTCATTGTCCCAGCTGCCAAAAACTGCCTTGATCGCCAAATCCAACTGAATGCCAGGATCATCAGGAAAACTGGAACCCGTCTCTCGCTCCAAAATCTCCTTGAAGGAGACAATCAGATCCTGCAAGTGCTCAGCCAACAAATCCGTATCCGAGACGGCTCCCACCTCCGCCTTCTTGGCGATAAGGGCGTCCTCAAAGATCTGCCCCTCTACCCTCATCACAACCTCACCGAACATCTGGATGAAGCGGCGATAAGAGTCGTAAGCAAAGCGAGGATTGCCTGTGCTCTCAGCCAACCCCTTCACCGTCACGTCGTTCAAGCCCAAATTGAGCACCGTGTCCATCATGCCGGGCATAGAGACAACTGCGCCCGAGCGGACAGAGACGAGCAACGGGTCTTCACGATCCCCGAAATCTTTCCCGGCCTCAGACTCCAACGTCTTCAGGTGATCATCAATCTCGGTTTCTAGACCCTCCGGATACCCGCCGGTCTCCGAGTAGTATATGCACGCTTCCGTAGTGATGATGAAACCGGACGGAACCGGGATGCCCAGGGACACCATCTCTGAAAGATTGGCTCCTTTACCCCCAAGCAGCTCCTTCATCCCGGCGCCACCTTGAGCAAAATCGTAGACATACTTGCTACCGGAATTCATGCAGCCATTTCTCCCTTCAGAATCCAGCCGGTGAAAACGACGATAGAAAAGAACTCAGCCAGCTCTGGCGCGCCTATTGTAGCGAAAGCGCCCATGCATGTGAAGGACGCTTGCAGGAAACGAAACTATCACCCTGCCTCCTTGCATCTACTCAATACTACTACTACACTATTTGAATATAAGGTTGTGTCATGCAGACGTTAGACGCTTCCGATATCCCCAACACTTCTTCAATGCTCAACAAGAAGCGAGGCTCTAGTAAAAAAGAGGGATTGAGGGGAGATGAGCCGCTTAGTCACGTCTGACTCCGCACCGGCCAGGAACACAGAAATCGCCACCGGTGCTGTGGCAGCAGGCCTCAACCTGGCCTCGCGGGCACCGGACGGAGCGGGACGCGTGCTGGCACGCGCTCTCAAGAGGGTTGCCCGCTCACCACAACAACGGATGCTCGCCGAATGGGTACAAGAGTATCTGGCACCCGGTGGCCCAGGTGCGGCCTATGTCAAACGTCTCACCCGCCAGGTGGACCCCAAAGTCCGCAGGCGATTCATCGCCGGTTTCATAGCTAGTCTCTTTTTTCGCAATCCTGAGGTCTCCGCGGAACTCAAGCGCACCCACGGGATCTCAGCCCCGAGCCTACTCGCAATCAGTCCGTCCATGAGGTGCAACCTGCGCTGTACGGGCTGCTACGCAGGGAACTATAGCCGGAAGGATGACTTGCCCGTTGAGACCGTCGACCGGGTCCTTAAGGAAGCGGAGTCTATCGGTACCCGCACATTCATAATCATCGGAGGCGAACCGTTCATGTGGCGGCCTCTCCTAGACCTGATTCAAGACCATCCGAACTCTTTCTTTCAGGTATTCACGAACGCCACCCTGATCAACGAAGATACCGCAGACCGCATCGTTGAGCTGGGCAACATGGCTCCCGCCATAAGCATCGAAGGCGGACGGGACGTCACCGACGCGCGCCGGGGGACAGGCACCTACGACCGCGTAATCGCTGCCATGGAGAGATTGCGGGACCGCGGAGCCATCTTCAGCTTCTCGGCCACTGCCTCTCGGGACAATCTGGATGAGGTGATCTCCGAGGAATTCATAGACACCATGATAGAGAAGGGTGCTCTCTACGGCTGGTACTTCACCTACATCCCCATCGGCCTCAATCCGGACCTTTCTTACATGCCGACACCGGAGGAGCGCGACCGGCTGCGCCGGGGAGTCAACCGCATCCGGAACACGAAACCCATCCTGGTGGCCGACTTCTGGAACGACGGCGCAGTGACCGGCGGATGCCTGGCCGGCGGACGGAAGTACCTGCACATCAACAACGAAGGGGACGTGGAACCCTGCGTCTTCTGCCACTTCGCAGTCGACAATATCAAGGACACGTCCCTCCTGGATGCCCTTACCTCTGATTTCTTCCGGGGAATCAGGGATCTGCAGCCCTTCGGGCACAACCTCCTGCGCCCCTGCCCGTTGGTAGACCACCCCGGAGTGGTGAAGCACGTGGTCAACAAATATGGAGCCTACCCCACGCACCGAGGAGCCGATTCACTCATCAAGGACGAGCTGCAGGAGGGCCTGCGTGCCTACGCACGCGGCCTGCGCGACGTCTACGCTCCGGTCTGGGAAAAGGAGTACCGCTGGGCGGAGGAATGGTTATCTTCAGACGCAAACTGGCAAGAGCGCACAGCCGCAGGCCGAGACGCCGAGGAGCAGCTCAACTGACCGCCGGGTCCAGTAGGGAGGCTCTGCGGGCGCAGGGCTAACCCTGCAGGCGATCCAGGTGGACGACAGACTTGACAGTACCCGCAATACCGGCCAGGGCTTCCAGCGCGCCCAGGTATTCACCATCGCCTAGGAGAACTCCTACTCTCTCAGCCACATCGGTCCATGCCCCATAAAGAACACCCTCGGCGGCATCCGGTAGATACAGTTCCCTGATTGCCTGAGCAGTGATACGCAGAGCAACGCATTCGGCTGATCTTAGGGGTCCGTGGCCACCGGACTGAGCCCGATCGCAAGGTGGTGGAGCTGGACGACGGCCGCCGCTTCGACTTCGATTCCCGGCCGCCGACCGCTACGACTTGGTAACGGTGGTGGACCGGACAGCGGAGATTGACAGAGTCGCGGGCTCAGTGGGCGAAGATGGAGCCTCAACAAACGGCGGTGTCTCAGGAGACGGTGGCGCCTCAGGACTGCCTGATTTCGGCCTGATTCCAGCGAAAGAAGGCCCCGCGCAGGATGAGCACGGGCCTCTAGCCTCGGAGGGAATGCCTCAGTCCTTGTCCGCTTCGCCACCGGCGCTATCTGGGCCTTCAGTTGCGGAGTTGACTACCTTGAAATCGCTGCTCACCTGCACCTCAACTTCGCCGTCAGGGCTCTTGAACTCGACTTCGTAGGCAACACCCCCGTCGCCGCTCTCAACATGGGAGTACTCGGCGTTTATGCCTTGGGACTTCACGTAGTCCTACGCGACTTGGGCCACCCGGTCCGCATTGGAGCCGGAAACCGCTTCATCGTCCCCGGAGAGAACTCCCCCGTTGCCGGACGCTGCGAGCGCTACGCCGGTCAGCGCCACAAGTGCCAGAACCACAACGGCTACGGTCACCAGTGGAATTCGTGTCAGTCTCCTCATACGACAAACCTCCTTGTCTTGTACTGTGCTCTCTTTTTGACGACGATACTTATTACGATACTTATTCTGAAGGAGGCAGACGGAACAGAGATGAGAGAAACTTTTCCGTTATGTACATAATGTACATAACGTACAACACCTCAGCGTTAGCCTTCTGTCGCTTGACCCTCTGTCTCGCGGCTTGGAAGAGGTGCTTGGGTAGGTCAGGAAATCGTTGAAGGGGACGGTGAGTCCTCGTCCCGCACATCCTGGAGCCTCCGTCGGCTTCGGCGGACCCAGTAGATCACAGCCGCAAGCACCAAGGCCACGACCAGCACCGTCTCACCGGGGGCGGGAAGGCCGAAGTCCTCGGCGAAGATGGCCAAGGCGACCGCTAGGTAACCGAGATCGGTTACGAGTTGTGTGACATCCATGCACCCTACACTACCCTAGGCCGATAGGCGGTAACCGCGCGTCTGGTGTACTTACCGCATCAACGTCCTGTATCTTAATGGGACTCGATCGCTGCAGGAAGGGGCACCGCCATGACGCCACCAAGTACAACCCGCTTCACCGACCTGGATCCCGGGATCAGAGTCCTCATGGGACCGGGTCCGAGCGACGTGCCGACGCGCGTGCTCCAAGCCATGGCCTCCCCAACCATTGGGCACCTTGACCCCTACTTCCTGAAGGTCATGCAGGAGACTCAGGAGCTGCTGCGCCGAGTATTCCGGACCCAGAACCAGCTCACCATACCGGTTTCGGGAACGGGCAGCGCCGGCATGGAGGCGTGCTTTGTCAACCTGGTGGAGCCTGGAGACCGGGTGCTGGTGGCGGTGAACGGCGTCTTCGGCACGCGCATGTGCGACATCGTCGGCAGGCTGGGCGCGGAGCTGGTACGCGTGGACGCTGAGTGGGGCCGGGCCCTTGACCCGGCCGACGTGGAGAAAGCAGCCGGTTCTGGAGACCTTAAAGTCCTGG